>OBXM01000347.1_pt1 | contig 52958 bp, 46 predicted proteins | sample 1538141 | NCBI WGS metagenome assembly OBXM01 (sample SAMEA2580153, study PRJEB22360) | human gut metagenome | biome: human gut; feature: human-associated habitat; material: faeces | place: Denmark | collected 2008/2010 | reverse complement strand
ACAGCAGCGGCTTTCCCGGCAGCTGCCTTATCAACAGCTGCCTTTCCCGGAACGCTTCCGGATAACTTGATGGAAGCTTTTGCGCAGGCAGGCCCTACCATTTCATACAAAAGCCCGCTGGACAGGATGATGGTTGAGAGCAGCTGGCCGCTTTCGGCAGGGAGCATGCGCTGCCCCAGCACAGCCAGGCCGATGGAAACGCCGGCCTGAGGAATCAGCGCCAGGCCAAAGTAGCGGCGGATTTCCGGTGAAGCGTGGGTAACCGCGGCGCCCAGGGCGGAACCGGTGTATTTCCCGGCAATGCGGACCAGAAAGTAAACAATACCGATCACGCCGGCAGCTGCCAGGCTGGGAATGGAAAGCCTCATACCGGAAAGCACGAAGAACATCACCAGGAGGGGAGGCGTGAACTGGTTTAACTGCTTAAATAAGTGTTTGTTGCCGCTGGCATTGATATAGGCTGCGCCGGAGGCCATACATGCCAACAGGGGAGAAACATTAAGGGAAGTACAGATTCCGGCCACGCCCATAATGGTGACACAGGCCAGAACCAGGCTGTGGTCCTTGCTGCGGCGCTTGTGTATCAGCCTGCTGAGCACCACACCGGATAGTCCTCCCAGCGCCAGGGCCAATAAGTTAAAGAGCACCGGAAAGGCAATCTGCGAAACCGTCACAGAGCCGTTTGAGGAGCTGGCCTGGACAAAGGCCGCGCACACGCTGAAGGCTATCAGGGACACTGCATCGTCCAGGGCAACCACCTGCAGGATGGTGTCCACAAAAGGCCCTCTGGCCTTGTACTGCCGGATGGTCATAATGGTGGAGGCAGGGGCCGTGGCGCAGCCGATGGCTCCCAAAAGCAGACTGAAGGACAGGGATAACCCCATAATCAGCATAACAATTGTGATAAAGATGCCTGCGGTCAGGGATTCAAACAGGGTCAGAATCACCATTTTCTTTCCATTGGCTTTCAGGGATGACAGTTTGAAATATTTTCCTACTCCAAATGCGATAAATGCCAGGGCAAGGTCTGTGATAAAATCCATCTGTCCAATATATTGTGAAGGGACAAGATTCAGGCACCAGGGCCCGATGATGACTCCCGCAATAATATAACCGGTAACATTAGGCAGGTGAAGCCGTTTTGTGATTCGTGTCAACAGAAAGCCGGATGCCAGCATGACTGCTATGGTCAATATGATTCCTGCTGCTCCCAGGTTTGATAAAAATAGTGCCATAATCAACACTCCTTTCTGCGTTTTTTTGTTTTGCTTGATTATAGTAGTGTTTGGTGATAAAATCAAATGATATTATTTGATTGGGATATAAAAAATATTTATATATGGAGGTGGACTGGCCTGTGTTTGACATGAAAGTAAAGACTCTTCTGGCTGTTATCGAGTCCGGAAGCTATACTAAGGCAGCTCAGAAGCTGAATCTGACCCAGCCGGCGGTGAGTCATCAGATTCGTTTGCTGGAAAATGAGTTCGATATAAAAATATTTTATAGGAGCAAAAACAAACTGAAGCTGACTCCCCAGGGAAAGATTCTGGTGCAGTACGCCCGCAGGGCAGCTGCCGTTTATTCCAACGCCTGCCAGGCTATTGAGGACAGCAAGACGGAGACCAGCCATCTGAATGTAGGCATCACCCCCACGGCGGGGGAGACCATTATTCCCCAGGTGCTGGCCACCCTCTGTAATGAGAATCCGGATATACATATAAATATTTCTGTCAATACCATTCAAAAAATTTATAGCCGCCTGAAGGCATATGAATTGGATTTTGCCGTGGTGGAGGGAGGGGTGCCGGATGCGGCGTTAGTGTCCACCACCCTGGACACGGATTACCTGTGTCTGGCTGTTTCGCCCATGCACCGTCTGGCCAGGGCCAAGACAGTGTCCGTGGAGGAGATACGCCATGAAAAGCTGATTCTGCGCAGCCGCAGCGCAGGCACAAGGCAGCTGTTTGAGAAACATCTGGGGGCCAGGGACATGAGCCTGGAAGAGTTTAACGTGATGATGGAACTGGATAACGTGTCCATGATCAAGGAGTTGGTAACCATGGATTTGGGAATTACCATCATTGCCAAAAGCGCCTGCCGCGAAGAACTTGCCAGCGGCCGGCTGGCCATTATTCCCATTGAAAATTCCTCCATGGTGCGCCAGATCGACATGGTATATCAGAAGGATTTCCTGCATCCGGAGTTTATCCAGAATATTCGCGGTATCTATGAACAGCTGAAGGCAAAGTAATATTTCCTGTGAGGGGCTTTTCCGGCCGGGAAGATGGGCTGCCTGAGCGGTTGCGGCTTTCAAGCTGCGGCTTTCAAGTTACGGTTTTAAAGTTATGAAATATCCCTTCCATTTTTATGGGAAATAGGATAAAATGGAAGTTGGTGCCCTCAAAGGCCGTAGAAGTCTCTGATGGCCTGTTTTGTATAATTTTAATTGATATAACATATGATAGGAGTTTGAATTGTGTCTGGAAAAAAAGGTATGAAAACGAAGAAGCTTTTGGAAAGCTTCCTTCCATATTATGGAAGATATAAGAAGATTCTGATATTTGATTTATTCTGTGCGGCTCTGACTACATTGGGAGAACTGATTCTTCCTCTGATGCTGCGCTATATCACAAACCAGGGGATGCAGAATCTGGCATCCATGACAGCCGGAATTGTAATTAGAATCGGCGGTCTGTACCTGCTTCTGCGGATTATTGACTCCCTGGCAGCCTATTACATGGCCTATACAGGGCATGTGATGGGTGTATACATTGAAACAGATATGCGCCAGGACGCCTTTGAGCATTTGCAGATGCTGTCAGACAGTTATTACAGCAACACAAAGGTTGGACAGATCATGTCACGTATTACCAGTGATTTGTTTGACGTGACGGAATTTGCCCACCACTGTCCGGAGGAGTTCTTTATAGCAGCCCTAAAAACCGTGGTCTCCTTCATCATCCTGTCAGGCATCAATCTGGAACTGACCCTGCTCATATTTGTGCTGGTGCCGGTTATGATTATTTCCTGTACCTGGTTTAACATGAAGGTGAAGGAGGCATTCCGCAGGCAGAGAAACCAGATAGGCGAGCTCAATGCCCAGATTGAGGACACCCTGCTGGGCAACCGTGTGGTCAGGGCCTTTGCCAATGAGCCGGTGGAGATTGCCAAGTTCGGCAAGGGCAACCGGGATTTCATGGATATTAAGAAGTATACCTACCGCTACATGGCGGCTTTTCAGATTACCACCAGGTCCTTTGACGGACTGATGTATGTGGTGGTGATTGTGGCAGGAGGCATTTTCATGATTCAGGGCAAGGTGGAGCCGGGAGATTTGGTGGCCTATACCATGTATGTAACCACCCTTCTTACCACTATACGCAGAATCATAGAGTTTGCGGAGCAGTTCCAGCGTGGAATCACCGGTATCGAACGTTTCCAGGAAATCATGGATGTGGTGCCGGATATCAAGGACAGCAAAAATGCAAAGAAGATGGAGCATGTAAAGGGAGCCATTTCCTTTGACCACGTAAGTTTTGAGTATCCGGATGACCATGTGCCGGTACTGGAGGACATAAACATCACAGTAAGGCCAGGGGAGAGGATTGCCCTGGTAGGTCCCTCCGGCGGCGGTAAGACCACCATGTGCAACCTTCTGCCCAGGTTTTATGATACCACCTCAGGCAGCATTGCCATAGACGGGCAGGATATAAAGAACGTTACACTGCAGAGCCTTCGTTCCAACATCGGCGTGGTACAGCAGGACGTTTACCTGTTCTCAGGTTCTGTCTATGAGAATATCAGCTATGGACGTCCGGGAGCCACCAGGGAAGAAGTTATGGAAGCTGCCAAACTGGCAGGCGCCCATGAGTTTATCACTGAGCTGCAGGACGGATATGATACGTATGTGGGCGAGCGGGGGGTCAAGCTGTCAGGAGGACAGAAGCAGCGTATCAGCATTGCCCGTGTATTCCTGAAGAACCCGGCCATTCTTATTCTGGATGAGGCTACATCGGCTCTTGACAATGAGAGTGAATACCTGGTATCCCAGTCATTGGAGAAGCTGGCAGTGGGCCGTACCACTCTTACCATTGCCCACCGTCTGACCACCATCCAGGGTGCGGACCGCATACTTGTGCTGGCAGGCAATAAGATTGTGGAAGAGGGGAATCATGAACAGCTGCTGGAGAAGAAGGGAATGTATTACCAGTTATATACAACTGCAAACAGGCTGAACCAGGGGATTGCATAAAGGAGAACATTTAATATGAAAATAGCTATTGTTGCGGACAGCAACAGCGGAGTAACGCAGGATGAGGCAAAGGAGCTGGGCATATATGTGCTTCCCATGCCTTTCATGATAGATGGGCAGGTTTTTTATGAGGGAATTGATTTAAGCCATGAAGATTTTTACGCAAGGATGGAGGAAGGGGCTGAAATCACCACATCCCAGCCATCGCCTAAAGACGTGACGGAACAGTGGGAACAGCTTCTGGAGGACCATGATCAAGTGGTGTACATTCCCATGTCCAGCGGACTCAGCGGTTCCTGCCAGACGGCTCTTATGCTGGCGGAAGATTATGAGGGGCGCGTTCAGGTGGTGAACAACCAGAGGATTTCTGTTACCCAGAGACAGTCTGCCCTGGACGCCAGGGATTTGGCAGAGCGGGGATGGAGCGGTGAGCAGATAAAGGAAAAGCTTGAGACAACCAGGTTTGACAGCTCTATTTATATCACGGTGGATACCCTTAAATATCTGAAAAAGGGGGGCAGGATTACACCTGCTGCGGCAGCGCTGGGGACATTGCTCAAAATAAAGCCGGTGCTCACCATCCAGGGAGAAAAGCTGGATGCGTTTGCAAAGGCAAGGACCATGAAGCAGGCCAAGACCATCATGCTGACTGCCCTGGCCCATGACCTGGAGGATCGTCTGGCAGATCCGAAGGCAGAACACACCTATCTGCAGATTGCCCATACATGCAGTGAGCAGGCAGCCCAGGAGCTGGAAGAGACTGTAAGGGAGTTGTATCCCGGGGTTCCCGTGTTTGGGGCTCCCCTGTCCCTCAGCATTGGATGCCATATCGGCCCTGGCGCCCTGGCAGTCGCCTGTACCAGGAAATTAAAGGAGCTGGAATAAGTGTCGGAAAAGAAATTTGTTAAGAAGCTGCGTACCTTCGGCATGAGCATGAAGGTACCGCTGACAGCCATCATCATAGGCGCTGCCCTGATTCCTCTCTTTCTGGAGGCCGGCATTATGCTGGGAACATTCCGGCAGAGCCAGCTGGACGCCAGGTTTATAGAGATACAGAACCAGTGTGTTATACTCAGCAATAAGATGACCCGGTCCGGCTATATGACGGCCGAGAAAAAGAACAATGCCAGCCTGGACAGCCAGATGCAGACCCTGTCTGATGTCTATAACGGAAGAATTGTCATTGTGGGAAGCAATTTCCGGGTGGTGACAGATACCTTTAATCTGGCCACGGGAAAGTATTATTTATCAGAAGAAGTCATCAAGTGTTTCAAGGGTGAGAACAGCAGCCATTACAACAAGGATATGCAGTATTTTGCCCAGACCATTCCCGTGTATGACACGGCGGACGCAAAAGCTGTGAGCGGAGTCATTGTGGTTACCGCATCCACGGAGAACATTCTGTCCCTGACAGATAAGGTTATGGGAAAGTCCCATCTGTTTCTGGTGTGTATGGTTCTTCTTATCAGTGTTTTGGGGGTGGCGGCGGCCCATTTGCTGCTGCGTCCTTTTAAGAAGCTTCAGATGTCCTTTGACAGGGTGGCCCAGGGAGATTTGGATGCGGACATCACAGAGGAGACTTACAGGGAGACCAGGCTCCTGTCCCAGTCAGTCCAGAAGTCCCTGAGCAAGCTCAAGGCTGTAGACCAGTCGCGCCAGGAGTTTGTCTCCAATGTGTCCCATGAGCTGAAAACGCCCATCACCTCTATCCGTGTGCTGGCTGATTCCCTGATGGGGATGGAAGACGTGCCGGTGGAGCTGTACCGGGAGTTTATGACGGATATTTCGGATGAGATTGACCGGGAGAACCAGATCATAGAGGATTTGCTGATGTTGGTCAAAATGGATAAGACAGCCGAGGACCAGATGAACATAGAGCAGGTGAATATCAACGGGGAACTGGAGCTGATTTTAAAACGTCTGCGTCCCATTGCCAAACGTGGAAATGTGGAACTGATCCTGGAGAGCATCCGGGAAGTGACAGCGGATGTGGATAAGGTAAAGATATCCCTGGCAATCACCAATCTGGTGGAAAATGCCATCAAATACAACCGGGATTCAGGTATGGTTCGCGTGACCCTGGATGCAGATCACAAATATTTCTACATCAAGGTGGCTGACACCGGTATCGGGATACCGGAGGACGCGCTGGAACATATATTCGAGCGGTTTTTCCGGGTGGATAAGGCCCGCTCCAGGGAAGTGGGCGGCACCGGGCTGGGACTGGCTATCGCGAAAAATGTCATTCAGATGCACCATGGTATCATAGATGTGGAGAGTACGGTGGGAGAGGGAACCACCTTCAGCGTGAGGATACCCCTTAACTATGTACCGAGACAGGAGGCAAAGCCATGAGCAGACATACCGCGAGCAGACATACTGTGAGCAGAAATACCGTGAGCAGACATGTCATGAGCAGACATACCATGGGAATACATGCGGTGAAAAGGCTGATACTGCCTTTGATGGCGGTTGTATTCCTGCTGTCGGGCTGCGGAGAGGGGGAAAGCCCTGTCTCCAATCCTGCCGAGGGCAGATATCTGATTTATTATCTGAATGCGTCCATCACCAAGCTGGTTCCCCAGGAGTACGAGACGGAAACAAAGGATAAGGGGGAGCTGGTGAATGAACTGATGGACCAGTTCCTGAATGTGCCAAAGGATTTGGACTGCCAGCCCGGCCTGACGGACCGGGTGACCTACCAGGGGAGCCGCCAGGAGGAACAGGTGCTGTATCTGTACTTCGACATGAATTACACAGCCATGAAGGCGGAACGGGAGATTCTCTGCCGGGCAGCCCTCACCAGGACCCTGACGCAGATTGAGGGAATTGCCTATAGCAATATTTCCTGCGGTGCCCAGCCTCTGATGGACCGGCAGGGAAATCCGGTGGGAATGCTGTCGGCCACTGATTTTATCATGAATACCAGCAATGTAAATGCCTACGAAAAGACGGAGCTGACCCTGTATTTTGCCGATGAGACAGGCAACCGCCTGGTGCCGGAGAAACGGGAGGTAGTCCACAACATCAATACCTCCCTGGAACAGCTGGTAGTAGAGCAGCTCATTGCAGGACCGGGACAGGAGGGGCATAATCCCACGCTTCCGTCGGACTGCAAGATACTGAGCCTGTCAGTGACAGATAATGTATGCTATATCAACTTTGATTCCGCCTTTGCCAATACAACTCTGGCAGTGAATGAGTATATCCCGATCTATTCCATTGTGGATTCTCTTTCAGAGATGACAACGGTGACAAAGGTGCAGATTATGATCAACGGCTCCCAGGATGTGATGTTCCGGGATGTGGTGTCCTTAAATACCACCTTTGAGAGAAGCCAGAATTATATTGACGGAAAGAATGAATAGACGAAAGGAAATTTAACTGAATATGAAGAGACCGCTGGTTGTACTGGCAGCAGGTTACGTACTTGGAGAGGTGCTGGCCCTGCAGGTTAAGACGGCGGTGGACTTAGGTGTTCTGGCGGGGCTGTGTGCAGCTGCGGCAGGAATCCTATGGCTTTTGGATACAGGGAGGGGAGTACTGCGCCCTTCTGCTCCAAGAGCGAAGATGCAGGGCAGGAGCAACCGGAAACATAGAGTGCTTCTGCTCTTTTTGGTATGTCTACTGTCTGGTTCGTCTGTGGGAATGACAAGAGGACAGCAGGAAAAAGGGATTCTGGACCATGAGGAGTCCGTGGCCCGGACCATGACCGGCGCCCGGATATTGGTAAGAGGAGTAATTAAAAAGGCAGAACAAAAGGAAAATACGATTACCCTTATGCTGGAGGAGGTGACGGCTGAGGCGGGAAGGAGGACTGGGAAGTTCAGGAGGATGGTGGTGTATGCGGAGAACAGGACAACGGAGAAGAATGACTCTGACTCAGGGGGAGAGCTGGCCGTGGGGGTAAAAGTACAGGTGAGAGGCAAGCTGGCTCCGGTGGAAGGTCCAGGAAATCCCGGGGAATTTGATTTCAGGACCTATTACCGAACAAAGGGAATTGCATGCAGGCTGTACGGGGAGAACCTGGCAGTGGCGGGAGGAGAGGCAATCCCTTATTACAAGGGAATCGCAGAGTTTCGGATGCAATGTGCCGGTGTACTTGAAAAGATATGCATGCCGGAGGATGTGGCTGTATTTAAAGCCGTGCTTCTGGGAGATACATCTGATATGAATCCGGAGATGCGGGATATGTACCAGCGTAACGGAATTTCACATCTTCTGGCTGTCAGCGGACAGCATCTGGCTATTATCGGCGGAGGGATTTACCTGATGATCCGCCGGGCCGGAGCCGGATATGGCAAGGCCGGGATGATATCTGCTGTTCTTGTTATCAGCTATGGAATAATGACAGGCAGTTCCGGCTCCGCCATAAGGGCAGTTATCATGATAGTATGCCTGTGGCTGGCGGCGGTTAAAGGAAGAAGCTACGACACCCTGTCGGCGTTGGGAGCGGCAGCCTTAATTCTCTTGTACAGACAGCCCTATCTGCTGTACCACAGCGGATTTGAATTGTCCTTTGGGGCAGTTCTGGCGATCAGCGGTTTGGGAGGATGGATGCAGTCATTCCTCGAATTGGAGCAGGCGTGGGAAAAGACCCTTCTTATCAGCTTGAGCGTACAAATTGTACTTACGCCCATTGTGCTGTACCACTATTTTCAGCATCCGCTTTACGGCATTTTTTTAAATCTTCTGGTTATACCTCTTGTTTCTATCTTAATGTATTCGGGTATTCTGGGGATTGTGCTGGGAAGCTTCTGGATTCAGGGAGGGGTGGCAGCAGTGGGAGCCGGACATTATATTTTGAGGTTTTATGAGCTGCTGTGCAAATTTGCGGAAGGGCTGCCCGGATACAGTCTGGTGCTGGGGCGTCCGTCGCCGGGCAGTCTGGTAATGTATTTTGGCATACACGGAATGGGAACAGCAGTTGTGCTGTTTTGTATCAGGGGCCGGAGCGCCTTTATTCGGGCAAAATCTCCTGCAAGGTGTAACGCTTATCTGGCAGAAAGGGATTTACAAACACGCATATCTTCCATCAGTTGTAAACCCAAGATGTTAATGTATTTTTTTGGAATTTATGCCCTTAGTTTTGCGGCTTTGGTCCCGCGTCCCGTAAAAGGACTGGAGGTTGTCTGTCTGGATGTGGGACAAGGGGACGGCCTGCTGCTCAGGTCTGGTAAGAGGGCGGTGCTCATAGATGGAGGCAGCAGCAGCCAGAAAAAACTGGGGAATATTGTGCTGGAGCCTTATTTAAAAAGCCAGGGAATATCGTGGATTGATTACGCGGTGGTGAGTCATGGAGACAGCGATCATATAAACGGTCTTATATACCTGCTGGAGGAGTCAGAGGACATAAGAATAGGTACCCTGGTGCTGCCAGTGATGGGAAAGGGGGAGGAGGTATATGAAAATCTGGCTGCACTGGCCAGGAGAGAAGGGGCAGCTGTGGTTTATATGAAAACCGGAGACTGGGTGGAAACTGGGGAGCTGACGCTTACCTGTCTGTATGCCGGTGAAGATTTTAGCGGGAAGGACCGTAACAGCCACTCTCTGGTTTTGTGCGGGGATTATAAGGGATTTCATATGTTGTTTACAGGAGATATGGGGGAAGAACAGGAGAGCAGTCTGGTCAGACTGGCAGAACAGGAGGGGGCCCTGCAGGATATACATTTGAATCATGTACTGATACTGAAAACAGCCCATCATGGTTCCAGGACATCTTCATCGGAGGTATTTCTGGACCGATTGAGGATTCAATTAGCTGTGGTTTCCTATGGAAAGGAAAATTCTTATGGGCATCCGTCGCCGGAGACAATGGAGCGTTTCAGGAGGCAGGGGATTGTGGTTCTGGAAACCGGAAAAAAGGGAGCCATAACACTTAAAACAGACGGCACATCGCTGCGGGTCCATGCATTTCTGGAGGAAAAATCTCGTCAGAATTAGCTGGATGAAATACGCTTCTGACAGCCATATTATAAATATGGAAGAGATTGTGGAATCTTGGAAGGAGCAGGGGATGAATTATCAAGAAACAGCTAATGAGATTTTGTTTCACATAGGCGGGGCAGAGAATATCAGGGAGATGACACACTGTTTTACCAGACTCCGGTTTGAATTAAGGGATCCGGAAATGGCAGAGCGCGGTAAGATAGAGCGGATAGAAGGTGTGATAGCGGTTGTGGAGAGCAGCGGCCAGTTCCAGGTTGTCATGGGGACAAAGGTAGGCCGGATATATGACCTGCTGAAGGAAATGACCGGTACAGAAAGAAAAGCGGGTGAAAAAAGAGAAAAGGTTTATCGTAGGGACAGTAAGGACAGAGAGAAAAACACACCGGGAAGTCATTTGGGAAACAGAATGATTCAGTCGGTTTCCTCCATGTTTACGCCTATGGTACCTGCCATTGCTGCATCCGGCCTTTTGAAAGGATTCCTGACCATAGCCAGGATGCTGGCATCCAATCAAGGCATCGACATTACAGGAAACCATACCTACGTAATCCTGCTGGCTGCCACGGATGCGATTTTCTATTTTATGCCAATCATCCTGGCCTATACCAGCGCCAGGGTGTTTGGGGCCAATGAATTTGTGGCCATGGCTCTGGGGGGAACCATGTGTTACCCTTCTGTTCTCAGTCTTATGACGGGAGAAGAACGCATCCGTATGCTGGGAGTGGCATTGACCAGGGCCAATTACACATCATCAGTCATCCCTATTATAATAGGTGTGTTTATCCTGGCTTATGTACAGCGGTTTCTGGAGCGGGTGATACCGGAGGTCCTGAAAATTATTCTGGTACCGGGGATCTCCCTGCTGGTAATGGTGCCTGCGGTATTTATGGTGTTTGGGCCGGTGGGAATTTATATGGGAAATATAATTCATTTTATCTACACAGGCCTTATGGGAATAAGCCCTGTTTTGTGCGGCGGTTTCATCGGAGGCATGTGGTGTGTGTTTGTTATTTTTGGAGCCCACAGAGCCTTGGTACCTATTGGAATCCAGGATGTGGCACTGAACGGCCGGCAAAACATGCTTGCATTTGCAGGGGCTGCGAATTTTTCTCAGGGCGGGGCTGCCCTGGGGGTTATGATGCGGACCAGAAGCAGGGAGCTAAAAGCAGTGGCGGCATCGGCATCAGTGGCAGCCTCTGTCTGCGGCATAACAGAGCCTGCCATCTATGGGTGTAACCTGCGGCTTAAACGTCCTATGATTTACGCGGTTATATGCGGAGCCGCAGGAGGGGCTGTCATGGGGGCGGGAGGCGTGTACGGGGATGCTTTTGCAAATAACGGTATCCTTACACTGGCAACCTATGCTGCTTTTGGAATGAAAAAATTCCTCTTTTATCTGGCTGGTATTGGTATATCATTCTTCGGGTCTGCCATTTTGACAATGCTGCTGGGATTTGAGGATATGGACCAGGAACCAGAGGAAACTTCATGGGAAAGGAATTAACTGCAGGAGGGAAACAATGCATCAGAAAACGACAGAATTTCCGGAAGGATTTTTGTGGGGGGCTTCATCATCCGCATTTCAGATTGAGGGGGGATGGAATCTGGGAGGAAAAGGGATGACAGTGGCAGATTTCAATTCCTTTAAACGATCCCATATACAGGCAGATACTAAGGTGGCCAGTGACTTCTATCATCACTGGAAGGAGGATATTGATTACATGGCAGAGCTTGGGCTCAAAATGTACAGGTTCTCCATTGCGTGGGCCAGAATCATACCGGATGGCGATGGAGCTGTCCATGAGGAGGGGATTAAATTCTATGACAGAATCATTGACTGCCTGCTGTCAAGGGGAATCCAGCCCTTTGTCACCCTGTACCATTTTGACCTGCCCTACGCGTTGGCGGAAAAATACAATGGCTGGGAATCTCGCCGGTGTGTCCTGGCCTTTGAACGGTATGCCAGGATATGCTTCAGGGCTTTTGGCGACCGGGTTAAATACTGGCAGGTCCACAATGAACAGAACCTGATGGTGCGGGTGGATGAGAGGATGAATATTGATGCCGCGGATAAATGGGAGGCAGACCGGCTCAGGGCCCAGATGGATTATCATATGTTTCTGGCCCATGCCCTGGCCGTAAAGGCATGCCATGAGCTGGTTTCCGGAGGAAAGATAGGCCCGGCCGTGTCGTCCTGCTGTACCTATCCGGAAACACCCCGTCCGGAGGATGTGTGGGCTGCGGCGAACAATGATTGGTTTAAGGCGGAATACTGTCTGGACATGCATCAATATGGCAGATATCCGGGATACTACAGGCGGTATCTTAAAGAGCGTAATATTATGCCGTCCGCGGAGGATGGGGATGAGGAGATACTCAAATGGGGCGCTTCTGATTATATTGCTGTCAACTATTACAGGACACTTTGTGTCAGATATCTTCCGGCAGATGAGATTCATCCTGTGGGGGAACGGTGCTTTCCGGGCAATGAGGTGGATTTTGACCAGTATGGATACTTTTCCCATGTGAAAAATCCTCATCTGGTTTCGACAGAGTATGGGGCGCAGATTGATCCAATGGGCCTTCGGATTGTGTTGAACCGTTATTATCAGAAATACCGGCTTCCCCTTCTCATAACAGAAAATGGTCTGGGAGCAGCCGATATCCTTACTGAAAATGGAAAGGTGCATGACAGTTACAGAATTGACTATCTGAGAAGGCACATCCAGGCATGCAGACAGGCGCTGGATGACGGCGTGGAGCTAATGGGGTATTCGCCCTGGTCCTTTATGGATTTGCTCAGTTCCCATGAAGGCTTTAGAAAGCGGTACGGATTTCTGTATGTGGACAGGAACGAGCATGAGACAGGCAGCCTTAAGCGCATAAAAAAAGACAGCTTTCACTGGTACCGCCGTGTCATAGAGACAAACGGGGCAACCATATAAGCTGTCAGTAAGGAAGGCAGAGTAATGTTTAAAGACGCTCTGATATATAATCCAGCAGCGCAGCGCAGCCCTCCGTGACGTCGGACCAGGTGGTGTCGAAGTCACCCGTGTACCAAGGGTCGGCCACATCCCTTCCGGAACCGGTGAATTCCATAAGCTTAAAAATTTTGTGGTCCGGATCACCGCCTGCAATACGCTGCATGTTGCGGATATTCCAGCTGTCCATGCCAATCAGGTAATCAAATGATTTATAATCTGCCTTCGTCATCTGTTTTGCCCGGTGCCCCTCGCAGGGAATGCCGGCCTGCTTTAATTTGGCGCGGGTTCCGTGGTGTACAGGATTACCGATTTCCTCGGTGGAGGTGGCAGCGGAATCTGCCTGAATTACGCCGGACAGGCCTCTTTCCTTTAGCAGGCTGCGGAAATAGTAGAGGGCCATGGGGCTGCGGCAGATATTGCCGTGGCAAACGAAAAGTATTTTTATCATAATTTTATATCCCTTTATAAGCCTGTAAAGCCCTGTAATTTCGGGCTTTTTGGCACTTTCTTTGATTTTTGCTTTTTCCCAAAACCTATGCAAATCTCCATAAATCTGCGTAGATTTCCGGGCAAATGGTGTAGTAATTGGTGTAGTAAAATGGTGTACGATCAACCTGATTTTCTCCGCTGTTCCGGCTTGTCAATCTGCTTGAAATCAACGATTTTCGCCATCTGTTCAACGGCCCGGTCATAGCTGGCATGAGTATAGACATTCAGCGTAACACCCACGTCAGAATGTCCCATCAGATATTGCAAAGTCTTAATATCCATACCCTTATTTGCCATATTCGTACAGAACGTATGGCGGAACACATGAGGGGTAATATGCGGCAAGGGCTGTTCTGGATGCAGCTTCTTATATTTCTTCATCGCCCACCGCATTTCATTCTCGATATGCAGCGCCACTTTCGGATGACAGTCTTTGTCAATCAGAATGAAGCCGCTGTACCCGTCCACGATAATCTCCGTTTTCATTTTCCGGCGATTGGCAAGGATATTTTTCAGACTTTGGTACACATCATCGGTCATTGGAATGAAGCGGATACCGCACTCGGTCTTGGTTTTTTCCACATAGTATTTGCCGCCACGTTCCCGGACAAGCTGATGATCCACACGGATTCTGCGATTTTCAAAGTCAAGATCGCTCTTGGTCAATCCGCAAAATTCACTGACACGCATCCCAGTTCCCAACAGCACGACAAATTCATCATAATACTTGCAGTAGGTCTTATCCTCCCGAATGAAGTCCATCCAGATTTTTTGCTGCTCGTCAGTCATGGCAATACGCTTCTGCGAATCATTGGGAACAATATCTACCAATTTGAAATCAAAAGGATTTTTTCGGATAATATCTTCGTTATAAGCCATCTGAAACGCCGGTTTGACAACGCCCCTGACGCTTGTAATCGTGCTGTACCCCTTGCCGTCGCTGTGGAGCTTCATAATCCACTTTTGGGCATCCGATACTTTAATATCCCGAATCTGCCGGTATCCAAAATCCTCTTTCTTAATCAGGTTCAATACAAAATTGTACCCGACTTTGGTGTTATATCGAACCCCCTGCTTCAAACTGATATAGCGTTCCAATAGCTGAATTACAGTAATCTTCCCCGCCGCATAGTCAATGCCATCGTCAAGCTGCTTCTGAATTTCCTTTTCTTTTTCCCGAAGTTCTTTCAGGTCAGAAGAATAAACGGTCTGCCGCTTTCCACGAATGTCTGTGTATCGGTACTGATAAATCAGGTCTTTTCTCTGGCTCTCTCCTGTCCGCAGGATTCGTCCCTTATTGTCTTTGCGTTTCTCGGACATTGTCAAACTCCTTTCCATCACTTATTTGCAAAAGATAGCCTTAAATTGAATACGCCTGCTCAATGTACTGGTCGAACAGGCGGCGCTTAATCAATCGTTTATTTCCTACCCACAAGACAAACCGACAATTTTGATCGTTGGTAATGTCCCGCAGTTTATTTACTCCAATCCCGGAATAGGCTGCCGCTTCTTCCAGACTAAGATTGCTCTTTTCCCAGATGGGAATTTCTTTCATAGGCATTTACCTCCATAAATGAAATATGCCCAACAAGGCGATGTCAGGCTGGTGTGACGCAGGCTGTTTCAATGTCAACCAAACCGTGTCAACCGGCAGAAAAGACTTTGAAAACAATCCGCAGGCTCTCTATTATCCTATTTTACTTTTTCTTTGATTTCTTGGTTGACATGGTTGACAAAGGGGGAAAAAGCCTGAAATATCAGGATTTTTCCTGTCAACCGGCTGTCAACTGAAACGTCAACCAAACTGTCAACCGACGGCTTTTTCAGAATGGAAGCTCCATCTGTTGGGCTTCTTCCTCCGTGATTTCCCGAAAACCGTCCTTGTCTGCTGGGGGCTGGTTGACACGCTCCCAGCCTTTCTGTGAACCGTATTTCTTATATCTCTTAGGGCTTTTGTAGGCTGTCCAGCCCTGTATGCTGCCGTTTGCAATGCCGGTATTCATAATCTCGCAGATTGCCCGTGTTTCCCACTCTGCCGGGGGATTGCAGTTTCCCAGCGCTTCCTCATAAAGCTGCTTGGAACATACCCTGTCGCCGGTGTAGTCCTCCAAATAGGCGTAGATCATACCGGCCTGTGTGTCCTCCTGCATAAAATCCTGCTGGTGAGCTTTCAGGTAAGCGTTCATTTCTGCGCTGAATGACAGCTTATATTTCCCGCTGCGGTAGATCGTCATGGCTTCCGCCCACATCTGGCTGATATACGCCCTCGCCGCCGCTTCATCGTCCAGTATGTGAACCTCCGCCCGTTCCGGGTACACGGTCACGGGGAAGAAAGTCCTGCCGGTTGGTGGTTCCTCCAAACACGCATTGACGGAGCCTATCTGCCGGATGGGTTTCATACGGCACTTTGTAGGTTTCTTTCTGGCGACTTAGAAACGACTTGATCTCCTCAATGCTTCTGGCGTTGGCGGTAGCGATCATCTCCGACATTTCCATAATCCAATGCCCTTGCAGCTTCCGATACACGTTTTCATCGTCCAGCTTCTTTAGGTCGTCTGAAAACCATTCGTCCCTGACTGCCAGCAGCCGGAAAAAGGTGGATTTCCCGGCTCCCTGACCGCCTACCAGACAGAGCATGACTTCAAACTTGCTCCCCGGCTGAAATACCCGCCGGATGGCTCCCATCATCAACAGTTTCAGGGCTTCAAAGGTGTAATCGTCCGTATCGGCTCCCAGAAAGTGATGCAGAGCGTAGCGGATGCGCTCGGTTCCGTCCCATTGCAGGCTGTTCAAATAATCCCTGACGGGATGGTAGCGGTTTTCGTTGGCTACGATCTGGATTGCGTTCTCCACTTTCTTCTCGCTGGTCAGTCCATAGTGTTCTTCCAGATACAAAAGCAAATACTTCATATCCATATCGGTCAGCGTGGCGCTGGTTCGTTCCCATCCCAGCGGCTTCACAATATCCACTCTTTCGGAAAGAATGTTGTAGCTGACCGCTCCACGCAGCAGCGGGTCACGCTGGAACACTGTCAGACAGTTCTTGATGCTGTTCTTCACGCCGCCTTTCTGCGTCCCCTCCAGCATCTCCCGGATTTCTTCCTGCGTCTGCGTCGGTTCCATTGCGTCCATCGTCCGCATGACTGCTTCCTGCGATGCTGGCGGCAAGTTCTGAAATTCGCTGCTCAAGCCGCACCACCTCCTTTCCCTGTTCGGCAATCAGCGCCGCTTTTTCTTCCATTTCTCCAAACAGCAAAATATCAAGCAGATATTCTACATAACTGATTTTTTGCAATGCTTCCACGAAAAGAGGATGCCAGACGGCATCCTGTGGCTGTGGAGCATATTCGTTTTTCCAGCGTTCCAATAGATGCAGATAATCACACAATACCCGAAAACAATGTTGTTCGGCTTCCCTAAATCGTTGTTCGGCTGACTGGCGGCGGGGCTGTGGTCTATGCTGTTTCCTATCAGTAAATTTTTTATCATCATAGGGGATTGAAAAATCCTCTGCCAGTCTGACCGCTGCATCCCGTTTTCCCAAACCATGCAGGGAAGCGGCAAAGTCGATCACATCCCCGGAAGCGCCGCAGCCGAAGCAATAGTAGCGGCTGTCCACTTTCATGCTGGGCGTCCTGTCGTTGTGGAACGGACAGCAGGCCATGCCGTTTCTCCCTACCCGTATTCCATAGTAAGAAGCAGCCTGCCGGGTAGTGACGGACTGCTTCACCGCTTCAAACACATTCAAATGCTTCCTCCCGTAAATGTCATAGTTCTATATCCTGTTTCTTTTTCGGTGCTTCCTGTTCCGGCTGCCGCCGCTGCAATGCCCGGTCAAGGTGGTACTGTACCCGGCGCATTTTCATTAAATCCTCCCGAAGCGGCTTATACTGCGGGGACAGCTTGGCATACTCCGCTTGCAGCCGGTCATACTCCTGTTTCCATACAGTCAGGGTGATGGGCTTCCCGTCCAGCTTCTCTTTCAGAATCCGGCGGGCGGTGTAAAACAGCCGCAAATCAGCGTCATGTGCGGTTTCAAATTTCTCCCGCTGTTTTTTCCACTTGATACCGTTCAGCTCGTCATACACCGGCTTCAGCCGCTTGTAGTTCTCGGCCTGTCGTATCAACTCCTGCAATTCTTTCATCCGGGCCGACTTCGCTTTCATGGTGTCGCTCAATGTGTCAAACTCTGTGCTGACAGCAGACAGGCGGGCTTCCAACGCTTCCAGCGTCAGCAGCTTGTTTTCCATCAGGTAGTTGACCGCTTCCGCAAATTCTTTCAGGTTCTTGCCCTTAGCTTTCTGGCTCCATGCCCCGGCGTTCCTGTCCTGATAATAGGAGATCAGCAGGTCGGCAAGGCTCGGTGTCTTAGGCTTGGAAAGTTCCTCTTTGACTTCTGAAATCCAGCCGAACAAAGATTTGATTTTCTTCTTTATATCCAGCATCAGTCGGTTAGTCGCCTTAATCCAGCGGTTCAGCTCGCCCTTGTCGGTACGGATGCCCTTTGCTTCCATCTGCCGGACAGTCGGCCCCTCATGGACGGTAGGGATCAGGTCAAGCCCCTGACGCACATAGGAGCGGTGGTCGATACGAACATCCAGCCCCTTTTCCGCAAACTTTTCATTGACCATCCGGCACCATGCTTCCCGCCATTCTTCCAGCGTTTCCGGGCTGCCCCAGTCGGTAGTGGATACGGCGTTGAACATGGGCTTGCCGTTCTTATCCAGCACCCGGTTTCCCTCATCATCCAGCACATATTCCCGGCGCTGCTTCTGTCCCCATGTGCCATCGGGATTGATGGGGCGCATGGTCGTCATCACATGAAAGTGTGGGTTGGGGATGCCGCCGTCCTCCTTGTCCGGGGCATGGACGGCAAAATCGGCAACCATTCCTTTGTCCACCAGACAGCGCTGCACAAACTCCCTCGCCAGCGCAATGTTTTCTTCCATCGAAAGTTCATTCTGCAAGGCAATATCAAAGCTGTAAGCAAGCTGTGCTTTCGGGTGCTTCTCCACCTGTTCCACCGTATTCCACAAAGTCGCCCGGTTCTGGTATTCCGGTGGGGCATGGGGCGGCAATAGAATTTCGGAACAGATCACGCCGCCCTTGCGGGTGTAGTCGCTGTACTCGCCGTAGTAATCGCTGTAAAGACGCTCCCCTGCTCGGTAGGCTGCGGCGGCAATGGCGCTTTGTCCGGCGCTGCGCCTGATCTGGCTGACCGTTAAATGATAAAGCGCCATCGTCAGTTACCGTCCTGCGGCTGGCTGTGATTTTCAACCGCAAGCCGTACCACGTTTTGAACCGGCTGCCATTCGGCAATACGCTCCATCAAGGAATAAAACTCCTGCTCGGTCAGTATCTTCACCTCCGGCATGACGCTCTCAACCGCCGCCCCACGGGTAATCAGCCGGTGGCTGCGCTGCTTGCGGGAACCGCTGTCCAGATAGGATTTTCGGTTTTCCAGTCGGCGCAGCTTTCGTTTTTCCTGTTCCAGCTTGACGGTGTTTTTCTCGTACTCTCTCTGCAATTCTTCCAAAGATTTGCTCATGTTCTCACTCCTTTGCTCTGAAATAAAAATGACCGTATGGATAACGGTCAAGGTGTCGGTATTCGTCTATCAAACCCGATGAAAAGATACAGACGCAAAGCGGGTGTATCTTTTTGGCGGGTGCGCAGGGATAGCCGCTTTAGCGGCGCAAGGGGTGCAGCCCCTTGTACGGAACGAAGTGACGCAAGCCCCGGATTGCCGATGCTGTCAGGGGGCAAGCTCCGCAGGACGCACGATACATGGTCTTTAGACTATGTATAGAAGTGCGCCCTTTGTTCCAAAGGGATTTCTGCCGTTTCCGGCTCTGCTCCGTTTTACCTCTTTTTCTCCGCTCCTTTGTGGGAACGCTTGGAAAGATACTTCGGACATTCGATCACGACGGCCCGGAAGCTCTGCTTGCAGTCATGGCGGCATCTGCGGCATAACTCGTTATAAGTGACACGGTTGCGGTCATTTAAGAAGAAAGACCACTCCAACCGGCGCTTCTTGCTCATTCTCGGCGTAATTGGCTCCTTTCCCCATTTCTATCCGACATACACAGATAGATGGTTTTGGTGTAGCGTTTCGGTGTCATTTTCAAGGTTTTTCCCCTCTGTATGCGCCTTTGAAAAGGGCGGCAGTATTCCAGATAGGGAAAGATACCATGCGCTCATTTGTTGTCTTTCGGTACGGTTTCCGTCCCCTTTTCCATCCAGTCAAAGAACGCCTTTTTGCTGACCTTAATCAGCCTGCCGCTTCTGAATGCCGGAAAACCGGGAGTGTGAACCAGCTCATAGGCGCTCACTCTGGAAATTCCCATAATGCGCCGGATGTCCGCCACGTCCAGAACCAGCGGAAGATCATCATAATCCTTTAATCTCTTGTTATCACTCATTTAGTTCCTCCCATACTATAAATTCATTACAAATGCTTCCTGTCGCCGTTCTCCCCAAAAGCCGTTATCCTGCCCCATTTCTGCGGTGTTTCCCTGCATTGGTGCGCCGGATGCGTCACTTCTCCTGCCGGTCATATCCCTTTTGGACGGTCATTTAGTTGTCAAGGTACTGCATGGAACGAAATTACCATGTGCAATCATCATAGCGATTTCTCCTTGACAAAACAATATTTTCACGATACAATGAGTGTAACGGATATAACCAAATTATAAAATTACCATAAGCAAAGGCAGGAAAATAGAATGGAAATGGAATTTGTGCGGCATGAGCCGTGTTATGACCGGATTTTGTTCGTCCTGACGCTGGACAGGAAGAAAATGAAAGAGCGGATTTTGATTGGGGAAGAATTACAGGTGCGCTTTCGATTACAGGGGGATATGGATGCGGATGTGCTGTGCGACACAACCCGCCCGCTTGGAATGTTCCTTGCAGAGTTTGAACATGACCCTGACGGGGAATGGAACCGTTTGGGTCTGGCTCCGCTGCGGGAAGCCCTGCACTCGAACCGCTGGAAGCAGCCAGCCTTAGAGCAGGTCGCAGGGGAATTTCTGAAAACAAAGTTTGATACCGGCGATCCGCTGCGGATGTACGCTACGTTCCGTATCTGGAATGGTTATCTGCTGGCAAGGGAACCGGCGAAACGTGCGGAAGCCTGTGACCGCTTCATGGATAAAATGAGTCACTTTACCATGACCTTTCAGCAGAGAAGCCCGCTCCAATTTGACAGCGATACCGGCAGGCCGCAGCCGTTCCAGATTTCCAGCCGGATATTCGGCTCCGTACCGGCGGCGGAAACACGGCTTGACCTTTGGTATCCAGACAACCGGCGCACAACAGAATGTGTCGCCGCTTATACCACGTTCTATCCGCTGATAACTTATTACCTGAACCGGTTGAATGATTGGGGGCTGTGCTTCCGAAAATGTAAAGTCTGTGGACGTATCTTCCTCGCAAAAAGCCAGCGATATGAATTGTGCAGCGACAAGTGTAGAAAGAAGCAGGCGGTTCAAAACAAAAGGGAGTTTGACGAGAGGGCAAGAGAAAATAACTACGATCTGCTCTACAAAAATGAGTGCCAGAACTGGCGCAACAAGATCAACAAGGCAAAAAGGACAGCGGGCTTCCCGGCTGATCGGCTGGAAGAAATGCTGACCGCTTTTGAAGCGTTCAAGAAAGAAGCGTTGCAGAGAAAAAGGGCTGTCAAAGAAAGAACAGCCAGCCCGAAAGAATTTACGGACTGGCTGTATCAGCAGAGCAATATCATTGTAGGGCTGGCTGAATATTAAATCACAAATATTATTTCCCATGAGCAAGCTAAGGCTATTACAGATAAGTATCCTTAGCTTACATCATCTTTCATAAAAATAATTTATTCTTCCATATAATCCAGCATTTGTTGATTCAGAGCCTCTTTCACAGCACGCCAATTAGGAAAAAATTGATCCATATATTGCTTAAATTGATCGTTGTGCTTGCGTTCCAACAAGTGAACCAGCTCATGCGTGATAACATAGGCTAAACATTCTGGGGTTTTCTTGGCCAACTGTAAGTTCAACCATATTCTTCGTTTTTCTATATTGCAAGTTCCCCATTTTGTTCTCATATTCTTGACCTGCCATTCAGCACATCTTATTCCAACAATACGCTCACATTTTTCTAAAACCCCCGGAATTGCTTGTTTTAATTGTTCGCGATACCACTCATTTAAAACATTTTCTCTTTGAGCTGGTGTACTTTCTTTACGAACTCGCAATATTAACTTTCCGCCCAAAATCCTTACTTCATTGCGAATATTTGAATACTGCACGTCTAGTCGATAACGTTTTCCCCAAACATAGTAACTTTCGCCAGTCACATACTGCCTTTTCGTTTGACGAGCCTGATTCTCAAAATTCTTCTTTTGCTTTTTTATCCAAGAGATTCTGGAAACCGCAAACATACGAATTGTTTCCTCATTAGAACCATATGGAACTGTAATCTGTATCGCACCGTCTGGCGGTAGAACTCGGATATACATATTTTTAATATTCTTTTTTATAATCGCAATCTCAATATTACCAATTATTAATTTGCTCACTTAATATTCACTTTGCTCCTTTATTAGCGCCAGCAACTCAGTGGCCTTCTGGTCATCCTTCACTACCGCACGAATAGCACGCCAGATTTTTCGTTCTTTTATTTTGTTTCCCCGAAAATTGTCTTGTTTGCTGAACATAACCGCCTCATGCAACTGAATTGCTACATTTGCATCCCCATCAAAATAATCGTAAAATGCCCGTTTGGCAGCACTCTCCCGGATGTCTGCTGGATATTCCGTGCCGCTTTCTGGTTTATGCACTTTCTTTACTAACTCTACAATCTGACGCAGGTATTCCTCATAATGAATCACATCGTTTTTGCGTTTCTCAATCAGTTCACGAAGGAGAGCCGACATTTTCTCATAATATTTAGGATTACTCTGCGTCTTCTCAACAATTTCTTTTCCAACATTGTTTTCAATCGTTTCCGCAACTGCTTCCTGCTCTTTCGGGGTAGAGGAAGGCATATCCTTCAGAGCCGCAATGCCATTTTCCACCAATAGTTCCACCAGTGTTGCGCCCCCAAAAGAAGTCAGTATACGGCTAGGGTCCGCCGACAAATACGTATCAATTAGATGACGCATATCCGGATCATATTTTTTCAAATCCACATAGTCGCCGCTGGCAAGCCGTACATCATCGCGCACTTTAATATAATAGGTGACTTCTTTTTCGATCGCTTTGATCTGGTCAACAGTGTAGTGGTATTTTTCCTGTAATTCTCCGGATACTTCACCGAATGCTCGGAGCGCAGAAGCAGACAAATTGTACAGCTGTTCCCGTTTAAGCATATTTTCTTCAAGTTCATCCAGATCAAAGGCTTCTGTGTTTGCACCGCAAAAGTAGTGATAGTAATCTACCATATCTTTAGGCGGAGCCACAGACTCACACAGAGCACGCAAAGCCTCCAACGAATCTTCAAGCTGTTCCTTTGCCTTATCCAAACGATTTGTAAGTAAACCGGAAACATCCTCTTTGTCGTAGCAATCAAATGCTTCAGAGGTATAGTCCGCTACGGCCTTTTCCAGAGAACGGAACAGATCCTTATAATCGATGATATATCCGAATTCCTTATCCTCACCATCCAGGCGGTTCACGCGGCAGATGGCCTGGAACAGACCATGATCCCGCATAGATTTATCGATATACAAATATGTAGCAGGGGGTGCATCGAACCCTGTAAGCAACTTATCCACCACGATTAAAAGTTTCATCTGTTCCGGCTGCTTGATAAATTTCTCCTTGGCCTCTTCTTCAAATGCCTGCGGGGCTTTCCCGTTCAGCATCCTCGTATAAATCTCATATTGTTTTACAGCTTCCGTTTCTCCGTCGTCGCCCACGGTCTCTGTACGAATATCACCCGCGGCCGGCTCATAAGAGGTCACAATGGCGCACTTGCCCTTTAATTCTGTTTCTTGAAACAACTCATAGAATTTGCAGGCCTGATAAATGCTACTGGCAACCAGCATGGCATTGCCTCGCCCATCATGAAGGCGCGGCTTCGTTTCCATATCGAACACAATATCCGCTACGATCTGCCCCAAGCGAGCCTTAGAGCTGAACATTTTCTGCAGATTTCCCCAGCGCTGCTTCAACTTGGCTTTTGCTACACCGGTCAAACCTCTGGTCTTAGCTTCAAACCAGGCATCGATCCTTTCCTGCTGAACAACGTTCTGCTCCACTTCACGGGCTTCATAGCGCAAATCCAGAACTACCTTATCCCGTACAGCTTCATCAAATTTATAGCGATGGATATAGGGGCCAAAAATCTCCAAGCTGGTTTCTTTATCCGTTTTCATCAACGGTGTGCCAGTAAAGCCGATGAAGGTCGCCTTGGGCAGGATCATCTTCATCGCCTTGTGAAGCTTGCCGGATTGGGTGCGATGGCACTCGTCCACAAACACATAGAAATCGCCTTTAGGAGAAAAATTCTCTGGCAGAGACCGTTTTAACTCCTCGATAAAGCCGGTATAATCGGTCTCGCCGCTTTTGTTGCGGTTTTTCTTGCCAAACTTGTGAATCAGCGAACACATCATAACAGGAGAAGTATCATTGATTTTCTGAATCAACTCGCTGCCCCGGCGGATACGCAAGATTTTCTCGCTTACGCCTGCAAAGACCTGTTCGATCTGAACATCCAGTTCATCCCGATCCGTAATGATCAAAATCCGGCTATCGGGAACCGTTTCCTTGATCCATTTGCTAAGCCAGACCATGGTGAGCGACTTCCCGGACCCTTGGGTGTGCCAGATGATGCCGCCCTCATGGCGCTGCACAAAATCCCGAGCCGCCATGCAGCCAAAAAACTGGTTGGGACGGCAGGTCTTTTTTGTGCCGCTATCGAACACAATAAAGTTATGCAGGAATTCTACAAGCCGTTCTTTCCGGCACAGCGAAATCAGATTCTTGTCCAGACGCAGCGGATAGGCTTCGATTTGTGCGCGAACGGCTGCCGAAACTTCATCTTTGGCGTTGGGATCTTCTTTCCAGGAAAGATAGTATTTCTCCGGTGTACCGGTGGTGCCGTAGCGGATTCCCTCCGAATCGTTGCCCGCCAAAACAAGCCCGATGGTGGCAAAAAGCGACATGATCATATCCGGGCGCTGATTGGTCAGATTCTGGCGAATCCCCTCCGACAGAGAAACCGTGCTGCGTTTTAACTCGATGACGGCAAACGCGATGCCATTGATGTAGAGCACCAGATCGGGACGCTTGTGTTTGATGGTCACTTCCTCGGCAATGTAAAAATCATTCTCCAGCGGATGCTCCCAATCCACAAACTGAACGGTGATCTTATGCTGGCCCACCGACTCGCTGACTTTAACGCCGTAACGCAGCTTTTTATAGGTCTGTTCGTTTAGGTCGTAGAGATTTACGGACTGATCCCCGGCGGCATCCTGCAGTTCTTTCAGGGCACGGCTGATGATTACCGGCGAATAGTCCTTGCGGGTAAGGAACTTTGTCAGCAGTTCAGTTTCAATGTTGGAGTTTGAACGATCCGTAAAATCGCCCAGATAGGTATACCCAAGTTCCTGGGCAAATAGTTTTATGACACGCTTCTGCGTGGCTTTTTCCCGTTGGCCAATACTCATGGCTGTCCTCCTTCGTTTGGATATAATTCATCAAAGCAAGCTGCATGCCGGGAAAAATCCAACTCAGCAATGTTTTGAATAATTGCTTGGTTCCAATACTGGTATCTTGGATTAAAAAATAGATTCTTGCGCATTTCCTTTGGGTATTTGGGATCAAACATATCTATCACACAAAAGGCTAATGCCCAACTTTGGATTGGAATGGTAAACTTTATATTTTGCGTTCCTATTTTTTGCAAGAACCGTGAGGACTGCGTTAATATCCATTCATTTTCAGGTGACCACTCCGTTTTTGTGTCCCAGCATCGTACAATAGTATTTATTATTTTACAAAAGATGCTTGCGACATTATCTGCCAGTTGAATCAGTTCCTCCGCTCGACTATCTGCAAACTTAACAGCCACATCGAAATGTTTAAGTTCTTGTTTTAGCATTTCATCGATGCCTGAAATATTATCATGAACAATATCAATTTTTCTGGTATCACAGTTACGCTCAATTTCAATCACTTCCAGCAACTCTGATAGGGCATTAAGATTGATAAGATTAGCAAATTTTACATTTGAATAACTTCCAAACTTAAGAAAATCATTTACAAACGTTTCTTCAATTCCTCTGTTTTGAATCTCTGAAACAGCCCAAACCAGTCCATTTCCAGCCGGTGGAATATGTTGATATGAATAGTTTTTTAAGTATTCAAACAGTTCATGCACGCTTGCTTCTGTAGCTCGTTTTGTTAGTTTGCAGAATGCTGCAAATAGATCGTCTTTTTCTTGCGAAAGGTCACTCACCATCGAGTAATATTCTACCGGGAACTTTTCTCTTGCATGTTCTCCCCAAATGGCAAACAGCAAAAGCGATGCCAGATAGAATTTTTTATCATACAGGCATATCGAAAAGTGAATGTTGTTTAGAATATTATCCAGAAAATATTCTAAAGCATCGTTGTTTTCTTTTGTAAACAGCGAGTTCCCTTTCAGTTCTTTTTCAGATGCAAATTGACTCTTAAATGTTGCATATTTCCGACGAAGCAGCTGTTCACTTTGTATATCATCAGCAACAACAGCTGCCAAACAAAAATGGCGCTGTGTTCCATAATTTAGTTTTTCATTTTTATCGATGATGCCACCAGTGTTTCCTGCTTCATCTAGAAATAAGCGCATTCGATATGTCACCTCCCATGAATATTAGCTTTCAAAAAGATCTTGGCATTTTTTTATTGCTCTCTGAATATCTGCATCCTTGAAATAAGCCTTTTTGAGCTTATCTCTCCATTCTTTGTTGGAATGGATTAAGTCCTTAATCGAGGCTACGGAAATTCTCTTGCCATCTCGGTGTAAGTCGCAGATTGCCATATCTACCGTTGCCAAAAGTTCCAGTTCATTGACATTTGTATACTGGAACTGCGACACCAACCAATCAATATCCGCCTGCTTTCCCCAATCCTGCAAATAGGCCAACGCCTGCTGCATCTGCACACCTTTTTCAAAACAGCTGCCTTTTTCGTTTCTTTTGACCTGGATATACTTATTCTTTTGAGCAATCGGCTCGCCGCCTTTGTAGCGGACTTCATCAGCGTAGGGGCCGGCCGCTTTTTTATGAAAGGCAGAAATATCCGCCTGTTCTTTACGGCGGACCAGATAGAGCAGCTTCTGAACTTTTTTACGTCCCAGAGGGTACTTCTCGGAATAGAAAGCGTTCACAATTCCTGCAATCATGACGGCATCATCAAAATGCTGATTATGGGCTTTCGGTTGCGGTTGTTTTTTCTGAACTACTTGTGTCTTCGATTGTTCATTGCTTTCCACGTCCACCAGCCGAATCCGTCCAGTGAGCAGCTCCTGCATCATACCCTGCTTAATCTGCTGGTACTTTGCCAGTTTATTTTCCAACTGTTCGATTTCACTATCCATATCCGAAAGAACTTTAGCGATGGCTTTCTGTTCTAGAACGTTTCTTGGCAAAAATATCTCAAACGCTTCAAACTGCTGTTTGCTAATGATAGGCACAGCTGTCTGTCCAGCCATCAGTTTCAATTTCTCTTTGTTATAAACTAAACTATAGTATACAATTTCATTATAAAAATCATTATTACAAATGATAGCATTTATCTGTTGGTTTGTAGCTAACGGAATAGCTGCAATTCCATTTAATCCTATTGATGCTATACAAGTTACAAGTACCGATCCAGCAGGAAGAATCCTACAGTAATTCTTTCCTTCGCTTGTCACATGTTCATAAGAGAAAGAAATGTATTTTCCTATAAAGTCGCGTGCACTCACCCATGAGAAATTTCCGCCCCATAAATTTCTATTACTACGGGGTGGGGTTGAGCCTGTTACGACAACACCAATTTCTCGAACTTTATATTTTTCCCACTCCCCAGAAAACCCTGGCAGGCGTTTTTTGCCGGTGAGCAGTTCCTGCATGGCTCCCTGTTTGATGGCCTTCTTTTTCTCAATCAGCTTTTGCAGGGAGGAAATCAGACTGTCTACATCAGAAAGAGCTTCGGCAATGGAGGTTTGCTCACGAAAAGAAGGATACAAAATTTCCAACCCAAGTAGTTTCTCTTTGCTGATGTTTTTCATGCTATTGCTCGTTCCAGTAGCACAGTTCTGTATTAATGAGCGATATTTTTTTGAGCCGAGAAGATAATTCAACCACTTGACACTGATATCAACATCTTTCTTAAAATTGGTCTGCCAAATTCGATCTGGTAAATAAATTTGAGGATTATCACATGCCACATAGGCACATTCTCCAACCAATTCTGGGGTATTCATACGGCTAATCAAAATAGTCTCTTGCCGCAAGCTACACTTCAATCGTGCTACTTCTCGAGAAAGCACAGGCTTTTTCTCAGAAAGATTCAGTTTTCCTTTTGAAATAGCAGAAGTCTTTAATACAAAAAAATTGCTCGAACCATCTTGTTCACCAGAATTAACGCTAACTCCTGCTACAAGTGAATCAATTACATCATTCAAATGACCTTGAATCCATTGCTTTTTCACCATACAAACCCCATCCTTTCCAGATGAGATTTGACCTTTGCTTCATACTGGTCTACTTCATCCTCACATTCTTTCAAGGTGTATTCATACCGCTCCACCAGCTGGGTCACGCGGGCGGAAAGATGGTGAGACACCGCCTCGTGAATGGCGTCGATACCGCTGTAAATAGAAGAAAACCACTTTTCCTCCACCAGCAGATGGCGGATCTCCTCCAGCGTCAGTTGTGGGTATTTCTTCTCTAACTTAGTATCCAAGTCCACCTCGGCCTGTTTAATCGCTTTCTTATAATTGCTTTCGGCATTCAACAGGGACATATAGTTCTGCAGTGCGGCCAATTCATCCTTGGAGGCAGGGTCTTTCTTGATTGCTTGGATTCGGGCACTGATCGTGGCTCTTTTCAGGTCGTCCAGCTGCGAAAACAGCCCGTCCTCACCGCCGTTTTCTTCAGCCAGTTCTTCCAACTTAGCGGACACCTCATCCAGTTGGCCCCCAAGGGTATCCAGTGCCTTAACGTCCTCGCAGAAAAAGTGTGCGGCAACCAAAGCCTTGGGGAGCAGCTTGCCTTCAAAACCCTTGATCTTATCGGTTCTGATCTCGATGGTCTGGCCGTTTTCTTTTTTCTTCTTGGTTACATACTCATAGGCAATTTCCCGCCCGGCTTCGTAGCCGTCATAGCAGACGGCATACACGTCGTCCTGCATGGTATCCGCCCAGTATTCCATCAGCACCTCATAGACATCGTATTTGTCCAAAAGCGGCACCTGGGCAAAGCCAGACAAAAGCCGTTCAGAAATCCTGGTAATGAATTCTTTAGGAGAAACTTCCCGGTTCAGTTCCATTAAAGCCGGTTCGACATCTTCTTTCCACTTAGAATAAGCATCATCTACTTGATCGGCGTGGCGAATAAATTCCGGATGGGAAATAATGCTGGAAACAACTGCGTCTTTGCTTACCGTCGGTCGCAAATACCCCTGGCGCAACGGTTGGAAAAGGAATCCTTTCAAAGAGGGATACACTGCCCAATATTCGGCCATGCTATCCACATCTGTTTCCGGAATGCCGCCGTTCAAATGCGCATTAATGTCCTGCAAATCTTCCTGCGCGCTGCTGTCAATATAGCGCGGGATATTCAGATTGTACTCATTGGTAGCTTTGATTTCCTCATTGGGCACAAACCGGGCATACTTGGGATTTAACTCGTCCATGGCGAGGAAAGTAGTCACGATTTTATGAATGTCCTGCTCCCGCAAACGGTTCTTATTGCCATCCTTTACATAGCCTTTGCTGGCGTCGATCATAAAAATACCGGCGCGCTCTGCGGCATCTTCCTTGTCCAGTACCAGAATACAGGCTGGAATCCCCGTACCATAGAACAGGTTAGCAGGCAGACCGATAATGCCCTTGATATAGCCCCGATCAATGATCTTTTTACGAATGTCTGCCTCGGCGTTACCACGGAATAGCACACCATGAGGCAAAATGATCGCCGCCTTACCGTTGGACTTCAAAGATTTCAGGACATGCAATAGCCAGGCGTAGTCGCCGTTTTTCTCTGGCGGCACACCTAACACAGTTTCACTATATCGGCCGTACACATCAGGAATGGTAATGCCATCCATCCAAGACTTATCCGAAAACGGCGGATTGACCACAACGTAGTTGAAGGTTTTCAGTAGTTCGGGGTTGTTTTCATCTTTGTACTGAGGTGCGGACAAAGTACTTTTATTGCCGACAATGACGCCGGCTCCCTTGTTGTGCAGCACCAGGTTCATGCGAGCCAGGCCAGCGGTGGAGTTGTCCTTTTCCTGCCCATAGATGGAAATTTCACAGGGAGCCTCATCCGCTGCACGAATCAACAGCGAACCAGAACCGCAGGCTGGGTCATAGACTGTCATACTGGGATCGGTGGCTTTGTCAATACCGATCACTTTTGCCATAATGCGAGATACCTCTCCGGGAGTGTAGAACTGGCCTTTGCTCTTGCCGGAATCCTGCGCAAACTTCCGCATCAAAAACTCATAGGCATCGCCAAGAATATCATCGCCGCCAGCGCGGTTATTGGTAAAATCCAGTTCCGGCTTCTGGAAAATCTCCACAAGACCAGAGAGTTTGTCCACTGCTTCCTTATCTGTGCCCAATTCTTCGCTGTTGAAGTCTGCAATGTCGATGATACCCTTTAGATCGTTGGTTTCTGCCAGCTTCCCGATAATGACATTGATTCCCTCGCCAATGTTTTTCTTATATTTCAAGGCAACAATATCATCAAAACTGCCGCCCTCCGGCACCTCAATATCCCAGTTATCGCTACTCTTGAAGCGGTCGGAAACATATTTCACAAACAATAACGTTAGAATATAATCTTTATAACGCGCTGGTTCCACACCACCGCGCAATTTATCACATGCAGCCCATATTTGACTGTAAATCTCGCTTTTCTTAATGGCCATTTGTCAAATCCCTCTTAATTCTTTTGTATTTTAAGCTCCTGCAATAGACGCGCTGAAATCTTTTCTCTCTCACACAATTCAATTAATGTCGCAATAGCAAGCTGATTTGGCGTCACATGACCGTTTTCCCAACGGTTTACAGTGGAAAAACTAACATGAAGCTTATTTGCAAATTCTTTTTGAGATACTCCTATTTCTTTACGAACTGCTTTAATTAAGTCTCTAATTTCCATTGTAAAACGTCCTCCTTAACCATTAAAAGTATAGCATATGCGATATTTCTTGACAAGTCAGAAACTTCGACCGAGCAGATTTTATCGATTCTATAATTTGTTTTAAATTCTATCTACTTGAAGCAATACAAAGAATGCCTTGTGCAGTCCACTTTATCGAACTACACAAGGCATTCCTTTCTCGCCATCTGTAAATATTATTCTTTTTCTGTCATTTCAAGGCTCTTTCAAAAATGGTGTAGTAGTGGTGTAGTAAGTGCCTTTCGCCGCCGTGAAACCATTGATTTTACTGGCTTTTTCGGGACTTTTCAAGATACTGCCGTGGCAGACGAAAAGGATTTTAATATTATTGTTAGATTGCTTCGTCATTTACTGTATCTCCATTACTTTTTGATAGCTAAAGTCTACTATAAGTTCATGCTTTAAACAAGGGTTTCTTTTTTATTTTCCTATTTACAGCCCGTTTACCTCTTATATAATAGAAGCAGGCAGTTCCTACTGCTGGGTGACTTCCATCTCCGAAAGGGGGTGGTATAACATGAGTACATATGAGACACTTTCTTTAATGATTGCGTTTGGGGTACTTATCGTTATGATTATAGGTACAAAAAAATAGTCACCCGCCCTCCAAAGCAAATGTGACTATTTTTTGAGTTAAAATTCTTTGGAAGCCACTCACTGGAGTGAACTGCCTTTTTTGTACCTTTATTATAAACTAAATTTGGTTTATCTGTCAATCATGATTTTTCAGCGCTTTTCTTGCATTTACTTTCGTATACACTCAATCCTATTGGAATGCTTCGTAGCATATAGCCGTTGCAGATGAAACGTATTTTTATCATATCTTTTATATCCCTTCATAAGCCTTCAAACCTTGATATTATGGGCTATCCGGCGCTTTTTTCATTTTTCATATTTTGCCCCAAACCTACGCTATTCTTTATAAATTTACGCAAATTCACGGGCAAATGGTATAACGGTAGCAGAGCATTATCTATTCAAAGCAAGCCATCGGTTAAACCGGTGTTCTTGACTATTCAACTACGTTGTCGTCATGTTCGAGTATCTTGGTAAATTTGGAAATCATTTTCTGAGCAAGAGGTTCATCATAACTTTTTTCGGATATATTTTTCCAGTATGATGCATATAGATTCTGCAATTCCCTAAACAACGATTCTGGATTGCACAAATAGTACTCACCATTGTGTTCCACAATACAATCCTATTCAAATGTAATGGCAGTATTCTCCTTTGTTTAACCTTGATGAATTATTCCACAACGAATCCCTTTGTAGAACTTTTGAGCATCAGCAGTAGAAATCTCAGAATCTAATTGTGGCAAAACTGTTTTATATGCATCTACGATATGATTTCCGTCATCGCTTGACTCATCATACCCATTGATTAATTCAAAATATAATTCAACAAGGATACAATTAATACCCATGACGACAAAGCCAAAATTCTCACGATTTTCAAATGTTTTAGTAGTTCTAATAAATGTATTGATCGGTTTTATATAGTTGCTCATAACACGTAATCTCATGTTTTTGCAGAGCCGATTATAATACTTTACTGCATCGGCATGAATTTCCTTTGGGGTACTTGTTGTTATGATTATAGGTACAAAAAAATAGTCACCCGCCTACCAAGCTTAGTGACTATTTTTAATTAAGCTATTAACTTGGAAGCCACTCACTGGAGTGAACTGCCTTTTTTGTACCTTTATTATAAGTCATTTTTGGTTCGTCTGTCAATCATGATTTTCCAGTGTTTCTCTTGCATTTTTCCTTTCATATATTCAACTATTCAACCCTATTGGAATGCCCCGGAGCATGTTGCCGTGGCAGTCGGGACACGTTCTCTAATGATAGCGTTTGGGGTACTTATCGTTATGATTATAGGTACAAAAAAATAGTCACCCGCCTCCCAAAGCAAATGTGACTATTTTTATAGATACATAAAATATTTTGGAAGCCACTCACTGGGGTGAACTGCCTTTTTTGTACCTTTATTATAAGCCAATTTCAGTTCGTCTGTCAATCATGATTTTCCAGTGTTTTTCGTATCTCCCATAGGCTATTTCCAAAACACATATCTCAAAGGCTGCCGGAAGGCTTCCATGCATATTTTCATGTGTTTTAATCCGCCCCTCCCATTCCTCCCGGAGCAGCCAGCCTTTTTACATCCGTGTCAAATTCATCCCCCGTCACCAGCGAAACCGTATATCTTTCATCGAATAAATCAATCAGGTTTTCCACATCCCTAAAGGTCCTCAGATAAATCTGTCCGTCACGGATATCAAATACTCCCTGCCAGCGGGGGACTGTATTGATTATCTGTATCAGTTCCTCCGCTGTCTTTTCCACCACATGGTAGTGTTTAATCCGCATCATCTTGCGGGAATATTTAGTCTGGTTCCGCTCGATATATGCCGTTAATTTTTCACAATTAGTCACCAGACGGATATCTGAAATATCAGACACCGCTTTTTTGGCTGATGCCTTGATGAAGTCATTGAACCCGAAATGTCTTTGCATCAGGCCTATATCTTTGGTGATGATTTTGTCATCCATGACGAGCAGATCTACTTTTCTTGTGATTACAAAGAGCTGTTCCGGCATTTCCACAAAACAATCAGTCTGTTCCGTATCTAATATCCGGGCAAAAAAGTGCTGGTTTTTCTTATTGGGGATGGTGGCGGGAAGTATATACTGGTAAGCCCAGATGCTGTGAACGCCCCTTCTGAAGCGGAAGAGTATTGCATCGGCCTTGTCCCTGTCATCCATGAAGAAAGGACCCATTTGCTTTTCCGGGGTATTCAGAAGTTCAAACGGCTTATAATCGTTATTCTGTTTTATGATGTAAAAAATATTCTGATTGCCCCCTGCCTGTTCCGCCATTGCATATTCAGCCTCCTCATCAAGAAACAGATCTCTGATACTCTTGACGATGGAGTTTTGGACTTTGAGCTTAAAATCATGTTCCCTGCCAGTGGGTCCCTCATAAAAAGCGAAATGCTTCATGGGGGGCTCCCCGGTTTTCATCATGATAAACATATCAAACCCAAATTCATCATCCGCAAACAGTTCTGTTAATGAATTTACAATTATTTCCTTTGGCGTTTTTGGGGTAGCATGGTTCGTGCTGTGTTCTCTTTTGTTTTCCATTGTATGTTTCTCCGCTGTTTCAGTTTTTATTGTACATCAGGCAGACATCATCCGATATATATTTCCATTTCACTATTTTTTTCTCTGCAATGCCTGTTCTGCACACTGCAATCATGGTTTTATCCCGGCAGCCGTCCATGACAGGATTGAGGAAGCGGAATTTATATATCCTGTAGCCCAACAGAGTCAATATGGGGTTTTGATAATATAAATGGGTGGTCCACATCAAACGGATGACCAGCCCTAAAATACCGGTAAAAATGATGAAGCCCCTTAAGGTTTCCACATCGTCCAGCAAAAGAGGCAGCACAAAGGTCATGAAAAATGTGATTCCGGAATCCGTTATCTCTTCTTCAATCACGATTTCTTCGCCTGCATCCACAAATCCGGACATCTGCATGCTCTTAAACTGCCACATGGCGGTTATGCCGTAAAGGGAGCATGCCAGTGAAATGAATGCAGCGATAAATGGACCAAGGTATGGATGGTCCCATATCCGGTTCATGACACTGAAATTCCTCTGCATCAATTCACGGATGAAATGGCATATGGATGATATCATCCTGTAATCAAAGTATCTGATAAAAATAAAAATGAACAGCGGCAGGAAGGACTGAATGACAAGCTTCCTTTTCAGTAGTAAGTTTTGTTCCCCCATGGTTTCCTCTTGCCTCCTGTTTTTTGCATGAACATGATTCCTTACACCATATATATGTTCCATGATTACAGTCTACTATAAATCCGGGAGATGAACAAGGAAACTTTGAACCTTAATCAGGACGTTTCAAACACTTGGGCAGCGCTTTTCAGACACTTAAGCAGCACTTTTCAAACATGCTCTAGTGACAAATCACCTTGCCCTGTGTTATACTGAAATTGGAAAACATCAGCCAATTGACGGGATATGGAAGGACGACCTTTACATGCAGACATTGAATCAGGACATAAAAGACCGTACATTTAAGCCTGTATACCTTCTGTTCGGTGAAGAGGCCTTCTTAAAGAAAAGTTATAAGAGCCGTCTGAGAGAAGCCCTTACCGACGGGGATACCATGAATTATAATTATTTTGAAGGCAAAGGGATGAATGTAAACGAAATCATCGGCCTTGCGGACACCATGCCTTTTTTTGCGGAGAAGCGCCTTATACTGATGGAGGACAGCGGATTCTTTAAAGGCGGGGCAGGAGCGGACGAGCTGACGGAGTATATGGGAGGAATCCCTGAATCCACCTGTCTTGTTTTTGTGGAATCGGAAGTGGACAAGAGGAGCAGACTATATAAGGCAGTGAAGAAATACGGCTATGCGGCGGAACTGAGCCATCAGGAACCGGCCCAGCTTGCCAGATGGGCGGCAGGCATCCTGTCTAAAAACGGTAGGAAGATTACCGGCCGCACCATGGAATTCTTTCTGAGCAAGGCTGGGGATGACATGGAGAACATCAGCTCGGAGCTGGAAAAGCTTATAAGCTATACTCTGGGCCGCGAGGTGATTACGGATGAGGACGTGGAGACCATCTGCACCACCCAGGTAACCAATAAAATATTTGACATGATAACAGCCATAGCGGCACGCCAGACCCGCAAGGCCATGGACCTCTATGAGGATCTTCTGACACTGAAGGAACCGCCCATGCGCATCCTTTTTCTGATAGCAAGGCAGTTTAATCAAATCCTTCAGGTCAAGGACCTGATGGGAAAGGGGATGGATAAAAGCACCATAGCGTCCAGGCTTAAGCTTCAGCCCTTTGTGGTGGGAAAAATCATGCTGCAGGCCAAGACATTTACCAGGGAACAGATCCTGTCCTATGTGAATCTCTGTGTGGATGCAGAGGAAGGCGTTAAGACCGGAAAGCTGCAGGACCGGCTGGCGGTGGAACTGCTCATAGCAAACAAATATGAATAAAAAAAAGAGGAATGAAGGCGATGGATATGATGGAGACAATTGAACTGGAAGATTTAAAGGCTCAGGCCAGGCAGGTGCTGGAGGAGCTTATGGAGGCGGCCCGTCTGAAGCCGGGACAGATTCTGGTGGTGGGCTGTTCATCCAGCGAGATAGACAGCTTCAAGATTGGATCCCACTCAAGCGCGGAGATAGGGATGGCTGTGTATACGGCTCTTTACCAGGAACTAAAGCCAAAGGGAATCTATCTGGCTGCCCAGTGCTGCGAACATTTAAACCGTGCCCTGATTCTGGAGGCAGAGGCAGCTCAGGCTTACGGCTATGAACCGGTGAATGTGGTTCCCCAGCTAAAGGCCGGAGGTTCTTTTGCCACGGCTGCGTATGCCACTCTGGAACACCCCGTGGCAGTGGAGCACATCAAGGCCCATGCGGGAATTGATATCGGGGATACCCTCATCGGCATGCATATGAAGGACGTGGCAGTCCCTGTGCGGATAAAGACAAAAGAGATAGGAAGCGCCCATGTGGTATGCGCCAGGACCAGACCTAAGTTTATCGGCGGTATCAGAGCCCGCTACGACGAGGAGAATATGTAAGGACCGCAGCCGGTTACTGACATAGAATATGAAAATGGGATATGAGGAGGTATGGTTATGAACAGAGCAATTACAATCAGCCGCGAGTACGGCAGCGGAGGACGGGAGATTGGCGAAAAACTGGCTCGGAGATTGGGAATTCCTTTTTATGATAAGGAATTGATAGCCATGATTGCGAAAGAAGGAAATATTGAGACTTCCGTATTAGAGGCCAACGATGAGGTGGACCCGGATTTTGATAATTATTCACCGCGGCAGGTTCCGCCGGACTACCAGATTGCCATGACCCAGCGCATTTATGCGGCCCAGGCAACCGTCATCCGCAACCTGAACGACAAGGGGCCGTGCGTTATTGTGGGGCGCTGTGCAGATGCCATACTTCCGGACGCTGTTAATATCTTTGTATTCTCAGATATGGAAAACCGTATTAACCGTATCATGTCCCTGAATCCCGGACTCACCAGAGAGGAGGCCAAGGCCAGCATCCTGGCAGTGGACAAGAGGCGCAAGGCATATCATGAATATTATTCCACCACCCAGTGGGGTGATATGGATGCATATGATATCTGCCTCAACAGCGGACTGGCAGGCGTGGAAGGATGTCTGGAAGCAGCTCTGACCTATATTAAGTATGTGAAATAATAGGTTTGTGCCAATATGTAAAACCGGTATCCGGAATAAAATGTGAAAAATCCCAGGCAGGAAACGCAGGCAGCCAAAAGCAGGCAGCCGCTTATCTGTCTGGGATTTTTCCCTCTTAAAGCCTTACTCTCCGCCAGGGCCGTCACGGCGCGGCCTGAAAGATTCCGGCAGGGGCTCTGCATAAGCGCCCTTGTCCTTCTTTACATGGTCCGTATCGTTGGAACAGTCCCTGTTTTCCGCTGTATCCTCATTCATGGTACGATTCATGATTCTGCCTCCTTTGGATGCTGTCAGCTTCCCTCTTTCACGATTTCATCCAGAACCTTAATCAGGTCCTGCAATGTTTCCAGGTGTACATTGCGCTCCAGAATGCAGTTTTTTAAGTCAACGGAAAGGGTTTCAAATTTGTCCCGAATTTTCGGGGAAACATAGGATGCCATATCTATCACCTCGATGATAGTATGGGCCGGAATCCTCATTTTATGCACTGTATAAAATGGGGAGTCAGAGCTGTATTTGAAGCAAAAAAAAATCCTCCCGGTGGGTTGGTCCGGAAGGAAGAGTGTCTGAAATTCCTTAACAATGAATATCTCTATAAATTAAGCGATGGAATTAACAGCCTTGGATAAGCGGGATACCTTGCGGGAAGCATTATTCTTGTGATATACTCCCTTGGTAGCAGCCTTGTCAATCTCAGTGGTAGCAGCCAGCAGTGCAGCCTGGGCAGCAGCCTTGTCCCCAGCAGCAACAGCAGCGTCAACCTTCTTGATTGCAGTTTTAACCTTGGATCTGATCGCCTTGTTTCTTGCAGCCTTAGTTTCGTTTACTAAGATTCTCTTCTTTGCAGATTTAATGTTAGCCAATGAAATACACCTCCGTTCGGTTTTCTCTTCTTAATCGTTGTGTTTTCCATCAAAGCCTGGACACGGACAGTTCAATGTAAACATACTATTGTATTCTAGCTAATCTGACCCGGAATGTCAAGTCATATTTGGCGAATTTTTGAAGAAATTTGACATGACATTTGACATGGGATTTTTCTGCTGCAATCATATCCCCAATCGAAAACAGACTCTTTCAAATCCAATCATACATATTTCCGGCCATAATCGCAGAAACTGATGGGAGAATGATATGTGAGGTGGATGAATATGGAGGAAAATGCAGCTGTAAACGCTGTCAATGAGGCTGCGGCCGGTACCTTCCAGGTGAGAACGGACCTGGCGCTGGAGCAGCGTGAGAGTTCCATGGGCGAAGGAGGAGACGTATCCGGAGTCCGGCTGAAGGAATGGCATCACCAAAAGAGCGGCTTAAAACTGACAGAGGTAAAAATACTGAATGAACAGGGAGCCAAATCAATGGGAAAACCCAGAGGTACCTACCTTACTCTGGAGGCAGACCGGCTGTCCAAGGCGGATGACGATTACCACAGTGAGATATCGGAAGAACTGGCGCATCAGATACGCAGGCTTATGGCGGAGATGATTGGGTACAGGGAGGAGGATTTGCCCTCGGTCCTGGTGGTAGGGCTGGGAAATGATTCCGTCACCCCGGATTCCCTGGGTCCCCGGGTGCTGGATAACCTGCAGGTAACAAGGCATCTGGACGGACAGTACGGAAACACCTTCCTGAAAGACAGGAAGCTTCCTGCTATCAGCGGCATAGCGCCCGGAGTCATGGCGCAGACCGGCATGGAGACGGCAGAGATTTTAAAGGGAATTATACATGAAACCCATCCTGACCTGATAATTGCCATTGACGCCCTGGCAGCCAGGAGCGTGCGGCGTCTGGGAACCACAATCCAGCTTACGGATACGGGAATCCATCCGGGATCCGGGGTTGGAAATCACCGCCACAGCCTGACAAAGGAAAGCTTGGGAGTGCCGGTGATGGCCATTGGGGTTCCCACCGTGGTGGGGGCGGCGGCCATTGTCCACGATACCGTCTCCGCCCTTGTGGGGGTGCTGGCGGAAAATGAGGGTACCAGGGGAACCGGGAGCTGGATCGAGGAAATGGACCCGGACGGACAGTACCAGCTTATACGGGAGTTACTGGAGCCGGAATTCGGTCCTCTTTATGTCACTCCTCCGGACATTGACCAGTCCGTGAAGCAGTTAAGCTTTACCATATCCGAGGGCATCCATCAGGCAGTTTTTCCGTAAGGTTACGAAACAAGCAATATCCTCCGCGTTCCTGCATATCATAATAATAGTATGATGACAGGTGAATGAATTGATGAGAATAAGACGTGGAGGCGTGGACCGGCTCATGCGCCGGTTTCTGGCCGGCACGGTCCTTATACTGCTTATGCTTCTGTGCGGCCGGTATATCAGCCGGGCCGCCAAAAGCATAACAAAGAGTGATTACAAAGATATGATATGCGCAGGCGGTCAATGGCTGGTGGAAGCCATATGGAACCAGGCCCATCCCGCGGAAAATGCCGGGATGTCAGGCTCATGGCCGGATGCCTGGGGAAGCACCGGGGGTATCAATGACCCGGATCCTGCTTACCGTAAATACAACGCGGTTAAAACATTTTATGAAGAACACCAGTATCTTGCCTGGTACGGCAATGAGGAATCCGGCCAGCAGACACCGGAGGAACCGGGAGTCCTGGCCTCGGGGGAAGCCGCTGCGGGCGCAGGAGGAACTGCTCAGGGAGGGGAAACTGTCCGGGGCGGAGGAGCTGGCGGTGCGGGTGGCGCCAAAACAGAAAGCAGCCAGGACCTGGCAGCCGGTGCAGGAGGTACGGCAACATCCGGATACCAGGGGCCAAACCAGTCCCTGGAGACCATAACGGGGACACTGGAGCGCCCCATTACCGGCAATACATATGTGTTGGAACAGCTGATGGATTACGATTTCCTCATAAAACATTTTTACAGTGTCCACACCTCCACCACGGCGGGCCGTGACCTGATGAATGCCAAGGATCTGCTGAGCCGTGACATGACCATGAAGGGGGACGATTCCAAGCCCCAGATACTTATCTACCACACCCATTCCCAGGAAGCCTATAAGGATTCCGGCCCGGGACAGACCGTGGTGGGCGTGGGGGATTACCTGACCCGGCTTCTGGAAGCCAAGGGTTACAATGTATACCACGACACATCGGTTTATGACTTGAAAAACGGCCAGCTGGACCGGAGCAAGGCCTATAATTACGCCCTGGACGGAATCACCAACATACTGCAGCAGAATCCCTCCATCGAGGTGGTGTTAGATATCCACAGGGACGGAGTGGGGGAGAACCTGCATCTGGTTACCCAGGTGGACGGCAGGGATACGGCGCAGATTATGTTCTTTAACGGACTGAGCCAGACGCCGGAAGGCCCCATTGAGTACCTGCAGAATCCGTACCGGGAGGATAACCTGGCATTCAGTCTCCAGATGCAGCTGGGAGCCGCCGCCTATTATCCCGGCTTTACCCGCAAGATATACCTTAAGGGCCTCCGGTACAATGAACACCTGCGCCCCAAGTCCAGCCTGATCGAGGTGGGGGCCCAGACAAACACGTATGAGGAGGCGCTAAACGCCATGGAGCCCCTGTCAGAACTTTTGGATATGGTGTTGCAAGGAAATAGAAAAGATAGTATAATTCAGTAAGCGAACGGAAGCGTTTTCCATATGGATGCACACAAGTTTCCGGTGAAGAAATACCACAGAAAGAGGATAAAGCATGTCAACAGTTGACCAGAGTAAAATTCGCAATTTTTGCATTATAGCACACATTGACCACGGCAAGTCCACCCTGGCTGACCGTATTATTGAGAAAACAGGACTTCTCACCAGCCGTGAGATGCAGGAGCAGGTACTGGATAATATGGACCTGGAACGGGAGAGGGGAATCACCATCAAGTCCCAGGCAGTCCGTACCGTATACAAGGCTCAGGATGGAAACGAGTACATTTTCAATCTGATAGACACGCCGGGACATGTGGATTTTAATTACGAGGTATCACGAAGCCTGGCTGCCTGCGACGGCGCCATACTGGTGGTGGACGCCTCCCAGGGAATCGAGGCCCAGACCCTGGCCAACGTATACCTGGCCCTGGACCATGACCTGGATGTATTTCCGGTTATCAATAAAATCGACCTTCCCAGCGCAGAGCCGGAGCGGGTGGCAGCGGAAATCGAGGATGTCATTGGCCTGGATGCCAGCGACGCCCCCCATATTTCAGCAAAAACAGGTGTTAATATAGAAGAAGTGCTGGAAGCCATAGTCCACAAGATACCTGCTCCCAAGGGAGATCCGCAGGCGCCTTTAAAGGCCCTTATCTTTGATTCCACCTACGATTCCTACAAGGGAGTTATTATATTCTGCCGTATCATGGAGGGCACCGTAAAAAGAGGGACCCCCATCCGTATGATGGCCACCGGATCCGAGGAGGATGTGGTGGAGGTGGGATATTTCGGCGCAGGCCAGTTCATTCCCTGCGAGGAGCTGAGAGCCGGTATGGTAGGCTATATCACGGCCAGTATCAAGAATGTGCGGGATACCCGTGTGGGCGATACGGTGACTTCCAGGGACAACCCCTGCGCATCTCCCCTTCCCGGTTACAAAAAGGTCACTCCCATGGTATACTGCGGTCTTTATCCGGCGGATGGCGCCAAGTACAATGACTTAAGGGACGCACTGGAGAAGCTGCAGCTCAACGATGCTTCCCTGTTCTACGAGCCGGAGACATCCATTGCCCTGGGCTTTGGATTCCGCTGCGGTTTTCTGGGACTTCTGCACCTGGAAATCATAGAAGAACGTCTGGAACGTGAATACAACCTGGACCTGGTGACAACGGCTCCGGGTGTTGTGTACCGGGTGCATAAAACCACGGGCGAGATGATGGAGCTGACCAATCCGTCCAACCTTCCTGATCCTACGGAAATCGAGTACATGGAGGAGCCGATTGTCAGTGCGGAAATCATGGTAACCACGGAATTTGTAGGTTCAATTATGACGCTCTGCCAGGAGCGCAGGGGCAATTACCTGGGTATGGAATATATCGAAACGACCCGCGCCCTTCTGAAATATGAACTTCCCTTAAATGAAATTATCTATGATTTCTTCGATGCCCTTAAGTCCCGTTCCAGGGGGTACGCTTCCTTTGACTATGAGTTAAAGGGGTATGAGCGTTCCAGCCTGGTGAAGCTGGACATCCTGGTGAACCGTGAAGAGGTGGATGCCCTGTCCTTTATCGTACATGCGGATTCCGCCTATGAACGGGGAAGAAAGATGTGCGAGAAGCTGAAGGATGAGATTCCAAGACATCTGTTTGAGATACCGATTCAGGCAGCTATCGGCGGCAAGATCATTGCCAGGGAAACGGTGAAGGCTGTGCGCAAGGACGTGCTGGCCAAGTGCTACGGCGGTGATATCAGCCGTAAGAGAAAACTCCTTGAGAAGCAGAAGGAGGGCAAGAAGCGTATGCGCCAGATTGGAAATGTAGAGATTCCGCAGAAGGCATTTATGAGTGTGCTGAAGCTGGATGACGAATAAATAGGTGGGATAAATCATAAGATGACAAACTTACAGAGAAAGCCCCTGGAGCTGTACATCCATGTGCCCTTTTGCGCCAGGAAATGTCTTTACTGCGATTTCCTGTCCTTCAGGGCGCTGGCGTCTGTCCATGAGGCTTATACCGAACAACTGATCCGGGAAATAGAAGTCCAGGGTGCCTGCTGCCGTGAATACCAGGTCAAGACCGTGTTCATAGGAGGAGGCACTCCTTCTGTTATGGAACCATGTCTTATCAGGGATATCATGCAGGCTTTAAACCGGAATTTTGACATAGCGGGAGATGCGGAGATTACCATAGAGGTCAATCCCGGCACCCTGCTTCAGAACAAGCTTCACATCTACCGTGCGGCGGGAATCAACCGGCTGAGCATCGGCCTTCAGTCCGCGGACAACCAGGAACTTAAGGACCTGGGGAGAATCCATACCTTTGAGGAATTCCTGAAGAGCTACCAGTGCGCCCGTATGGCCGGGTTCGCCAACGTGAATGTGGACCTGATGAGCAGCATTCCGGGCCAGACACTGGAGAGCTGGAAGAATACCCTTAAGAAGGTGACCATGCTGAAACCGGAGCACATATCCGCATACAGCCTTATTGTGGAGGAGGGAACACCCTTCTGGGACCGTTACGGAAAGAGGGAAGGGGAGGAGACCGGCCTTAAAACAGATGATGTCTGTTTTCTGCACCCGCGGGGCGGCGGCCAAACAGAGCAGGCTCCTCTTCCAAGAAAAAGAGCGGCCCTTTATCCCGCCCTTCCGGACGAGGACACAGAGAACCGCATCTATCATTTTACCAGGACCTTTCTGGCTGAACAGGGGTATGGCCGTTACGAGATATCCAATTACGCCAAGCCCGGCAGGGAGTGCCTTCACAACACCGGTTACTGGAGGGAGGTACCTTATCTGGGCCTGGGTCTGGGAGCATCCTCCTGCATAAACGGAACACGTTTTTCCAATGAACGGGATTTGGACACCTATCTGCACCTGGATTTTTCCGAAGAAGGCGGATCCTCGGCCCTTGCCCTTCTCAGAGGCCCTGTGGAGGAGCTGACCAGGGAAGCCCAGATGGAGGAATTCATGTTCCTGGGGCTTCGCATGACAAAGGGCATATCAGAGATAGATTTCGTATCCATGTTCGGGGTCAAAATAGAAGGCGTATACGGGCCTGTAATAGAGCGGCTCATTGGGGACGGACTCTTAAAGCGCGAGGGTGTCTGGATATCCCTGACCGAGTGGGGAATGGATGTAAGCAACTTTGTACTCAGTGAATTTCTGCTCTAAAGCGTGTGGGCAGGAACTGCTCAGACACGCTCTGAGCCAGCAAACCAGTATCATTTAAACCAGGAGATTACTATGCCGGATAAACCAACCATACGTGAAACCGTAAGAATAAGACTGGAAGAGCTGTCAGACCCGGAATACCGGGAATTCCACAGCCGGCTTCTGCCGGGAATCACCGGCATCATGGGAGTGCGCACGCCGGAACTCCGTGGTATCGCGAAAGACCTGAAAAAGAGCGGATGGCGGGAATACATAAAAGAGGTATCGTGTGCCTGGAAGGAAAAGGGCCAGGGAGCAGACGGCGTTCTCTACGATGAAATGATAATCTGGGGGCTGTGTATCTGCGGAGGCTGCCGTGACTGGGACACGGCCGGGGAATACGTAACCGCCTTTGTCCCGGCCATCAATAACTGGGCAGTGTGCGATATATTCTGCGGCTCCCTTAAAATCACCGGCCGTTACAGGGAAGAGGTCTGGCAGTTTATCCAGCCTTATTTCCAATCCGGCAGGGAATACGACCTGCGTTTCGGAACCGTCATGCTGTTATCCCATTACACAGACCAGGACTATCTGGAACGCGCCCTAAAACTGCTGGACCGCGTCCGGCATCCGGGTTACTATGCCAAAATGGCCGTGGCCTGGGCTGTCTCCGTCTATTTCGTCAAATTCCCGGACCAGGTAATGGAATATCTGAAGCAGTGCAGCCTGGACGACTGGACCTACAATAAAGCGCTCCAGAAAATCACAGAGTCTTTCCGTGTGGACAAAGAAACAAAGAAGCTGGTGCGGCAGATGCGAAGGGGGCGCTGACACCCCCTTGTCCTCTCCAAAAACTTGTGCTACAATCAAACTGATACTCAGAAAAGTCAGTATATTTACGGACAAACCGGAGTTGTTGGCTCAACAATTGGAGAAAGGAGCATTTTTATGGGGAATCTGATTAACAGGACCATCGGGGAATTTAAAGTACAGGCGTTTTATCAGGGGAAGTTCATGGATGTGACCAGGGAGGACACCCTGGGGCACTGGTCTGTATTTTTTTTCTACCCGGCTGATTTTACCTTTGTGTGTCCCACGGAGTTAGGGGACCTGGCTGATTTTTATGAGGAATTCAAGGAAGCCGGATGTGAGATTTACTCGGTGTCGGAGGATACCCATTTTGTCCATAAGGCATGGGCGGATGCCTCGGATACCATCAAAAAGATACAGTATCCCATGCTGGGAGACCCGGCCGGGAAACTGGCCAGGGAGTTCGGCGTGCTGGATGAGGAAGCCGGCCAGGCATTTCGGGGAACCTTTATCCTGAATCCGGAAGGTAAGATTAAGGCGTATGAGATTCATGACATGGGAATCGGCCGGAACGCCCAGGAGCTGCTGCGCAAGGTTCAGGCTGCCCGGTTTGTGGAGGAACATGGAGATCAGGTATGTCCTGCAAAGTGGAAACCGGGAGAAGAGACGCTGACACCCAGCCTGGATTTGGTGGGAATGCTGTAGGGAGGTGGATGTTACGATTGATTTAAATACGATTCCCGAAGAAAGCAGTCTGGTGGACCAGGGGCTTAAGTCGCAGCTGGCCGGAATCTTCGGCAGGATGGAGAAAAGGGTGACAATCAGGGCAGTGGTGGATTTATCCGGGGGAAAGGACCGGGAGATGGCCTCCTTTCTCAGGGCAATTGTCTCTGTAAGTCCTAACCTAAAGCTGGAGTTATACGGACCGGATGAGGCGGACCAGGTGCCGGAACTGAATACGGCGTGGCTGCCCGTAACAGGACTGTATAAGGACGGGGCCTACGGACGGGCTGCGTTTCACGGGGTGCCGGGAGGTAAGGAAATCAACTCCTTTGTGCTGGCTGTCTATAACCTGGCAGGGCCGGGACAGGAGGTGGCGAAGGGTACCAGAAAAAAAATCCAACGGCTGGATAAGAAGACAAATATCAAGATCTGCGTGTCCCTTGCCTGCCATCACTGTCCTTTGGTAGTGACAGCCTGCCAGCAGATTGCGTTCCTGAATCCGAATATTGAGGCTGAAATGATTGACGCGGCTCTTTATGAGGACCTGGTGGCCCAATATGATATTAAGCGGGTGCCTATGATGATTCTAAATGACAGCAGGATTGTGATGGGAAGCAAGACCATAGACGAAATCGTCACTTTGTTAAAATAATAACTAAAAAATGGTAAAACCTTATTAAAAAATTGTTAAATACTAATGAAAAAAATGCTCAAATTGATAAAAAATTGTACATTATGTGAGAAAAGAAAATCCTCTATTGAATTTGTATGTGCAATGTGCTATATTGAAAACAGATAAAGACAGACGAATAAAGTTGCTGAGATGATGAGAGCATAGTGAAACGACAGAAATGTTGATTTAGAACTATGCTCTTTTTAGTGGTGAAATTATGTGAGGGGGGATACCGATGAACCAGAAATTATATGACCTGATTGAAGCCAATCCGGTCATAGCAGCGGTGAAGGACATGGAGGGTCTTGATGCCTGCTGCCAGAGAGATGAGATTAAGGTGGTGTTCATCCTTTTTGGGGATATCTGCAATATCAGCGCCATCGTCGAACAGATTAAAGCGTCAGACAAAGTGGCCATGGTACATATTGACCTGATAACAGGACTCAGCAGCAAGGAGGTTGCTGTGGATTTCATCAGGAATAATACCAGCGCGGACGGAATCATCTCAACAAAGCCTGCCCTGATAAAACGGGCCAGGGAGCTGTCCCTGTATACCACGCTGCGGGTTTTTGTATTGGATTCCATGGCTTTTGAAAACATCGAGAAACAGATGAGCGTGGCCAGGCCCGACATCATAGAGATACTGCCGGGACTCATGCCCAAGGTGATACGCAGGGTGTGCAGACTGGTGAAGGTGCCTGTCATAGCGGGGGGACTTATATCAGACAAGGAAGACGTGATGGCAGCCCTGTCAGCCGGGGCCATATCCGTATCCACAACGAATCAGAAAGTATGGCTGATGTGAAATTAGAAACTTAAGTCCGCTCTCCTGGGGAAGGAGAATGGGTTTATGTATAAATGATACATATGGTATGTATCAGAACAACAAGAAGGAGGGTTTTTTATGGCAAAGTATGTAATGGCACTGGATTCGGGTACGACAAGCAACAGGTGTATCCTGTTCAATGAAAAGGGGGAAATGTGCAGTGTTGCTCAGAAGGAATTTACCCAGTACTTCCCGAAGCCAGGTTGGGTAGAGCATGATGCCAATGAAATCTGGTCCACACAGTTAGGCGTTGCAGTGGAGGCTATGTCCAAAATCGGGGCAACCGCAGAGGATATCGCGGCCATCGGCATTACCAACCAGCGTGAGACCACCATTGTATGGGATAAGGAGACTGGGGAGCCCGTATACCATGCAATCGTGTGGCAATGCCGCAGGACCTCCGAGTACTGCGATACACTGAAGGAGAAAGGATTGGTCGATACCTTCCGTGCCAAGACAGGACTTGTGATTGACGCTTATTTCTCAGGAACAAAGCTGAGATGGATACTTGAAAATGTGGAAGGAGTCAGGGAACGCGCAGAAAAAGGGGAGCTGCTGTTCGGAACCGTGGAGACATGGCTGATCTGGAAGCTGACCAAGGGCAGAGTACATGTAACCGATTATTCCAACGCATCACGCACCATGCTGTTCAACATCAATACATTAGAGTGGGATGATGAGATTCTGGCCGAGTTAAACATTCCGAAGTGTATGCTTCCGGAAGCAAAACCATCCAGTTTCGTATACGGTGAATCCGATCCGCAGTTCTTTGGCGGCCCAATCCCCATCGGCGGGGCGGCAGGCGACCAGCAGGCAGCGCTTTTCGGCCAGACCTGTTTCAATGCGGGCGAGGCAAAGAATACATACGGAACCGGCTGCTTTATGCTGATGAACACAGGCGAAAAGCCGGTATTCTCCAAGAACGGCCTGGTTACCACTATTGCATGGGGCCTGGACGGCAAAGTAAATTATGCTCTGGAAGGTTCCATCTTCGTTGCCGGCGCCGCCATCCAGTGGCTGAGGGACGAGATGAGGATTATAGATTCCTCGCCTGATTCCGAGTATATGGCCAAGAAGGTAAAGGACACCAACGGCTGTTATGTGGTTCCCGCCTTTACAGGACTGGGCGCCCCCCACTGGGATCAGTACGCCAGAGGCACGATTGTGGGCATCACCCGCGGCGTCAACAAGTATCACATTATCCGGGCTACGCTGGATTCCCTGTGCTATCAGACCAACGACGTGCTCCAGGCCATGAAGGCGGATTCCGGCATTGAGCTGGCAGCCCTTAAGGTAGACGGCGGAGCAAGCGCAAACAACTATCTGATGCAGACCCAGGCAGACATTATCAATGCTCCGGTGAACCGTCCGCAGTGCGTGGAGACCACCGCCATGGGCGCCGCCTATCTGGCAGGTCTGGCAGTTGGATACTGGGCAAACAAGGAAGAGGTCATCAAGAACTGGGCCATCGACCGCACCTTTACTCCGGAGATTTCAGAGGAGAAGAGGACAGAGATGGTGACCGGCTGGAACAAGGCCGTGAAATGCTCTTACGGATGGGCAAAAGAAGATTAATCAGATATGGGTATGAAACAATGTGATTCAGCATGGCTGTCCGGCCTCCGGCGCCCCTTTGGCACAGGGGCCGGAGCCATGCCATACAGATAAGGGGGTTATTATATGTTACCATATATTGCAGAGTTTTTGGGGACCATGATACTGATCATCTTAGGTGACGGCGTTGTAGCAAACGTGACGCTCAACAAATCAGGCATGAAGGGGGCTGGTTCCATCCAGATTACCTTTGCATGGGGCCTTGCGGTTATGCTGCCCGCGTTCATCTTCGGCGCTGCATCCGGCGCGCATTTTAATCCGGCGCTGACCATTGCCCTGGCAGTGGATGGAAGTTTGGCATGGGGACTTGTTCCCGGATACATTGTGGCACAGTTTGCCGGTGCTTTTGTGGGCGCTGTCATTGTATACCTTCTGTTCAAGGACCAGTATGACGCAACCGAGTCAGCGGCAACCAAGCTGGGAACCTTCTGTACAGGACCATCCGTTCCTAACATGGGACGCAACATTTTAAGCGAGGCAGTGGGAACATTCGTGCTTGTATTTGCAATCAAAGGCATCGGCCAGGTATCCGGCATTGCACCAGGCGTGGATAAACTGCTTGTATTCGGAATTATCGTATCCATCGGTATGTCTCTGGGCGGTCTGACCGGTTATGCCATCAATCCGGCACGTGACCTGGGACCACGTCTTGCACATGCTGTCCTGCCGATTAAGGGCAAAGGCGATTCCAACTGGGGCTATGCGCCGGTTGTCATCATCGGGCCGGTTGTGGGCGCAGTAGTGGCAGCGTTACTGTATCAGGCAATTCCGTGGATGTAATGTTTAGTATGAACTGAATATTGATTGCGTGAGAACAGAGCGGAGCAAATGGGTGTGGAAACACGCCTTGTTTGCTCCGCTTTTTTAACCCTTCGGGGCTGAATGTTAGCCGCCCGGCTGGCTGTTTTAAACCAGGCCGGCGGATTTAAGATAAAAGGCCGGTCCGGTGAGGGCGGCGGCAGGAAGATGCCGGGAGGAACCGGCATTTTCATAAAAAAAGAAGGAAGGGAACAAAACATATGTATGACGTAATAATAATCGGGGCCGGTGTGTCCGGCGCTGCATCTGCCAGGGAGCTGTCACGGTATAAGGTGAATGCCTGTGTCCTGGAACGGGAGGAGGATGTGTGCTGCGGCACGTCCAAGGCCAACAGTGCCATTGTCCATGCCGGATATGACGCGGCCGAAGGCTCGCTGATGGCCAGGCTGAATGTGGAAGGAAACCAGATCATGCCTGAACTGGCAAAGGAGCTGGATTTTCCCTTTAATCCCTGCGGATCCTTTGTGGTATGTCTGGATGAGGAGTCTCTGCCGGATCTGAGAGCTCTGTATGAGCGGGGAGTTAAGAACGGTGTAAAGGATTTGGAAATCATCACGGATAAGGCGAGAATCAAGGAAATGGAGCCAAATCTGGCAGATGAGGCGGCCGGCGTTCTCTATGCACCTACGGCAGGCATCGTATGTCCCTTTAATCTGAACATTGCGCTGGCGGAAAATGCCTATACCAACGGCGTGGACTTTAAATTTAATACTGAGGTGACGGATATCCGCAGGACAGAGGGCGGATGGGCTCTGGAAACAAACCAGGGTGTGTATGAGACCCGCTGTGTGGTCAACGCGGCAGGAGTCCATGCCGATAAGTTCCACAACATGGTCAGCGGAACAAAGATACACATAACCCCCAGAAGGGGAGATTACTGCCTGTTAGATAAGAGCGCAGGAAATCATGTGAGCCATACCATATTCGCCCTTCCGGGAAAGTATGGAAAGGGCGTCCTGGTATCGCCTACAGTACATGGCAACCTGATTGTGGGGCCCACAGCCATTGACATTGAGGACAAAGAGGCCACAGCCACCACCAGGGAAGGACTGGATGAATTGATTGCAAAAGCAGGGATGAACGTAAAAGATCTTCCCATGCGCCAGGTTATCACATCCTTTGCCGGACTCAGGGCCCATGAGGATCACCATGAGTTTATTATAAAGGAGCTGGATGACGCGCCCGGATTTGTAGACTGCGCGGGAATCGAGTCTCCCGGCCTTACCAGCTGTCCTGCCATTGGAAGGATGGTGGCCGGAATCCTTAAGGATAAGCTGGGACTGGAGCCAAATCCGCAGTTTGACGGCAGCCGCAAGGGAATTCTGGACCCGGATACACTTACAAAAGAGGAGCAGGCAGAGCTGATCAGACAGAATCCTGCTTACGGAAATATCATCTGCCGCTGCGAGATGGTCACAGAGGGAGAAATTCTGGACGCCATCCACAGGCCCCTGGGGGCGCGTTCCCTGGACGGCATCAAGCGCAGGACCAGGGCGGGAATGGGCCGCTGCCAGGCAGGGTTCTGCACGCCCAGATCCATGGAACTGCTTCACCGCGAGCTGGGACTTCCCATGACGGAGATTACAAAGGCCGGCGGGGATTCAAAGCTTGTAGTGGGAACCAACAAGGACAGAATATAGAAAGGGGCGCGCGCAAGATGAGGGAATATGATATTGTCATAATCGGCGGCGGTCCTGCGGGTCTCGCTGCAGCTGTAGCGGCCAGGGATAACGGGATAGAGAGCATCCTGATCCTGGAACGCGATAAGGAACTGGGAGGCATATTAAACCAGTGCATCCACAATGGATTCGGCCTCCATACATTCAAGGAGGAGCTGACAGGCCCGGAGTACGCTGCCAGGTTTGAGGAACAGGTGTATGAGAGGAAGATTGAATATAAGCTAAACACCATGGTCATGGATATCAGCCATGACAAGGTGGTCACGGCCATGAACAGGGAAGAGGGGCTGTTTGAGATACAGGCCAGGGCGGTCATTCTGGCCATGGGATGCAGGGAGCGTTCCAGGGGGGCGCTTAACATACCGGGCTACCGGCCCGCTGGCATTTACTGCGCAGGCACGGCCCAGCGTCTGGTGAACATGGAGGGCTTTATGCCCGGACGGGAAGTGGTTATCCTGGGATCCGGAGACATCGGCCTTATTATGGCCAGGCGTATGACACTGGAGGGCGCCAGGGTGAAGGTGGTGGCGGAGCTGATGCCCTATTCCGGAGGACTGAAACGTAATATCGTACAGTGTCTGGACGATTACGGCATTCCGCTGAAGCTGAGCCATACCGTGGTTGACATACGGGGAAAGGAGCGGCTGGAGGGAATCACCCTGGCAGCCGTGGATGAGAAGGGTAAGCCGATACCGGGAACTGAGGAGGATTATACCTGTGACACCCTGCTTCTCTCCGTGGGACTGATACCTGAGAATGAGCTGTCTAACGGAATGGGCGTGAAAATGAACCGCGTCACATCAGGTCCGGTGGTGAATGAAAGCCTGGAAACCAATATCGAAGGCGTATTTGCCTGCGGCAACGTGCTCCACGTCCATGATTTGGTGGATTTTGTGTCAGAGGAGGCAGCGGCGGCAGGTAAGAACGCGGCCAGATATGTAAAGGACGGCAGGTGCTCCGGAACAGGACAGGAGATAGAGTTAAGCGCAGTGGACGGGGTGCGCTATACGGTGCCCTGCACCATCCATCCGGACCGCATGGAGGATACCCAAATCGTGCGTTTCCGTGTGGGGAATGTTTATAAAAACTGCTATATCGGCGTATACTTTGATGATGAGCAGGTTATGCACAGGAAACGTCCGGTTATGGCGCCCGGAGAGATGGAGGAGATAAAGCTCCAGAAGGAAAAATTGATGTTGCATCCCGGTCTTAAGAAGATTACAATAAAGGTAGAGGAGGCATAGACCATGGAAAAGAGAGAACTTATCTGTATCGGTTGTCCTATGGGGTGTCCTCTGACCGTTGAACTGGAAAACGGGGAAATCAAGACCATCACAGGGTACACATGCAAGAAGGGCGAGACATACGCGCGCAAGGAAGTAACGAATCCGACCCGAATCGTCACCTCCACTGTAAGGGTGGAAGGCGGACGGGCTGACATGGTATCTGTCAAGACCAGGGAAGATATACCCAAGGATAAGATATTCCAGTGTGTAAAGGCCTTAAAGGGCGTAACCGTCAAGGCTCCCATCCGCATCGGAGATGTGGTCGTGGCAGACGTGGCCGGTACGGGAGTTGATATAGTGGCCACCAAGGAAGTGCTATAGTTGTGTGCTCCTGCCGGAGACGGGACAGGAATATGGTTCCTTTTGAATCAGCAGGGGCGCGCCGGTCGGTCGGCAGCTGCCATATGGCAGGCGGCGGCTACTCGCCCA
>OBXM01000343.1_pt1 | contig 53431 bp, 82 predicted proteins | sample 1538141 | NCBI WGS metagenome assembly OBXM01 (sample SAMEA2580153, study PRJEB22360) | human gut metagenome | biome: human gut; feature: human-associated habitat; material: faeces | place: Denmark | collected 2008/2010 | reverse complement strand
CAAAGCCTGCTGATACCTGAAACTATTAACTTTGAAACTTATTATACGAGGAGGACTCACAATGTATGAAAATGACGGCGGCCTACTCTCTCCCAGAGATGCCTACCGATTGATGTTAAAAGACTACCCGGATGTGATGGACATTGGGCAAATGTGTGAGGCACTTGGCGTCAGTACAAAAACCGGGTACAAGTTACTTAAAGATGGGAAAATTGAGCACCTGAAAATTGGACGGGCTTACCGCATCCCCAAAGCCCACATTCTTCGCTATTTGAAAATCACCTGCTCCACTTTGGCAGAGTAGCAGGCTATGGTGTCGATCTTCACCGGATAGACGCAGAAAGTTAACAATTCTGACGCGGATTTACCTGGAGTTTTGTTCTGTCCGATGATACAATAAAGGTGTCATTGGTAGGTGAACTCAATACCGCAAAAGGAGGAACAGATCAGTATGCCAGCGGTACACCTGCAAGAAAACAGCAAACTAATCTCCGGCCATGTGGCCGAGAAAAAAGGGTATCTCTATTGGGTTCTAAACCTTACCGATGGGAACGGTAAGAGAAAGCCCAAATGGATTCCCACCCATAAGAAAGTCAAGGGCAATAAGACCTGGGCAAACAATATGCTTCCCACCATCCGAAAGGAATGGACGGAAAAGCTGCTTCAGGAGGCTACGGCCTCACAGCAGTCGGCTTCTCCGTCTGACCCGTCATCCGCAAAGATTTCCTTTGTGGATTTCCTGTACCAGTGGCTTGAGTACAAGTATAAGTCTGCTACCGGACGGGTGATGGACAGCAAGCCCATTGAACTCTCGACCTATTCGGGATACGAACAACAGCTTAACAACCCCATCGCCCCGTATTTCCGAGAGCATCCTGTCGCCCTTTGTGACCTTACCAAACAAGATATTCTCGCTTTTTATGAGAAAGAATTGGAACGGGTCAAGCCGACCACCGTTAAACATTACCACGCTCTGATTCATGGGGCGTTGAATTATGCGGTTGACAAAAATCTGATTCCAAGCAATCCGGCTGACCGGATTATCATTTCCAAGCCTGAACCCTTCAAGGGTGACTACTACCTGGATTCGGAAGTCTTGAATCTGTTTGAAGTCATCAAGGGGCATAAAATCGAGCTGGTAGTGCTTCTGACTGCTTTTTACGGCCTGCGCCGCAGTGAGGTTATTGGTTTGAAATGGAGCGCCTTTGACTTCAACCATAACTGCTTCTCCATTCGGCATACGGTAACAACCTGCAATGTAAAGGGAGAACGGGTCACGATTAAGAAGGATAAGGCAAAAAACAAATCCAGTCTGCGGACTTATCCATTGATTCCTTTTTTGAAAGAGCGGTTGCTGGAGGCCAAGAAACAGCAGGAAGAAAATCGCAAGCTGTGCGGGCGTTCCTACAACAAAGAATATCTGGGATATGTCTGTGTCGATGTGATCGGCAATCTTATTAAACCCAACTATGTGTCCTCGACCTTTGGGAAGTTGCTTGCCAAGAACAATTTACGGCACATTCGTTTCCACGATCTTCGCCATACCTGTGCCTCGCTTTTGCTGGCCAACGGTGTTCCGATGGAACAGGTAAAGGAGTGGCTGGGACACAGTGAGATCTCAACAACGGTGGATATTTACGGGCATCTGCAATATGCCACGAAAAAACAATCCGCCGCAGCCATTGAGCAGGACATTGTGGCGCCCATGCTGCAAAACCTATCGGCGGTTTCTCCATAAAAAGGAAAGAGGTCTACCAGCTTTTCGCTGGCAGACCTCATGGCGGAGATGGAGAGATTCGAACTCTCGCGCCGGTTTTGAGCCGACCTACCGCATTTCGAGTGCGGACCCTTCAACCGCTTGGGTACATCTCCAAATTTATGTTATATCCCTGGTCCCGACCCGCCGACCAATTCAGCCGGTGGAAATCAGGAAGAACAACAGGATAGAACAAGCAACATTATTCAATTTGAACTCGGCTGGAACCCGCATGGTTCCAAGGGTTTCAGCCGTTTGACACTCCGCATAGGAAACCTGATTTCGAATCATTACACCAGCTTGGATGATGACGGTAAATCAGGGATGATAGCGGTAACTACGGAACCCCAAAACACACCTCTCAAAGTGGCCGTCAGATGGCTGCTCTCATTATAGCTATTTTCCCGCAAAATTCAAGCCGTGGAAATTGGGAAGAACAACAGGATAGAACAGACCCCAATTCACGATTTGAACTTGCCCGCAAACCCGCATGGTTACTGGCTTTTCGGCAGTTTGGACTTTCAAAGTGGAAACATGATTTCGAGTCAGTCCCGTTATGACCACTTGGATACCGCTGCAACTGGCTGTGGGCGGGTAGCGTCACAAAGCCACAATCACCGTATTGATTAGAATACCCTATTTTTGTGCGCTTGTCAATATTGCAGGGGCGTGTAAAATAGTTTATAATCATATTCAGAAGCATTGAAACCGTGCATTGGACGGAAGGGAGTACCATGGAAGAATTAAAACGACGGATTTTAAGCGATGCGGTGGTCGGCGAGGGGGACATCATCCACGTGGACATGTTCCTCAATCACTGTATGGATATAAATCTGATGGAGCACATGGGAAACGCGCTGGCAAAGCGTTTCCGGGGTGTGAGGATCACCAAGGTACTGACTGCGGAAAGCTCCGGTATCGCCTTGGCCTGTTTTGTAGCACGAGCTCTGGACGTCCCGGCGGTCTATGCGAAGAAGTTCCAGACCGGGTACATCGATCCGGAGGTCTACTCGGCCGAAACCCACTCCTTCTCTCTGGAGAAGTCCTATACCCTGCGGGTCTCTAAAAAATACCTGGACGGGGACGACGTGGTTCTTCTGGTAGACGATATCCTCTCCAATGGGCAGGCCATTCTGAGCCTGCTGGAACTCGTCTCCAAGGCGGGCGGCGAGGTGGCCGGCGTGGGCGTGGCCATCGAAAAGGCCATGCGGGACGGCGGCCGTGTTCTGCGGCGGATGGGCATCCGGGTGGAAGCCCTCGCCACGGTGGAGCACATCGAGGGTGACCGTATCATTCTGAAAGATTGAGGAATCGGGAAACATGGCAGACGAAGCACAGCTTGACGCAATTGCAAGGGCCAACGCCTTTGCCATCTATAACGGTATCACGACCCATCAAACTGGGGACGGCACGGCGGAGGCCATCCTGGAGATCGGGCCGGATAGTCTAAACCCCTATGGTCTGCTCCACGGAGGGGCCTACTACACGCTGGCCGACTGTGCCGCCGGAAGCGCCTGCCGGACCGACGGCCGGAAGTATGTGACGCTCCACGGCAGCCTTGATTTCATCCGCTCCGCCAGAGCGGGTCAGGTGATCGCCCGGGCCCGGGTGGAGCACCGTGGCCGCACCACCTGCCTGGTATCCATCACCGTGGACGACGGAGCGGGTACGGTATATGCCAGCGGCCGCTTCACCTTTTTCTGCACCGGCACCCTCTGAGCAGAGGGGCGACCGCCCGGACGGCAAACGCTGTCCGGGCGGTTTTTGTTCCTGCTACTGCCCCCGCCAAGCGGCCACCGACCAGGTCTGCCAATGGGCGGCCTGCCACCTGGCGCTGTCCCGAAGCGTCTCCACCGCCTGGCGCAGCTCTGTCTCCTCCGGCTGGGCCTCCAGCAGCTCCTCCAGCGCAGGCAGGGCCCCCAGCCGTCCGTCCGAGGCGGAGAGTACCGCCCCGGTGTCCAGGCCGCGGCCAATGTTGTAGCGGGCCACCAAGTCGTCCACATTGGCGTAGTTAAGGAGCAGCCCGCCCGCCACCCCCACGCTCAGCAGCACCCGGAACCAGTGGAAGTGCCGGTGCCACACCTTCCACAGGGCGGCTGCCAGGAGCACCGCCAGCACGGCCATCCCCCAATAGGTCAGCGCCCGCTTAAAGGACAACCCATAGGCCCCCACATAGAGGTTCATGCGCCACAGGGCGGATACCAGCAGCACGCCGCTGGCCGCCACCAAGAGTGTACCCAGCACCTGCACCATCCTGAGCCCCCGCCCCTCACCCTTGCAGAGAGCAAGGCAGGCCAGCAGGCAGGCCAAATTGACCGCGGCTACGGCCACAAGCTGGAAAAAACCGCTGCGGGCATAGCTCGCATAGCTGATTCCCACCTGGGCCAGGTAGTCAGCGCCGCCGAACAGCGCTGCGCACTGCACCGCCAGAAAGAAGGCATACAGGACATCCAGTACTGCCAGGACGGTGACCGGCCCTGCGGCCTCCATTGAAAGTCCCTCCACGGGCCGGGTAAGCCGCTTCAGCGGCGCCGGGCGCCGCTGGGAGTAGAGCAGCCCGAACAGGGATGGGGCGACAAGCAGTCCGAAAATCAACCGCAGGGCCCACAGCGCCAGATGCTCATCAAACCAGTCCGCCGCCCGGCGGGTCACCTGGGCGAACAGCGCATCCGCCGATGTGAGCAGGGGAAAGACCACCATCAGCAGTGGAACGCACACCAGCAGTGCCCCCAGGACATAGGGCATCTTTTTGCGGGAGAGGCCCCGAATGGAGCCCAGCGCCTGAACCGGCGCGCCCAGATAGCCGAACAGGCCGCCCATCACCCGCAGGAAACGCTCCCCCAACATGGCGGATGTCCCAACGGGATACACCTCCATCCCCGGCCAGCCCCCCATTTGAATTCCCATCAGCAGAACGAGGGCCAGGGTGTTCCACAGCCGGAGCCACGGATTGGCAAATAGGGCGAAGGTCAGAGCCAACAGGCCCACGGCGTACAGAAGAAGGCGGTTTTCCCGCCTGGCCAGCACAGCGGCGCCGCCGTACCAGAACAGGACGCCATACCATGCCGCCGCCAGGAGGGTCATCCCCAGGCCGGACAGGCCCCAGAGCAGCACCTCCGCGCACAGGACGCCCACGCCCCATGCCAGAACCAGCAGCGCCCGATCCCTCCCGTCCACCGGAAACACCCGCCGGGCCGCCGTCACGGGCGGCGTTACCGGGATAGTCTTTTTCTCCTCCATTTGTCTCACTCCTTATATCTGGTACGGAGCCATGCCGCGGCGTTGAGCGCCAGGGTTCCAAGAACCAGAGCGGCGGCGCTGAGGGCGAAGGCGTGCGCTGTATCCTGAATGGCGGACAAGTCGCCCGCCTCCACCTCCAGGTAGACATGGAGAGGCACCAGGGACAGAGCGACGGCGCAGCACCCCAGACTGGGGGCGCACAGTCCCGTCCGGCGGGTCATCAGGGCTGCCAGGCCCAGCGCCCACGCCAACAGGCCCAGCGCCAGCGGGCCGAGGGTGCTCAGATCGTCCATTCCGACATTCCTCCTGTCTCAGGTGTCCAGCTCCTGGTAGTACAGGATGCCGGTATCTGGGTCATAGACCGCAAAGGTATAGTTGTAAGAGTACCGCTGCCACATATCCTCCGTCTCGTTCTCCTGACGGTCCTCCAGATACCACCATCCCCGGGCTGGCACGGGCCAGTCCGGCCAGTCCGACGCGCCGGCGCCGTCCGGGTAGAGGCGCTCCTCCAGTTCCGGCTCCATGGGAAACAGACTCCATCCCGCGCTGGATACGGCCTCCTCCACCGCCAGGGCGTCCTCTTGGGAAAAGGTCAGCTCCATGTGGAGCAGGCCGTCCCCGTGGAAGCCCCCGTGGCTGTCCCCGGAGGTGACTGCCGCCGGCTGCGGCAGCACAATATCCAATTTCCGGGCCACGTAACCGGCGTCCTTCTCCCCACCGCAGCCCGCCAGCAGCAGGAGCACCGGCAGCACCGCAATCCATATCCGTATCATAAAGCAATCCCTCCTGTCTGTCTCTGAGGATAGCACAGGAGGGATTGTTTGTCAATTTATTATTATCGAGTTTCAATAATATTTTTTTGAATATAATAAAAGACGGACAGTCAAAGGCCACCCCTACGGGTGTTCTGCCGACTCCGGCACGTATTCCAGCAGGTCGCCTGGCTGACAGTCCAACGCCTTGCAGATAGCCTCCAGCGTGGTGAAGCGCACCGCCTTGGCGTGGTTATTTTTCAGGATGGACAGGTTGGCCAGGGTGATATCCACCCGGGCGGAGAGCTCGTTGAGGCTCATCTTCCGCTTGGCCATCATCACATCCAGGTTGACGACAATGGGCATGGCTCCCCCTCCTCAAATAGTTAGGTCATTCTCCGCCTTCAGCTCCGCCGCCTGACGGAACAGCGCGGACATGACCAGGCAGAGCAGGCCGCCCAGGATAAAGATGGGGACGAACAGGGCGTTATAGGTCAGCAGGGGCGCGACGGAACCGTAGTAGAACAGCCCCCACACCACCCGGGCCAGCGCGGCAGCGGCGATCAGGAAGCAACACACCGCCGCCCGGCAGAGGCTGACGCCGTTCTCCGCCCGGAAAGGGGCGCCCGTCAGGATGGTGCCCAGCACCCGGCGGCCCTGCCACAAGATTACGGCGGTACAGATACCGCAGAACCGAAGGAACGCGGACAGCACGTCGGCATAACCCCCGTTCTTTCCCAACTGTCCCCATCCGCCGAACAGCAATATATGAAGGGTATCGTCCGCGTCATACTGCCACCATTCCACAAGGCCCTGATGGACACTGATATGCACCAGTCCCGGCACCATGACCAGAACGATCAGATTACACACAAATGTGATGGTCACCAGGATCTTTAGTACCCCGGCCAGCTTCTGCACAGCGGTCTTTTCCACGGTATCTCCCCCTTTAGGGAGAGTATACCATGGGTTTTATCGATTTTCAACAAAAAAGTGAAAGGGCGTCCACGTGGACGCCCTTCTGTTATACCCGAATGGCTCCCAGTACTTCGCCGAGAGAGGCATTGATGACCAGGCCGGCCTCTCTGTCGTAGGGGGTGGCGCTCTTGTTGATCAGGGCCAGCCTATTCCCGCGGTAATAGCGGATCAGCCCCGCCGCCGGGTACACCGCCAGGGAGGTACCGCCGATGATCAGCATGTCCGCCCCGGCGATGGCCTCCACCGCGCCCACCATGGTTGTCTCGTCCAGGCACTCCTCGTAGAGCACCACGTCTGGCTTCACCACCCCGCCGCACGCTGGACAGCGGGGCACGCCGCCGGTCTCCAGCAGGAAGTCCAGGCCGTAGAACCGGCGGCACTTCATGCAGTGGTTCCGGTGGACGGAGCCGTGGAGCTCGTACACCGTTTTGCTCCCCGCCGCCTGGTGGAGCCCGTCGATGTTCTGAGTCACAACGGCGGTCAGCTTTTCCGCCGCCTCCAGCTCCGCCAGTTTCCAATGAGCTGCATTGGGCCTGGCCTGCGGAAAGAGCATTTTGCTGCGGTAAAATCGGTAGAACTCCTCCGGATTCCGCTCAAAAAAACTGTGGCTTAAAATCGTCTCCGGCGGAAATGCGTATTGCTGGTGGTACAGGCCGTCCACGCTGCGGAATTCGGGGATACCACTCTCAGTAGTAATAGGGCAGTTAGTCCCCAAATCAAACACCCCGCCGGGGCTTCTGAAATCCGGCACGCCCGATTCGGTGCTGCACCCGGCACCAGTGAAGGCCACGATGTTCTTACTCTCTCTGATCCACTTTGCAAGTGCCTCAACCTTTACCATGTCCATGTAATCGCCTCCTTGCATTATCCTACATCACCAACAAGCAGGACGCAATTCGCTATATCGACAAAAAAAGAGGGGCACCCGCTATGGGTGCCCCTCTTGCATCAATGTTATTCGGTTTTCTCGTCAGGGACTACCTTGTCCCCCGCCTGGTCAACAACCGTCCTGGCTGCGGCCAGACCCTTCACCAGGATATCCGGCACATCAACCCCCAGGGCCATCATGTTCTCCACGATGCTGGTAAGCTCATTGATAATATAGATCGCCAGCACAAACCAGCCCATGAGCTGTAGGAAACCGAGGTCAACGCCGATGGTCGCTCCAATATCAATAAAAATGCACGACACGCCAAACGCAAGGGCGATGATGACCCAGTAGGATACTTTCTTCACCACACCTTTGGCCCCCTTTGCGCTGGACATGGTGTCCGTCGCCCGAGCTTTTAGGATGCCATAGATGTAGTCCACGACGTTCAGCGCCAGGAACAGCGCGAACACGGGCCAGTGTACGCCAAAAACGTAGGTCAGCCCGGCAACAACGGCCCCCCAAATGAGGTTCGCCTTGTCAGCGAAGGCCGCAAAAAAATTGTTCATATTCCCATTCCCCTTCTCACAGCGAGGCGGCCCACTTCTTGAGGAGCGCCTGCACGTTTGCGGCGGAGTATACCCCGCCCTTCCAATAATCGGGGCTATTGATAAGCCCTTTCGCGGCCAGTTTGTCCACGGCGGCGGAAAGCTGGGCGTCTACCGGATACCCGTTGCAGAGGGCCAGAAACGCCGCCCACGCGCCACTGGTGTGGCGGATGGTCTTGGGGCAGTCCTTGCCGTTCCAGTGGTTGTGCTGCACCACGTGGTCGATGTGGATGCCGTGCTCCTCCATGAGCAGCCTCACCAGCGCGGCCGCGTTGGCCTTGGCCGCCTCGAAGTCCCCTCCCGCGTTGACGCAGATCTCGACGCCGATGCTGGTGGCATTGCCCGGCCCGCTCTTGCCGTCCCCGGCGTGGTAGGCCGTCTCGTAGTCGGGCAGGTGCTGGACAATGGCGTGGTCGTCCACGGTGTAGTGCCAGCTCACCAGAGCATCCTCCCCGGCGGCGCTGTCCAGATAGGCCCCGTGGGCCGCGGCGTCGGCGCCCTTGGCCGCGTTGCCGGTCTCGTGGATGGTGATGTAGGTGTCCGGGTTGGTGTCCCTGCCCGGCCGGTTTTTGCGCCCGCCGGAGATGATATGCTCCTGGATGGCAATGCCGTTGTCTGTGACCCGCTGAGGGCCCTCCACGGCCTCCAGATAGGTCAGGGACACCCAGCCCTTATCCGTCCTGCCCCAGCCGTCCCTGACCTCCAGCACGTCCACCACCGTGCCCATGGGATACGCCCCCACCTTGCCGTAACCGGTGCCGGGGCCGCTGCGGATGTTGACGCCGATGCTGGGCGTCACGGTGTACTTGCTCATAGGCTTGTCCTCCTTGTCCGGCGGCTCCTGGCCGCCCTGTCTTGTCCATACGCACAGATACCCGGCCACCCGGCGGGCGCTGTAGATACGCTGGCCGTCCCCAAAATCGCAGCTGACGTCCCTGACCCCCCCCCAAAACCCGCGCGGGCGGGAGCCGCCGCTGTCCAGACCCAGTGCCCGCAGGTTGGCCGCCTGGTCGTACCGGCAGCCGATGCTCACCAGCTCGTCCCGCAGCCCTTCCGGTGTCTTGGCGTCCGCCGTGCCGTCGCCGGAGCAGTACAGGATCACCCGCGCCCCGGCCAGCAGGACAGCGGAGCGCCCCCGTGTGCCCCCGTACTCCGGGGAGTAGCTGAGGGCCTTACCCGGCCCCCTGGTGGGCGTCAGCAGCTCCACGCCGCTGAGGTAGGAAGCCCCGCCGTTGTCGGGTAAGATGTCCAGGCGGATGTCGGCGCCCTTGTCCCAGGTCAGCCCCCAGCCGTTCCAGCCGGCGGCCGCTTTGACTGTGCCGTCGATCTTGAGATTGCCCACCGGGCGGCCCGTGATCGTGTCGTAAAACCAGGAATTGAGAATGTACTGGCACCCGCAGGCGGCCTTGACCTGCTCCATAGACCGCCCCCCGGCCTCCACCAGGGCGGCGCGGGTGATGGCCGCCCTGGGGATGACTGCTATGTATTTACTCATGGCCCTCCTGCTCCTTTTCCCACTCCTCGCGGGCCGGGCCAGAGATGGGACCGGGATCGGCGGCGCTCTCCACCAGCTTCGCCATGGCGGCGCAGTTACGGGGATTCTCGTTCCACAGCTCCACCAGCACCTTATAGTTGTCCTGGCATACCCGGTGCCAGACGTTGACGGCGGAGGTCACACCCCCGTGCTCCAGGGCCTCATACTGGGGCTTGAGGGCCGCCCAGTCGGGCAGATACTCCGGGTCGAGCCCCGTCATGATGTGGTCTACCTCCCGCCCGTGTCGGATGTTGTTGAGCAGCATGGAGCGCCCCACACCCACATCCACATCATTGGCGTTGGCCAGGGCGAAGGAGGCCGGGGTCAGCTTGGCAAAGTTCAGTTTGGTGATCATGTTCATTCGTCCTTTCTTTTTTACGGCCTTTGGCCGGTTTAAACGGTTTCGGTGGCGGGTTCGTAGGTTTCTCCAATGTACTGCTGATACTCTTCTTGTGTGATGACGCCATCGGCCACGTCGGCCCGCGCCAGGGTGCGTACGTCCTCCTTTACGGGGTCAAGGACGCCATCAAAGGTCCGTGCCCCCCGTTTGATGCTGCGCCAGTAGCTGTGTGCGATTGCTTTTACTGCCATTGCTTTCAACCTCCTAGCATTTCATATATATCCAGCAACGCATCGTCCTGCTGTGCGTTGATAGATTCCTGTTCGGCCCGGCTCTCAAAGAGCGCGATAGCGGTTTCATCAGTCTGCGCCAGAGCTTCCTCCAGGGCCGCCACTCGTTCTTCTACAGATGGCGGCTCAGGTTCCGGCTCCGGCTCAGGGGGCCGCTCGGTGGGAGTGATGCCCACCAGTACCCCCTCCTCAATCTGGAGGTCACACCAGCCATAGGTCGCCCAAACAGCGGCCTCCAGGTGGACGGGCACCTCTATGTAGCCCTCCACCCAGCAGGCGCGCCGGTGGCTCTGGCTCTGGATCGGGTGCTGGCCGCTTTCCAGAGGTTCTATTTGGATGATGGTCATAGGTGGCCCCCCTTTCAGCCGATGGCAAGGTAATAATATTTGTATCTTCTGTCGTTTCTCTGAGCGTTTGCATGACCAGTAGCATACCACGTTATAGTCTTACCGTCTGATGACCTCTTTGCATAACTGCCGGAAGGGTCACCAAAGCCTCTATACTGCTTAAACTGTGTCGTTAAAGCTCCTGTGTATATAGAATAGTAATTATCAGAGGTGACCCGATCCCCTAAATTACTGGTGAAAAAACCATTATCGAGTGTTTCTTGCCAACCAATAATAAGCAACTTGGGGGCAAAGTCAAACGTCAGTGATGTCGGGTTACTGCTCCCCCATCCGGTTCCACTGTTATAATCTCCAGTCCCCACATAGCTTCCGGTGACCACTGTCGCTCTCGTTTTGATGAAATCCATATATGCCGCCACGCTTTTCCCATCTGGCATAAATACCGCTTCGGCCAAGGTCTGCGGCATGACATCGCACTCCTTGCCCTGTAGCCGCTCCACCCGGTACGGGCTGTCTGGCATTGAGGTAGGCGTTTTGGTGTAGGATAACTGTCTGTTTTCATTTGCCCAAGCATTATCGCTAATTTGTACCTTTGCCTTTACAGTAAACCGTCCTCCTGCCGCGCTCGGAAACCTGGATACCGGGATAGTTACACTATCGCCAGGCTTTAATGTCAGTTCTCTCTGGTAATCGCTGTAGGTGTTCTCAAAAACCTCCGAAATGTAAATAGCGTCGCGGGGAGCGTCGCTCAATGCTGTATACGTTATCGCCCCCTTGATTTCCCCAATATTGCCTTCCGGCATGGATATTCTTAATGTAGTTGACGGGACGATGTTCACGGTCTTGGATAATATGGGATCGCCATATACGCCAGAAATACTTGCGGACACACGGTACTGCACGTTCGACCACTCGACCTGCACCGTGTCGGCATAGGTCAAGCCGGCCCCTTCGTAAACCTGCGTCCAGCCGCCGGAATCCACCCTGCGCTCCAGCTTGTAGCTCTCCGCGCTGTCTGCGGCCTCCCAGGAAATATCGACCGCATGGCCAATCATGGCGGCACCTGGAACTGTGATGGACGGCACACCGGGAACTGCATACTTAAATACATAATAGTAGCTTCCACTAATTCCGTCTTTTGGATAGGTATTTTCGGATTCACTGGTCACATCTTCAATGTACACGCCCTTCTCTTTTATGGTCTTGGCACCATAATAGACTGGATAGAAGATTTTCCCAGAGAGTGTATCAGGTATTCTATACGCCAACTTACCAGAGCTCGAAATCCAGCCTGCTGTTTTGTTAATTCCGTACGCTTCTTCCGCGTAATACACACCGTCTCCGGCCATGGCTCCATCAATGGCATATGGGTATTGAGCTGCGTCATTCTCCCTACTCATTTCAAGTGCGTTATTGAGGGTATATTTCCCACTCACAGCGCTAAAGGAATAGCTCTTACCAACCCAAAAATTATTGATATCCCCTTGTTTAGGGGCATGCGCAGAGTGATCTTCCTCATATTTGACATTCAAGTTGTATTTTCCCCAGACATAGACCTGTGCCATTACCCCTCACCTCCTGTCCCTGTATAATCCGCCAGAATCAGGCCATAGAGCGTATTTGCCTTCCGGGAGGCCGGAGGCACCGCCTCCTCCACCTCATAAAATCCACCTATGTCAGGGAGCTGCTCACCAGGCACCTTGCCATCGGGCCCCAGCGTCGCCACGCCATTAGGCGCGCCCTTCTCCGTAGTGGGGATGTAGCCCATGGCGGGGAGTTGAGCATGAGGCACCTTGCCGCTCTCATCCAGTCCGGCAACCCCGCTCGGCTGGCCTACCTGTGAGGCCATTACTACCGGCAATTTTTCGCCTTTTGCCATTTGTATCACCTCATTCAACTTCTTCTAAGTAGGCAATCCCGTTGTCAATGCCCCATTTATATTTTTTTTGCGTTGTAATGTCGGTAATGCTCAGGTCAATGTCCGCCAAGTATTCCTCGATCAGCTCGATTGTTTCTGGGCGGGTCATGTATACGCCACTCTGGATGGTCAGGTCTATCTTTGTGTCGTTGCCCACATAGACCACAAGATCCATCTGCCGCTCTACCGGCTGTCCGGATGCGTAGGAGGGCATGAGATCCGCCTGGTCTCCGGCATTTCCGTAGGAGTACAGCACCTCCGCGATCTCCTGGCCTTCCGGGTAAACCGCCTTGGCGTACAGGGCCAGTTCGCGGAAGTACCAATCCTGCGTGATGTCCTGGTTTGAGTACACCCCGCCGAAAATGGCCTTTGCGTCGTTTGTCCGCTGCTTCTTGGTGATCGGAAGCTCCTTCACCGGAGAAGCAACCTCCGTCATCGTCCTGGCCGTCTTGCCGGGCGGGATATAGCCGGAGCCGAGTACGATTTTTGTCGGCGTGAATACGGCCCCCATCTGCACATGAGACAGGAGGGCCCGCCCGTTGTCTGTAATTGCGTTGTTCTGGAACTTTGCCATGGTATCCTCCCTCTCTTTACAATGTCGCCCCGATGGCGTACTGTTCGGCACCATACTCCCGATAGGCAACGCCAGCGCACAGCGGCATTTGCCCGGTCAGGGTGATGTAGATACCGTCCAGCTTTGCAGAGGCCCGCTTGACCTTATTCAGCAGGTTCAGGAACTCGGTCAGTTTCTCATTGGACAGTGACGGGTTGCTGGAGTACACCCGGAAGCGTCCTGGCTGGCCGTCATACTCGAACCACTCGGTTATATATCCCTCTCCGAAATAGCTATTGATGACGTTCTCAACCGCCCACTTCGTGCCCAGGCGCTTATAGACCAGGTCGCTGTCCTTAATCAGGGCCCGCTTGGTATCCAGTGACGCGCCGGTGTCATACCACAGGATATTGAGTTCCCAGGCCAGGGCGTCCAGCTCGTCCTCGCTCAGCTCGTCGATGTGATCCCACGTGGACAGGGTGGCAGTGCTCTGCGCCAGCTCAGGCACAATCTCGTCCATGGCGGCGGACAGGCCCTTGACCGCCCCGTCCTCTCTCATGAACTGGGGTAGCAGCCGGATAAATTCAAGCGTGCTCAGTTTCATCTCGTTCATGTAACCACCTCATGGGACACCGTCGGGACACCAGACAGCTTCGCTACCTGGGCCTTCGTGAGCTCCTGGAAGGTAGGGCTCGTGACCTCCAGCCGGAGGGCCCCGGTGCCGCTGGCCGGAGCCAACACAAAACGGCGGAGCTGGTCAGGGTTGATGTCCCGCGCCAGCGCCGCCGCTTGCCAAGCAATATATTGGTCGATTGCCCCGCCGTCTCCCTCGATTGTCTCGATGGTGGCGGCCTCGTCATCCTTGGTGCAATAATACTTGATATTGATGGTGTATTCCACCTGCTGCGGGGCCATAACCTGCACCTTGTCCGTCATGGGACGCACGTCGTCGGCCATAGCCGCCTGCACCTTTTCCAGCGTGTCACCGTCAGGGATCTCCCCGCCCCTCATCAGGGGGTAGATGTTGACCGTGTTCGGCTCATCCTCTGGGCAGTCAATGGCAACGTCCACGATATCGGGGTCGGCGGTCATGGTGTGGTATCTGTACCCGCTCTCCGGGCCAGCGGTGGACAGTGTGGACGGAGCCAACCGTATGCGTTCCCGCAGCCGGTCGTCGCCCTCCTCGGTGTATGGCTCGCCATCGTCGCCGCCGGTGCTGGTGGTCGTGTTGGACGCCCCCGAGATATAGGGGATCAGGTCAACCAGTGTCTTGATGGTTCCAATGGCGAACCCGTTGTAAGCGGAGCCGCCGGCGGTACACACCCCAAGCACGTCCACGGTCTGCGCCCCTACTGGCAGGACGGCGGTTTCCTGCGTGGCGAAATACACACTCCCATCCGTTGTGATGCGGGTGCCCGCCGGGATGATGATGTTCTCCGCCTGGGCCGCCGACGCGGTAAAGCGGAAGGTCGCCGATGCGCTGGCCGGCGACGCCCGTTCCACGCCGTAGCGTGCCCCCAGGGCGTCCAGAACCTCGCCCCTGGCATACTGCAAGGTGCGCTGTCTCATCTTGTCGTTGAACTCGTTGTATAAGGCCACGAACACCGCCACCAAGGCCTCGCCAAAGATGCGCCGCTCGTCGCCGGGGTACAACGCTTCTCTGCACTCATCCATCAGGGAGCCGATGATCGCGGTGTAGAGCTTGGCGCTGTCGGTCTCCACAAAATTAAAATCTGCCAATCCGGCCCACCTCCTATGTGTTTTCTGTGACATCTGCCGCCACGACGTAGCCGCCGCCGGTGTCATTCTGCGCGACGGATATACCGTCCATTGTGACGCGGGGCTCGTAGGTCTCCAGCAGCCACTCGGCGTCCTGCTGGATCTCTGGTTCAGCCGTTGTGATTGGCTTGTCAATCATGCGCGGGTCAAGCCCCTTTATGCGCTCATAGGGGACTTCTCCACGGATGAGCCGCAGCAGATTCGACGCGCACACGTTCGGGGCTCCGTTCCCGTTTGCTCTCATAGTTCCGTCGCCCCCTTTATCCATCGTTTTTTTGCCTTGCCCAGTTGCTTACCTTTTTCTGCGCCTTGTCTGACTTTGAGGCTGTGGCATCCATGGCCGCCTTCTTGGCCGCTATGGTGGCCTTGTAGTTGGATGTGGCCTTTTGGGCGCGCGCTGAGCCACCGCCGCTTGTGGGATTGCTGGGCGCGGCGGCTTTGTTGCCCTTGGAATCCACCAGAGCCGATGTCTTGCCTTCGGAATACTCCTCCAGCGTCATGGCAACCTTGCAGGAAATCCACTTGCCAGTCGCCGTCATCTGCACTTCTGAGGTGGAGACTGCCGTCAGCTTCATCTTGGCAGGCCCGAACCGCTTTTCGCCGATATACAGCGGGTGGGACTGCCCCAACAGGGATTCCCACTCCTCCACCTGCGCCCTGGGGTCTACCCCCGCAGCGGCAAAATAGGTGGTCTCGAAGGAGATGGGGCGCAACTCCCGCCCCCGTGTATTGGACGGGTTTGTGCCGCTGGTGTCGTTCTCGCTGTCCGCTTTCAGGGTCAACGATGTGGAAAACCCATTGAATGGGACGATTTTCGTGGGGGAAGTCAGGAACCCCTTCGGCCCCCACCTTGCAATGAATGTCATGTGATATGCTCCCCCTTACTGCGGCCCATTGGTGACCCCTGGGCCAGCCTCGACGCCGCTATGGGTGTGCCCGTTGTAGCTCGGCACCGCTCCAGTTTTCAGGTCTCCGCCTGGGATGCTCATATCACCCGTGGCTAGTTCCAGTCCATCATAGAGCTTGTGATTCCACTCCCCATCCATCCGGGCCAGAACAACCCCGGTATTATCCGGGAACACGGCATACACAACCGGCATTTTGACTTCCAGGCACTCCCACAAGAAGAAGGGCACCACAAGTTCAACGCTGACGCTCGTTCCCTCGAAGGCTGGCACCACAGTAGCCTTTCTCCCAGCCTCCTTGATGTCGGATACATAGCCCTTGTTGATCATCAATACCCCTCCAGTGGGCGGCGGAAAAAGATTTTACTTTTCCCGGCCCCGTAGTCGTTCCGTACATGCTCCAGGAACACCGCCCCGTCCCAGGAGGGGGCCCGGCTGTTCTCCAGAGTAACAGTAGAGGCCGCCGCATAGCCGGGCAGAATGCGAGACCGCACATACCCGGCGCAGCAGCCCTTATTTGCGGCCCTCAGCAGGCTTTTCGCATACCGGGCGGCCTCCGCATTGCTCGATATGTTCGGGGGTGTCTCTGGCCGCAGGACGCGCCCCACGCCATTGCCCGCGTCGAACTCGCCGGAGTATTCGCCTCCGGTGATGATGCAGGAGCCATACAGCTCCGCCCGCCGGTCGGTGTACTCATAATCGCCGTCCACGGTCACGGTCAGCACCTCAGACGGAGCCGCTGCCTCCATGTATGGCTCGGAGTACACGACCAGCTTCTTGTCGTACACCAGGAAGGCACAGCCCTCCAAAGTGCAGATCCGGTTGAGAAACGCGAAGTCGCTCACCCCGGACTGGAGCAGATAGGGATACAGCCTGTCATCCACCCCGTAGGAGGCGAAGGACAGGCCGTTATTGGCGGCGATTTCCGCCCCTATCTGAGATAAGCGAACCTGCTTCCACGCTTTGTTCTGCACCTTGTAACCGGATGCAGGGGCCGACCAAGCGCACAGGTCATATGTCCAGTTGCGCGGCGTCGCAGACGCAAGAAACATGGTTCCGGTGCCGATGGTGCCATAGTCCACCTTGAGCTCGTCCCCGACGGCGGGTGTCCACTTATCCCACAAGTTATCCACATCATTCACACGCAGGTTGAGAGTATCAGCCCGACCGGCGGCATACATGTCGTGGTAGCAGCGGTTGATGGATACGCTCTCAGTGATGTCCACACCTTTATAGGTAATCCTTATCATGTCTCACGCCTCCAGGGTGGCAGGGTCTCAGGTGGTGTTATAGCTGCCTCGTCCGGGATATATAGCTCAACCCCGGCCCCGAAGACCAGCGTGCCGCAATGGTCGGGGTTGGCCTGGATGATGGCGCTGGACTGCTTCTCATCGTCGAAATACGCCAGCGCCAGGCCGTCGAAGGTGTCGCCTTCAACGGTAGTGTGAATACTAGCCATAGACCGGCTTCCCCCTTCCTGCGAACCACGCTTCCAGCATGTCGATAAATTCCGGATATTCGGCCTCGATGGCATCCATGATGCTCTCCTTGTCGGCCTGCCCGGTAACTGTGATATTGGGCGCGAAGGTCACGCCGCCCAGGTTCACGTCCCCACCGGAGCTTCCGCCGGACAAGCTGAACGATGTCCCGTCCTCGTCCGCACCAAGCATGCGACCAGCCTTGGCCCAGTATGCCAAGTTCTGCGCCCGATAGGCCGGGTCAAAGCTGATAACTGCCTCGGTTCCAGCCTCGCCCGCGATGGACGGGCCATTGGTGAAGCCGCCGGTAGCAAGAAGCGGGATGTTCGGGATGTTGATATGGAATCCCTTGCCACCGATAAGCGGAACCCAGTCTGGCACATCAAATCCAATGGAATTGATTGCGTTAATGGCCTTATTCACAATGGAAATCACGCCGTTAATCGGGGCCTTTGCGATATTCATAATCATGCCGAAAATGTTCCCGAAGATGTCCACGATATTCTGCCACGCGGCCCCCCAGTTTCCGGCGAAGATGTTGCTGATAAAGTCAATTACTCCACCGAAAATGGCCTTGATGTTCCCGACCACGTCCCGGATGCTCTGCCATACGCCGTCCAAGAATGCCCCGAAGACCGGGAAATACTGGCTGATCGTTTCAATGGCCCCGGTTATCCATCCGGCAATGCTGTTCCATATCTCGCTCACCTTGTTCCCGAAGGCGATCAGGTGCTCCTTGGCGGTATCCCAGTTGTTATATAGCCAAATTACGCCAGCCGTCAGGGCCGCGATGACTGTAATAGCTATGGTCAGCGGAGAGAATAGGAATTTTGTCGCAACGCCGAGTGCGTTTGTCGCAACGGCTGCCGCAGTCGTTTGTCCTGTGGCAATAGCCATAACAACCCCTTTAGCCTTTTCGGCCAATGTCATTAGGGTTACTCCCTCGGCAACCTGGAAGGTGAGGAGCTTATACGCTACCAATCCTGCGGTCAGGCCGCCCACGACAGGGATCAGCCAATCCATGTTGTCCTTGAGCCACCCGATGCCATCCTCGGCCAGGGTTATGGCCTTGTCGGTCAGGTCTCCGACCTGCTCGGCAATGGCTGTGAAGTCGGTCTCGCCAATGAGCTCCATAATTTTGTTCAAAATCTTGGTGAAGCCCTGCTGCACCGCCGTGGTGACCGGCTCTATTCGCTCTCCCATTTCGGCCAGCGTTTGGGTGTAGTCAGCGTTGGCTGCGTTGGCATCCATGAGGGTGCCCGCCGTCTCCTCGTACTTGTCGGCGGCCTCTCCGTAAAGGACAGTCAAGGTGTCGGTGATAAGAGCCTGCCGTTCCGCCTCGTCGGAGCACTCCGACAGGGCCACGTTGAAGGCGTCCTCGGCGTTTGTAACGTCATCTCCCATATACTCAGCCAACAGTTCCGCAGCCTCGCTGCTCCAGTTCAGAGCGTCGGCCATTACTCCGGTGACTTTACCCACCTTTGCAGTTTCACCGGCGGCCTCGGCCAACCCTTCAACAGGTAGCGCGTCCTGGTAGGTGCCCCACACTCCGGTGGTAATGCGCACCCATTCGTCAAGTTCTTCCTGGCTGTCTGCCATGCGGGCAATGTTGTTCGCCGCCTCAACTGCCCGGTCATCCTCACCGAACACAGAATAGAGGCCCTTCCAAGTCTCGGTCGCGGTATCGGCTGAGAATCCGGCCCGGTCAAAGGCCGTTTCAAGGGTTCCCATATCCTGCCGGAACTCGCGGGTGCTTTCTGCCAAGCCATAAATGCCGGTAATGGCATCCTTGGCTGCTCCGGCGATGGCTTGGATTCCGCTGGACACAAGGTCAGCGGCGGCCCCTTTGGCGATGGTGAAGCCGCCCTTTAGGTCTTTGGATGCCTTCTCCAGTTCTTCGAGCTGAGATTGCGCATCATCCGCCACACCCTCCAGCATTTCCAGCCTGTCGGCCATGCTCTCGATTGCTGCCCGTACTGACGGGTCGATGTCGCCGCCGATGTTGATAGTCGTTCGGAACTCTTTCCCCTTGCCCATGGTGTCCTCACCTCCTACCTATGGCGCTTCCCTTTACAGGGTGGCTTGTTGGCCTTCATTTTGGCCTGCCGCCCCTTCTCTTCTTCCACTGATTCCCCGAACTCCTGGAGAAAGTCGGTCAGCCTCATTTGTCCAGTTTCTCGGATGCTTGTGTGGAAGGTTCGGCTGTACTCTCGTAGGGCTCGTCGGAGGTTTTTTCCCCGGAGGTTGCCCCCGACCTCCGATAGGTAAAAAGCATGCCAATGTCGGTCAGCGCCAGGACGTCAAAGCCCTTGATGCGCTCCAGATCGGAGATGTCGATCTCCGGGTTTACCGCGATAACGGCGAACATGCCAAGGTATAGGTGGAGTGCGTAGTCGTTCTCCCGCATTTTGAAGGAGAAGGACTTGCTCTTGTTGATAGCGGAGCTCCGGGCGCACGCCTCAGAGAACTGCGCCGCCGTGATCTCCATGGGGTCATAGGTCAGCTCAGAGACCTGCTTCCCGTTGATGGTGATGGGCTCGCCCAGTTTCAGTGTATTTTTGCTCATGGTGTCCTCCTTATGGAAAGGCCCCGCCGGGCAGTAACCGGCGGGGCTTGTGTGTTAAAGCATGGAGCTCACATCTCCATACTCAGTACCGGCAATGCGGCACTTTCCGGCAAGCCGGTCAATCAGGAACATCTCCTGCCCGTCAACAAACAGGTTGTACCGGGTGACGGTGATGGTGACCTCATTCTCCGACGCGGAGCCGACCTCAAGTCCAATGCCGGGGATCTTGTTCGGGATGCCTCGTAGAAACGCCTTGCACCCCACGTTTCTGGTGTTTCCGTTGGCGTCGGTGATAGTCTGCACCCAACGGAACTCCAGCGGCTTCATATCCGGCTTGATGAGGGCACGGAGCCCCATATCAACGCCGATCTTGGTCAGGGACGCCTCCATATTGTCCAGGAGCTGCCAGATAGGCAAGGTGAAGGTGCCCATGGCCTGGAGGTCTGCCGTCAGAGGCGTTACCTCCGGGAGGGTGATAGCCACATCACGGGCCACCAGGGAGCCGTTAGAATATGCGGTGTCGGCCACGACAGGGCCGCAGATGTTGACAAATGCGCCCGCCATTTACTCCACCTCCCCGAAATAAGAATCAAAGCCCGCCGTGGTGTAGGCCACCCGCATAGTGCCGCTCTTGAAGGGCGGGGTTGGCGTTCCCTTCGTCGCCCAGGTGAAGTTGCCCTCCACCAGGTCGCCGGTGCTGTTGTCCTCCTCGGTGAACTCCACCACAGGCGTGCCAATCAGCGCGCCCACTGCGGCCAGCGCGTCCGCCTTCTCCTGCTCGCGGTTCTTGATGGTGTCGGCCATAGCGCGGGTCATGGGCCGGTCGATGGTCAGCGCGTGCTCCTGCTGGAAGCTGTTGGTGATGTGCATCATCGTCCGAATGGAGTTATCGAAGATTGCGCGGTTGTCTGTTACCTGCCCGTACTTATATGCCGCCGTATGGGGCCCCCACAGCACCCACAGGCCCCCCCAGTACACAAGGGTCGTGATGCCCTGGGCGTTGAGCTCGTTGCCACGCTGCTGGTCAAATCCCCGGTTGGTAGCGTCAGTCCCGAAATACTGTCGAGCCACAGGGATGGCCTTATTGGAACAGCTCTCCATGGGGATGCCGTCGTGTGTCTCATCCACAAGCATCTGCCGCCAGACGCCCAGCGTTGAGGCATGAAAAATGCGCCCGGAGGTATCCATAGCCTTGGGCCAGAAAACCTTTGAGCGCTCGTTGGTATATGCGTTTTCATCTTTCCACTTGATGGCCTTTTCTATGGTGTCCACCGCCTGGCCGCCGACCATCGAATCCTCCCCCCGAGCCTCGCCCACCTTTGCGGCGGCTGCCTCAAGCGGAATGTCAGCGAATACGACCGCATCCCAGTGGCCGTTTACCTTAGTGCCTGCCTTGACCATTGCCTCGTATACTTTGGGCTTGGAGCTCCAGCCGGGGCAGGCGATCAGATTCGGGATCAGACCCAGTTCAGGGTAGACAAGTCCGACGCATCCCAGGCCGGTGTAGACGCCCGCAGCGCTCATGCCGCCGATGATGTCATATTCGGTGATGGTGGAGATATCAACCTCGCTGAACGTGGCCTGTACGGGGCCGGTCAGCTTCTCACCCAGACTGTCGATGATGACCTGACCCTTGGTAAAGTCGTAGTCGATGGAGAAGTCCACGCCCTCCACCTTATCGGCCAGCACCAGAGTGTCAAGGATGATGGTGCCGCTCTGGATGGTGGCCTGTCCATTGGCAAAGGCGAGTTCCTTGGTGGTCTCCTGAGCCTTCTTGTGCTTCGCGGGGTCAAGGACGTTGATCGCCACGATGGGGCCGATATTGCCCGCCGCGTTGTCGAAGTGAAGCTGGAACGCCTCGCACAGGTCAAAGGTGCTCCAGTCGGGAGAATAGCCAAAATAACGCTTGACAGCGTTGAAATTGGACAGTTTGACCGGGCTGTTGACGTACTGCTCAAAGCCCCGCACCAGGTTCACCGGCGCAAGGCCGACGTACACAGCAATCGTTCCGGCCTGCGTTGCAACGTCGCCGATGCTCGCCGCAAACTCGCCATAGGTGCCGTGCTTGTAATCTGCCATTTTGTTCCCTCCTTACAGGAATTTTTGTATGCCTTGTATGTTCCGCACAAGCGGATAGTTGATGGTGAAGGACACCCAGGCGAACCACATCGGATAAAAGTCCGGGATTGCCTCTTGCTCAGTCAACGGGCCGAACTTGATAGGCTTGGCCCTATCAATGGTATATCCGCCGATGGATGTTACGCTTTCCACCGCCCACAGGGCGATGTCAACGAAGTTCCAGGCATCCCGCCAGCCATCTCCGTTTCGCTTGAAATATGCGTCCGCATCTTCTCCCGTCCAGCGGTGCATCGTCCCGTCCCCATTGGGGAGGAACACGTCCTCCCCATGGGTGCCGGGGTTCCAGGCCGAAAAACATAACTGCACCTCGACCGAGCCGCTGCCTTCCGCTGGTACGTCCTGGCCGGTGACGAACCGGACGCATAAAGACGGAAATGGTGCATGGATACCGGGCGACAATTTGTCGGACGTGGGGACGTACATGGCAAACGCCGCAGGGGTCGCCAGATTATAGGCATACCCGGAATCATCCGGGGCCGTGTTCTCCGGCGGTACTTTCAGCTTGATTTGCTCACAGATGTTTTGCCGTGCCCACTCCGTCAGGGTGTCCAGCATGTGAACCACAGACATGGCCTCGGCCTCCTTTATGCGATGATGTTCTCCCGGAGCACGACGGTCGCCATGCCCATATCAACCTGCCAATCGTCCACGATGCACTCCCGCCCGTTGACATTCAGGTTTTGACCGGGGGCCCGTCTGGGAGGCAAGTCCTCCACGCGGGCATAAAAAAGGGTAGCGCTTTCCGCCACCGCCAGATCCTGCCCACCCTGCCGGGCTTTCAGTTCATCGTTGTCAATGACAATAGGGATGTCCTTTCCCTCGATGTGGTAGGTCTCCCCGAAGAAGTCCAGGTTCAAAAATACGTTGAGACGGTCAGCCTCCACCATATCCTTGAAGCCCATTACTGCACCGCCTCGGCGGCGTCGAAAGAAGGCGCGAGCTCATCGCCTGGCGCTCCCAGCTCACCTTCCACCATATTGGCCTCGATGTGAGCGTCTAGGGCGTCCACCATCTCCTTCTTAGTCATGCCGACCTTGAAGGTCAGGCCGCACAGCTTCCCGATGTCCCGCAGCTCCTTGGCGGTCATGTCCTCGCTGTACTCAGGGATTGCGGTCACGCCGTCCGGGAGCTCAGGAAGCGCGGGGGGCTGCTCGTCGAATCCGATGGGAGCCGCGCCGGTCTCATCGTTGTCCACATGCCGGGCCACGCCCTGGGAGACTAAACGGGCCTCCTGCTCGGCGGTCAGTTCAAAGGGCGCGGAACGGCTGTCCCTCGCCACGACGCGAATCTTGCCGCTCTTCTTGTCAGTGACGTAGTGACCATACACGCCACGAATAATCTGAATCACGCTTTACTCCTCCTTGTTTTGTTGCTCAGGAACTCGCAATAATCCCAGCCGCCCGCAGGCTGGCAAGCAGGGCGTTGAACTCCTCCTTGGTGGGTGCGGCGGCGGCATCAGGCACTACGCCGGCCTGCTTCACTCCGCCCAAGGCCGAAGTAGTAGCCGCCGGGAGCGTGTAGGACGGGCCAGCAGCTCCAGTATCGCCTTTAGGCCCTTGCGCCCCGGGGTCCCCCTTTTCCCCTTTGGGGCCTTGCGCCCCGGGGTCTCCCTTTGGGCCCTGCGGGCCAACCTGTTCATTCTTGACGCCCTGCTCCAGCTTGTTCATCTTCTCGGCGGTGATGAGGTCACCGTCGTTCCAGGTGGTCGGTTCGTATGCCATGGTGTTACCTCACTTTCTTCCTAAAATCGCTGTTCCGATCTGCCCTCTGCCGATCACAGCAGCCTCAGCAGAGGGGGTTATTCCCCCAGGACAGTTGCAGAGATGAAGGGGTTCTTGGTACGGGGGGTGAACAGCGGGCGGGCGGACATGGTCAGCTCGCGGGCGTTCTTCTCCGTCCAGTGGCGGGGCACCCGGCGGCCCATGTAGGTGTGCCACATGTTGTCGGACTGCTCAATCTGAGACACAGCGCCATACAGGCCACGGCCAGCGTTGGGCGCGGTCACGCAGATCTGCTTCTCGGGAACATAGGGCTTGACCTTCCCGTCCTCCTCGTCCACATAGGTGCCGTCATAGGTCAGCAGGTCGATCATGCGGCCACGGATATTCAGGCGGCCCAGCCGGGCGGCACCGTTGGGCAGGGTCACGGGGTCGATCTGGCCGATGCGGTAGTTGTTCAGGTCGAGTAGCTTCTGGAGCTTTTCATCGTCCAGCAACGCCTCGGCGGCATCCGCGCCCAGCAGCACATCGGTTGCGTTGTTGCCAACGGTGGTCAGCATACGGATCATCTGGTACAGGTCAGACACCTTGTCGGAAGTGCTCTCGTTCCACTTCACGCCGGGAGTGTAGACGGCGGGGTTGGAGCCCTCGTCATAGAACTTCATGACATACTCCACATATTCACCCTCACCGTACTTGTCGGCATACTGCCGCAGCACATAGCCGTTCTCGAACATGCACTTTGCTGCGATGTACTCCTCCCGGTTGGTGTGCATCTCGTCGAAGTCCTTCAAATCCTGGAGAAGGATTTCAGCCTGACGCTCGGCGGGAGTACGGTCGCTGAACAGGTTCTCGCCGAAGCCCTTCTTGTTCAGGTCATCAATGGTCAGGGGGCGGCTGGGAGCCACCAGAGGCGGCACCATCTTGTGGGTGCTGTACCCTTCGCGCTCCACGGAGATGGAGCCCTTGCGGGGCAACACGACAGGGGCCAGCTTGTTGCCACTTGCGTCCTTGTACTCCACCAGCACCTCCTCAGTAGGGAACATGTCCCCGGATCCGGTGGGAAAATAGCGGTCACGCAGGAAAGACGTGACGGGGCTCATCTGCCGGACAGCCGCCAGCATGGTCTTGGTCTTGTAAATGTCAATAGCCATTTTTAGTCCTCCTTCTCGCCCATGGCGTTCTCGATGTAGATGCCGCCGTTGCGCAGGGCCTGGATATCTGCAACGGACAGCTTGTAGTCAGCCTTGGTGAGCAGCGCGTTCTTGTTAAACTGGCCGGAGACATACACCTCAGCTACGGCCTCGGAAGTTGCGTCCACGTTATCGCACAGGATTCCGTAGGCGGTTTCGCTTGCACCTGCGCTCTCTGCGGAAAGCTGCTTGAGCTTGCCGTCGGCCCCTGCGGCCAGAACCGTGCCGCGTACCAGCTTCCCTTGTGCGGCGGCGATTGTGGCGGATGCAGTCAGGGTGGGGATGGTGTTCCCCGCGATCAGGTTGTCGGGTACGCAAGCGCCCATGCTCTCGAAATAGTTCGCCATTTTACTTGCCCTCCTTGTTCTTGATACAGTTGAGCAGAATCGCTTCGGCCCTCTCGTCATCGGTCTGCGCCTTGGGCTCAGCGCCGGGGTTCGGGGTAGGCTCCACGCTGCCCGCGCCGCTGTTCTTGGCGTCCTCGCCCAGCTTATTGAGCATGCTCGCTCCGATAGCCGCCTGGGCCTTCATGGCCGCGAAGGCCAGTTGCTCGGCGTTCATCTGCTTGTCGCCATACTTGGCGTTCTTGACCATCTCAGCATCTCCAATGGCGGCCTCGATGTCCTCAATGCCCTGGATGCGGGCACGTTCGTCCGCGACGCCCTTTGCCTGCGCGGCGGCCTCCGCCTGCGCCATCAGGTCGGGATAGGCAGCGCGGAGTTCCTCAAGGTTCTTGATTTCCATGTCTTTACCTCCGTTTTTCTTCGTTTTATCGAGAACCGGGGAGCCCGGCTTCTCTCTGTTTTTGGGGGTGTTCCACTTGGCCCACTCCTCCGTGCTCATGACCGGCACGTTGTCCGGCACCTTGCCTATACACCGGGCGGCAACAGGGTATCCGTTGACCATGACCGCAGAGCGGTCGGGGGTCAGCTTCATCCCCACCTGTTCGGCCTCGTCGCCGATGGTCTCAGTGGCAAATCCCTCCGTCACAGCCTCCTCGCCGGTCATCCAGGTCTCAGCCTCGACCAGGGCGTTGATTTCCGCCTTGTCCCGGCCTGTCCTCTCAGCGTAGATGTTGACCCCCGCCTTGTTGTGGGCCTCCATCTGCTTGGCCGCGTCCCGCAGGTCATGGACCTGGTAATAGCCATAGAGGAACCCGGCGGCCCCGTGGATCATGAGGTTGCTGCCCGCGTGCATCTTGCGGTCGTCTCCGGCCATGAAAATCAAAGAGCCAGCGGACGCCGCCAGACCGTCATTGATGGTCGTAACGTGCGCCGCCAGCCCCTTGAGCCGGTTATAGATTGCAATGCCTGCGTACATATCGCCGCCCACACTGTTGATGTGGACAGTCACCTCATCCTTACCCTCCAGGCTAGAGAGGTCTTTCAGGAACTCGTCCTGGGCTATGAAATTGCCCGGGATAGGTTCACCCGTCCACCAGTCCACCGGGCGGGCGGATACCACTTCCCCGTACATGTCCACGCGGGCGCTATTCCCGCCCTCATCGACAACGATGTTGTAGGGCTTCAAAATCCCGTGATTGTTAGGTTTCGGCATTGGTTTCCTCCTGTTCTTCTTCCTCACCGGTATCCACCGGGTGATCTTCCACTACCTGCGGGGCCTAGCCTGCACCGTTAGCCCTGCGCAGCAGCTCATTCTCCACCGCCAGCTTGTCCGCGTTGGCCGCGTACTCGCTGCCGTTGAGCCGGATGGACTCCGCCTCTCGGGTCGAGAGACCGTTTTCGATGGCCGTCACAGCCGCTGCGACCTCCTTCGTCGGGTCAAGCTGGCCCTGGGATGGGCCGATCCACTCACTGGCAAGGTACGCCTGCCGGATGATGGGGTCAGTCAGGAATCCAGGGGCGGAAATGCGCCCACGGGCCACGGCCTCCGTCAGCCACAGCTCATACACTGGGCGGCAAAAGTCGTCCGTCAGCCACTCCCGGCGCATCCTGAACCCTTTCCACGCCTCCAGCAGCGCCGCCCTAGAGGCGGAATAGCTGGAGTTGAAGGACATGAGCAGCAGATCCGCCGGAATCTCCAGCGCCGCGCCCACCTGCTCACACATAGCCCGCATGAACACGTCAAAGCCCGTGTGCGGATGGGTAGCGGCTGCCATTTTGATGTCCTCGCCAGGCTCCAGAATGTTGATAGTCCCGGCCCCGATCTCGTACTCATTTGGGTCACGGCTGACCTCCTGCACGCCGTCGCCGCCTACCTCGTTGCAGGGCATATCAGATGCCCCTGCTTCGGTGGTGATAAAGGCCGTGAAGAATGCCTGCACCACGGCGGCCATGATCTCCGCCTCGGTGTAGCGCCGCATTTGCAGCAACGGCTCGATGGCCTGGGCCAGGTACGGGACGCCCCGGTACTGCTCCGGCCGCTCAGTGTCCATGATGTGCAGGACGTTGGGCAGGCCCGTGGCCCGCCCGTATGCCTCTACACGGGTGTACTTGGTCAGCTCTCCGTCCCATTGGTTTGGGTATGTGTTGGCGATATGGTAGGCCACAATGGCCCCGCTTCCGTCCACTTCCACGCCGTCATAGATGGTGTTGCCGTTGGACAGCTCGGCCGTTGTGATGTTGGTTAGCAGGGGGTTCCCGCGCACAGCTCCGCCGCCGGTAGCTTCCGGCGTCCGCACCCGGTCGGCCTCGATCAGGTGTAGCCGCAAGGAGTAAGGGGCCAACGGCGTCACCGCCGCCCGCTTCACCAAGGCGAACACGTCGCCGCTCATAGGCCATGACAGCGCCACAAGCTGCTGCATCCCGTAGAAGTTGTTGACGCCGGTTGCATCACAGGCCCGCTTGTTGTTGGCCCATAGGGCAAATTCTCGCTGTACCGTCCTTTGCCAGGCCGCCGCCTGCTCCTGGGTCATCCCCAGCAGCTCCCGGTCTATGGTCGCTTTCAGCCGCAGGCCAGGCCCTACGATGTTCGTCCGCTGCCGTTTCAGCGCGGCGGTGGCGATGGGGGCGGTCTGGTATAGGATGCGGGAGCGCTGCCGCAAGGTGTAGTTGTTGGCGTTGATGTCCTCCGACGGGCTCCCGCTCTCCACCGTGAAGCCTTTCAGCGCCTTCTTGGTATGGCTGGCCCCGCCGTGGGAATACCCCTTGTTTTGCACCCTCACGTGGGATGTTCCGTGTGAGCCAGTCGTTCCTTTCTGTTCCACTTGCACCTCCTCCTTTCTGTTCAGATTTACCGGCGGGCTGGGTCGGGGGAAGGAGGAGACCCCCACCCCTGACCCATGGCCGGCGTATATGTTGAAGCCCGTAGGCGCTCAACCTACCAGTCGCGGGGGATAGCTCCCACCGCCTTGCGGCGCTTACCGCCGCGCAACTCTTCTTCCAGGCCGTCGATCTCCTTCTCCAGCTTGGCGATGGTCTCCTCAAGTTGGGGAAGATCGAGCCGTGTAAGGTTTCGCGACCCCACCGCATAACTCTTGACCTGCCCGCTCAAAAGGGCCAGATAGGCCGCCTGCGCCTGCTCCAGCGCCTTCCGCCGGAACTCCAGTCGGCTCTTGATGACCGTCTTGCTTGCCATTTTTTCCTCCTCCAGGGCATGAAAAAGCATCGGTTTCCCGATGCTGCCCGCATTATCCTATTTACCAATCATCTGCCGCGCTCTGTCGCCTCACGGCTCCGCGCCTGCGTGTCCTTTGTGGCTGCGCCGCCTTCTGCTCAGGGGCCCCCTTCAAGCGGCGCTCCACGGCGTCCATGTCAGGGTCGAGCACCCGTAGGGCGGCCTGGGCGTAGTTCCGACAGTCCAGCGGCTCGTTCCGTTCGCGGCCCTTGAGCACCTTCCAAACTGTCCGCTTGCGGCCACGCTCCAGCGTCTCCTCCTGCACCTCTGACATGAGGCCAGTAAAATATCGGTAGTCATACCCGGCGTCCGGGTGCCTCGGGAAATGGCAATACTTCGGCCCAGGCTCCAGCACCAGCAGAGCCCCCTTGAGAATATCCGCCTTGCCGGCATCCACGCCGATGGTATACAGCCATGTTTCCCCGATGGCCCTACCGTTGACCACGATTTTGACTTTGGACGGCGGTTTGGTGTAGGGTTCTCCCTCGCCGCCCTTGCCCTTGATGGCAAAGACCCGCTTCCCGAGCCGCGCCCGGCACTGCTTATACACGCTCTGCGTCTTATGGCCGCCGGAATCGACGAAGGTCAGGGAGATGGTCAGCCCGCGCCCGCTCTCGAATTTGTAGACATGGCCGATCACGTCGTCCAGTCTGAGCCACACTTCATCGTCGTTCGGGTCGCCCATGATGATGCCCTTCTTGATGCCCCAGCTCTCGCCGTAGTGGCCCCAGCCCACCACCTCGTATTCCAGGCGGTCGTCCTGGGTGTCCACGCCGCAGGTGAGTACCAGCACGCCCTCCGGCAATTCTACCGGCGTGCCATCCGGCCGCGTCCCGTAGTCCTCCCGGCGGGCCAGCATGTCGTCCTCGCTCTCCAGGCCGCCGCGATCCTCCCACAGCTTGCCCAGCTTGGTGTTATAGACCACCTGGAGTTTGCGCGGATCCTTCCGGGCGTCCAGGAACTCATAGACGATTTTCGCCCATGGCTGCCAGGGGGACGCGAAGCCGTTGAGCCAGAAGGAGCGGTGCCCCTTGCTGATCGCCTCCGGGTTGTCCGCCTCCCATCGCGCCGGCTGCCTCCGCATTTCTTCCTCGGTGGAGATGCAGGCGCAGGACGGGCAGCACCAGGCTACGCTCTTCACGGTGTAGTCCGTTTTCCGGCCTGCCTTGAAGGTGTCGAACTCAAATTTGATATCGTCAAAGTCGATCTCATGCCATGCCCCACAGTGCGGACACTGGTGCTTCCACCTCTCCTGAGTGCCATCGTCGAAGGCGTCCGCGATGGGACTTGCCCCCTTGACCGTCGCCGTGGAGACGTCAACCAGCTTGGCGTTGTAGTAGGTGATGGTACGGGCGTCCGCCAGCTTCCAGGGGTCTCCCTCGGTTCCTGCGGACAGCGCCCAGCGGTCTCGCTCGTCGCCGAAGATATAGCGCACAGGCGTTGACGCCAGGGCCGCCGGGGCGTTGGAACCGATGATGGACAGGGCCCCGCCCGGGAAGGATTTCTCCTGCACAGTGTTTGCGCTGTCCCGCCCCTTGGCGTCGGCCACTTTCCGCTTGAGCGTCGGGCAGTCACGCACCATTGGCGCTATCCGCCGCCGGGAGAATTTCTTAGCGTCGTCGATGTTCGGCTGGATGTAGAGCATAGAGCCCGGGTCTTGGTCTATGGCATATCCGATGCAGTTCAGGATGAACTCGGATTTTCCCACCTGTGATGAGGCTACCATGGTCAGCCGCCGGACACGGGGATCTGAAAATGCATCCATCGGCTCCACCAGGTATGGCGTCCGTGCGTTTCGCCAAGGCCCAGCCTCGGCGCTGCTCTCACGGGATAAAACTCGGTACTGCTCCGCCCATTGGCTTACGGTCAGGTCTGCGGGCGGTCGGTAGTTGGATAGGGCGTGGGCCGCAGTTCGGTCAACTGGTCGGATCCGCCGCCTTTTAGCTGTCATCGTCTCCTTGACGCTCATTCCATCCCTGCCTTTCCCGCACACGCGCCTTGTATTTCTCCGGGTCGTATCGGTAGTCGGCCAGTTGGTTGAGGATGTAATAGATCTCCTTTTTCACCCGCTCGGCCTGCTCGGGGGCCGTGTGGTTTCCGGACAAGTCAACGGCCAGTTTGCCGGGCATTGCCATGAGCATGGAGCGCAAAAAAAGGACGTGGTCGGTCATAATGGCCTCCACATCCTCCGCCCGGTGCATTTTGCCCTGGAGCTCTTTCAGCTCCATTTGCGCCGCCTTGGCCTTGGCTTCCTTGATGTCCACCTCCGCCCTCAGCTTTGCCTCCTCCAGCTCCGCCGTTGTCTCCTTCTTCTCCCGTCCGTTGGCCTTGTCCGACAAATATGCAACATACATCTCAACGGTCTTATCCCAATCGTAGCGGCGACCTCTTGGAGTCTCCACAGTTTCCAGAACCCCATCGGCGGTAAGCCGTTGCACGTTTTTTGATGTCATTCGGAACACCCTCGCAACCTGCGCCGAGGTCCGATATTCTGTTTTAACTTCCATGCTGCACCTCCTACCGAAACCGGCTAAAATCGAAAATCAAAAACTAGGCAATTCCTGGGCTCGCCAGCACCACAGACGCCATTCCTCGCCGGAAGTACCTGCGGCATACCCCTGTCGCCCTTACAGCGCCCCGTCACGCCGTTTATCTTTCTTTCTGGTGTCCTGCTATGGATATATAAAAAAGAGCCCTCACATGGCCGTCTGCGGCCTTGCCTTGGCTCTTGCCTGTCTATCTATGCTACTTAAAGACTATACTATATACACTACACACAACAAGAAACTATATAGTATATATATTCGCGCACGCGAGGGCAGCAATAGGGTAACGCACCCAGTAGGCCCAGTGGCGGCCCGCCCATATCATGAGCCCATGTACCTGTTCATATAATGATCCAGCCGCTTCTCCAGGTTCTCGTCAATGGCCTTCTGGATGTTCGGCGCGGTTCGCTCGCTGCTGACCATCTGCGGAAGGGATATAGCCGTAAATTTTTCCCACACCCCTTTTCTCCCACGAGTAACCTGCGCAGTACGCTGGAATGGGATGAACTGTACTGCATCCGCTCTTTTCGCCTTTGTGGTGAGTAACATGTTGGGTGACGTCGGGCTGTTCTGTGTTCCTTGGTGTGTGAAGTTCCGCCCGATGTTTTTCTTTTGCTTCTTAGTCAATTTCTTGACCCTGCCGATCACTTTCTTCTGCCCACGTATAACGGACGCTTTTATCGTGTATCCTCCTCGGTCCTCTTTAGGGGCTTTTGGGGACATGCCAAAATGTGCATGGGTAAGCATACGCCCTTGGTAATCTATAACGATATTATCCATCCTGCTTCCTTGGACTTTGACCGTTCCGGCCTTTTGGTCTGTGATTTCCTTTTTATCTATTCCGTAGACCTTTGATACCTCAGTGGCGATCCAGGACGGCACGCGCGTTTTCATCTCTCCAATGGTGCTATTGATAACCTTTTGTGGGGCCTTCTCCAACTTCTTGAGCTGCCTTTGCAGCTTCTTCATGTCTTTGATTTCAATCGTGACTGCCACTGCCTTCACTCCTTCATTGCGTTGGCCCTGTCCATCGCGGCCAAAATGCCACGCTTTGTCAGGAGCTTGTGGATGGTCAAGCGACCCTTCTGCGTCCACTGGGTGGTGATCTTAGCATCCGGCCTCCCGTCGGTGTGTATAAAGTGGAAGGTGCTGGACTTGGTGTATCCCTTGCCCATATGCCTACGGTAGAGAATCCACTGGCCGTTGACGCAGTGCTGCACCCCCTCCTCATGGAGGATCCGATTGAGCCGCTTTGCACTCATTTCGTAGTCCGCCGCAATCTGCGTGGTGGTCATAGTGCCTGTGCTGCTGAGAATGGTGTCGATATACTGCTTCATTGGCTCAAATTCCGCGATCGCCTGCCGCTGCTGTTCATTCTCTGCAAGCAGGGCAAGCTTTTCTTCCTCCGCGTCAGCCAGAGCCCGCAGAGCAGAAGGGTAGTCCTTGGGGATGTTATAGCCCCCTGTCCTGCGGATGGAGGGCAGAACTTCGTCGAAGATCCAGCTTTCGAACCGCTCCACCCCAGGCAGTTCCGACTTGGCCGCCAGCCGGTAGATGTCGCCCTCTGGTATGAAAACAGCTTCTTGCTCCCGGCCCAAGCTGTCGGTGAGGGGGCGTTTCGTCCCCCCACGGCAATGACGTGCGATCGCCTTTTTCGGGTCACTGTACCCAAGGGCCGACGCAATATCCTTCCCGCAGAACAGCACTTTGCCGTCCTCCTCAATCGTGCGGATTGCCCCAAACTCAGGATTTTCAAAAAGTTTCAATTCGTTCATATGAGAGGCCTCCCCTTCAATTTGAACGGAGAGGAGGCGGGGGATTGTCCCGCCATGCGTTTCCTCTCATTGGTGCCGCAGCTCGCCTCACGCGGCAAGGGGCGGCATATAAAAAGCCCGCAGGGATGCTCCTGCGGGCTTTGGTTTCTCTGTTCGTTTGTCGCTGATTCGGCGCCCTTCCCGTATCGGCTCGGGAGGTTGGCCGGTAGGCAACTCTACGCCCGTCCACCCAGGCGTCGGAACATGAGAAAGGCCGCCCCAGGTCTCCCCGTGCGGCCTTTCTTGAGTGTGGCGGCTCGTCGTCCGCCTTTGCTCCGATGGTCTTATGGTACACCCAAAATGAACTATCAATCAATGACATTTACTATCATTTACTGACATTTACTATCAAACATTTTTTAAGTGCGTCTGGAACCAATTTGCAAACTGCCAGTTCCGGCATGTGTGGTAAGACTTTAACCTCGCCTTTGGGTGGGACTGGTCGATATTGTCCGTGCAAATGGGCAGTTGCACCGCCCCCTCGATTTCCACGGTGATCCCGTTGCTCTCATAGTGGATAGTGCTGCCGGGTTGCGGCATAAAGGCCAGGTGGAAGTTCTTCTCCCATTTGAACGGTTGCGCCACGCCGCAAAGGTAATAAACAGAATCTTCAAGAGCGATTCCCCGGCCCTCCTTCATGGCCGGGGAAATTCGCTTATCGTACTCACCTTTGAGACACCTGGCACAGTGCTGTTCCAGGTCTACCCCTTTGACGGTTTTAAGCCATAGGTACTTGAAATTCGCGTTTACGGATATGTGGTTGATTTCCATTATTCTGTTCCTCCTGTAACTATTTTAGCCGCATAGATAGCGTTGTCGGTCAACTGCCGTTGCCATGCTCCTTGAGAAGGTGCCCGGCGGAAGCCCCGGCTCTTGAGCACCTGCTTCATGTTATCGTCAGGCCTGCCATCAAGGACGATTTGCAGCCGGTTCAGATCGGTGTTGATGACCACCTCGCCACCGTCGAACTTCCAGCCCTCCGGGGCGTCTCCAGCTCTCAGCTTCTCCAGTTCCTCCAACCGGGCCTGCACTCGCTTAATCTTCCCCCGCAGGCTGGTCAGCTCGAAGTCCGGCATGGGGCGCTGTGCAAAGGCCGTGGCCTCAGCTATTGCCTTGTCCATGCGGGCGGCGGCCTCATCCACGGCGGCGCGGTATCCCTCCGTTGCGCTTCCGGGCTTGTAATCACCCATGTGAACCATGTAATGGGCGGTACGGGCGGTGTTCTCGTCGATGTTGTAATATTTCATAGTCTTTCTCCTCTTAGCGTGGTTTTGCCCTGCCATCATCAGGCCGGGCAGGGCGGCTCCCGGCGACGGGCTGGTTGGCCCGTTTCGGCTATTTTGCGGAAAAGGTGAGCTTTACACCATCAAAGCTATACCACCACTCCCAAAAGTCCTTTGGATGTTCTTCCCTAGCATCCTCCTTTTGACTTTCACTCAGGGATTCATAAGGTTTCAGCATTTCAACCGCCCTCCTTCCCATAGTAGGCCACTACATCGCCGGTAATGCTGTCGTGGCGGCTGATGATGGTATAGCCGTATTTCTCCAGGTCGCGGCGGGCGCTCTCCAATACAGCGGCCACATATTCGGCCCCACGCTGTTGGTAGGCACTTGGGCGGGTATATCGTTTCCGAAAGTCCTCGACGGATGCGGCCTGTACCTTGTATTTTTTCATCTTCTCGTAAATGTCCATATTGATATGACCTCTTCGCATAGGTGTTATATTTCCCAGCCTTTGGTGCTCTGCAATGTATCGCCACCCGGAATGGCCCCGCCGATGGTCTCCCCGTGGCGGGTGGCGCCCTCGAAGTGATCCAGATAAAGCAGGGCCTTTTCGTTTGCTTCCTGTTCCGTTAAGCGGTAAACCCTTGTCAGTCTGAACCAGCTCCCCGCGAAGGCATAGCAGCGGCCCACATAGGCGTTCTCTTTTGTGAGCGTAGGAAGGTCGGCAAGGTGCTTTTTGAGTGCATCCTGATATTCTGGACGGACCTTGTTCCGTTCAATCGCAGCGGAGAGCCTGGAGATCAGGCCGGTGTCATCCGTGACCAGGCGGAAGGCGTGGGAGAGGTACAGGAAGTTCCCGGAAATGCTTGTGCATCCGGCGTATTTGGCGGCAACCTCCTGGGACAGCCACTCCGGGGATGGGTTTACAAAGTTCCCGTAAAACTCAAACACGGGGTCAAGGGTGTAGTGCTCCAGGTCGTGGAGTATGTTCTCCTCGGTGTCGGTGATGAAAGACCATGGAGCATCGGGATTGATTGCGGTGTTTAGATATTCGGTCATTGGTGTTCTCCTCCATTAGCGTGTTCGGCCTGCCTCATCAGCGCTGGGCGGCCATCCCTCGGCGGACGCCCCGAAGGGCGTTTCGGCCCGTGCCCGGCGAGCCATCATCAGACGGGCTCGAAATCTTTTGTGAACAATTTTCCTTCCATGGCCCCTTGACCGAACTCGTGGTGAATACGCGCTTGGGCCTCCGGGGTGAGCTCGCGCCATACATGTTCCCGGCCGTCACAGACCAGGAGGAAATCGGCTTCCCAATAGTTTGCCATAGTGTGCTCCCTTCTGCCCTCGTGACCTCCGGGGCGGGCGGTGGTTTAGCAGCAGTAGAAGCGGAGTTCGCCGTTGACCAGCTCATACATGAAGCAGGCGCAGTCAAAGCGGACATAGTTCCAATCGGTGGCCTCGTACACGGGCGCGCGGTCGAAGGTACCAGCCTTGCGAATGCGGCGGTGCTTGTTGACCTCGTAGGTGTTGACCTCGTGCAGAATGCGGATCTTCTCGGGATCGAAGCCGCACTCGTCAGCGATAAACGCCTTGGCCTCCTCGTCGGTCATTGCCTTGCCGTATTTGGCAAGCTCCTCGTAACGCTTCTGCTCCATGTTCGTTCCGGTACCATCGCTGGGCTTCCATTCAAGCTCACGGTCCAGCTCGGCGGTCAGCTCGTCGATCCGCTTTTCACGGTCGGCCATATCCTTCTTGTACTGCCGCTCGCTCTCCAGCAGCAGGCTGTTCAGTCGGTCGATCTCGGCGGCCCTGGCCTTGCAGAGCTTCCGCGCCCCGCCGTCCTTGACGAAAGCCTTACAAAAGGCGTCCTTGTCACCGTCGAAGTCGTAATAGGCTTCTTCGATCTTGGCGTACTCTTTGGCGGTCGGCTCGAAGCCGGTGCGGTCGATAAATTCGGACATCATCATTTTGCGTTCCTCCTTGATTTTTCTGCCTTACTCGGTTATAATCAAGGCGGCGGGAGTAAGGCTTCCCGCTCGCCTTTCGGGGTGTTTGAGTAGCGGCGCTTTAGCGGGGGTCGCTACTCTTTTTTATGCCTTGACCTTGCTGTCCCGCACGATCTTGGCTGCGGTCTCGGGATCGGTGGCGGTCGCTTCAATCAGCTTTGCGATGTTCTCTAAGAACTGATTGAGTTCGGCGCTTGTCATCTCGTCCATGTCCTCACTTCCTTTCATAAGGGGCTTGCCGCCCCTGCCTTACATCCGCTATATTACACTATCTTTAGTACATAGTCAACAGCAATATTACACAAGATTTAGTACATATTGTTGTGCATAATTTACACTAGAGCTAGACCTTTCCGTCTGGTATAATACAGTTCAAGGAGATGGTAAAATGCCGATGCGATATGACAAGCTATTTTCACTCATTGAAAAGAGGGGGCTGACCATGTACTCCCTGCGACGTGACAAGGTGGTCGGTGTCGCCACACTTGAGAAGATGCGAAAAGGAGAGGGGCACGTAGATACTAGATCGCTGGAGCGGCTATGCGAATACCTAGATTGCCAACCTGGGGACATCATGGAGTTTGTACCTGATATGTAAGAGGGCGGCCCGCTTGGGCCGCCCCTTTTCATGCCTCAATAGCCCGTATATGCTGGAGCGCCCTCCCGTGCACTCTATAGACCGCCTGCATCTGGCTTTCGTCGTCGTCTCCGTACAGCCTTCGGGCCACGTCCTTCCATGGCATGTGTCGGTATCCTATGCCGTCTATGTAGCGCAGTCTAAGCACCTCTCGTTCCATAGGGTCATCCAGGCAGTCAATAGCTCCCCTAACCCTGTCCATCTCGTCCAGTTTCTCATTGATTGCGGCTGAGGTCTTGTCCTCATAGGCCAACCGCTTGATGATCGCGTCAGCCATACGGTCAGACGCTCCAGGCGTGTGCTGGGAGCCGTCTCCGTCCCTCCTCGCTGGGATCAGCGCCTGGTTTTTCACCCTTGTGAGCCGCTCCAGATGATTCTCCACTTCCCGGCGGATGAAGATGTACTTGTGCAGTCTTTCTTTGGTGATCGGTTCTCCCATTCTATCCTCCCGCCGAAAATTGATTGATGTATTATTGCTTATACCAAAAATGAGCCCGGGCGATAATCACAGCACCTTTCCCCCGTGCCGGTACGGCCTAGTACGGTTGTACTCCATCTTCTCGCGGATAATGGCGTCCATGTCTAGGCCTTCTTTCCCGGCCCAGTCCAGAATGCGGATGATGCAGTCAGCCATTTCGGTAGCAATCCCCTCCGGCTTTTCGTCGATGCTGTCGAGCTCGCAGGCACCAGCGGTCCAGTCGCCACAGCCTCCTTTGAGACAATGGATTTTTTCGTCTGCTGCCAGGCACGCATGCCACACCATGGGCCGCCCGGCGCGGTATTCCTCCAGGGCCTCGGAAAGCTCCGAATGACACAGTGACACAATATCTCCGAAGCTGCGGGGCTCGTCCCACCAGCCATGTTCTACAGCGTTCTGATGGATTTCTTTTGCCAAATCATTCATGCTCATATTATTTTCTCCTGTTGTCTTAATGGTTTTTGTGCCACGAACTTTACAGTCCCGCACTTGGGGCAAATATACAGCCCATCATGATAAACTAAACTACCTTCTTTCTGAAAGTGCGGCCTCGGCAGCGTTGCGGGTCAAATAAACTTTGATCTCTTTTATCCTGTCGTGCCGTTTCTGGCAGATATCGCAATAAAAGCTATCCACGATGTACGCTTTTATTTTTCCGTCTTTGTCCGTCTGGGCCAGTTCGCGGAGGCGGTCAATGGGGCCGAGAGCACGATATTGCTCTAACTCTTGCTTGTCCAATCTTAGGCCGAAAACCTCACCCTTAAGTTGTTCAATTTCCCCTGGCTCCAAGCCAGTCTCCTCATAGGCTGCGAGGCGGTCAACGTGCGGACCGTAATCTTCTCCTCCTTCGGCATCGATAGCTACAAACCATTTCCCACCACCATGCCCATTGTCACACCAGTATGTCAGTCTCTCCATGCTCACCCCTCCTCCGGGCCGCGCCACTTAAAGCAATCGTTCACATAAAATCCGGGGCATTCTGCGGTTTGTCCATTTTCCCCTACTGGTGGCAAATCATACTCACAAAGTCCGCAAAGGTCTATTCCTGTTGTCTCCAGCCGATATTGATTCACCACAAATGTCAGATCACTGACCGCCGCATCCCTCTCCCGCTTCACCTGCTCCAGCTCGGCCCGCAGCTCCTTGTTTTCGGCTTGGAGCGTGGAGAGGGTGCTCCGTACTTTCTCCACCACGGTTCTCATGTTCTGCATTGTGTGGTCGTCCCAGCTGGTTATCCAGCGCAGGAACCGCTTCTCTCTCTCCGTCAACTCTACACCCCGTAAAATGTCCTCAAATTCCGCTGGGATTTTCATTATTTTTTCCCCTTTCCGGCGGCCCGTCAAAGGCCGTCCAGTATTGGCCGTACAGCTCCAGGCTAAACGGCTTGATGTGCTTGCAGTACAGATATCCATCCCTGCACCCTTCTGCAATCTCCAGGCCGCCCCATTGGAGCTGGGCTATCCCTGCTCCCTCAATGTAGATTGCCGTCTCCTGGGTGATGGATTCCAGCTCTGCGCGGGTGTATTGGTGTCTCATGGCGATACCTCCGTCGGGCGGTGCTTATACAACAGCAGGTTTTGTACTCCCTCCGTAGTATCCGCACAATGGGCCGGGTATCTGGCAGCCACTCCACCAATGTCATACAGCGCCTCAGTGTGCCCGATATACGTTTTGTCTTCGTTGTAGAGTGCCCAAACAATTTCCAGATACCACCCGACCTGATAGGCGGGTTCACATTGCTTCGGGTTTACATTGTGGCTTCCGTACCGGATAGCGTACATAAAAAATTTGTCAGCAGTCACGGTGTCACCTGCATACAGAGGTGCGCCATACTTATCGACCAGTCCAAGCGTCAGCGGCTCGTTCGGCGGTTCGTTAGGGACATTATTGCCCTCACCAGGCGGTGCGGGGAGGGGCATCCAGTGGGTGATTCCAGCGCCGTCATAGATTCTATCCCAATGATATTTCCATCGTTCTATCATTTTCCCTCTAACCTGTGCACGCTCCCAAATCATCGGTGCTACATGGCCATTTTTATCGCAAGAAATAACCATTTTGCTGCACCAATCCTTCTCTGGCAGTTCCGGAAGCCTTTCCTCCACGCTCACCCACTCGTTCGGCGGGGTGAGGGTGGGCATATCTCTCATAACCTCATTCTGTCGCTTGCTTTCCGCCAAAATGTCAATCGCTTCTTCCCGCGTCACGGCTGGGCCTCCTTTTCCAGCATCTCCAACTCCTCCGCGTTCGGCCGCTCAAGTGGCAAAAAATATGTAGTGCCTCTTGGCGCTAAATCCCATACACACCACGCCATATCCATCATAGCCTGCCCCTTCCCCGTGAAGTCCGGTCTCCAAGTCAGCGGAAGTACCCTTGTAGGCGTGATTTCGCGGAACAGCTTATATCTCTTCGCTGCATTCCAAAACTGAACCTTCAGTAGCAGTGCGAACGGTTTCTTATGCTTTGCACACTGCCTGATAAACTGCTCCGCCAGTCGAAACGGAGGGTTCGTAATGATCCAGTCACAGCCCATCAAAGGAATGGTCAAAAAGTCATCTCCAGCTTGGATGTCTGTCCCTGTTACTTCATACCCCATTGCCTCCATAACATCAACCATGTGACCTTCTCCACAAGCGGGTTCCCAGATATGTGCTTGTGCGGGCAAGCTAAGAAACTTCAATAGTGCGACCGTTGCCTCTGGGGGCGTTGGGTAAAAATCCGATGCTTTGCGTCCAGTGGAAGAGTTCCCCCCGTTAATTCGGCTTGGTTGTAAATTATCCATGACTTAACTCTTTCATCTCCTTCGCGCTCAGAATCGGCGCGCGGGCGTTCCAGGCGAGGCGAGCCATTTCTGGCGAAAAACATAAACCCGATGTCGCGCAGCAAGTACCGCATACAACTGTGTACGACCATTTCCTGCCCATACTGTCTGGCTCACACTCATAATCAACCGATATGTATGCTTGCTTTCCACAGTGAGCACACGCCAGCAGCACCCCCGCATCCGTCAGCCGCTTGGCCGCCTCTTGATTGCCAAGCAGGGCTAATTTGATATCATCCATGTATAATTCCCCTCTCTATGTCCGCTATGGCCCGAAAGATCGGGTAAAACTGTTGGGGGACTACGGCGTTTCCGTAACACTGCATCCACTGTTTGTACTGCGGATATCCCCCCATCCAATCGGGAATCCCATCATCCATTCCGCAAACTGGGGGGTGATGTACTGCCCAATACGTTCCGGGAAGATAATTCCAAGGCTGGCGCTCAGCGTTTGTCCGTGTTTTCCGCTGTGCTCCTGTGGTGTCTGCCTGCGGATCGGCTTGAAGTCCTGACTTGCCCTTGGAGATGCCAAGAATACAAACCCTGTATCTTTCATGGTGCGCTCCGACAGCACAAGCCGGAATACTGAACGTCCAGACTTCGTATCCTTCTTTTTCCAAATCGGTGCAAATGGACTCATGTATTGTAGATAAGATGCCATTAACATTTTCGCCAACAACATACCTCGGCCGCAATTCGTCAATAACTCGCAGGAACTCTGGCCATAAGTGCCGTTCATCATTTTCTGCAAGCCGTTTCCCGATAACGCTGTGTGGCTGGCAGGGGAATCCGCCCGAAATAACGTCAACTGTTCGCAGTCCTGTCTTTTCATAAAAACTTTCTCCCGTCAATGTACGAATATCCCGCCAGCGCGGCACGTCCGGCCAGTGTTTTTCCAGAACCTTTGTCGGGTAGTCCGCCCACTCGCACTGTCCGACGGTGGTAAACCCGGCCCACTCGGCGGCAAGGTCAAGTCCCCCGATGCCGGAGAAGAGGGAGAGATGCGCCAGTTTCGTCGCCTCGTGATCACCCAGCAGGGCGCGCACCTTATCGTCCATCGTCAGCTCTCCTTTCGTACTGGAATGTGTACCCGGCCAGATCATACGGATTCTTGACCTTGCCCATGCAGCGCCTGGTGACACATCCCTTTGAAACGTAGTTCTTGTCCGCTGCCTCCTGTACCGAGCGATATAACTCCAGCACATTCCCGTCGGCGTCGATCTTTTCGACTGACCGCCGGAGGCCACCTCCGATTTTTTGGTTTATCTCCTGGTGGCAAGTGTGGTATAGATTCCATCTGGAGCAGTCCCCAGCCATCCCATTTCTGTGCGATATAATTTCGCCCGCTTTTCTTGGCCGGATGAAGCGGCCTTCCATGAGCCTCACCACTGGTACGCGCTTGTGCCCCTTCGGGATGGTTGCCAGCTTCACGTACAGGTACATTCCGGCGCTTCCGCCGCCGCCTTTCGTCAGCCACGGCTTTACTGGTTTCCATCCCCCGTCCGGCATTTGGCGCTGCACTTCTCCAAGGTCGCTGATTCGGTACGGGAAGCGGTAACCATCAATCTGCTTCCACATCAAGCGTCCCGCCTTTCTCCGAATCTTGACCGCCATTCCTGGCAAGTACCGCGCTCGCATTTCCGCTCCGGGTGCGGGCAATGGTTGGTACAAAAATCCGCCCATTCCTCCCGCATAAGCCGCAGATTGTCCACCCTCATGGCCTCGCCACGGCCCGGCTTTGTGGTATGGGAAGGACGGTATATGTCTCTGATTCTCAAGTCATGCTCCTATTCAAGCGGGAGGCCCGTCTGCCAATATCCCGGCATTCTCGTTATCGTGATCTCCGTTCTCGGGTTCTCCTTGTCATATAGGACACGGCTCCCGTCATGGGATACCACGATTCCGTAATGGTCATCTTTGAGGACACCAGCGCTGACCAGCAGGTCAGTCGCGGCCTCAAGAAGGTTGTTCAGGTCAATCCGCCTCATGGTCGGCATGTAGAACAGGCACTTGACACTGACCTCGCACTCAATGGGCCGGGGTGGCCTGGGTTTTAGAAACCACGCCGCCTCCCGTTCATACTGCCTGTATTTGCTGGATGGCATAATGAAGGGGCGGCCCGTCTTTCGGTTGGTGAGTATCTGCTGACTGTTTTTCTTGCTCACTGGCGGCAACTTGACAATGTACTTGATTTCAGCCATATGTCCCCCTAAATCCCTAGCAGTCGGTTCCGCTCTGCGTAATGGTCAATCACAGCGCGGCGGCGGCGGCTTGTCCCGTCCACCTTCACGGGGTGGCAAAGTTCCAGCACCCGGTCATATATCCGTTTCCGCTGGACATTCTTTGGATTCTTGATCTCCTCAAGGGAGATGTTGGTGGTCACAATCAGTGGACGGCCCGCCCTGTAGCGGGCGTCGATGATGTTGTAGACCTGCTCCTGCATGTACTCGCTTTCCCGCTCCACGCCCAGGTCATCAATGATAAGCAGGTTGTTCCGGTTCAGGCTGTCAAGGTATTCCTGCCGCCCATCGAAGGTCGATTGCATGTCGTTGATAATCCGGGTGAAGTTGGTCATCTTGACAGAGACCTCTTTCTCCAGCAGCTCATTCGCAATACAGGCGGCATAGAATGTTTTACCGGTTCCTACCGGCCCATGGAGCAGCAGTCCGATGTTCTTTTGCCGCATCTCGTAGAAGTTATCGGCATAGCGCCGCACAGCATCGGAAAGCACCGGATTCTTGCGGTCATCATTTGTGAAGGTACATTCGGCATCCGCCTCCTCCATGAGGCTGAGACTGCGTTCCTTGGCGATTCTCTTTGCCCGACTTTGGGCCTTCTCCGCCTTTTCTGCCTCAATCATGCACTGGCACATCACCGGAACTGTCCGCATCTCGCCGAGCAGTTCTATCTTTTTCTGGCGGCGTGTGTGGCACTTGCCGCAGTATACAAGCCCATCCTCTCCCACATAGTCACCTGACTTCATGGGAGGAGCCGCCGCCACAATTTGGTCAATGACGGTCTCAAAAAGCCCCATCCGGTTCTCCTCCTGTTCTCATTCATGCCCACCAGGGCGCTCACGCGCTCCTGTCGGGCTTTTATCTCTTTCAAGCATGTAGATTTGTATATTTAACCCGTTCTCGGGCCTCCAGCGACCTAACAGGCTAGTCAGGTATAAAGTCCAGGTCATCGTTTCGCGTTGGGCTGCCTGGATGGTGGTCATCATAGTTCCCGTCAAGCACCTTCGCCATATTGGCATCCTTGATGAGCCAGTCAAACGATGCTGTCCAATTCCGGCTATTCCGACCCTTCAAAAAACTGCTGGCCTCGGCCTTGGTGAAGAGCTGCTGGAAGTCCTCTATGGTATAGCCGCTGGCAAAGCGGGCCTTGATTGCCTTGCGGCGGGCCTCAGACAGCGCCGTGCAGCGGGAAAAGGACGGGCACAGGGAGTTATAAATCTTTTTGATGCGCTCATACGGCACAGGGGGCGGGGCAGGCGGCTCGCCCGCCGTTTCCCCCTCACACTCCCCTATACTCCCCTCACCTAGACTTACCTTACCTATCCTAGACTTACCTAACCTTACCTGTGTCTCCATACTGGACACATCCTGTATACAGTCTGTATCCACAAGCGAATAGGACTTGTTTTGCTTGACCACAAGCGAAGCACGCTCATCCTTGTAGACAGTCGGCTTGAACCTGTCCTTCTGGATGTAGTTGTGGATGAGCCAGTGCTTTATAACGCACACGCCGCTCTCGAACGGTATGACGAACCGCTTGGCAATCAGCAACTTCACATCATCGTCGGACGCGCCTGTCATCCGCTGTATCTTCTTTGGGTTGTTCACGAAGCCTTCGTCATCCGCCCGCATGGACAGATGAAAGTACAGCGCCTGCGTTGACAACGGCATGTCCAGGAATGCGTCGCTGTCTATAATCGTCTTCGCAAACATCCTGCGCTCCGCCATGGTATCACATCGCTTCCGGGGGGCTGGAAAGCCCAGCCCCCACATGTCCGTTATTCATCCGATTCATCGGACGGCTCATCGCCCTCTCCGTCAAAGAAGCCGTCGAACTTGCCGGAAGTGGTGTCCTCATCGTCCCCATCATCCGCAGGTTCTCCGGGCGGGTTGACATCCTCGACAACGCCGATTCGGTCGGCGAAAAACGCCTCTTTATAGGCAGAGTTCAGCTTCTTGGCAAGGCCCTTGATTTTGTTCATCAGGGCATCGGTTAGCACAAGACGGCTGCTTGTCTGGATTTTCAGGCCGTCCAGCTCGAAGATGAGCCGGAGCTTTGCGTCCCGGCTTGACACGCTGCCGTCGGTGCTCTCAAAGAGCGCCACTTGCGCCTCCGGGCTGGCATCCTGGGAGATGGTCAGCACAACGGGGTAAGAGCTGGTGCGGAAAGTATGGACAAGGTGGTTTTCGGACAACAGCTCGTCCAGTTTGTTTTCAATCAACGAAACATTCGCGTATGCGTTCATTTGTAACCTCCAAAATTGATTTAGAATGGCAGTTCGCCATCGTCGGGGTCATCCGGCATATCCCGGAACTCGCCACTGACAGGCGGCGTGGTGTGTCCGCCTCCGTGGCCGCTGGCCGCCGCCCCGCTGTCCTTCGGCTTGGAGTCGGCAAAATACATGTGCTCGGCCACCACCTCGGCGGCCTTACGATTGTTGCCGTCCTTGTCCGTCCAGTCACGTATCTGGAGGCGGCCTTCCACTACGGCCATGCGGCCCTTGTAGAAATATTTCTCTGCGAGCTCCGCCGTGCTCCTCCATGCCACAATGTCGATGAAGTCGGTAGCTTTCTCGCCGGTGGCCTGGTCTTTGAAGTCTCGCTCCACGGCCAGAGAGAAGTTCGCCACGGCGGTTCCGCTCTGTGTACGCCGGAGCTCCGGGTCGCGGGTCAGTCGGCCCATGAGGATGATTCTATTGAGCATCCTCAGCCCTCAATTCCGAAGAACGCGGCCTCGGGGTCTGATTCCTGCCCGCCCGGCTGGTGCTCGATCACCTCGCCGGTGCTTTCGTCCACATGGACAGGCTGCTCATCGGACACCGGTGTCACGTCAAGGATGCTGTCAGGGACTCCCATTTCCTCCGGGGCATACATGCTGCCCAAGTCCTCGGGGAACGCCTCTCTGAGTGCCTGGGTCAGGGCTACCTTGCGGATCATCGTGCCGGGCTTGGCCTTCCAGTTGGAGGTCGGCTTGCCGTCCTTCATCTGGACATATTCGTCAAACTGGACGGTGATCTCGACCGGGTGCCGGTAGCCCTTGACATAGACACGGGCCCAGCCTCCAACCAGGGACTCATTTTCCAGGTGGATTGTGCCGACGCGGCTCTCCAGGCTGCCGTCCTCATTGAGCACCACGACACCCGCCTGTTGCCCCTCATAGTTGGGGTTTCGCATGGCCCGTTTGGTGATGGCGTCCTTGCCGACCACCATCGTCGCCGGGCTGCTGCCGTACTTGATGAGGTACGCTTCCCGCAGGAAGGGGTTCAGGCGGTTGAACTTGCAGAGGTTCAGGAACATGACCACTTCCTGGTCGGATACGTTGCCGTTACCGTTCACCAGATAGTTGCGGATGATGGCCGGGGACAACTTGACCGTCTGCCCGTTGACCTCGAACTCAACCACCTTGTCGTTAGCCTTTTTGCTGATAAGAGAATTAGAGACTCCCATGCTATTTATCCTCACTTTCGATTTTTATTGCTTGGCGGATGAAGCCGCGGTTGATAGCCTGATATGCCATCAATATCTGCCAGCTCATGAACCAGCCTCGTGGGGTTATTTTTCCGCCCCAATAAACGAACTCCTGTTCAGAGAGCTCGTTGAGGCTCGTGATTTTCGGCCCTGGCCGGTATCTCCGCTTGCTCATACGCGTTCAGGCCGGATGCCGTTGGCCTTCATGAAGTCACCCAGGCGCTGGAGCTGGGAAGTCGTCACCCGGACGCGGAAGGTGATGACGTGCATCTTCTCCATGTCTTTGTCGCCGCGCTGGAGCGCCGTGGCAGTGTTTTCAGAGGACGCGCCCACGTACCCTCTAGCGCCCTGCTGGGCCGTCTGCGGGGCGCTATCGGCCTCACGGGCCGCCTTGAGCCGCGCCAGCTCCTCACGCTGTTGGATAATACGGTCTTTCTCGGTCAAGGCCGCCGCAAGGTCGAAGTCTTTCAAGAACACACCCTTGACCTGCTGCGCGATGTCAGCTTCAAGCCCAAGGGTGTCGATGGATGCCAGGCCGGCCATGATCTTGTCAATCGTCCGCCCCATCTCTTCGGTGATGGTGGTCATGGAGGTCGTGACGTTCAGCCACTTGGGATTATGCAGACGCTCATACGGCACCAGCGCCGCCAGGTTGCCGATGAGTACCCCATACAGCTCCTTGACCTGCGCCAGCTTCTCCTCCTTGCGGGCGTTGTCGTATGCTTTCACCTGGGCATCAATCTCGGCGGACTGCGCCTTGACCATGCCCTCCAGTTCCTTGGCCTGCGCATCGAACTCCTCATAGGGGTGCAGGTACGTCGCCTTCATCTCCCGGCGCTTCGCCGCGATGGCGTCAGCCAGCTTGTTCAGGTTGGCCCGATCCTTCTTGCCCTGTGTGATGGTGTCCTCGGTGTAAACACGGCCCTTGTAGGCGGCCAGGCCGTCCTCCAGCCATGCCTTGACCTCGGGGTAATTCCACTTGACCGCCGGAAGCGGCTGGCCGTTGGTAGGGGAATAGATTTCAATTTCCATAATGCAGGTCTCCTTTCGCGTGGTTTGTGGTTATCGGTATCACTTGAAAAAGTCGTCGAACAGACCGCCGCCGGGCGTAGCTGCTTCTGTGATGTGCCGTAGCTCGCCGTGGAACTTTGCCACCTCTGCCTCGGGCACGTCCACCCGGCAAACGCGAGCCTCGGAATCGCCCCATTTGGTGGGCACCGTTACAACATCGCCCACACTCAGGGGCACGTCGGCGCGGTAGGTGTAGGCCGCCCCGCTGTATCCGCTGCCGTAGCGGTTGCGGAACTGGACTTGTACAAGGTTGGTCATATCGTCCCTCCTCAAATGTTGGGCAGAATGAGCGGCGGCATCTGGTCCCGCTGCACATAGCCCCAGAACTTTGTTTCTTGCTCCAGCAGGTAGGCCAGGTCGCCCTCGACCTCGGCCCGCTCGATGAAGTAGCTCTGCCGGGTGGTCTTAACCTCTCCGTCCCAAACACGCTTGAGCTGTGCATGGAGCACCGCGAAGTCCCAGCCTGTGGCAAGAAGTTGGTGGAGTAGCTGGACATAGTAGTTGTCCGGCACGCCGTCCCGCCACTTCTCGCGGGCGATGCTCCGCAGGATCTCGGCAGTTTTGATTTCCAGGATGCCATGGCGGCCTGTCCCCTTCTCCACCAGCCGACCGTCCAGGGTGGCGAACAGCCAGGGGTATTCCGGGTTGTGAACCATATCAAAGGCCCCGCCATAGCTCACTTCATAGCGGCCAGTGTAGTCCAGGGCGAACAGCTCCCGGATGGGACCTTCGGCGGCATGTCCATAGGCGACATGCTCGTTGCTGGATATGTCCGCCGCTTTCTTGCGTCCGGTCTTGACCTTCCATAGGTCGGTGTTGCTCATGTACGGATTGCAGCCTACAATGGCGCTTGCCTCACTGGCCCCGATGCCGTTCAGGCGGGCCTTGAGCCATTCGGCCTCGGTGGTGATGGTCATTGCCATTTCTCAGCCGCCCCCAGGACGGCCTCAGCATACCACCTGGCCCCGGTGTCATGACCGGCATTATAGGCCGTCAGGGCTGCTTCCAGATCGCCGTTGTGGCACTCCAGTTGATACCCCAGGTAATCCATGCCGGTGGTCAAGTTATCCGCCGGGGATAACCCACTCGGGAAATAGGTAGGGTTAAGCTGGGCCAGCCCATAGCAGCCTGCGGAGCTCACAGCCTCCGGGTCGAAGCCGCTTTCGGTCTCAATCAGGCCAAGGGCAACATGATAAGGGATGCCGTTGGCCTCACTCGCCGTTCTAAGCACGTCCTGGAGCTCATAGCTCAGCGGTACGTCCTCCCGGAAATACCCCTGTTCGATCAGAGCGGCTTCGATTTTCTCAGCCTCCATTGAGTCCTCACCAACAGTCTGCATAGGCTCGACCATTTCCTTGATAAGCGGCTCCGGCTCCTTAACGATGCTCGGCTCCTCCGCTCTGGCCGCGCTGGACGCCAAGCTGAGCGCTGCCAACACAGCGGCGGCGGTAGCGAATACCAATGCCATAGTGGTCGTTCTCCTCGTCTTGGCCTTCCTGCGGCCCTTGCAACTCGGGTAGTCAATAGAGCTCATCTTGATCAGCCGCCCGTTGCGCAGCTCCTCTACCTCGTCAATGGTGTACCCTTTGCGCAGGTCAAGCACTTTCCGTTCCTCTCGCTTCATCTTTGGTATCCTCCTTTGACTTTGGGATGGCCCATATCTTGATATCACACCCATATTTCTCGCTGAGGATGTCAGCAAGTTCAGAGAAAAACTTATTGACAACAGCGGTTTTTTCCTCTCTGGTCAGCTCTGTTCCATTCATGGCGGGCTCCCTTCTGTGATTAAGATCACGTTTCAGTGTTGTCTAATCCTCCATGGTAGCATCCAACATATCCATGGTGATGCCGGATGCTGCAAGCGACTTTCCTTTCTTCTCCAGGTGACGCAAACTGTAAAGTGCCTGCCTACGTTGGCACCGGACATACTGCTCTTTTCGGGCTAGTGCCACATAGGGAGAGTTGCGCAGGCGCTCAATCTCTTGCTCCACCTGCTCGTCAGTCAAATAGTTCATTTCAGCTCAATCTCCTGTTCATTTTTCTTGTGACCTCCCGCGTCCGGTGATAGAATACCGGCGGAAGGAGGTGAGATTTTTTGTGGGTCTACGATAGCCCCATAGGGAAGCTATCTATAGTGCCGTTGCGCAATGGGAAGTATGGTCTGCTCTTCGGCGGCGACATCTGGGAGTCTTGCGATACTCCGCAGGCACAGGCCGATAACGTGTTGCAGCACGTTACTGGATGCCCGGAGTGGGACAGCCTTGCAGGGCTGGTCGATGGTGTCCCAGATGACTTGTCTGGTTGGGAAGTGACCTAACCGCATTCGCTGGGGTCTGTATCTTGCAGACCCTGGCGAATTTTTTTCCTGCCGAGCTCTGCGAGATATACGACCCTTGCGGCGATGTGGAGTGCTTCTCTGTGTGCGTCCGTCACGCCATGAACAGAAATCAGGTTCAGGACTTCGCAACACTTGATAGATACGTCAGATAAAATCTGCTCGGCATCTTCCAGCCGTACTCTTAAAGCCTTGTCCATACATGCTCCTTTCTGTGATTTATTTCACACTCATGCGCGGAGTAAAGTGCAACGGTCGGGTTTACTCAGGCTTGCAAGGAATGTCCCGAACATCGGTAAAATTCGGAACCTTCGGCGCATAGAACCATGTCCACGGCTCGGGTAAAACGGGAATCGCTCCGCAATCTAGGTTTAATTGGCAGTTGACCTGCATTGTCAGGAGCGGCACCCGGTTTACCGCCGCGTCCTGTTCGATTTTATAGCCGATGACGCCGGTCACACGGTGGCCGTCGATGTAAATCTCCGCCTCACCATTGATGGCGTCTTTGATGACTACCTGCGCCAGACCGTAACGATCCAAGGTTTTCTCCATTAACTCACCTCCATATCCTTGTTTGCGGCTGGTGCACTGTTGGCAGCCTCTGCCATTGCCGCCACGCCCTCGGCGTAGCCGAGCAGATATTCCCGCTTCCCATCCGGTAAGATCTTGACTGCCTCTGCCAAGGATCGGGCAATCGTCTTTTCTTCTGTGCTCATTGTCTCACCCCTTTCACTATTGTTCTCGTGATTATAATATATCTTTACGAGATATTTGTCAACCCCTTTTTATTGTTTCTGTGATATTTTTTCTTGACAGATAGAGCAGAAAGTGATAATATCGGGGCAGAAGGAAGGTGTCACGGTGAACGAGCGTATAAAAGAACTGCGTAAAGCCTTGGGCCTTACACAGCAGAAATTCGCAGATAAAATTGGTGTAAAACAAAATACAGTCGCACAATATGAGATGGGACGTAATCAACCTATTGATACTGTTATTACCCTGATCTGCAAAGAGTTTAACGTCAACGAGGACTGGTTACGCTACGGGGATGGCAAGATGTTTCGCCCACAGAACCGCAACGACGAGCTGACCTCCTTTATGGGGGATATACTAAAAGATGATATCCCTGACTTCCGCACTCGGCTGGTTTCTGTCTTGGCCCGCTTGGATACCGAGGAATGGCGTCTTTTGGAAAAGTTGGCCCGGAAACTGCTGGACGAAATGAAAAAAGAGGAGGCCGGCCAGTAGCCAGTCCCCTCATGGGTTATAGGATGTGCAGGATGAAGTTGTAAATATCATTTAGCTTCCGCTCGTCTGCCAAGTCTAGCAGCCTTTTAATTGCCTCTTTTTCCCTTTTGATTACCTCGTCGGTGTCCGTCCGTTCCAGCTTCGGTTCCATGATATCGTCCCTTTCCACTGTCCCCGCGCAATTCCTTGTGTGCATCCATTATAGAACATTTGTTTCATATCATCAAGTGACAGTTCCCATAAATAGAGCCCTCTCATTTTGGTGAGTATACAGATTTTGATTCCACTATCCCAAAAGCTCAGACTATTGGACAGTCGCAGTAGTACCCTACTTCATTTCTTGAAGTAGATTTCCTACTTCGGCAGTATCTCTTACTTCTGCTGAGCAATAGGACGGAGTACCCTCGTTAGCAGAGCGAAACGAGGTTCTCTTATCGCTTGACAAAGAAAGAATAGGAGTTTTAGACATGTTAGACGAAAAAGACCTACAGTCCATCCAGACCATGATTGACGCATCCATCCGGGCATCTGAAGAGCGTATGATTGCCTATTTTGATTCAGATGTTATGCCGAAGTTTGACTTGCTGGCTGAGGGGTTACAAGGCGTGCAGGCAAAGCTAACTCCCATGACCAGAATCGAGGCCATAGAGGACGACGTGGCTCTCTTGAAACAGGTGATCCGCTCCATGAGCAAGGAGCTGTCCGAGCTGAAAAAAGCGCAATAAAAAAGCCCGCTCTTAGGAGCGGGTAAAAGAGGGAGGTTTTCTTGTGAGTAAAGAAACTGTGACTGGGGAGAAGCAAAAGAAATCGAAAAAATGGATTCCAATTGCAATCGGCGTAATCGTTGTGCTATCTCTAATTAGCAGAATAGGTGGACGTGACCGCGAGCCAAATAATCCAGACAGCACACCAGAAAACAACCTAGTGGTAGAAACCGTTATTCCTGCGGAAAGCCCAGCAACGACCTCCCAGGATGAATCCAAAAAGACCGCAGGAGAGAATGACCTTGCAATTTACAAGCCCGTTCGATCCGCAAAAGCTTCCTATGAAAAACTTTCCGGGATGATTCAGCAACTCGGGACTGGAGAAACTACTATTGTGGACGTATACTCATACTGCGAGCAAGTGAAGGATTGGTGCTCAGACTGGAAGGATGAGTTTGACGAGATCAAGGACGAAAGTGCAGAAGCATATATTGATGCCTCTAACGGGTATGTATCTACGGTCTACATGATTGCACATGACTTGTCGAAATATATTGATGATGAGGACTTTTCTAAGCTGGAGTCCGCGAAGGAAAGCATTTCAATCATGCCGGGCGCAGAGCAGATTGTGAACGATGCACGGAATGAGTATCTAGCCGCCGCTGGTTTCACGGATGAAGAAATTGCTGCGCGGATTGACATCGGATGAAATATAAAAAGTGCCCCAGGGTGCCGGAACACCCTGGGGCTTTGCATAAACAACTATAACCACGCTAATGGAGCATTTATGCTCTCCTATTATAGCGAACTAGGGAGAGATTGTCAATGAAAGCAGAAATAGACCGCATTATCAGAGTTGCGCTATATATCCGCGTATCTACCGAGGAGCAGGCGCTTCATGGATATAGCTTGCAGGCGCAGGAGGACGAACTTCTACACTTCGCTAAGGAAAAGAAATATAAGGTCGTGGGCACATACCGGGATGAGGGTTTTTCGGCCAGGAAGCCAGCCTTGAAGCGGAAAGTCATGCAAGAGCTGTTGGACGATGTGCGGGCCGGGAAGATTGACCGAATCCTCTTCATAAAGCTTGACCGCTGGTTCCGTAATGTGTGGGAGTATCACCAGGTTCAGGCTGTCTTGGACGAAAATAATGTGACTTGGCAGGCCACCATGGAGGACTATAATACCGCAACGGCGGACGGTCGCCTCAAGGTTAACATCATGCTATCTGTAGCAGAGAACGAGGCAGACCGAACATCCGAGCGTATCAAGTTCGTATTCAATAGTAAAGTAAACCGTGGAGAATACCCGTATGGCCGCGTCCCAATCGGCTATAAGGCGGAAATCGTGGACGGCCTGCGAAAATTGGTCAAAGACCCCGAACTTGAGGCCGCAATTACCGCCTTTTGGGAGTATGCGTTGAAATACAACAGCGTCCGCCGGGCCGGATTCTTGGTAAACGCGGAATATGGTACGACACGAGCTGCGAAGGAGTGGCTGCGAACCGGAAAGCTTGAAATATACTGCGGGACATTCGAGGGTATACCGGACTTCTGCCCTGCCTATGTGAGCCGCGAGAACTGGAAAAAGATTCAGGATAGGAAGAACTTGATCAAAAAGGCCCAGGCTTGGAATGTGTACCTTTTCTCGGGGCTCATCACCTGCCCGAGTTGCGGCCACACACTCAAAGCAACATATAAGTCATACCCAAATGACCGGAGCATCAAATACAATGCGTATCGCTGTAATCACGGGCGCGACAATACAGGATGCACATACCGCTCCAGCGTATCAGAGAAGAAAACAGAAAAGTATCTGCTTGAGCATATACGCGAAATGATCGAGGAATACATCTCCGAAACGGAGGTCGGCGCATCATCCAAAAAGAAAAAGCGGATCATCAAGTTTGATGTAGCGAAAGCAAAAGAACAGCTCCGCCGCCTGAACGTTGCATACTTCGCTGGGAACATGCCGGACGATGAATATACAGCAATGGCGGCGAAGCTGAAAGAGGATATCGCAAAGGCATTGGAATCGGAATACGAGGCGGAAAAGGCTCCTGATATTGGGAAACTGAGAGCCTTCCTTGATACGGACTTTGAGGCGATATACAGGACACTCGAAAAGGATGATCAGCGCCGCTTGTGGCGGTCAATAATCAAGGAGATTCGGGTGGAGGACAACCATGTTGTGGGCGTAACATTTAACGTCTAAATTTTTTGCACATATTAGGGACTAATTACCCGTTTTCTGTAGTAATAGGGCAGTTAGTCCCCAAATCAAACACCCCGCCGGGGCTTCTGAAAT
>OBXM01000342.1_pt1 | contig 53469 bp, 47 predicted proteins | sample 1538141 | NCBI WGS metagenome assembly OBXM01 (sample SAMEA2580153, study PRJEB22360) | human gut metagenome | biome: human gut; feature: human-associated habitat; material: faeces | place: Denmark | collected 2008/2010 | reverse complement strand
TTCAAGGTACAAACAAAATCAGATATTTATTAATGTGTCTTTTGACACCCTAATCATAATATATAATAAAGATCCGGGGAGACCGGATCTTTGGGTAAAAGAAAGATTGTTGAATTTAAGCAGAATATTGTTTTGTTGAACTGCACTATTGTTTTTAGGACAACTCCTGTTTTTGTTTATCCAATTAGCGGAACACTAAAAGAGAAGTTTTAAACTTCAATACAACTCTTGTTATTGTTTATCTTCTGAAGCCCGGAGTACTGAAGCAAAGTATCTAATTATTTCAATACAACTCTTGTTATTGTTTATCAATCAACGCATCTAAAAATGGATGTAGAAATGCATAATTTCAATACAACTCTTGTTATTGTTTATCCGGTATTCGCCTTTGCCTTCACCGCGGTATAGGCATTTCAATACAACTCTTGTTATTGTTTATCAATACAAAAAGCCTGGAAGGCTAAGCGTCAAAGAAGATTTCAATACAACTCTTGTTATTGTTTATCTATCGACGCAGTCGATATGGGACTTATGGGTCCATTATTTCAATACAACTCTTGTTATTGTTTATCCGGATGGCCGCATGTGCCGTAGCAGAAGTAATGCACATTTCAATACAACTCTTGTTATTGTTTATCGCTTTCGGTCGACAGAAGAACCGTTGCAAGGAAGTTATTTCAATACAACTCTTGTTATTGTTTATCGTTCTCGTAGATTCCACGGCTTTTTCATTTTCTTTGATTTCAATACAACTCTTGTTATTGTTTATCCAACGCTTTTAAGCCATTTCTGTTTTTTATTATAGCCAGTTTTCCTGATAAAATCAACGTTTCCTTTGTTTTTTCCCAACTAATTTGTTTTTTTGTGTTTCCCAGCTTAAACTAAGTCTAATTCGCCATTTCACGCCGCTTCTCAGGGTTTTTCCCTGTTTCGGGGTTGGGAAACTCAAACAGCCTCTCTGTACTTTTCACATCTTATTTTATCCCCTTCGAATGAACGTGCTTCATATGATAAGGTATGTTATAATGTTGTTCAGAAATTGATTTGGAGGTATCAAAAGTGAAAAAACCAGCGTTAGTGATTCTTGCCGCCGGCATGGGCAGCCGTTACGGGGGGCTGAAACAGATGGACCCTATGGATGACCAGGGACATGCAATTATAGATTATTCTATTTATGATGCAAAACGGGCCGGTTTCGGAAAAGTAGTGTTTATAATTAAAAAAGAGATTGAAACAGATTTTAAGGAGACGGTAGGTTCCCGGATTCCGGACGGAATGGAAGTCTGTTATGCATTTCAGGAAGTGGACAGCCTTCCTGCTGGCTTCTCTGTCCCGGAAGGCAGGATAAAGCCATGGGGTACCGCCCATGCGGTTCTCTGTGCCAAACCATTTATTGAGGAACCATTTGCCGTTATCAATGCCGATGATTATTACGGCATCCACGGCTATCAGGCTATGGCCCAATTTCTTATGAAAGAGTCTTCTTCCGCCAAAGCAAAATTTGCAATGGTCGGATACCATCTTGGAAATACTGTGACAGACAGCGGATATGTATCCAGAGGAATTTGTAAAGTTGATGAAAATCATCAGCTGCTCTCCATCACAGAGCGGACTCATATTGAAAAGCGCGGAGATCACGCCGAGTTTACAGAAGATGACGGAAATACCTGGACATCTCTTCCGTTTGACACCCTTGTATCTATGAACTTTTTTGGATTCCGCCCTATGATCATAGACGAATTGGAAACCGGTTTTTCAAAATTCCTCTCTGCTTCTCTAAAAGAGAATCCATTAAAATGTGAATATTTTATACCAAGCGTGGCCAGCCTGCTGATGAAGGAAGGAAAAGCTACAATGGACGTTTTGGTCTCCAGAGATCAATGGTATGGTGTGACATATAAAGAGGACAAGCAGCATGTCATGGATGCTCTGAAAGCCATGAGATCTGAAGGTCTGTATCCGGAACAGTTTTAAAAAAAACTGCTGTACGTTCTTACATGAAGTACAGCAGTTTCTCTTTTATTTTTTGATCTTATATACTTTGACGTTGTTTTTGCGTCCGAATTTTTTTACTTTTTTGTGGGATTTAAAATAAACATCGATGTGTTTTCCTTTTACTCCGCCGCCCACGTCTTCGGCTACATATGTTTTTCCCTTGATCTTAATTTTACTTCCCAGTTTAATCTTTCGTTTATCTACGGCAATCGTACGTCCCTGTTTGGCTCTTCTTCCCGTAGCGGTTTTGTTTCCATAGCCTCCGCTGCATTTTCTGCATCCGCAGTATGCGGTCAATTTATATTTTCCTAAATACTGTACTTTTTTAGCCTTAGCTTCTGTAGATGATGAACCGGTAAACAGTGCACCCGTCACTACTGCTGCCATCATGGCAAGCAGTAAAAACTTTTTCTTTGCTGCTATTTTTAAAATCTTCATAATATCCTCTTTCTAAAGCAAATCATTTTGGTTACTGTATAACCTATGATAGTTTTTTAAGATTTATTCTTACTTTTTAAATATTTGAAATATTTTCGTAACAACTTAGTGCTAGTTTACTTAACAATTAACGATTTGTCAACCGTTGTATTAAAAAAAGAACATGTTTTCACCAGATATCCCCAAATTAATATTACGAATATATTACAAAAAAAGAGACAAATCCATGGGATTCATCTCTTTTTTATTGAATACTATTCTATATTAACTTAAAATCTGATAACTAAAAAAAGAATTCGACATTATGTTAAAAACAGCTATTTAAAGAGTTTCGATCACTCCGTCCAAATACAGCTCTTCTACATCTTCGATCAGGCCTTCATCACAGGCTTTTGTAAGCTTTGGATCAATCGGAAGTTTTCCCAGCACTGGGATCTGGTACTTTTCGGCAATTCCGTCTATATGGCTCTCTCCAAAAATAGAAATCTCTTTTCCACAGTCCGGACATTTGATGTAACTCATATTTTCCACGATTCCGAGGATTGGAATGTTCATCATCTTAGCCATATTGACTGCTTTTTCAACAATCATTCCAACCAAATCCTGAGGAGTAGCTACCACAACGATCCCATCCAGAGGCACGGACTGGAATACCGTCAGAGGCACTTCCCCTGTTCCCGGCGGCATATCCACAAACATTACGTCGATGTCACGCCATAATGTCTTACCCCAAAACTGTTTGACCACATCGGCCACCACCGGGCCTCTCCAGATCACTGGCTGGGTCTCCTCCTCCAGCATGAGATTCACTGATACGACCTCGATACCAAAGTTAGTGAGAGCCGGAAGGATAATCCCTTCCTGATTGCCCAGCAGCCTTTCGTGCAGGCCAAATGCCTGTGGGATAGACGGACCCGTCACATCACCGTCCAAAATGGCTGTGTGGAGCCCCTTTCTGTTTGCGGCCACGGCCAGCAGGGCTGTGGTCATAGATTTGCCCACGCCGCCTTTGCCGCTCACAACTCCGATCACTTTCTTTACACTGCTGTCTTTGTATAATGGTTCCATAAAATCTGTCTGTGACTGCGTTCTGTCAGAACAGCTTTCGCTACAGCTGCTGCAGTCATGAGTACACTCACTCATCTCTAAACCTCCATTGCTTTAAAAAGTTTCTTTATATTTTCTTCTATATCTCCGTTAAAAACGGCAGATCCTGCTACGAATACATTGGCGCCACATTCCTTGATATGGGCGATATTATCAGCTGTCACGCCTCCGTCCACCTGGATATCCACATCAAGTCCCTTTTTCTCGATCATATTCCGTAAGTCCCTGATCTTTTGATCCATTGCTTCTATATAAGACTGTCCTCCGAACCCTGGATTCACTGACATGATGAGCACCATATCAAGGTCATCCAGCACATAATCCAACACACTCAGCGGAGTGGCAGGATTCAGCGAAACTCCCACTTTGCAGCCTTTTTCTTTGATCTGCTGGACCACACGGCCAAGATGGGTGCACGCTTCCGCATGTACTGTGATATAGTCTGCCCCGCAGGCAGCGAATTCGTCAATAAATCTGCCCGGCTCTTCTACCATCAGATGGACATCGAATACCTTGTCCGTTACGCTGCGGATGCTTTTGATGACCGGCATACCAAATGAGATATTCGGCACAAAGTCTCCATCCATCACATCGATATGGATCCACTGGGCCCCAGCGGCATCTGCTTTTCTGATATCGTCACCAAGTGTCTTGAAGTCTGCCGATAAAATCGACGGCGATAAAATGTATTCCATGCTACCTTCTCCTTTTTATCCACTAATACTCTAACAGTAGTATTATAACATATCCTCAGAGAAAAAAGGGGAAGAAAAGCTCTTCCCCTTTACACTAAACTTCTTCTGCAATTTCCCTCATGGCTTTGGCCATATTCCACAGGTGGTCCCCGATCCGTTCAAAGTCTACCAGCATCTCAGAGTAGATGATGCAAGCCTCGTCGTTACATTCTCCCCTCTTCATCCTTCTCAGATGGCTGTCGTAAAACTCTTGTGTCTTTGCATCCACAAAACGCTCCATCTCGTGAAGATCCTCAAGCCATTTCTTTGTATCCTGGATCTCTCTCTGGAAATACCGGAACATATTGTGGCAGATCTGTTTCATCTCTTTTAACTCCGCCCTGGCTTGGCGGGAAAACTTGATCTCCTTCTCCTCAATGATCTTTGTGTAATCACATATATTGACGGCATGGTCACCGATCCGTTCGATATTTCCTGTCATCTTAAAGTATAGATTGATGATCTCAGAAGTCTTCTCATTGGTCTCAGTCACCATCATCTTGGAAATGATTCCGGAAATTTCTTTGTTGAGATAGTCAATATATGCCTCTCTCTCCTCCACTTCCTTTAACTTGTGGCTGTTTCCAATTAAGAAGGACTGGAAGCTTTCGTCCACATTTTCTTTTGCCATCTCAAGCATTCTCTGGATCTCTTTGCCCACTTCTTCCATATGAATGGCAGCGCCTCCGATCCTGGGATCCAGACCCGCATCCCAAGTCCTTAAATATTTCAAATGCTTCTGTTTCTGTTTTTCTTCTTCCTTCTCCGGCAGGATCTTCACCGCAAGAGATGCCAGCTGGTTTCCAAATGGGATGAGCAGAAAACTTGTGGCAAGATTAAACAGTGTATGCATATTCGCGATCTGTCTCGGCGCATTTCCCGGTGTCCAGGATGCAACCAGATCACTCAATGGAAGTGTCAGGCATATGGTTGTAAAAATAATAGTACCAATAATATTAAACAGCAGATGAATCACCGTAGTCCTTTTGGCGCTTCGCCCTGTACCGATAGCTGCAAGAATCGCCGTGATGCAGGTACCAATATTCTGTCCGAACAGTACAAACACCGCACTATTAAATCCGATCAGTCCGCTGGCTGCCAAGGCCTGCAGGATACCCACAGATGCGGAGGAAGACTGGATCAGAGCTGTAAACCCTGCCCCTGCCAGGATACCGATCAACGGATTCGAGAATTTTGTCATCAGGTTAATAAATGCAGGTGCATCCCTAAGCGGCATCATGGCTGTGCTCATCATGTCCATTCCGATGAACAGCACACCCAAGCCCGCGATGATCTGTCCTATGTATTGGATCTTTGGCTTTTTCAAAAACAAGACCATCGCAACTCCTGCAAAAGCAAAGATCGGTGCCATGGCCCCTACATCCAGAGCAATCAGCTGCCCGGTAATGGTTGTCCCAATGTTGGCCCCCATAATGATCCAGACTGCCTGATTCAACGTCATCAGTCCAGAATTTACAAATCCCACGACCATGACCGTTGTAGCCGAAGATGATTGAATGACAGCCGTGATGCCCGCACCTACAGCTACTCCCAGAAATCGGTTGGATGTCAGTTTCTCCAAAATACGTTTCATCCGGTTGCCCGCAGCCGCCTCAAGTCCGGCACCCATCATCTGCATTCCATACAGGAACAGGGCAAGTCCCCCAAGCAGGCCCATTACAATCGTTGTATTCATATTTTAATTCTCCTTTGTCTCACATTCATTTTAATAAAATTTAACAGCAATTTTATTTTACATGATTTTCGTGGAGAATTATGTTAAATCCTTGTAAAATCAAGGTTAAACTTTATTTGGCTAACTGATCTTTAATGATGACAAATCAATTTCTTTTTCTTCTATTTCAACATTTCCTTTGACAGGTTTTCTTTTAAGGAACTGAAGCAGTACCGCGAATACACAGGAACCGATTAATAATGCCAAAAGCCAGTATTGCGGATGGTTAAATCCCGGAAGTGCAAAGAGCCCTCCCGTGGGAACCTTGGATGTAACGTTCAAAGCCGCACATACAGCACCTCCCACGCCGGCACCTACACCGGTACAAATTGTAATCCGAATCAAGTCATTTAAAATGATGGGATAAGATCCCTCTGTTATCATACAGCACCCCATGACAAATGCTGATTTCAAGTTGTCCACTTCTTCCTTAGAAAAAATATCTTTCTTCATGATCTTAGATAAGAAATATCCAATCGTCAGGCCAAACGGCGCTATCATTGATGCCTGCATCAAAATCGCAATGGGTCCACCGATTCCCTCTGCCATAACACCGCATGCAAAAACAAACACAACTTTGTTGATCGGGCCGCCGTAATCAACTGCCGACAATATTCCAACCAATATTCCAAACGGGATGATCATTCCCGCATTGGTCTGCATATTCACCAAAAGATCTGTAATCGCATTGGTCAGCGCATTGATCGGAATTCCGATCACATATTTCATAACCAGCCCTACCACCAGGGATCCGATCAGAGGAAGGATTAACTGAGGCAACAATCCTGCAACCCATCTTGGTACTTTCATAACCTTTAACAGATAAACGGTTAGATACCCAATCAGATAACCACTGACCAACCCTCCTAAAAAACCAAACCCCGCATCTTTACAGAGCAGTCCAAGGATGATACCGGGAGCAATACCGGCTTTATCTGCTATACTATAAGATATCCCTGTGGAAATAACGATTGGGAGAAATCCCAGTGCAGTTCCGCCGATAGTTGTCAAAAAGTCAGGGAAAGCAAGCTGTTTTGTAAAGTCTTCTACAGCGTTTCCTCCTGCAATGTTACCGATCACCATCAGCATACCTGCAGTACATACAAATGGGATCAGATATGAAATTGCCGTGAGCATATGTTTTTTTATTTTCAATTCTTTCATATTATATATCTCCTTCTATGATATTTTATACAAGCTCCTCTATCTTTTCTATTAATTTATTCGGAGACATAACCACTGTCTCTGTAGGCACTTCTACCACCTTTTTTCCCTCAAACCGATCTTTCCCGGAAATGCTTACGTCCGTTGCCAGAATGACGACATCAGCTGTCTCAATCTCCTCGGAACTTAACGCATCCTCAACTCCGATCACCCCTTGTGTTTCCATGTGAATCTTGTGCCCTCTCTTTCGGGCAGCATTCTCAAGCTTTTCTTTGGCAATATATGTATGGGCGATTCCAGCCGTACATGCCGCTACTCCAACAATGTTCATAGGTGCTCCTTTCTTATTCAAATATCGTTTTGATCTCTTCAACAGAACCTGCATTTAAGAGCTTTTCAACAACTTCGTCATTTCCCAGTTTTCCTGCTACTTGTGCAAGCAGTTTTAAATGCTGCATAGCATTCTCATTATCAGTTCCAACTGCGAACAAAAAGATGACTCTGACCCCTCTTCCATCATTGGTTTCCCACTCAATCTCATTCTGAAGCTTTGCGATGGCGATCCCAACTTTCGATACGGACGGACTTTTTCCATGGGGGATGGCCACATAATTCCCAATCCCTGTACAACCCAGATTTTCTCTTTGCATAACATCTGCAATAAATCCGACTGCATCATCAACATATCCTGCCTTTTGCAGCATTTCTGTCATTTTTTCCAGCGCATCTTCCTTATTGACTGCGAAAAGATCGGAACGGATCACTCTGTCGTCTAAAACACTCTTAATATCCATGGCTTCTTCCTTTCAAAAAAGATTATAATTTGTAATATTTCATTTTATCCGCATCATCAAACAAGTCGATTTTTTGATTTACAACCTTCTTCATGGCAGCAATACTGTCTACATACAGATCGAAAGGTTCTCTGATGACAGCATCATTCGCCAAAGTTTTTCTTGTCTGCTGATAAAAAGCATCTTTAATATCAGAAGATATGTTAATTTTATTTACTCCCCGTTTTACTGCTTCTGCAATTTCTGAATCCGGGTTTGCTGAACCTCCGTGAAGTACCAATGGAATAGAAACTGTATTTTTGATCTCCGTCAGCAATTCCTGCTCCAAGTGCGGCACAAAATCTTTCGGATAAATACCATGAGCCGTACCAATCGCAATGGCCAGCGTATCGCATCCTGTTTCCTCAACAAATTTCTTTGCGTCTTCCGGCTGTGTAAATACGATCTCTTTTGCTCCGATCTCACGGTTTCCTGAATCCTCTTTGATATCTCCGATGGTTCCAAGCTCAGCTTCTACAGATACGCCTAACGGGTGGGCGACTTTAATCACCTCTTTTGTAATGGAAATATTGTCTTCAAATGATTTGCTTGATGCATCAATCATAACAGAAGTAAATCCGCAGCGGATAGCTCTCTGCACTTGCTCCATCGTCTCACCGTGATCTAAATGGATACACATAGGAACATGAGATTTGTTAGCCTTGTCCTTACACATTTCAATAAAGCTGTCTCCCTGAAATTCCAATTCATTCGGATGAATCGCCAGAATAACCGGCGCCTGTTTTTCCTCACAACATTCAACAACTGCGTTCAAAATCTGTCCGGTACCAATATTAAATGCCGGTACAGCGAAGTTCTTCTCATTTGCGACTGCCAATAAATCTTTCATGTTCAATAACATAATGAAATCTCCTTTTAAATTTGATGGATAATTTAGCTACTTTTCACAAAGGAATTTTATAGATACATCTTGCCTTTGTTGATTTTGATATTATTATATTAACTTCCCTTATGATATTTGTCAATTACTTTATGAAATATTATTTTATATTTTATATTTTTCTATATACAAATCTCAAAAAACATGCTAATATTCACTTAAATCGAGACTTTTATAAAATATTATTTCTTATACAAGAAATATTATTTCTCGCGCAGTCCTTATCAGGTCAATATCACTTTAAATATATTAAGGAGGTTTTTATGCAGCAGAAAAACTATATTGGACACCCTTCACAGATCATGGGTGTAGAAGAATACCGGCTGATGCACGGAAAAGGTGATCATATGCATATGCTTCACATACGGAATGGATTAGGCATGGAACTGGTAATTAACGCTGACCGCTGCGCCGACATTTCCCGGCTTTGCCTGGATGGGAAAAATTTAAGCTATACTTCCGTGGCAGGAGAAGTGGCCCCATCTTACTATACTTTGGGGCAGGATGGTTTCGGCTTTCTAAAATCATTTAACTGCGGTTTTCTCACAACATGCGGCTTTAACAACATTGGCTCTCCCAATGAAGATGAGGGGAAAATGCATGGTCTCCATGGAAATGCAAAATTCACATTAAAACGCGTTTTTACTATTTCAAAAATATCCAATCAGATTATATTGAAGGATAATATCCTGAATGAAGGTTCAAAAACAGAACCTCTGATGTATCTTTACCACATAAATCTTGGTTATCCGCTGTTAGATGAACATGCAGAAATCTACATAAATTCAGCCCATGTCTCACCGAGAGATGAGACGTCAAAAAAAGGGTTAAGCTCCTGGAATCAAATACTTCCTCCCACACCGAATTTTTCTGAACAATGTTTTTACCATACTTACAATACGGATACTGCAAACATGATGGTCTATAACACCAAAATTGAAAAAGGCATACAGATTCAATTTCCTACCTGCCAGTTCCCTCAAAGTATCCAATGGAAAATGATGGGAGAACGTGATTATGTTTTGGGACTGGAACCTTGTACTGCGTCCTTAGACGGCCGTCACCAGGTAAAGAACTCAGGGAATATCCTTTCATTAGCCCCTGGAGAATCGAAGGAATTTTCCGTTACGGTCAATTTATTCACCAATAAGGCTCAATGGGAATCCTATTTATAAAGAACAAAGCGGGCTTGCTCACTTTGAGCGCCAAATGTAATTTAACGAAGTTAAATGATTTCTTTGCACATTTGTGCGCTGCGCACGATAAGCTATAGGAGGTTCCGCAGGAATTTCTTATGCCATAAAGAAACTATTCATCTTTTAAGGAGGTAATGAGAATGTCAACAATTAAGAAAGTATTTGAAGCAGGAAAAGGTATTTTACAGCTTACACCAACCTGGGTGCCAAGAGGATTCAACGAACCGGGACACAGGCTTCGTCTTCATCCCGATGACTATTATGCACTCGGCATGAGCCGCGGAGGAATCTGCGAACGCTGGCTCGGTTCCATAACAAAGGCTCTCAATGGTCCTGAGACCGGGGAGACAGAAGGCATGAGCTACGTGCTTGCAGATAAAAAAACAAAAGAAAAAATACTTCTCTCAGAGTTTGTAGATGAGTTGGGTTCTTCCCTGATCGGGGAAACATTGATGGAAAAGTACGGAACCTGGCCTGTTTTTGCAAAATTGTATGACTATGACAAGCCTCTATTCCACCATTTACATTTGACAGAAGAGCGCGCAAATAAAATCGGAATGCACGGAAAGCCAGAAGCCTACTACTTCCCACCGCAATATAACTCTTCTTATCTGGGAAGATTCCCTCTGACTTATTTTGGTTTTGATCCGTCCACAACCAAAGAAGAGGTTATGGACTGTCTTAAAAATTACGACGTGAAAGATACAAGAATCACAGAACTTTCCAGAGCCTACCGTATTAAATTAGGGACAGGATGGTATACTCCGGCCGGTGTTATCCATGCCCCGGCCTCTGTGGTAACCTTTGAACCCCAGTGGAACAGTGATGTAAATACTATCATGGAAAATGTAACCATGGGTGAAGTAAACCCACATAATCTTCTGACCGACTGCGCTCCGGAAGAAGAAAAAAATGACCTGGATGCTATTTTTGCTCAGATTGACTGGGAGGAAAGCACACGCCCTGATTATAAAGAAACCTACTTCCGTATGCCGAAAATCAAGACAGAATCAAATAGAGCTATTGAAAAGTGGGTTGCCTATGCAAATGATTTTGTCGCTGCGAAAGAAGTCACTATACTTCCTGGACAAACTTATACTCTCACTGATCAGGCTGCATATGGTGCTGTGATCACACAGGGCCACGGAACTTTCGGCTGTTTTGAATGCGAGGCTCCGGGGCTGCTCCATTTTGACGATATTTCTGGTGATGAATTTTTTGTTTCTGAAAAAGCCGCAAAAAACGGCGTTATAGTTAAAAACACCAGTTCTTATGAATCCCTGGTAATTCTTCAAAACTATGCAAATAACAATCCTGAAGTACCAGCCAGCATCTAACTGAAAGGAGCTTTTATGAGAAATAAATTTGGAGTTGACAGTTTTATTTGGACTGAATCCTTTTTTGAAAAAGATTTATGGATCATCCCAAAGGCAAAAGAACTGGGATTTGAAGTCATTGACTTTGCGATTTCCAATCCATTTACATTTCCAGTAAAACAGGTAAAGGCTGAACTGGAACGGGTGGGTATTGACTGTGTCTGCACAACAACACTGACACCGGAGACGAACCCGATCTCCCCGGATCCAGAGATTAGGGCAGCGGGCGTCAAGGCCATGAAAAAATGCGTGGATATCTGCAACGAACTGGGAGCACCGATCCTGGGCGGAGTAAACTATGCAGGCTGGGGTTATCTCACAAAGAAACCAAGAACACAGGAAGAATGGGACTACGGTGTGGCATGTATGCGTGAAGTGGCTGAATATGCTAAAGAAACAGGCGATGTGACCATCTGTGTAGAGTGTGTCAACCGTTTCGAGACACATTTCCTCAACATTGCGGAGGACGCTGTTCAGTTCTGCAAGGATGTGGGAACAGGAAATGTCAAAGTTCATCTTGACTGCTTCCATATGATCCGCGAGGAGAAAAGCTTTGCCGGAGCTGTAAAGACCTGCGGAAAGGAATATCTCGGATATGTGCATGTCAATGAAAACGACAGGGGAATCCCGGGAACCGGATTGGTGCCGTTTAAGGAATTCTTCACTGCGTTAAAGGAAATCGGTTATGATGGACCGTTAGTCATTGAATCCTTTGACCCAAGCTTTGAAGAACTGTCCGGAAACTGTGCGATCTGGAGAAAGTTTGCTGATACAGGAGAAGAACTTGCCATTGAAGGACTTAAGAATCTGAAAGCCATCGCGGCTGAGATATAGGAGGGAGAACAGATGAATCGAATTGTAAACAATCCTGATTACGCTGTTGAGGATATGCTGAAAGGATTTGTAAAGACACACAAGGATATTGTGGCACCTACAGAAGATCCCCGTGTCCTGAAATATAAAGATGCACCGGTGGAAGGAAAAGTGGGCATTGTCACCGGAGGAGGTTCCGGACATAAACCGGCGTTCATCGGTTACATCGGAAAGAATATGTGTGATGCGGTAGCTGTGGGAGAGATTTTCTCATCACCTACGGCCAAAGCTTTTTTGGACGCCATGAAAGAGGCTGATTCAGGAAAGGGTGTTGCATGTCTTTACGGAAATTATGCCGGGGACAACATGAATGTCAAAATGGCTATGAGAAAAGCAAAGAAACTGGGAATCGATGTAAAAACAGTGGTTGCCAACGACGACTGTGCATCTGCTCCGAAGGATGAGCTGGAAAAACGCCGCGGTGTTGCCGGGGAAGTCCTCATGTGGAAGATCGGAGGCGCAAAAGCTTCCATGGGAGCAGACCTTGACGGTGTCATCGCCGCGGCACAGAAAGCCATCGACAACACCAGATCCGTAGGGATCGGTACTGCACCGTGCACCATCCCGGCTGTGGGACATCCAAACTTTGAGATCAAAGACGGGACCATGGAAGTGGGAATCGGACATCACGGGGAGCCGGGCATTAATGTACAGCCTTTAAAAACTGCAAACGAGATCGCAGATGAAATACTGGATATCATTCTTCCGGACCTTCCTTTTGTAGAGGGTGACGAAGTTGTTGTGCTCCTCTCAGGATTAGGTGCCACACCTGTCATGGAACAGTACATTGTCTATAACCGCGTAGAAGAAGTTCTCACTGAAAAAGGAATCAGTGTGCACAAAGCATATGTAGGAAATTATTTTACTTCTCTGGAAATGATGGGTGTCACACTCACTGTCATGAAGCTGGATGACGAACTGAAAGAATGCATCGACGTGCCTTGCAACTCTGTCGGCTTAAAGCAGCTGTAGGGAATGACACGAGAAGCCAGAATAAACCGTATAGCTATTCCTGTTAGTGCGGATAAAATGATAATAAGGAGAAAGATAATGTCAAGTTTTAAAAATGCAGATGCAGGCGTTATCGTCGATCATCTGATCAAGACAATCCAGGAACAGAGAGATTACTTAAGCGAGATTGACGGAAAGATCGGTGACGGCGACCACGGCATCAATATGAACAAAGGGGTTACCATGTGTGAAGATAAACTGAAAGGCCAAACCTATAACATGAGCGAAGGCCTGTGTGCTCTTGGGGAAACTCTTTTGGAGGATATCGGAGGTTCTATGGGGCCGTTATACGGACTTTTATTTGATGAGCTTTCTGCTGCAAGCGAAGATCAAGAGGACATTGATGTAGAGGTATTCGGAAAGATGATCACCAAAGCTGCGGAAGGGATCCAGGAGATCAGCCCTGCAAAGCTTGGAGACAAGACTCTTCTTGATACTCTGATCCCTGCAAAAGAAGCTTTCATAATAGCAAAAGAAGCAGGGAAAGATTTTTCTGAATGTCTGGATGCCATGAGGGATGCCGCTAAAAAAGGATGGGAGTCTACCAAAGATATGATAGCTAAGATTGGACGGTCAAGCCGTCTGGGAGAACGAAGCCGCGGTGTTCTTGATGCAGGTGCAACCAGCTGCTATTTTATCCTAGATTGTCTTGCGTCTTCTATCCAGTCTATACTATAATTAACTTATATGCATAGCAGCCCACCAACAATGAAAGGAGGTTGTATGTCAAGCGAAATCAATGTTTTAGACAGCATCGACAACCTTTATCAACAGTTATTTTCAAAGGAAAAGCAAATTGCCGACTATATAAAAGATCACCCGGATGAAGTTGTCATGATGAACGTATCCCAACTTGCCAAAGCCAGCGGTACCAGCGAGGCAACGGTTGTAAGAACCTGCAAACATCTAGGGTATCAGGGATACTATCAGCTACGTTTAATTTTATCCAGAGATATCGGCACAAAATCCAATGATATTGGCATTGATGCAGATACAGATTTTGTTTCTTATACGTTTGAACGCAATATTCAAAACTTAAGAAACCTCTCATCCAATTTGTCCAAAGATGTACTGTTGCAATGTGCTCTTATATTGCTCAAAGCTCCTGCGGTTCATATCATAGCTACAGGAAACACGACACCGATTGCATTGGATTTAAGCTTTCGGCTTTCCCGGTTTGGTGTTCAGTCTTTTAGCAGTTCCATTTCCGAGTACTATTTGAACAATGTTAGCCTTGGCAGTAAAGAAGACGTTGTGATCGCAATTTCTGGTTCCGGAACTTCAAAACAAGTGCTTCAGGCTGCTGATATCGCAAAAGATATCGGAATGACGATCATGTCGATTACCTCCGACAGTGATTCACCTTTGGCAAGGGTCTCTGATCATATTCTGTCCAGCACCGAAGAACACCCTTTGTTCAATGAGACAAAAGAACCCTTATCACATTTGTGTTCTATGGCCATATGTGATGCACTCCTTTACGCGGTCAAAATATGTTTATTGACACAGACTTCAAAATCTTCTCCCTCTCTCAAAAAGCGAACGGATGAGATGGAAGTTTACTTATCAACAACAAAATTGTAGAATCAAAAAAAGAAGCCGGGATACTGCTAATCAGTGTCCCGACTTCTTCATTTTTGCTAAAGATATTTTATTTATCTGCTAATTCTTTCAAACGAGCATATTTTTCTTTGGCATTCTTTTCTGCCTGCTCAAACAGTTCCTTAGCTCTCTCAGGATTCTGGCGAGCAAGAGCGTTGTAACGAACCTCACCCATGATGAAGTCATTGTACTCTGTTGTAGGCTCTTTAGAATCTAAGGAGAATGGATTCTTTCCTTCTTCAGCTAATTCAGGGTTGAAACGGAATAAGTTCCAGTATCCTGATGTAACTGCTTTCTTTTCTTCAGACTGAGCAATGCTCATTCCGCCCTTGATACCGTGGTTGATACATGGAGCGTAAGCGATGATCAGTGAAGGTCCCGGATAAGCCTCTGCCTCTGCGATTGCTTTGACTGTCTGATTGTAATCAGCACCCATAGAAACCTGAGCAACATATACATATCCGTAGCTCATTGCGATTGCTGCAAGGTCTTTCTTCTTCACAGCCTTACCAGCTGCTGCGAACTGAGCGATCGCTCCTGCCGGTGTGGATTTAGATGCCTGACCGCCGGTGTTAGAGTAAACTTCTGTATCAAATACAAAGATGTTTACATCTTCACCGCTTGCAAGTACATGGTCAACACCGCCGAATCCGATGTCGTAAGCCCATCCGTCACCGCCGAAGATCCACTGAGATTTCTTAGATAAGTAATCTTTCATCTTAAGGATCTCTTTTCCTTCATTACATCCGCATGCCTCTAACGCTGCAACTAACTTCTTGGTAGCCGCTCCGTTTTTCTTGCCGTCTGTGTAAGTGTCTAAATATTCAGCTGCAGCTGCTTTTACATCTGCATTTTCTGTTGTCTCTGCCAGGGCAGCAACTTTTTCTTTTGTCTGAGCTCTCAGTGTAGTCTGTCCTGTGAACATACCTAAACCGAACTCAGCATTGTCTTCAAACAGAGAGTTTGACCAAGCCGGTCCCTGTCCTTCTCTGTTTACTGTGTAAGGTGTTGCCGGTGAAGAACCGCCCCAGATGGAAGAACATCCTGTTGCATTGGCAATGTACATTCTTTCACCGAATAACTGAGTGATCAGTTTTGCATATGGTGTCTCTCCACATCCTGCACAAGCTCCAGAGAACTCAAGGAGAGGTTTCCTGAACTGGCTTCCCTTAACAGATTCCGGTTTGAACTTGTCGAAGATATCTTCTTTGACAGGTAATGACTGTCCGTAGTTGTAAACTTCCTGCTGATCTCTCATACTGTCTAAGGATACCATAGTAAGGGCTTTTTCGCCTTTCTTTCCTGGGCAGACATTTGCACAGGAACCGCATCCGGTACAGTCAAGAACAGTGGTTGTCATAACAAATTTGTAATCCGGCATTCCTGTCATCGGAAGTGATTTTGTAGCCTCCGGTGCTGCTGCCAGTTCTTCTTCTGTCATCGCAACCGGACGGATCACTGCATGAGGACATACGTAAGCACAGAAGTTACACTGGATACAGTTGTCCGGATTCCATGTAGGAACATCTACTGCAACTCCACGTTTTTCATATGCTGCAGATCCCTGAGGCATATGTCCGTCAGCGTAAGGAACTAAGTCGCTTACCTTTAAGGAGTTACCGATCTGTCCATTGACAGCGTTCTGGATGTTGTTGACGTAATCAACAAGCTCTTTTCTGTCTCCGGATACTGGGTGCAGTAAGCTTTCTTCTGCACAGTCAGCCCACTCTGCCGGAACCGGAACTTCTACGACGCTCTTGGCACCTGCTTCGATCGCGTCATGGTTCATCTTAACGATATGGTCACCCTTCTTGCTGTAAGAAGCGGTAGCTGCATCTTTCATGTACTGGATCGCATCTGCTTCCGGAATGATTCCTGATAACTTGAAGAATGCAGACTGAAGAACTGTGTTGATACGTCCGCCGAGTCCGATTTCTTTACCGATCTTGATACCATCGATCACATAGAACTTGATATTGTGCTTAGCCATGTAAGCTTTTACCTGTCCCGGAAGGTGATCTCCAATCTCCTCTACCGGCCAGCTGCAGTTTAAGAGGAATGTTCCGCCATCTTTTAAGTCCTGAACCATGTTGTATTTTGTGATGTACGGAGCACAATGGCATGCTACAAAGTCAGCTTTGTTGATCAGGTATGTTGCTTTAATCGGGTCATCACCAAAACGTAAGTGGGAAATTGTAACACCGCCTGATTTCTTAGAGTCATAATCAAAGTATGCCTGAGCATATTTATCTGTATGGTCACCGATGATCTTGATAGAGTTCTTGTTAGCACCAACAGTACCGTCAGCTCCAAGGCCCCAGAATTTACAGCTTACTGTGCTTTCCGGTGTGGAAGAAACTGCTTCTCCTCTTTCAAGAGATAAGTTTGTCACATCATCATTGATTGAAACAGTAAATTCTTTCTTGTCTTTATTGTTAAATACAGAGATGATATCAGCAGGAGTTGTATCTTTAGAACCTAATCCGTAACGTCCTCCGTTGATTGTCACCTGCTCGAATTTTGTTCCTCTTAATGCGGAAACAACATCTAAGTATAATGGCTCACCAAGAGATCCCGGTTCTTTTGTCCTGTCTAAAACGTTGATTGTCTTAACAGTTTCCGGGATCACTTCCACTAATTTTTCAGCAACGAACGGTCTGTAAAGTCTTACTTTAACGACACCTACTTTTTCGCCTTTTGCTGTTAAGTAATCGATGGTCTCATCGATGGTCTCACATACAGATCCCATAGCGATGATCACAGATTCAGCATCAGGAGCACCGTAGTAGTTGAACAATTTGTAATCTGTACCGATCTTAGCATTTACCTGGTTCATGTAATCTTCAACGATCGCCGGGAATGCATCGTAGTATTTGTTGCATGCTTCTCTTGCCTGGAAGAAGATGTCTGGGTTCTGTGCAGATCCGCGGAGAACCGGATGTTCCGGATTCAAAGCGTTTGCCCTGAACTTCTCAAGAGCTTCGTAATCCACCATATCTGCAAGGTCTTCATTGTCCCACATTTCGATCTTCTGGATCTCATGAGATGTTCTGAATCCGTCGAAGAAATGTAATACAGGAACACTTCCCTTGATTGTAGATAAATGAGCAACAGCGCCTAAGTCCATGACTTCCTGAACGCTGGAGCTGCAAAGCATTGCAAACCCTGTCTGGCGACAAGCGTAAACGTCAGAGTGATCACCAAAAATATTCAGTGCATGAGATGCGATTGCACGTGCAGATACATCAAATACACAAGGCATTAATTCACCTGCGATCTTGTACATATTAGGAATCATCAGCAGTAATCCCTGAGATGCAGTGTAAGTAGTTGTCAGTGCACCTGCTGCAAGAGAACCGTGTACTGTTCCTGCTGCTCCGGCTTCAGACTGCATTTCAACTAATTTTACAGGATGTCCGAAAATATTTTTCTTTCCCTGTGTTGCCCACTGGTCTGTTGATTCTGCCATTGGTGAGGATGGTGTAATCGGATAGATTGCAGCTGTCTCAGTAAACGCATAAGATACGTGTGCTGCGGCTGTGTTACCATCCATGGTTTTCATTTTTCTTGCCATGTTTCTTCCTCCTAAAAAATCTTGTGCAAATATTAACAATCTACACTTAAGTTTTTCCCTTCTCCTTACAAAGGAGACAGGATGTTATCACAACAACGGGACCGTTGTTTAGAACAAAATAAAACTGTATACAATCATGTATACAGCCTTATTTTACATCATTCAAACGGGTTTTTAAAGGATTTTAACTAAATTTCTTCGTATTTTTTTTAGTACTTTATGAAGCTTTTTTTTAAGGAAAAATCTTGTCCAAAAAATAACAGTGTCTTTTGTCTATTTTGCCTGATTTTTTAGAGATTCTTCGTGCTGACTGAAGGTTTCTGAGAAAATATGAGTTCCCTTTCCGGTCTTATCTGTATGGTAATAGAGATAAGAATGTTTCTGCGGGGAAACTGCTGCCTTCAAAGCATTGATCCCCGGATTGCAGATCGGCCCCTCCGGGAGACCCTGATTTTTGTACGTATTATATGGGGAATCCACTTCCAGGTCTTTATACAGTGTTCTTTTCTTATTATATTTCCCTTTTGTAAGAGGATAGAGCACAGTTGCATCAATCTGGAGTTTCATTTTTTTGTCCAGACGATTGTAGATCACACCGGAGATCTTTGCATATTCAGCATCCACCTTGGCCTCTCTCTCAACGACAGACGCCAGAGTCACGATTTCATATGGTGTGAGACCGGTCTTGTTTTCTTTGGATAGCTGCTCCCATTTGGTATTGAAATTGTCCAGCATCATAGCCACGATCTTTTTGGCATCGGTATGCTTGTATACCTCATAGGTATCAGGAAATAAAAATCCCTGCAGTTTATAGCTTACCTGTGCCTTTTCGGGCACCGATTTCAGCCACTCATAAGAATAACTGTCAAGATCATCGGCGGCTTTCAAAAAATCTTCTGCCTTGCAGACATCATTCTGTTCAAATTTCTTCGCCGCAAGTTCTGCCGTATAGCCCTCTGGTATCGTGATCCTGACCGTCCGCTCTTCTTGTTTTTTTCTCGCAGCCTGTTCCCGCTCTTCTTTTTTCACTTTGAACATCCAGCAGGCTGTACCCAGGGCAGCAATGACCAGAGCCAGCAGTAAAATCCACAGTTTTTTTGATTTCTTTTTCTTTTCGTAAAAACTTAAACCCATAAATTCCTCCATAATTCGACACTGATTATCTCTCATTATACTGATATTGTTCTGAAATACCACCCTTTTTATTAGATTTTTTAATATTTTTAATACATTTGTAACTTCATTGACATTCTTTTGGTTTGCTATATAATCAGTTATATAGGAAGATATAGAAAGGAATAGGAATTATGGCAAACCCAATCGTAACAATTACAATGGAAAATGGAGATATGATCAAGGCAGAATTATATCCGGATATCGCTCCGATCACAGTAGAAAACTTTGTGAAGCTGGTGAAGGAAGGTTTTTATGACGGACTGACATTCCACCGCATTATTTCCGGATTTATGATCCAGGGAGGATGTCCGAACGGAAACGGAACCGGAGGACCGGGACACACCATTAAAGGTGAGTTCAGCATGAACGGAGTAAAGAACGACTTAAAGCACACGCCGGGCGTGTTATCCATGGCAAGGTCAATGGCTCCGGACTCTGCCGGTTCCCAGTTCTTTATCATGCACAAAACATCTCCGCATCTGGACGGACAGTATGCCGCATTTGGACAGGTCATCGAGGGCATGGATGTCGTCAATAAACTCGCTGAGGTGGCAACGGACTATTCTGACGCGCCGTTGGAAAAACAGGTTATGAAATCTGTGACCGTAGAAGAATAAAAACATTAAAAGACTTACTTGAAATGCTTAGGACACCGTGCGGTTCTAAGCATTTCTTTTGACACAGTAAAGAGGATACATCAGATAGGGAGGAACACTTTTGGAACATAAATATTTATTTTTCGATGTGGATGAGACTTTGTACAGCAATAAGACCGGTCAGATCCCGCCGAGTGCAGCCAAAGCATTAAAGCAGGCCCAGGCTAACGGCCATAAAATCATCTTGAATACCGGAAGGCCTTATGCATATATAGGGAATGACTTCTTTTCCCTGGATTTCGACGGCTACCTCTGCGGCAACGGCACCGATCTCCGCTACAAGGGAGATATCCTGTACCACCGTGAGCTTCCTGAAGATATCCAATCCCGGATCATAGATTTGTGCCGTAGCCACAGCATCCGTGCCTGTCTGGAAGGAAGCCGCTGTTCCTATTACACTGACGATGACACCTCGTTCCATCCCTATTACGCTTCCATGATCCAAGTATGCAGAAGTTCTGACGGCATGGTGATAGAATTTAACTGGAACAATGTAAAATCCTTTGATAAACTGGTCTGCTTTTCCAGTCCGGATACGCCTCAGAATATGACCGCCTTTATTGAAGATATTCACTCCCTGGACTTTCCGTTCAAGTGCATCAAAAATGGCGAAGATTTTTATGAAGTTATCCCGGAAGACACATCCAAAGGAACTGCCATTACTTTTATTGCGGAATACCTTAACATCCCAATCGATGACTGCTATGCTTTCGGAGATGCCCCCAATGATCTGCCCATGTTTGAAGCTGCAGGACACGGTATCGCTCTTGGGAATGCATATGACTGTGTAAAAGATACTGCGGAGTATGTGACAACGGACATTGACGCACATGGAATTTGGAATGCACTGGAACATTATGGTTTTTTGTAAAAAGAGAGTTTTGAAAAGAGAAACTTCAGCGAAATCTCTGAAATCCTTTACAAAAACGCCCAAAAATAGTATAGTATAAGTAAAGAAAGGAGCATATCGCCCACTGAGGTGGTTAGCCTCCGGTTTGTGCATAAGCCTACCCAGACCGCCAAGTACAGGGTAGGCTTATTTATTTACGCTTGTTTTTCCTATCTATGTAGGCAAGCAGTGTTAAAATTATACTATATTTTATATTTAATTACAATATTTTACTCATCATAAAAAGACTGTTGTTTAGAACAGCCTTTTTATATATCTTCTTATTTCACTCTTGCCGTCAGTTCCCCGTTTTGTTCATCAATCAGGATCGTATCTTCCATATTAACCCCATCACTTAAGATCAGCCTTGCAGCCAATGTTTCCACGCTCTTCTGCAGATACCTCTTTAACGGTCTGGCACCGTACATCGGGTCATATCCGTTGTCCGCCACAAAGATTTTTGCTGACGGTGTGAGCTCTACGGCAAGCTCTTTGTCACTGAGACGTTTATTCAAATCTGCAACTAACAGGTCAATGATATTCGTGATGTTTTCCTTCGTCAGCGGTTTAAACAGGATCATCTCATCCAGGCGGTTTAAGAATTCCGGCCTGAAATGGTTTTTTAAGTCTGCCATAACCATATCTTCTGCCTCTTTTGTAATATTACCGGATTGATCGATGCCTTCCAGCAAATAGGTGGAACCGATATTGGAAGTCATGATAAGGATCGTATTTTTAAAGTCTACGGTCCTTCCCTTAGAATCTGTAATCCTTCCGTCATCCAGCACTTGCAGCAGGATATTAAACACATCAGGATGAGCTTTCTCCACCTCATCAAACAATACAACAGAATAAGGTTTTCTTCTGACTGCTTCCGTCAGCTGTCCACCCTCCTCATATCCTACATATCCCGGAGGCGCCCCGATGAGACGGGCTACGGAGTGTTTCTCCATATATTCACTCATATCGATGCGGACAATATTCTGTTCATTGTCAAATAAACTCTCTGCCAGTGCCTTGGCAAGCTCCGTCTTTCCTACACCTGTAGGTCCAAGAAACAGGAAAGAGCCGATCGGTTTGCTCGGGTCTTTGATCCCCGCCTTGGAACGGATGATAGAGTCCGTCACAAGCTGCACTGCATTGTCCTGCCCCACAACTCTTTTGTGTAAGATCTCATCCAGATGAAGTGTCTTATTTCTCTCACTCTCCGTAAGTTTAGCCACAGGGATACCGGTCCAGCGGGAAATGATCTTGGCGATCTCTTCGTCTGTTACACTTTCCCTGACCATGGATCTGTCTTCTTTTCTGACCTTTTCTTCTTCCTCCTCCAGCTGTTTTTTCAGCTCAGGGAGGCGTCCATACTGAAGTTCCGCAGCCTTATTTAAATCATAGTTTCTCTGTGCAATCTGTATTTCGTTGTTTACAGATTCAATTTCTTCTCTCAGTTTGGAAACCCTCTCCACGGAAGACTTTTCATTCTCCCATGTGGCTTTCTTGGCATTAAAATCTTCTCTCATCTCTGCCAATTCTCTCTGAAGTTCCAAGAGACGTTCTCTGCTCAGGTTATCATCTTCTTTCTTGAGCGCAGCTTCCTCGATTTCCAGCTGCATGATCTTCCTCTGGACCTCATCCAGCTCTGAAGGCAGGGAGTTCATCTCTGTCTTGATCATGGCACATGCCTCATCCACCAGGTCAATAGCTTTATCTGGAAGGAAACGGTCCGTAATATAGCGGTTTGACAGGGTCGCAGCAGCCACCAAAGATCCATCTGTGATCTTTACCCCGTGGAAAACCTCGTAGCGCTCTTTAATTCCTCTCAAAATAGAAATCGTATCTTCAACGGTAGGCTCATCCACCATGACCGGCTGGAACCTTCTCTCCAGAGCCGCGTCTTTTTCAATATACTGACGGTACTCATCCAGAGTAGTCGCTCCGATACAGTGGAGTTCTCCTCTGGCCAGCATCGGTTTCAACATATTGCCCGCATCCATGGAGCCCTCTGTCTTTCCTGCTCCTACGATCGTGTGCAGCTCATCGATGAACAGGATGATCTGTCCCTCGCTCTTTTTCACTTCTTCAAGAACTGCTTTCAGACGTTCTTCAAATTCTCCTCTGTACTTGGCACCTGCCACAAGAGATCCCATGTCCAGAGAGAAAATCGTCTTGTCCTTTAACTGTTCCGGTACATCCCCTCGGACGATCCTTTGGGCAAGTCCTTCTACTACCGCAGTCTTACCGACGCCGGGCTCTCCGATGAGCACCGGGTTATTCTTGCTTTTTCTTGACAGGATGCGGACAACATTCCGGATCTCGCTGTCTCTCCCGATCACGGGGTCCAGTTTCTGCTCTCTGGCGCGCTTCACCAAATCGTATCCATATTTCTCCAACGTATCATACGTTGCCTCGGGATTATCAGTGGTTATCTTTTTGTCTCCTCTTACTTTGGACAAAACCTCCAGGAAACGGTCTCTGGTGATTCCATAACCTCTGAACAGTTCTTTCACCGCATTGTTTGGCTTTTTGATCATGGCAAGAAACAGATGCTCCACAGATACATATTCGTCTCCCATGGCTTTCATCTCGTCTTCCCCTGCCAGCAGTACCTGATTCAGCGCCTGGCTCATGTATACCTGTCCGCCGGAAACCTTCGGTTTCTTCTGGAGCAGCTGCTGTACCTGGGCCAAAAAGGAATCTTTATTGACATTCATCTTCTCCAAAAGACTTAAGATTAAACTGTCTTCTATGGTCAGCAGGCTATATAATAAATGTTCCTGGTCAATTTCCTGGTTTTGGCAGTCATAAGCAATCTTTTCACACTGATTTACTGCTTCGACCGACTTTTGAGTAAACTTATTAATATTCATTTTCACTCCTCCAATCTTATTTGTTCTATATTTAGTATAACACCTAGCATATAAAAAGCAAGTATTATTTTTTCATTTCTTGACATTCTTCCATGTATCTGCTATTTTATATACATACCAATAGTATGTATATAAGAAAGGATGTTATTCCATGGCAAGAAATAAATATCCCGAGATTACAGAGCAGAGGATCTTGGACGCATCGCTGAAATTATTTCTGGAAAAAGGCTACGAGCACACAACCATTCAGGATATCATCGACGAACTGGGGGATTTGACGAAAGGCGCCATATATCATCACTTTAAATCCAAAAGTGAGATTATAGAAGCCGTCATGGACCAGCTCTACGGCGGGCAGGAGAAGGACTACGAAGATATTTTGAATGAATCCGGTACAGGACTTGAAAAATTAAAAAAGCTGATAATCGTATCAATAAACAATCCAGGCAATCAGCTGATCATCAAGGCCGCTCCTAATATCATGAAAAATCCGCGCTTCCTCATGAAACAGCTTTTTGACAGTCTGAATGATACGGCACCCCGGCTGATTCTGCCGTTAGTGGAACAAGGAGTCAGGGATGGTTCCATAAAAACAGAATATCCAAAAGAACTTTCAGAAGCCATGCTCATCTTGTTCAATCTCTGGATGAATCCATTTATCATCCAAAATACAGAAGAAGAACTCATTCACAAAATACAGTTTATGAAAGATCTGCTGGAACGGCTCGGAATACCTCTGCTGGATGACGAAGCACTCCTTGTGCTTGAATCTTACCGAAAACAGCTTGAAGAAAAAAGCTGACTCATCCATCCGTCCTCAGACTGGACTCATACAGTCCGGTCTTGGTGACTGGTGAAAACACCAATTTTTTTGTCATTTTACATACCAACCGAATGTATGAAAGGAGTTTTTATGAACGATAAACTATTCACACGGGATTTTTCCCTCGTAGTGATCGGACAGATCATTTCTCTGTTCGGCAATTCCATCCTGAGGTTTGCACTTCCTCTGTACCTTTTGAATGAAACCGGATCTGCATCCCTGTTCGGCGTAGTCACCGCCTGCTCATTTATTCCTATGATCCTTCTGTCACCCGCAGGGGGAATCGTTGCGGACCGGGTCAACAAAAGAAATATCATGGTGATTCTTGATTACGCGACCAGCGCACTGATCCTGCTGTTTACGGCAGCTCTGGGTCATGTTTCCCTGGTACTGCTTCTGATCATCACCCTGATGCTCCTCTACGGCATTCAGGGAGCATACCAGCCGGCAGTCCAGGCAAGCCTTCCTGTTCTTATAAGCCCGGACCGTCTGCTTTCCGGAAATGCAGTCATCAATCAGGTCAATGCTCTGGCCAATCTGATCGGTCCGGTGGCAGGCGGAGCCTTATACGGATTTTACGGAATCTGCCCGATATTATATGTGAGCATCGTCTGCTTTTTATTTTCTGCCACAATGGAACTGTTTATCCATATCCCGTTTAAAAAGCCGAAAAAGGGAACCAGTGTGTTTGCGGTAGTAAAACAGGATCTTTCAGATAGTTTCCGCTTCATCCGTACAGAACAGCCTGTCATAGGGAAAGGAATCCTGATTGTCTGCGCATTTAACTTATTTTTAAGTGCCCTGATCATCGTAGGCCTGCCTGTGATCATCACGCAGTTTCTCCATATGTCCAGCCAGCTTTATGGATATGCTCAGGGAGCCTTAGCCCTCGGAGGCCTTTTGGGCGGCATTCTCACCGGAGTCTTTGCAAAACGGCTGAATATCCAGGGTGTCCATGTTCTGCTTTTGCTCAGCGGAGCAGCCCTCCTCCCGATCGGACTCGTGCTGAATCTGGATATTCTTCCAATGGCAGCCTACATTGTGATCACCCTGTGCAGTTTCTTTATGATGGTCTGCTCCACAATGTTTACCGTACAGATGCTCTCATTTGTACAGATTCTGACACCGCACCATCTGATCGGCAAAGTCATCTCCTGTATTATGGCACTGTCCATGTGTTCCCAGCCTCTGGGGCAGGCCGTATATGGAGTCCTGTTTGACGTTTTAAAGGGCCAGTCTTATTTTGCGGTCTACGGCGCTTGTCTGATCTGCTGTCTGATCTCCTGGAAATCCAGAAAAATATTCCGGACAATTTCCCTGGCAGAACCAGCTGCTGAATAAAAAACTTGATATAATAAGAGGAGGCAGCAACAAAATTGTCTGCTTCCTCTTCCTGATCCGGTGGTCTGTTTACAGAATCACCGGGATTTTTTTATCGATTTCCATTGTGTCTTTTGTTACAAGGCAGTCCAATGCAAGTACCTGTACTCCAGAATCCGCTGCTCTCCTCAGAGTATCCCCAAATGCCCTGTGGGTGCGGTCGTTGGGCCTGAAACAATGCACTCCTTTCATCTGAATGACAAAGATGATATATGCCTCATACCCCTCCTTTGCACAGTGTATGAGCTCCTCTATATGCTTGACTCCCCGTTCCGTAGGGGCATCCGGAAACCATGCTGTTCCATCCTCTTCCAGGGTCACTCCTTTTACTTCGGCAAAGACCTCTCTGGTTTCCGTCATGAGTTCTCCTCCTCTGATAAAGAAATCAAATCTGGAATTTCCATACTTCCTTTCTGCCTTGATCTCTTTTATATAAGGAAAGATTCCTCCCTTTCTCAGCCATTCTTCCACAGCTTTATTAGGAGCCTGTGAATCCATATTGATCATCAGACTTCCTTTGTTCACACCGATCAGTGAATATTTTGTTTTTCGCTTCGGGTCGTTATGCCGCTGAAGATAAACCCTGGCTCCTGGTATCAGCAGTTCCCTGCATCTTCCCGTATTCTTTACGTGTGCCTCTTCCTCCTGTCCTCCGATGAGGACAATGGCTATAAACCGGTTGGGGCGTTTTAAGAATGTACCTGAAATGATATGATCATAATGCATGTTGTTATCTCCTTATCCGCCCATAATGATAACTTTTGGAAGATTTGATGTCAAGGACACAGTGGGCAAGCCCACTTCAACTCCCCAAACCCTCAATCTTTGAGAGCCTTGGCTTTGTGTCACTGCCTTTCGACAGTTTTACCGATGAATATGAAATTGTCCGAGACAAACCACTTTCGTCTACACTTTAATTATTGTCTGCTGTTCTCTCTTATATCAAGGATTAATATCACCTTTTTTCTTTCCAGCATAATCTATACTATAATCCCCCAAGAAAGGAGATATAAGAATGACCACTGCCCTTTCCTTAGAGCAGGTTTCCTACTCTTACCATACTCTGAAGCAAGAAACTACGGCTCTTTCCTCAGTCACTTTTGATGTATTAAGCGGTGAATTCGTTGCGGTAGTAGGCCCGAGCGGATGCGGAAAATCTACTATGCTGCATTTAATTGCAAAGCTTCTTCCCCTGTCCGGCGGCACCATCAAGATCAACGGCACGCCGATCGAGGAGTCCACCGACCATATCGGATATATGCTCCAGAAGGATCAGCTTCTCCCCTGGCGCACTATTTATGAAAATGTTACTCTGGGACTCAAGATACAAAATATCAAAGATCCGGAGGCATTTGATAAAGTTGACCGGCTGTTGGAACTTTACGGACTCAAAGACTTTAAGAATTCTTATCCCAGCCAGCTTTCCGGAGGTATGCGCCAGAGGGCTGCTCTGATCCGTACTCTCGCCCTGTCCCCGGATATACTTCTCCTGGATGAACCATTTTCTGCATTGGACTACCAGACAAGACTCCAGGTATCCGATGATATAGGCACCATCATAAAAGAAAAGAAAAAAACAGCTCTCCTCGTTACCCATGATCTTTCTGAGGCGATCAGTATGGCCGACCGTGTCATTGTGCTGTCCAAACGTCCGGGAACTGTCAAGACCATTGTGCCTATTCACCTTACCTGTGGAAAAAAAACACCGCAGGCTGCAAGAAATGCAGTGGAGTTCAAAGATTATTTTAATCAATTATGGAGGGAAATCAATGACTGATCCAATTTCTAAAGAACAGTCCGAGTATTTAAACCAAATACAACGGAAAAAATATTGGATCCGGGTTGCCCAGGTCCTTCTGCTTCTCCTTCTTTTATTTGCCTGGGAAACTGCGGTTTCAAAGAATATACTGAACGGATTTATTTTCAGCAGTCCAAGCAGGATCATCCGGTGTTTTTACGGCATGGTAATAGACCATTCCATCTTTCTTCATATCGGGGTGACTCTGGCCGAAACGCTCGTAAGCTTTGCGCTGATCACTTTATTTTCAGTGCTGATCGCAACCATATTATGGTGGTTCCCCACGGCTGCCAGGATCATTGACCCATACCTTGTAGTCTTAAACAGTCTCCCGAAATCAGCTCTTGCTCCGATCCTGATCGTCTGGCTCGGAAACAATATGAAAACCATCATTATCACCGCGATCTCCATTGCGGTTTTCGGAAGCATCCTGAATTTATACAGTGGATTTCTCCACGTAGATAAGGAGCGTCTGACTCTCATCCGGACTCTCGGAGGAACCAAAAAAGACTGCCTGACCATGGCAGTCATACCAAGCTGTATTCCGCTGCTTTTGAGCATTATGAACGTAAATATCGGACTTTCTCTTGTAGGTGTGATCATCGGAGAATTTTTGGCCGCGCGCTCCGGCCTTGGATACCTGATCATCTACGGAAGCCAGGTATTTAAAATGGATTGGGTACTAATGTCTATCGTTATCTTATGCATCATCGCTATGCTTCTGTACGCCCTGACCGGATTTATAAAGAAAATGTATCAGAGAAAAATCTGATCCTAAAACAAATGAGACCAAAGGAAATCAAACGATCTTTGCCCGTTGATTTCCGATGATCTCATATCATTATTGTTCATACTCAGTCCTTCCAGATTGTTCACCAATACCTGCTTGTCATAGTCATAGATGATATCTGTTCTTCCGATCTTTTGGCTCACTTCCTCGATCACAGTATGTCGTCCGAATACCTCAAAATATTTTCTGAAAATGAAAGCGTATCTCGCTTCGCAAAGCCGTCCATAGGTTGGATCATCCGCAAAATTCTTGACAAACTTTTTTAAAAGATTCTCATTTCCCATAAATCTTCCGATGATTACCGGATAATCTTCGTCTCTTCCTCTATAAAAGTCTTCTAAATTCATATCGATAGCCCCCTTTTTCTGCCTGATCAGTCTTTTATTTTATAAGTATTTCTGTTAAATCTGCTTATCTTCATGATATAATATAATCAGCCAAATTACTAGGAGGAATTTAAAAATGAAAGCAGATCTTCATTCACATACTGTGCTGTCCGACGGCGCTTTAAACGTCGACCAGCTGATCTCCCAGGCGAAACGCGTCGGCCTGGATTATATCGCCGTAACAGACCACAATTCCACCCACTCTATTCCCGCTGTGCTTGCTCTCGGAGAAGAACTTGGGATCAATGTCATCCCCGGAGTCGAGATCAACTCTGTCCACGAGGCTTCAGATACAAAACCTCACCTTCTCTGCTACTATCCCGCCGATGTAAAGAAACTTCAGAGAAAACTTGACCGGTATCTGGAATATCAGCGGCAGACGAAGCTTGCCATGTACGAAAAAATCATGGAAGATTATCCGATCACAAAAGAACAGCTCTTTGAGGCCGCCCGTGAAAGTACCACCCTGTACGAAGTACATATGATGCAGGTCCTGGCTTCTTTGGGATATACAGGAACCCCTATTGGAGAACTCCACAGAGAGCTTTTTTCATCCGGTTCTAAATACAAGCTGCCCCAGAAAGATATGACAACCCATGAAGCAGTAAGTCTGATCCGTTCCTGCGGCGGCATTGTCGTTCTGGCTCATCCGGGAGAATACAAAAATCCCATGCTCATGGAAATGCTCATTGAAGAAAAACTCATTGACGGTATCGAACTGAATCATCCGAGAAATGATGAGCGGACCATGGATCATATCAGATCCCTGGCCAAAGAACATGACTTATTTATGACCGGCGGCACGGATTTCCACGGCATATATACAAAGACACCTTATCCGATCGGTTCTTTCCTTTGCCCGGAAGAAGGACTGGAACGTCTGACAGCAGCGGGCAAGGCTGCCAATGAAGCATACCTTCATTCTTCCTGCCGGAAAGAAACCGAAGAATCTGAAGAAGCAGAAGCAGGTACCCCACAATAGAGGGACCTGCTTTTTTTGTTTTCAAAATATCATTCTTCATTGTCTAATAATTTTTGCAGATCTTCTGCTGAAGCATCCATCTTCACTGAAATCTCTTCCATAGTCAGCCCCGAATTCAGGAATCGGGTGATCACCATCTTCATTGACTCTCCCACCTCGATGAGATGCCCGTCCAGATCATAAAACCTGACGACACGCTGTCCCCAGCCATGCTCGATCACATTCCCCAAACACTCAATATCCGTGAAAGTTTTCAACCTTTTCAAGAATCCATCAAAATCCTCTTCTTCAAAACAGATTTCAATGTTATTTGTTTTTTTCTGAACTCTCTCTTTTGGAATGTTCACCAGCCAGTCAAAGTTCTGCTGCAGTGAAAGACCGCAGGTGAAGGATATATTGATACCATAATCCTGATAAAGCTCCAATCCGAATAAATCCTCATAAAACTTTCTGGATTTATTAATATCTGATACGGATAAGACTGTACATATATATTTCATATAAAAACTCCCTTCGTCTTTAAAATACTCCTGGCAACGCTGAGTCCGTTAGCCGATGCCTGCTGAAGGCCTCTTGTAACGGAGGCTCCATCACCGATCGCCCGAAGGCCTTTGATGTTGGTCTCAAACGACTGGTCTGTGACGACTTTATTGGAATAAAATTTTACTTCCACTCCATAGAGCAGCGTTTCATCGCTGGCCATCCCCGGCGTCACCTGATCCAGTGCATAGATCATCTCTTCAATCGCTTTCATGATTCTGTAAGGAAATACCAATGACAGATCCCCGGGCACCGCGTCTTTTAAAGTCGGCGTAATGTTATTTCTGAGAAGGCGTTCCTCCGTCGTCCTGCGTCCTCTGACAAAATCCCCGAACCTCTGGACAAGAATCTTTCCGTCACAGAGCATATTGCTCAGCTGTGCGATGTGTTTCCCGTACTGGATAGGCTCTTTAAACGGCTTCGTGAAATTTTTCGATACAAGAATTGCAAAATTTGTATTCTTCGTCTTATATTTTTCTGCCTTATATGCATGGCCATTTACCACAGCGAGTCCGTCCTCATAATATTCTGTAGCCACTTCCCCTGAAGGATTGGTACAGAACACACGAACCTTGTCGTCAAAGGTCGGCGTATAATATACCAGCTTTGCCTCGTACAGGCTCTTGTTCAGTTCTTCCATGATTTCATCCCGGACTTCCACTCTGACGCCTACATCTACCGTTCCCACCTCAGTCTCAATCTCGTGTTCCCTGCACAGGTTGCTGAGCCATTCAGATCCTTCCCTGCCCACGGCGGCTACAATTTCCTCTGCATAGAAAGTATCTCCTTTATCGGTGACAACACCCTGCACCCGTCCTTCTGCAGTCATGATATTTTCAACCATGGTGTTAAATTCTATCCTGACTCCGGCACCAAGCAGGTGTTCCTGAAGCCTTTGGTATATCTTATACCCCTCTTCCGTGCCCAGATGCCGGATCGGACACTCGATTAATTTCAGATTGGCTTTAATTGCCTTTTTTCTGATCCTGGCAATTTCTTTTTCTTCATTCAGTCCGTACACTTTTGTGTCCGCCCCAAATTTCAAATAGATCTGATCAGATTCTTTCAACAGCTGTTCTGTCTTTTCGTAGCCAAGGATCTGCGGCAGATTTCCGCCCACATCAGGAGACAGGGAAAGCTTTCCGTCAGAAAACGCGCCTGCACCTGCAAATCCGGTAGTAATGGAACATGGCTTACAGCCCACACACACTTTTGTTTTTCTTTTGGGACAGGACCGGTCTTCAATCCTTCTTCCCTTCTCTATCATTAATATCCTTAAATCCGGTTTCTTTTGTGAAAGCTCATACGCGCAGAAAATCCCGGAAGGTCCTGCTCCTATGATAATGACATCAAATGTATAATCCACAATATACACACCCTTTCCTGTATTTTTTCCACTGCTGCTAAACATAAAATACAGACTTATTGTAACATAAGATCAGGATAAATAACAAACAAAGCTGTGTCCCGGATGAAGGGGAACACAGCTTTTCTGCTAAAAATGTCTTTATTATTTTATCAGTCGTCTGGCTTTCAGAGCTTCATAAGGAAGACCATGTTCCAGGCACCTCTGCGCTGCCCCAGTAAGCCTGTCTCCGCTGAAAAGTTTTCTTATCGGATCAAATGCTGCTCTGTAAATAGAATCCGGAATCTCTCCCGTCAGCGTCGGAAGGTTTTCCAGATTATCCAGCTCTTCTTTTGTACTATCATATTCTTCTCAGGCAACCCCAGAAAGCGGTGATGCATGAGGGCCATTGATTGCAAACACTTTTAAATCCTTTAAAGTTTCTATAATTTCCGGGATCATAATCACATCCGTATTGTCATATTTGTTATTACTCCATATTTGCATGTCTTGCAAACAGATCGTCATCTGACTGATTTGTGATCCTCATCAGATCCATAACCATACAGTCATATGTAATCCAGCTTAACTGCTCGAATCCGGAACCGGCAGCCTGAACAGTTCCCGCTCCTTCATGATTGTCACACTTCTTTGTGACTCCTGGAAGTGTGATCACCGCATCCGCCATAGATCCGATTGTGTTCTCAGGGAACATTGTAATTGTCGCCACCTTTGCACCCTGGCTCTTTGCCTTCTTGGCATTAGACACAAGGCTTGCGGTATTTCCGGAACCGGAGCCGACAATCAGCAGATCTCCTGCCTGAATAGACGGTGTGGTCGGCTCACCGACAAAGAATACGGTATACCCAAGATGCATCAGGCGGTTGGAAAATCCTCTGGCAGCAAATCCGGAGCGTCCCGCACCGCTTACAAAAATTCTTTTTGCCTCTGTGATCAGTTTTTCCACTGCCTCTATCTGTTCATTATCTACTTCTTTTGCGTTGTCGGTTAATTCTCCGAGAATCGCCATCATATTTTTACATTCTGTCATAATCTTTACCTCCAGTCTCAAAGTGTGATTTAAAGCATCGCGTCTTTGATCGCCTTTGCTTCCGCAACCGGATCTTCTGCGTGTCCGATCGCAGATCCTACAATAATAATCTCCGGTTTTAAGGCAACATATTTATCGATGGTCTTGCTGTTGATACCTCCGGCAACAGCGATCTGAGCCTTCTTTGCATGTTCTGTCATGACCTGAAGATCCTGGATCGGCTCTCTGCCTGCTGCCTGCTGGTCAGCCCCTGTATGAACTGCCAGGATGTCAACTCCGATTTCTTCCATCTTCGTGATTCTGGCCGGAAGATCTTCCACACAGATCATATCCACAACGAGTTTTCTGTCATAATCTCTTGCAGCCTTTAAAGCACCTTCAATGGTCAGATTATCAGAAACACCAAGGATTGTCGCATAAGCGGCACCCGCCTCATAGGCATAGCTTGCTTCCAGATATCCGCCGTCCATGATCTTTAAATCGGCCAGGATCTCTTTGTCCGGGAAGAAACGGTGAAATTCACGCACACCCCTCATTCCTTCGTCCATAACAAAAGGAGTTCCCACTTCGATGATGTCAACGTGCTCCGCAACCTTGTCAGCGAAACGAAGTGCATCTACAAGGTTCATCTCATCTAATGCTAACTGTAATTTCATTTCATTTTCCTTCCTTTAATTCGTTGTAATCTTTGACAATCTCATCAAACATTCTGGTTCCCGCTTTAATGCCTGTAAAATGAGTCACTGCATCTTCAATGCCGTTATCAGCCACATACTGAAGCAGTTCAACTGACTGCTCATCTTCTTTGACATCAAACAGGAATGTTGCTGCGATACCTCTCAGGAGAAGTGTATTTTTAAGGTTTCTTTCCTCACATTGTACAGCTGGTCCCACCAGACGGTCATTCGGTGCAAGCTTTCTGATCGGTGCTCTGGAAATACGTGTGATCGTGTCTTTGATGCCAGGAGTACAGAAACGGTTTAATGCGAATGTAATGTAGTCTTCCATTTCCTTCTCGGTAAATCCATGTTTTGCAACCATCAGGGCCGCAACTTCTCTCATGACTTCTCTTGTCATTTCTATATTTTCCGGCACCGCGAAGTAATCCTGGATAATCTCATATCCCATCAGTTTTCCGATATAACCGGACCATGCGTGTCCGCAGTTGATCGTATAAAGTTTTCTCTCCAGGAATTTCTGAAGATTATCGGTATATTCTGCTCCGGTAATCGGAAGTTTCTCAGGGTCTACCAGCTTGTTCACTTCCACTGCCAGCTCGTGATCTTTTCCGATGTCAATTCCGTCTCTGCCGTCTTTGTCGGTACCGAATACCATACGGTCTACTGCCGTATTCGGGAATGCCGCTGCTTTTAAGAAGTCATCCTCAGAAGCAATTCCAGTTCTGACAAGTTCCTTTAAAAGCAGATCTCCGTTGAACAATGCGTTCTCACAGGGGATCACATTGACTCTTTCTTTGCCTGCTCCTAATCTGGCCTTCAGCCCTTTTGCAAGAGTGCCTGCAATTTTAGGGAAATTGTCTGCCAGCACTGCCGTAGTGACTACGTCTGCTTCCATGATCGCTTCCACGACTTTATCTTCTTCTGTAATCGGTGAAAGTGCAGAAACCTTGTCGATTTCTTTTCTCCTGTAATCCTCCTCGATCACATACAAGTAGTAGTTATGGTATTTGTTCAGTTCCGCGTTGACTTTCTCGTTTACGTCCACGAATACGATTTCATATCCTGTATCATGCAATAAATCTGCAATGAATCCGCGGCCGATCTTGCCAGCCCCAAAGTGTACTGCTTTCATTTTCTTCCCTCCGTCAATTCTAGCGGACCACATCTTTAAATACGTTCAGTATTTCTTCTTTGGTCTTTGCATTTCTAAGTTTTTCTACGTTGTCAAGATCTGAGCATGCCACTGCGATATCTCCTAAAATCTCAATATGCTCATTGTTCTTACCTGCAATTCCGATGATGACATTTGCAGTTTTTCCTTCATAGTTTACGCCCTCAGGAACCTGGATAAAAGAAATTCCTGAAGCCATAATCCTTTCTTCGGATTTTACGATGCCGTGCGGAATCGCAATGTGATTGCCGATGTAGGTAGAGACCACTTCTTCCCTCTTCAGCATGTCATCTATATATTCTTCTTTTACATAACCATTGTCTGCAAGGATCTGCCCCGCAGCCCGGATAGCTTCTTCCTTCGTAGCAAAAGCTGCGTTCAATCTGATGTTGTCTTCGTTAAAAATACTCTTCCTATCTGCCATAATGAAACCTCCTAAATTGATTCTCCTATATAATGTCTGAACCTGTGTCCAAAGCATTGCCTGATTTCTTCTTCGTCGCCCTTCTCTATTAACTTCATGACATCCCGGTCTTCGATGATCAATTCAGTAATATAGCGCAGAAACATCTGCTGTACTTCATCCATTTCCGTTGGATAGAAGAAAAATATAATGTTACTGATCGCATCCCCCTCCTGAGGATCTACCATTCGTTTTTCTTTTAAATGGTAAACGAAAAAAAGCGGTTTTTTTATTTTCTCTAAATAACATTCAAAGTAACTGATTTCCGTCGTTGGTATTGTAAAACGGCATTCATTTGCATGCCGGATCACATAATTTTTAATCTCCTGTTCACCGATGAAGATCCCGGCTTCCCAGATCGTATGTTCCAGATTTGAGAATAAGTGGTTTTCATCCTTCAGGTTATTAATTTCATACACATGGAATTCAGTCAATAAGTCTACTGCCCACGTAGTTAATTGTTTTAACTGTTTTAAAGATACGATGCTGTTGCTGCTTTCTAACTCCGCCGCCTTTCTTTCCTGTTCCTCAATCTTCCTTAAAGTCTGATGCTTGTGCCTTCTTATTTTTTCTTTTACAATCTCCAGCTCATTGTCATTCAGGAGCGGAGAAACTTTCAGATACTCCCTGTCTTTTAAATACAGTGGGATGGTTGACAGGATCAAGTCATAATCGTTTAAGTCTTCTTCTCCCAATCCTACCAAAGATACAATCTTTCTTACATAAATCTCGGGTATCTCCCTCTCCAGACGGCTGGCCAGCATCTTGGAAGATCCCATGCCGCTGGAACATACCACCAGCACCCGGAATGTCTTCTTTGTAATGTTGTCCAATGATACCGCAAAATATAATACCAGATACCCTATCTCATCATCCGGAAAATAATCATCCGGGAAGACTTTTCTGACCGTATCTTTTATAATGGAAAACAGCTGCGAATAATCTTTTTCAATGTCGCGGATGATCGGATTCGAGATACTCATTCCGCTCCTTGTCCGCACCAGGGCTTTATCGATATGTGTCAACAGTCCGTCCATAAGCTTTGTATCCTGGCTCAGGTTAATGCCCATACGCCTTTCTACCAGCTCCACAAACTCTTCAATCTTTGGCCTGAGCACAAAATTTTTGACAAACACATTTTCATTGTTCCGTTTTCCGACACTGATATCCATAACCCACAGAAGATATTCTTTCTCTGCCTCGCCCAGGGAAATAGAATATTTCTTTTCCAACATCCGGATCAATGCGGCAACAAGTTTTTTCAGATTCTTGTCCACATGTTCCACGGTAAAATCTGTACTGTATTTCCGATTACCGATTTTGTGTCTGCGAATCAGCAGCGACACCAACATGACTAATTCAGCATAATTCTGATCAAGTATCTGATAGTTTTTCTGAATCAGTTTATGGCTGATATCTTTTAATATTTTTTCACAGGTCTGAAACAGCTCCATGTATCCGTATTCATCCAACTTCTGCATAAATGGATGAAACTGTCTGACATTCCCCGCAAGCCAGTGTACGATCACATCCATATCTGTGTTTTTCATGATGATATTGACCATCAGATGATCTCTCGCCACCTGCTCACCGCCCAGGCAGATTCCGTCTCCCTTTTTTGAGATTAATTTAATATTGTACTCCGGAAGAATCTTTTCAATCTTTTTCAGATCATTCCTGATTGTCGGAAGAGATGTGCCCATATCGATTGCCAATGCTTCTGTCTTCATGAAGTCATCCTGATGAAGCAGCTCTAAGAGAACAAAATACATTCGTTCCTTAGGGTCCACTACCTGGAGTTTTTTATGTTCTCCTAATTCTGTCTGGAGTTTCTGAATGTGTTCAGGCAGACCGACAGCCCGGATTCCTTTTTTGCTCACCGTTTTCAATGTAATCTGATACTGCCTTAACACTTCAGTCACCTCGGGGATTTCCCGGTACACGGTCCTCTCTGAGACATTCATTTTATTGGCAATAGCTTTCATGGTTACGAAACCACGGCTGCTTAAGACAATCTGTATGATATCTTTTACACGATTAGACATCAGCATAATTTTGCAGCTCCTTTACTTATAAGGCGCCATAATCATTCAATTATGGCGCCGCAGCCTGACTATTCAGACATGTCTTTAATCTTCTTTGCGATTGCTGCCTGTTCTGCCGCATCCAGGAAATTTTCGATCGCTATGACCGGAACTCCTGCAGGAGCTGAATTTTTTGCAGCTTCATATAAGTTTTCGTTCGTTACGATAACATCTATGTCTGCTGGAATTTGATGAATGGATACATGGCTGACATCAATGAACATTCCAATCTTGTTCAGCTGTGTCTTCAGCATAGAAGCACCCATTGCGCTGGACCCCATTCCAGCATCACATGCAAATGCAACTTTTTTAACTTCTTTTTTCGGAAGAGTTGTATCTGTTGCTGCTGCTTTTTTCTCTTCTCCAGGAGCGCTGTGGCTTTCCACAAACTGGCTCATGTCGATTCCAGCAACTTCCTGTTCATCCTCTGGTGTTTTATCCCTCATTAAGAAGAATGCTGTCACCGCAAAGGATACCACGGTTGCTATCAAGTAAGCCATCAAGTTGACAAATAGTTTGCCCTTTGGTGACATAACGATTAACATGATCAAAGAACCAGGAGATACGGCTGCTACAGCACCACCGTCCATGATCTGAAGCCAGAATACTGCTGCGATACCACCGAGCATAGGCCCTAAGAGTGTGATCGGTTTGATCAGTGCATATGGGAAAGAAACTTCTCCAATACCACCGATGATTTGAATGATTGCCGCACCTGGTGCAGATTTTTTAGCCATTCCTTTACCGAATACACAGAATGCTAATACAAGACCTGCCCACATACCACCATTTGCTTCGATTAAGTACAAAATAGATTTCCCTGTTTCTGCTGCCTGCTCGATCGCCAACGGTGTAAAGATACCATGGTTGATCGCGTTGTTCAGGAACAGTACCTGTCCAGGAACTACAAAGATTTCTGTCAATGGGATTAAGCTGTGGCTTACAAGGAAATCAACGGCAACTGTTAACACACCTGTGATTGCTGAGAAGATCGGTGTTACGATCATGTAGCCAAGTATCATCATGATTGCTCCCACGATACCAAGTGAAAAGTTATCTACTAACATTTCCAGACCTGGTTTTATGTGACCGTCAAAGATTTTATCAACCTGTTTGATGATCCACGCACCGAGAGGTCCCATTACCATACCACCGATCATCATCGTTACGTCAGATCCAACGATAACACCGATTGTTGCTACGGTACCTGCTACAGCACCACGTCTTCCGTAAACAGTATGCCCCCCAGTGTAAGCAAATAACAATGGAATTAAGAACTTAAGTGTAGGCTCAATTACTTCGGCCAGTTTTGCATTTGGAAAATATCCAGTCTTCAGGAACAAAGATGTGAAAATACCCCAGGCAATCAATGCTCCAATGTTCGGCATGACCATTCCTGACAGGAAGCCGCCCATTTTTTGGACTTTAGCTTTGAAACCATTTGCCATAACAATCCTCCTTTTTTGTCCTCTTTTTTGGTATAATTTATTTCTGCGGTTAATGGTATTAACTTGATAAACGTTTATCTATAATTCCATTATATTGATTGTATTTTTATACGTCCACTATTGCCAGTGGTAAATTTTGCAGAAGAATTTTTGACAAAGTTTTCTTACATATTTTCCCTTATTTATCCCTTACAAACTGCATAAAAACGTGGTTTTACTGATCCTCCTAACACAAAAAAGGGAGAATAATTTTCATCATTTTTCTCCCCTTTTTTCGAAAATAAAATTTTAACTCATTATCGGTGGCCAGATAAAGACCAAGTCAGTCCCCGGTCTTCATCCTGCACACCTTTACCTTCATTCCCTGTTTTTCAAGTTCCTTTTTGTCAGCACTTCCAATCCCATCATCTGTGATCAGATACTGAAAATCACAGAGCCTCGCAAACCGGCAAAAGGTTTTGCGTCCAATCTTCGTACTGTCGCACAGCATGTATGCTTCCGTAGCGGTTCTCATCATCGCACGCTTCATCGCTGCCGTCTCCTCATTTGGCGTGGTCAGCCCTTTGGACACAGATAAAGCATTCGGTGATAAAAACAGTTTATCCACAGAAATCCTCTCAAGGAATTCGATCCCCAGAGAACCAAAGGTACAATCAAACTGGTTCCTTACAGTTCCTCCGATCAGTATCACCTGAATCGAAGGTTTTTTTTGCAGTTCAAGAGCGATGTTCAAATCGTTTGTCACAACCTTCAAGTCGTTGAAGTCCGTCAGAACCTTTGCAAACTCCAGCATGGTGGAACCGCTGTCGATCAAGATGATATCACCCTCACTGACATATTCCTTTGCTCCCTCGGCAATGATCCTTTTTTTATCCGGGTTTAAATTCCACCGGGAGGCAAGAAATGCCTCCTTAGTAACTTCATCTTCCTTTAACAGTGCACCACCGTGGGTCCGAATCAAGTGTCCCTCTTTCTCCAATTCACTCAAGTCGGACCTTATGGTGGCGCCGGTCACATGGAATTCTTCCGATAATTCATGGATGCCAGCCTTTTTATGTATTCTCATGTAGGCGAGCAATTCTTCTTTCCGCTCTCTTGCAAACATATATTATACTCCGAAATGATCTAATAAAATCTCTTCTGCTTCTTTATTCCATAATCCCTGATTCTTATCGCAGGCATCCGCGAGCTTCGCAAACAGAGGATCCGTCTCACCCAGTTTTCTGAAATCATCAATGGCAGTTAACGGCATTTCAAACTGTGTATAAGTAAGCTTCTTTCCTCCCGGTATCTCAGGTAAATGAAGGGTTGTGTCAACGATTGCATTGATGCCTCCGACATGAGTGATCATAACGGCCGGATTTACCTCTTTCTTCGCGATCAGATCGAGCGCTTCCAGAAGGTCTGCCTTAATGCCCCCTGAAGATCCCAGAAGCTTAGTATTTCTGTAATGGCAGTCATACAGGTTCATGTCTGCGGAAAATCCACTGTCGGCAGGTCCTGCAAAAAGGTTCATGCATCCGTCAAACGCAAGGATCTTGTTTCCTGTCTCCGCGATGGCTTTTACCGGAGCGTATACAAACACATCATGATATCCCTCTCCTCCGGTGAGATCCATCAGTTCTTTGACTTCATCGTCCATCTTTGCTGTATTTACATAATGAAGCTCAACGCCCCTCGCCTTGGCATCCTCTTCTGAGATTACTTCTCTTGCCCTGTTAATTCGGTCGTCATTAATCTCTGTGACTACAACCATTTTAGGTTTATTTTCCATAGCGAGCGCATAGCTGATAGCGCCCAGCCCCATCGGTCCGCATCCTCCAAGAATTGCGATATTTCCGCCCTCTTTTGCTCCGATAAAATGTTCATGGGTCTCAGGTTTTGTATGGTAGTTGGCCATATAACCGCCGATGATGCAGTACATAGGCTCTGACACAGAAACCTCATAGAAAGCATCACCGTCATAGTGGAGCAGGCAGCCTTTTTCAATGACATCGTTTGGAACGATGCAGTAAGTTACCGCGCCTCCGAAGTGCTCATAGGAATAACCCGGTGCCCCCATCTGATCCGGGATACCCGGCAGCACAACAAACCGTTCTCCAGCTTTGTACTCATCTGCCCATTTAGATCCCACCTTTTCGATCACTCCGGAAAACTCATGTCCGATGATGACTGGATGGTCTGCGATATCGTCAGGTACGCGGATATGACCGCTTCCCAGTTTTACTTCCTTCCATGTAGACATACAGATGCTGTCGCTCATGACCTTCAAAAGCACCTCATCTTTTTTGATCTCCGGCAGTTCAAACTCTTCCAGCCGGATATCTTTTGCCCCATACATTCTCACACCTTTAGCCTTCATAATGCCCCTCCTGGCTTTGCAAAAATTTTTAATTATTTTTAAAAATTTATATTTTTTTTCATTTCACAAATATCATACCACGCCTTCTTTTGTTTGGCAACAGTCAATTTGATTGAATCCTCGCTCAGCGGCGTGATATAATAGGCAGATCAATTCAATCGGCAAGGAGGGTAAAATCAATGGAGACATATGAATTCAACGGTGAAAAGTATAAAAAAGCTTCAAGGCATCAAAAGGAATGGGGTACTCGGTTAATTTTAGAATTGAATCTAACGGGAAAGGAATCCATTCTGGACTTAGGCTGCGGGGACGGGGTTCTGACAGAACAGTTATCCCTTCTGGTCCCTGAAGGAAAAGTTGTGGGGATCGATGCCTCTGAAGGAATGATTAAGACGGCAAGACAGCTTGAGAAGTATAATTTACAGTTTTATCATATGGACATGGCTGATATGGCGTTTAAAGAAGAGTTTGACGTGATCTTCTCCAACGCTGCACTGCACTGGGTAAAGGACCACTCCCTTCTTTTAAGGCACTCTCACGCCGCGTTAAAACCTGGCGGAAGGATCTTATGGAATTTTGCCGGACAGGGAAACTGTTCTGATTTCTTTGGATCCATCCGCAGGATTATGGAAACTGACCCATTTAAACCATACTTCACCTTCTTTGAATGGCCATGGTTTATGCCTTCCAAAAACGAATATGAAGCTTTCATGAAGCAGTCTGGATTTACCTCTGCAGAGATCATAGAAGAAAATGCGGACCGGTATTTTTCAAACTCTGATGAAATGATCCGGTGGATCGACCAGCCCAGCATCGTACCTTTTATCAAATGTGTCCCTGAGGCTCAAAAAGAGGCCTTCCGGCATGAAGTCATAGAAGCCTCCCTGCAGACAGCTCTTCAGCCTGACGGAACATGTTTTCAGCCATTCCGCAGACTTAGAGTCAGCGCTTACAAATAACAAAGAGGAACCGCTCTTATGAAATGGAACGGTTCCTCTTTGTTGTCTTACAGGCCTGTTTTTTCTTTTATATAGTTTCTGGCTTTCATAGCATATTCCAAAGGATTCGCCACTGCGGGGTCCTGTTCGGCCTCCACGACCACATAACCTTCATACCCCCTTGATCCGATCAAGTCAAAGATAGGTTCAAAGTCTACATCCCCGTCCCCAGGCACTGTGAAGGTTCCGTTCCTGACTCCTTTTAAGAAACTCCACTTCTCTTCTTTTGCCCGTTTTACAACATCGGTGCGCAGATCCTTCAAATGAATATGTTTTGTTCTGCCGATATATTTTTCAAGGATCTTTACGGGTGAGATCCCAGCGAAGGAACAGTGACCGCTGTCAAACAGTAAGAATACCAGCTCCGGATCCACCGAATCCATAAAACGGTCAATCTCTTCCTCTGTCTGTATCACCGTTCCCATATGGTGATGATACGTCAATGTGATACCGATCTCCCTGGCTGCCTTCCCGAGCCTGTTCAGCCCATCCGTCAGTCTCTTCCACTCTTTCTCATTCATCACATATTTTCCTTCAAAGACCGGGACATCCTTCCCCTGGATGCTGTAACTCTGTTCGGAGACACCGATCACCTTCGCACCCATATCTTTCAGAAACCGTGCCTGGTCTATGAACTCTTTTTCAACCTCCCCGTAAGGTTTGGTAAGCAGAAATGCAGAGAACCAGCAGTTACAGATCTCGATGCCTCTGAGGCTTAATGCCTTCTTTAAGATCCCCTGGTCCTTCGGGTATCTGCCGCCGATCTCAGATCCCGTAAAACCAGCCAGTGCCATTTCACTTATACATTGCTCAAATGTATTTTCCTTCCCAAGATCCGGCATGTCATCGTTTGTCCAGCCGATGGGCGCAATGCCCAGCTTCACTTTATTTTTGTCCAACATTTCTTATTCCTTTCTATGCCTCGTTCAGTTCTCTCTCCTCCAGTTCTTTGGAGATGGACGGATACTCCTTGTCAAGCTTATAGATCAGCAGAAGAATGATCGCTGCCACCCATATGATGACCGGACCAAATTTATAGATATTTCCAATCGTATTCACTGCAGAAGCCGGCTGTACCACATTTCCGCTGGTGGAGCTGATATAGCCGCTGGCTGTCATCAGTCCAGTCATCAATGCACTGGCGATACCAGTCCCCACCTTAAATCCAAGGCTTGCTCCTCCGAAGATCAGGCTTTCCTGACGGAAGCCGTTTTTCCAGTAGCCGTATTCCACTACGTCACCCAGCATGCCGAAGATCGTGGCGGAAAGCTGGGATACACCAACAGAACGAATCAGGGTCACAACAAAGAACCACTGGAAACTGAATGGATTTACCAGGATCAGAAGATGGGACACCACGGCTAAGATACTTCCAGCAAGGGTCACATTCCGTTTTCCCCACCTTTTGATCAGGAACGGACAAGCCATAGCCCCCAGTATCATGACCGCTGTCTCAAGAAAATACAGGGCGCTGTACATCCACGAATCATTTTTGAATACATATTTACAGTAATAAGGAAGATCAGTCCCTACGATGGTCTGATGAATGACCTGGATGGACCAGAGCCCCAGCACGCACCAGAAATATTTGTTGGTGAGAAGTGCTTTCAGATTCTTCTTTACAGAGACCTTCTTTTCTTTTTTTACGTCCACTTTCACTGTCTCTTCACACTTAAAAAAGCAGAACAGCAGGAGCGCAACGGCAATGGCAACCCACAGAAACATGGTCTTGACCCATGCTGACTGGTCATCCCCGAACAGCTTTACCAACGGCATGGTAAATGTGACAGATATGATCCTTCCCACCGGAGATAAAATCATGCGGAAAATGGAAAGCAGATCCTGCTGGTATGAATCCCTAGTCATCATGGTTGAGAGCGATCCGTATGGAACATTGATCGCCGTGTAGATAACCGTCGTTGTCAGGTTATAGGTTACAAATATGTAGATGCCTTTTACAAACTCTGTGGAATGAGGCACAGTAAACATTAAGATTGCGGCAATCGCATAAGGGGCCGTCATCCACAGCAGCCACGGCCTGGATTTTCCCCACCTGGATTTTGTCCTGTCCACAAGGAATCCCATGATCAGATCTGAGCTACCGTCAAAAACCCTTGAGATTAACATGACCATACCGATGGTGATGGGAGAGACACCCGCGTAGTCTGTGTAAAACAGGGTGAGCAGGGTGGAGATCATGCCGTAGACGATGTTACATGCCGTATCGCCGCACCCGTAGGCGACTCTCGTTCCAAATGATATTTTCTTCATAATTTATACCCATCCTTTTTCCTGCGCATTAACATTCTTCCATGATTGCCTTAACTGCAGCTTTTGTATCGGTGAGAGGAAACAATTCATATCCCACGTAACCCTCATATCCGCATTCCTCAAGATGTCTGATCACCTTTTTATAATTGATCTCACCAGTACCCGGTTCATGTCTTCCCGGTGCGTCTGCCACATGGATATGTCCGAACTGCCCGCTGTAATTACTAATTGTGTCACAGATGCAGCCTTCATTGATCTGCATATGATAAACGTCATACAATAGTTTCAGTCTCGGGGAACCGATGAGACTGCATATTTCTGCACCCATCTGAGTATATTTCAGGAAGTTCCCCTCATGGTCTGTTGTAATGTTCAGCGCTTCCAGATTGACATTGATATCTTCTTTTTCGGCAAGCTTGGCACATTCCAAGAGTGTGTCGTACATCGCGCAGAGCTTTACTGTATCCGACAGGTGATCATAATGGTTTACAACAACTCCGCCGTCCCCCAAAGCGTTAGAATGGATCGTGACACTGAGCGCTCCTACTTTTTTAGCCGCTCCGATGGATTTTTTTAACTCAGTCAGATACTTCTCCTTATGCTCAGGGTCCACCAGGGAATAATCAGCATCACCGTTAAACCCGCTGATCTGGATTCCTGCATTTTTTGCGGCCTTCGCTGTTTCCTCAAGATCCCGGATTCTCCAGTCCCAGAATTCCACAGCTTCAAACCCGTCATCCTTGGCTGCCTGGAAACGTTCGTTCCAGGGCAGCTCTGTGTATAAAGTATCGATACATGCACATTTTCTTAAACCCATTTTATTCTACCTCCGCGATTTTGACCGGTCTTCCTTCTTTCAGGGATTTTGTCGCCGCTGCAGCCATGAGCACCGGATACAGGCCGTCTTCTCCGCCCACTGGTGTCTCGGTATCATTCAACACTGCATCTGCGAATGCCTGGATCTCGGAGACGAAAGCTCCTGTGTAGCGGTCCCACATGATCTTATATGTATTTTCATAGCTCGTCCGGTCTTCATCAGATACTACAACCGTATTTGGTACGTCATTTTCATTTCTTACACAGCCTTTGGAACCGAATACCTCTACTCTCTGATCATATCCGTACACAGCCTTTCTGCTGTTGTCTATGACTGCGATGGCTCCGTTTTCAAACTTTAAGGTAACCACGGCAGTATCCACATCCCCCGCTTTCCCGATCTCCGGGTCAACAAGCACAGAACCTGCCGCATGGACTTCTGTTACCTCTGAGCCGGCCAGGAATCTTGCCATGTCAAAATCGTGAATCATCATATCGTAAAAAATTCCTCCGGATACTTTTACATAGTCAATGGCCGGCGGCTCCGGATCCCTGGAGCTGATCCTGATCATATGTACATCCCCGATCCTGCCGGATTTCACCACGTCGTACACTCCCCTGTGGTTGTGGTCAAACCTGCGGCAAAATCCGATCTGAAGCTTTACTCCGGCATCACAAGCCGCCTTGACAGCCTCATGAACCTTATCTAAATCGTAGTCAACCGGTTTTTCGCAGAAGATATGTTTCCCTGCCCTGGCGGACTCTATGATGTATTTTGAGTGAGTGTCTGTGGAAGAACATATCAGAACAGCCTCGATTTCCCTGTCATTTAAAATATCCCGGGCTTCTTTTGTCACTTCCCGGACCCCTAAGTTTTTTAGATAGCTTTCTGTTTCTGCGTTCATAAACGGATCCGCAACTGTCTTGATCTCAACCTCCGGCACAAACATAGAGATATTTTTTGCATGTACCTTTCCGATTCTCCCTGCTCCAATGATTCCTACTTTCATTTGATGAACCTCACTTTCTGATGATTTTGATTTAATTGTGTTTTTGTATCATTCATGTGCTTTTGCACTTATAATTATAGGTCCACCCAGCAGCAAAGTCAATGCAATCAATTGGTTTTCTGTATTTTTGTGCATTATACGTTATATGTGCTTTTGCACATTACGTGTTTATCAGGCTTCTGCGCCTGGTCCTTTGTGAAAAATGACCAACCCAAAGCATTGCAGCATGTTTCCTGATATGATAGAATGCAAATGCACACAAGAAAGCAGAGAAAGAAGGCATTCCAATGAAAAAGAAACCTACGATACAGATGGTCGCGGAGCTGGCCGGAGTTTCCAGGGGCACCGTAGACCGGGTATTAAACAACCGTTCCCATGTCAGCCCAGACGTCCATGACAGGGTCATGAAAGCGATCCGGGAAACAGGCTATCTGTCACCGAGACAGGCATACCAGACCAAGCTGTCCGAAGTTTCCTATTCTCATATAAAACTGGGAGTACTCCTGCCCAACTGGACAGGCCATTTTAAAACTGAAATTTTACGGGGCATCGATGCGGCCCGGTCTGAGCTGGAGGATTTTCACGTAGAGATTATTCTGAAAGAATGCAAGACAGATATTCCCGGCGAGGTAATCGAATTGCTGGATGAACTGCTGGATGAAGAAGTCCAGGGCATCGCCCTGTGCGCCCTCAACAATCCTTCCATTGAAACTCACGTCTCTGCGCTGAACGACAACAATATCCCCGTCATCACATTGAATTCGGATCTTCCGGAAAGCCGGCGGCTCTGTTTCATCGGACAGGACTATCATAAGAGCGGGCGCATTGCCGCTGAGCTTCTGAGCAAGTGTATCCCCGTTTCAGGCAGCATCCTGGCTGCTGTGGGAAACCTGGAATTTGACGGTCACCGGACCCGCCTGGAAGGTTTTCTGGACAGGATGGAAGAAATCGGTTTTAGAAAAGACCAGATACAGGTCATTGAGACATACAATGACTATCAGACAACTTTCCGGAAAGTTACGGAGGCTCTTGAACAGACCTCCGGTATCTGCGGTATATATATGGCCAACCGCAGTGTGGCCGGATGTACCGAGGCCGTAAACACACTGGGCATGAAGGATTCTCTTAAGATCATCTGCCATGATATATCAGAGAGCACAAAACGGCTTCTACAAAATGGAAGTATTGATTTTACAATTTCCCAGGATATTTTCAGACAGGGCTATCTGCCTATGATCTACCTGCGGGACTATCTGCAGAAAGGGAAACTTCCAGAATCGGAAGAAACGAATACCAACATCTCCATCATCTGCTCCCAGAACCTGGAGAACTCATAAAACTTAAAAATCCGGGAAAGGATCATCTCTGATCCCTCTCCGGATTTTTGACGTACATAAAATATTTATGATAAATTTTATATAAGATTTTGAATTATCCCCATAAACACTATATTTATAAGCAATTTCAAAATTGAAAAACATTCATTTTACCACGATTGAAGAGCCTTGATATGACAATATAAACCACAAGGGAGATAGCACATGAAATGAAACTGTGTATCTCCTTTTTTCATACCACTTGACTACTTCTCTCTGATTTCAAACCTTAAAATGGCTTTCATCATTTCTGTATGAATTCGACCTTTTAATTCTTCATCAACCTGCATATTTACAGTACCATTTGCATGATAGCATGGACGCAAGCATACTTTAGAGATATAAGCGTTGTAAAAGTCTAAAATTCATCTGACTGCCTTTTCATCTCCATTAGACGCTCTGCAAATAAGGTCGTAAGAGGGATAACCTTAATCTTTTTTCATTTTTCCTATTCCCTTTCATTCAATAACTTCTGTAATTTTCTTAGTCCTCTAACCCGTCTGTTATTGATAGCTGAACGTGATACATGATACAATTTTGAGATTTCTCTGTCGTTCATGCCTTGAAAGAAATGCAACAAGATAGCATTACGCTGTTTCTCTGTTAATTCTTTCAATGCTGTACTTAATTCTTCATCAGCTACATAAATTACAAAATGCATAACTTGAAACGATACAAAATCGCAAGAATATTCATCATTCATACCATGTTCAATTTGTTTCATTTCAGGCAATTCACAAAATAGTATTTCATGTTTTGAACGCCTAGCAATCTGTCTTCTATGACTTGATAATGCACCTTTAATGACAATCATCATCAAAGCATTAAATTGTAATCTGACGATATGCTCGAAAGAAGAGGTTCCCATAATCTCATCTCCTTTCTGCAAGAGCTAAACTATACAAACGGAATATTTCATAGCGAAAATATTTGTTTATAACTTCTGAAAATGCAGAAAAGAGGTATATAAAAAGCCCGTACAAAACATATAGTCTGTACGAGCTAATTAAAGTGATATTTGATTGTATATCTTTTCCTGCAAGCCTAATTGTATCTGCTATTCCTGCGGTATTTCATCATAAGAGACTGATAGACAGCTCCGTTGTCACGAAAAACATAGTCACAAAATTCTTGAAGCTGTTCTTTGGAATAGAGGTCAAACGGAAGTTCAAATAGTTTCTTTTCTACTGTATTCTTGATGTAGGGTAAATCTGAAATATAAGCACACTCCGTTTCAATCTTCATGTCCTCAAAAATATCTCTATCCATAAAATTCCCCGCAGTCTTTATCTGCTTTTGCGTGATTTCCTTACTGTGAATACGCCAGCCAGCAGACCAAGAGATACGAACATGAGCGCAAGCCATGTTGTCATATTCGTGCTGTCACCAGTTTTAGGGCTGTTAGACGTTGTCTGTTTATCTGTGCTTGCTGGTTTCTTATCCGTATCCGTTGCAGACGGTTTCTTGTTATCATCTATTGTTGGATTTTGTGTGTCTTTTGCCTTGACAGTAACGGTAATCGTTTTTGTGCTTGAAGCCCCCTTGCTGTCTGTTACTTTGTATGTAATTTCATAAATGCTAGCCTTGCTTGTATCTACGTTATTTTCTAAGACTTCGATTACTTTTGTAAGGTCGCCGTCTTCTTTATCAGAAGCAGTAACACCCTCTAATGGATTGAATGTATCGCCAACTGTCAATGTCTTATCACTGGCATTGATTGTTGGAATTGCGTTTAATTCTTCCATTTTTGGATTGACTGTCAATGTAACTTCAATATCTGTTACAGTATTATAATTAGTCGTATCTTTTGGCGTATATGTCACTTTGAATGTATTTGTTCCAGCACTGCCAACAGAAGTTGTTGTATCGTCCTGCCACGCAAAGCTCTCTGGAAGTGTTACGTCTGCAAGGGTCTGTCCAACAATAGCTGTCAAGTTAGTTGGTACTTCGTAAGTCGGCATTGCCTTACTGATTATAAACTCTTTCCAGTCTGTTTCTGCTCGCTTATGAGTATCATTTTCCGCAACAATTGCTTTCACTTGATATGTGCCAGCATTTATCGGAGCAGAAGTAATATCTTTCCATTTGTTGCCATCTTTTTCTTGATAAGTGAATGTTACTTTTCCTGCACCCTCTGTTACGATATAATCATTTTCTGATAAAGACATAGCATTTCCATCATAGATTTTATTCAAATTTAAGTTCTCTCTGAAAGAAACAGATGTAGACGTTTTTTCAGTCCATTTGGCATAATAGATTTGTCCCTCTTCAACTGTATTCATTATTTCACCATTAAACTCTTCTTTATTATACCAACCATTGAAGATGTAGCCTTCCTTGACAGGAACTGGCAACTGTCTTTTTCCTAAAGGACTTGTATCCGTAACTGTTCCACCATTAAGCCTCAAATCAGTAATTTTAACAACATTATTAGCTGAGTCGAGATAAGCAAAAAGATTTTCATTGCCAATGTGGATTTTCTCAATATCACTGGAAACAATTTTGTATTCATTTGTAGCTTGAATAATTATTACACCTGCTTTCAAACCTGAATAATAATTTTCCGTAATATAAATATTTGAATCAGTATCTAATGCTCCGCTGATAGAAAATGTATTTTTAAAAGTCCACTCATGCCATAAACCTAAGCCACCAGATTTTCCATTTCCGATTATAGAATTTCCGCTAATTTTAAATGTATGAGTATTTGAGGTGTGTGAAGCATTGAGTATATCAATAGAACGTTTATCTCCTTTAGCATCATCTGCAATAGTATTATTTTTAATTATCCCCCCCGTCATATTGAAATTGTAATATGCACCAGTAATACCTGCTCCTTCTCGTGTACCCCATGAAACTGTTTCGCTACCGATCTGATTGTTGGTAATTTCGCCACCCATCATATTTATTGATGGAAGACCATTGCTACCCCATGAGCACCCAATACCGCCACCAGCAGCTGTTGCATAGTTATTTTTTAGTTGAAAATTGCCACCAATGTCTAATGTATTTTCGCAATAAATACCACCGCCATAGCTCGAAACATTATGATGAATAATACCACCACTCAGATATGCTGGACCGATTGCTCGTAATCCACCTCCTGCATAGTCACTATTCACAGTACGATATCCAGCGTTATTACAAATTTCGCCTCCAGTCATAATAAAAGTACCTCTGCTAAAGACAGCTCCACCAGCTCCCGCACGACAGCGTGTAATCATTCCACCATTCATAGTAACTTTGCCCAAATTGTTAATTGCTCCAGCAGTCGGATTGCTTGCTTCCATTTTACCATTTGTTCGGTCATTATTTTTTAATAATGTTCCGCTAGAAATCACAAGTTCTCCATCATTTTCCACATAGACTATAGAATCACTATTCTTTGTACCTATGTTATATAAACTATGTCCTAGCGTTGCAAAAGAAACCTCATTTACATCATATTCAGGATTATATATTGTTCCAAAAATTGCACCACCATCCACAGTAATATTGTTGAGTGTCAGACTAGAGCCAGCGGGTACAGAAAGCAATATACCAGTATAATTTGTATCACGTTTGATAGTACCTCCGCCAGAGATAGTGATATTTCCAGAGATAGTTACATTTGCTCCAAGAGTTAAAGTAACATCAGGATTTACTTTTAAACTTTCTGTCAGTATTGTTTCATTGCTCCAAGTAGTATCACTAGTGATAGTCGTTTCACTGTCTACCACCGCACCATCAGACTGTGGGATTTTTTCACTTGCAGGAGTAATACTATTGTTCATCTTCACAGGTTCACTCTCTGCTTCTGTGTTTACCTTATCTTTGCCTGTTGTGTTTGTATCTTTAGTGTCGTCCATTGTTGCACCAGCCGTATCAGTTTCATCTGTTGTATAATCAGTTATATTTTCCTGCACTATGGTATCATCATTTTCCTGTGCGAAAACGAAGGCAAGATTAGATTGAATACCAAAGACCATACATAAGATAACCACGCAGGCGAGAATGCTTTTTGTTTTTTTTGGTTTCATCTTTTTTCTCCTTTTTAATTATTCATTTTTTGGAGGTCTTGAACCAGACAGGGCAAATCCTGCATTTTCATGAGCCACTGTTTTTCTGGTTCGCTCTCCCAATTTCCCATTACAAGAAATTTTCGTTTTGCCGTTATCTCGTTTTCCCCCTCTCCTCAATGTAGATTATGATATTCATATCAGGATAAAAAGGATTGAATAGTAGAAGTATGTACGGCACAAAAAGCAGACTTTTTGTGCCGTGTGTGCTATCATTTAGTGTAGGATAATTTTGGATAAAAACAGCGGTTTTAAACTTAAATCAATACAAAAATCCAAAGTTTAGAAGTGGTGTAGAAAGTCTACTTTTTATGCCTTTTGTTGTTGATAACGGGCTATCCACCTCGCAAATGTTGTGTGATGGGTATTTAGTCGTCGTCCACCCTCACGCATACTGATTTCCCCAGTTTCCCACAGTTGATAAATTTCTTCAAATTGTTCTGGGAAATCATGCTTTGGTCGGCCAAATTGTACGCCTTTTTCTTTTGCAATACGTATTCCTTCCGCTTGTCTTTGTTTCGTATTTTCTCTTTCAATCTGGGCGACATAGGAAAGTATCTGCAATACCAAATCTGCTATAAATTTTCCTGTAACGCCATTCACTTGATTTCTGGTATCAAGCAGAGGGAAATCCAATACAATCAGTTCAATGTCTTTTACTCTTGTTAGATAACGCCATTGCTCCAGTATTTCATCATAATCACGTCCCAGACGGTCTATGGACTTAATATAAAGCTCGTCGCCTGCTTTCAGCTTTTTTACCAGCCTTTGATAATTCTTGCGTATAAAATCCTTTCCTGATTGTTTATCAATATACATCTGTTTCTTTGTCAGTCCAATTTCCTGCATGGCTTCCACCTGCCTTGCGATATTCTGGTCTTTGCTTGAAACTCGGATATATGCGTATTTCGCCATATTAAATTCCTCCTTTGTCTATTATCCACAAAGAAGATTATAATCAAGGTATTACTCTAAAAGATGAATGAAAGGCAAAGGACAGCGTGCAGACTTACAAAAAATGCACGCTGTTAAAAATCTATCCTACAATCTTCCAGTTACTATCCTTATGTAGCACAAGCTCAAACTGCGATACCTGCATTGCCTTCGTCTGATTTACCATAAATCAGATTTTATCCCTTTCTTCCTCTTGATTACCCAGCACAGAAAAGAAAAAGCCCTGTCAAGAGCTTGCCACCATTGGTGGTGCTTTGCACTCTTGATCGGGCTTTTTGTTTGCTGTATCTTCTCGCAAGAGGAAAAAAGTTACTCGTCCTCATCATTAAAATAATTATTCCTTAATACTTCCTGTAAAAGTTCCACATCTTCCTTTGAATTTGGATTTATCCTTTTTACAGCATAGTAAGGTGTTTTATACTTGTGTCCCTCTGTGCTTTCCCCGAACATATCCATGCTGTATAAATCATCATAACGGTCTAAAATCTTCTGAAATTTCAAATGTGATATTGTCAATATTAGTTGACACATTTTTCTCAAGCATATCACTGACTATGCG
>OBXM01000335.1_pt1 | contig 54105 bp, 51 predicted proteins | sample 1538141 | NCBI WGS metagenome assembly OBXM01 (sample SAMEA2580153, study PRJEB22360) | human gut metagenome | biome: human gut; feature: human-associated habitat; material: faeces | place: Denmark | collected 2008/2010 | reverse complement strand
ATTTGAGGACATTTTCATTTGTGGTTACTTAGGACATTATCATATTTGGTTTATAGATAGAATGTAAAACAGCCGGAATTTTCTTGACATATTAACCAAATAATGCTATCCTAACTAAGTATGTGCCGCTCAACAAGGTCCTAAGCGTCCGGCTTCCCGGACCACCGAAATTGGCGAGTAAAGAAAACAGGAGGTGCCATATGTACGCAATTATCGCAACAGGTGGCAAGCAGTACAAAGTATCAGAAGGTGACACAATCAAGGTTGAAAAGCTTGGTGTCGAAGCAGGAGAAACAGTAACATTTGATCAGATTCTGGTTGTGAACAACGGAGAACTGGCAGTTGGATGTCCTACCGTAGCAGGAGCTACTGTAACGGGTACTGTTGTAAAGGAAGGCAAAGCAAAGAAAGTCATCGTTTACAAGTATAAGAGAAAATCCGGCTACCATAAAAAGAATGGTCACAGACAGGCTTATACACAGATCAAGATCGATAAGATCAACGCTTAATAAGGGGGACTGACAAATGTTAAATATGAATCTTCAATTTTTTGCACATAAAAAAGGTGTTGGATCTACAAAGAACGGCAGAGACTCCGAGTCCAAGAGATTAGGCGCCAAGAGAGCGGACGGCCAGTTCGTTTTAGCCGGCAACATTCTTTACAGACAGCGTGGTACACATATTCATCCAGGCATCAACGTAGGCCGTGGTGGAGATGATACACTGTTCGCTACCGTGGATGGCGTTGTCAGATTTGAAAGAAAGGGCAGAGACAAAAAGCAGGTTTCTGTTTATCCAAGAACAATCAGCGAATAAAAAAGTAAAATCCCTGTGCCTGGCATGGGGATTCTTTCATTAAAAAAAGTTGGTATCTCCCTGTATAAAAAAATCCAGAATGGGAATTATAATACTATCAACAAAAGAAAAAAGAAATACTTATCCTCCCCTTTTTAGTGTGGAAGGCTGAAAAACCTCGAGTTTATGCAGCTTTCTGCACTTTTTTTTGATTCCATGTCCAAATAATCAAAAAACGTTTTGCAAATTTGTCAAAGTTGTTATATACTGATTCATGGAGTATTACAGAAATAAGAGATAAAAGGATGGTTGAGCGATGACTATTTTAGAAAATTGGAGAACCCTGGCGTATGGCGATGGGCTGGATGATAAAGCAAGGGAAGAGTTATGGTCTAATTACTTCGTAGTGGAGAAAGGCATCTATGAGCAGATTCTCTCCGCGCCGGAGACTGTAGTGGAAGGAACTGTGAAGGAACTGGCTGAAAAGTACGGTACCGATGTTCAGACCATGACAGGATTTTTAGATGGTATCAATGAGAGCTTAAAGGGATATGAGAACCCGATCGACACCATGGACGAGGATACTGTTGTAAAGATCGAGATCGATCCGGAAAAGTTATATTACAACATGGTAGAGGCGAAAGCGGAATGGCTTTACGGTCTTCCTCAGTGGGAGCAGCTTCTTCCGGAAGAGAAGAAGAAAGAGCTGTACAAGAAGCAGAAAGCTTCAGGAACCATTGTAAAGGGACCGAAGATCGGAAGAAATGATCCATGTCCGTGCGGAAGCGGCAAGAAGTATAAGAAGTGCTGCGGAAAGAACGCATAGTAACGCAAACTGATACCCTGCATGTTATGTGCGGGGTATTTGATTGTTAAGAGGAGGAGATGCAGATGGAGGCCTATACCGGATTTGCAGAGGTGTACGATACCTTTATGGATAATATTCCATATGGAGAATGGTGCCGGTATCTAACCGGACTTTTAAAGAAATACGGCGTAGAAGACGGCCTGGTCCTGGATCTGGGATGCGGAACGGGAAGTGTGACGGAGCTCCTGGCCGAGGAAGGCTACGACATGATCGGCGTCGACAATTCCGAGGACATGCTTCAGATCGCCATGGATAAGCGCGCCGCCTCCGGGCGTGATATTCTATATCTGCTTCAGGATATGCGGGATTTCGAGCTGTACGGCACGGTGGCAGCCGTGGTCAGCATCTGCGACTGTATCAACTATATCCTGGAATACGACGATCTGGTGGAGGTATTTTCTCTTGTTAACAATTACCTGGATCCGGAAGGTATTTTTATTTTTGATTTAAACACAATCTATAAGTATGAAAATGTGCTTGGGGAATCTACCATTGCGGAAGACCGGGAGGAGAGCAGCTTCATCTGGGAGAATTATTACGATCAGGACACCATGGTCAATGAATACGATTTAGCCCTGTTTATCCGGATGGAGGACGATCTCTACCGGAAGTATGTGGAAACTCACTATCAGAAAGCCTATTCTCTGGACACAGTGATAATGGCACTTAGAGAGGCAGGAATGGACTTTGTGGCGGCTTATGACGCATTTACGGAGAATCCCATAAGGGAGGACAGTGAGCGTATCTACGTCGTTGCCAGGGAACGCGGAAAGAAAGAGGAAGAACGATGACGGATTATATTGTACGAGCCACAGCCGGAGACCATCAGGTCCGTGCATTTGCGGCTACAACAAGAGAACTGGTGGAACATGCAAGGCTTGCCCATAATACGAGCCCTGTGGCCACAGCGGCCTTAGGACGCCTTTTAACGGCGGGAGCCATGATGGGTGTTATGATGAAGGGCGATGACGATTTACTGACCCTTAAGATACAGGGGAGCGGTCCGATTGAAGGCCTGACCGTGACCGCGGACTCTAAGGGCAATGTAAAAGGCTATGCCTTTAATCCGGGAGTCATGCTGCCGCCTAATGAGAAAGGCAAGCTGGATGTGGGCGGAGCCGTGGGAGAGGGCGTTTTAAGCGTGATTAAGGATATCGGCTTAAAGGAACCGTACGTAGGTCAGACAATTCTGGTCGGCGGAGAGATTGCGGAAGATTTAACCTATTACTATGCTACGTCGGAGCAGACGCCGTCCTCTGTAGCACTGGGAGTCCTGATGAATAAGGACAATACGGTGAAACAGGCGGGAGGCTTTATCATTCAGCTTCTGCCGGGCGCGTCGGACGAGATGATCGATAAGCTGGAAAAGAAGCTGGGCGAGATCACCTCCATTACTTCACTGCTGGACGAGGGGAATACCCCGGAGATGATTCTGGATCATATATTAGGGGAGTTTGGCCTTGAAATCATGGATAAGGTTCCGGCGGAGTTTACCTGCAACTGTACGAAAGAACGTGTAGAAAAAGCATTAATCAGTATTGGAAAGAAAGAATTAAACGAAATGATTGATGAGGGCGAGAGCATCGAGGTGAACTGCCATTTCTGCAACAGGCACTACAATTTCTCAGTGGAAGAACTGACGGATATCCGCGACCGTGCGGTGAGATAGGGTTTCATAGGGTAAATATCTCTGTGCAGTCAAAAAGAGCCATCCGAAATCGGGTGGCTCTGTCTGTAATCATGTAAAACAATCGTACTTCTTCCTTTATGTTATTTCAATCCACGCATGGGAAATTCGCAGTGGCGGTCACATCTTGAAAAAGGTACATCGCTAAGTCAATGATTAAAATTTGGTAACGTTTACTGCCTGAGGTCCCTTAGCACCATCGACTACGTCGAATTCTACGCTGGCGCCTTCGTCTAAAGACTTGAAGCCATCCATGTTCAGACCTGAGTAGTGTACGAATACGTCGTTACCCTGCTCGTCGGAAATAAATCCGTAACCTTTTTGGTTGTTAAACCACTTAACTGTACCTTTCATTGTGATACCTCCAAAATGAATAAAAAAATTATAGTATATTGAGCTGCAGCATCTCTGCAACTTCCCTAAGAATAGCATAGTTTGGGAAAGGTGTCAAACATTTTCAGCTTAAAAAAATAAGAAATCTAAAAAATAAAAGAAGAAAGAAATTATAGTGGCATAGAGTAGGAAAAGTGTGGTAAAATGGGAACGATTTGAAGCGTATTCTGCGCTTTTAAGAACAGATGGAGGCGGCCATGACGTTACATAATCTTTGGGGACATTTTCATACGATAACGGTGCATAAATTCAGAGTCATGAAGAATTGTTTCCGGGTAGGGCTTTATAAACAGGGACTCCTTCATGATCTGTCGAAATACGGTCCGGAAGAGTTTATTCCAGGGGTGATTTATTATCAGGGGACGAGGAGTCCCAACGCTGCAGAAAGGGAGGAGAAGGGCTTTTCGAAGGCGTGGCTTCACCACAAGGGGAGGAATAAGCATCATTACGAATACTGGATCGACTTTACGACAGATATGTCGAAGGGTCTGGCCGGCCATAAGATGCCGCTTAAGTACGTCATCGAGATGATGATGGACCGGATCGCGGCGTCCAAAACATATAAGGGGAAGGACTACACGGATGCATCCCCCTGGGAGTATTACAGCCATGCGAAGAAGTATATGGTCATAGCGCCGGAGACGGCCAGGCTGCTGGAAGAACTCCTTCTGATGCTGAAGGAACATGGAGAAGAGCGGACCTTCGCCTATATGAAGGCCCTGCTGAAAAATGGTGATTATTGATTGGGGGAAAGCTATGAAATGCAACATCAGCCGCACAAAGCGGTCTTATGAGTTTCACATGGCGGAAAGCCACTGGCATACGCATTACGAGTTTTATTATCTCTATTCGGGACACTGCAAGATATTTATCAACCATACGCTGTATTACGTCGAACCGGGGGATATTATCTTCTTAAAGCCGGGGGAGATACACCGGACCACATACCATTCGAGTCCGGTTAATGAAAGGGTTACCATCAGCTTTGACGGGGAATATCTCGACAGTATGAAGGAACTGTGCGGGGAAGAGAATGTGGAATATATTTTCCGCAACTCCAAGGTGACCGTTCCAAGTGGAAACCGGAGCAGAGTGGAAGAGCTGATCAGCCGGATCGAATATGAGGAGACAGGACAGGATGGATTTTCACCGCTCATGAAAAGAGGGTGTTTTTATGAACTTCTGGTGTCACTGTCCCGCTGTCAGGAGGCGGAGACGGATCATGGCCGGCTGGAACTGGGAGAAGAGACCATCGAGGAAGCTGCCAAATATATCTACGATCATTATCAGAATCCCATTACCCTGGAGGAGATGGCGGAATTAAGCCACATGAGTCCCGCCTATTTCTCCCGGAAGTTTAAGGCGGTCACAGGTTTTGGGTATAAAGAATATCTGACCAATATCAGAATCCGGGAGGCGTCTAGACTTCTTCTCAATTCCGATTGCTCTGTCACAGAGATTGCAGACCGGTGCGGATTTGGAGACGGAAACTATTTTGGAGACGCGTTCAGAAAGGCGAAAGGCGTATCTCCGCGTGCATTCAGAAAGATGCAGGGGGGCGTTTGAGCGAACGCTCTCTCGTTTGCGCTCTGCCTCTCCTCTATTTACTGCACAGGTAATCCAGTAAATGGCGGATGTAACCGCCGTTACGTTCCTGTTCCGCAAACTGCCTGTCATCATATGGAAAGTATGTGATACGGTCCTTATACTCCTTTTGAAGAACCGGCTCAAAGATGGGAGCAAACTGGGGCAGATAGCAGCCGGCACGGCGTGTATAGCAGGTCTTTGCCGTTGCCTTGATGCGGGCTTCCCTGTCCACGTATTCGGCGACGCTCTTATGGATCGCCCGGTCCTCATAGATCAGGTAGTAATAATTTTTGTAATCAGGATAAAAATACTTAAGCTCTCCCTCATACAGATCGACAGAGGCCGTGAGCTGTCCGCCCTTCGCTTCGAGATCGGCCACGGAGGAGGAACGGGAAAATGGAACCGGCACGGTATAGTCGCTTTGGTAAATCAGTTTGAGGGAGTGATATTCCCGGCCGAAGAGATCGTTCCGTGTCAGAAGCTCCTGATCTACCAGCGTGAAGCCGTGCTCCAGATAGTCCGGATAATTGAGTATAGGCAGGATACCAGGCATCCCCCGGAGATCGTCGGCATTATGTAAGAGAAGCATGTCCAAAAGCACCTGTTCGTGCGAAAATAAATAATCCTTATATACTTCAATCAGCTGGCCGCCGGAGTAGATATCTTCCCGCTCGACGCCGAGAAACTGTTCGATGGCTTTCTGTTTCATGCTCTCCAGGCCAAGCAGGTTCCGGTAAGGGCGGATTTTTTTATAGATATCCAGACTCGTCACTCCGGAAAAATCGTAAGGCAGGTCGTAGGCGCGGCAGCGCTTTAAAAGATAAGGAATATCGAAGCCGTCCCCGTTAAAATGCACGACGATAGGGAATCGTTTCAGAAATTCAAAGAAGGTAATAAGCACCTCTTTCTCGGCAGACACGGTGTCGGCAAACCACTGAACCAGGTTCCACCGGCCGCCCTCGTAATAGACGCATCCGACTAAATACAGGTTGGAATATTCTCCGGAAAATCCGGTCGTTTCTATATCAAAAAATAAAAGGTCTTCCCGCTTCCCGAGACGGTCCAAGGGGTATGTCTCAGGGAAAAGCGGTGTTTCGTGTATGGTAATCATCGTGATGTCTCCTGAAATCCGTTTTTATGGAGTCATTATATCATAAGGAGAAAATTCAGGAAAGACTTAAACCGGTCTTTTTAAGTGTGGATTTACCGGAAAAATGGATTCCTCCCAGGCTGTGAAGGGCAACCTCCGGATGGGAAAACAGAATATTTGTTCGATTAACTGCTTGCATATGAATACACGGTATGATATGATAAAAGGCAAAGCAGAGAAGAGAAAAAGGAGACTGAGCGCGTGATTTCTTATGTAAAGGGACCTCTGGTCGATATCTTTGAAGACACCGTGATCATTGAAGCGGGATACATCGGTCTGGAAATCCATGTACCGTTATCCGTACTGGACCGCTTGCCGGGCATTGGTATGGAGACGATTTTGTATACATATTTTCAGGTGAGGGAAGACGGGATGTGCCTTTATGGTTTCTTAAACCGGCAGGACTTACGGATGTTTAAGCAGCTGATCAGCGTCAGCGGGATTGGCCCGAAGGGGGCGCTGGGCGTCCTGTCGGCCATGACGCCTGATGATTTGAGGGTCGCTATTATTTCCGGCGACGCGAAGGCAATTTCCAGGGCGCCGGGGATCGGAGTGAAGACGGCCCAGCGGGTGATTCTGGATTTGAAGGACAAGATTGATATGGCGGATGTTCTGCCTGCACAGTTTGCGGCAGCGGAAGGCCCCGAGATATCAGCCGGAGGTGTGGCCAAAGAGGCGATCGAAGCGCTGGTTGCGTTGGGATATTCCCAGACCGAGGCGAACCGCGCGGTAGGCAAGGTGGAAGTGGCTGAGGACATGACCTCCGAGGATGTCCTGAAGGCATCGCTGAAGCATCTGGCATTCCTATAAAAACAGCAGGTAGATGAGAAGATGGAACGAAGAATCATAACGACAGAAGTTACGGAAGAAGATAAGCGGATCGAGCCCAACCTCCGTCCGCAGAGTCTGAACGATTATATTGGCCAGGAGAAGCTGAAGGCCAACTTAAAGGTGTATATCGACGCAGCGAAGGCCAGGGGAGAATCCCTTGACCATGTGCTGTTTTACGGACCGCCGGGACTGGGGAAGACAACCTTATCCGGGATCATTGCCAATGAGATGGGCGTAAACATGAAAGTGACCAGCGGCCCCGCGATTGAGAAGCCGGGGGAGATGGCGGCCATATTGAATAACCTTCAGGAAGGTGATGTCCTGTTTGTGGATGAGATACACCGCCTTAACCGTCAGGTGGAGGAAGTCCTGTATCCGGCCATGGAGGATTACGCAATCGACATCATGCTGGGCAAGGATTCCGCAGCGCGTTCGATCCGCCTGGATTTACCCAGGTTTACGCTGGTCGGTGCAACCACCAGGGCGGGACTCTTAACAGCCCCGCTGCGGGACCGGTTTGGCGTGGTACAGAAGATGGAATTTTATACGCCGAAGGAGCTGGAGATTATCGTCTGCCACTCGGCTAAGGTATTAGAGGTGGAGATTGAGCCGGAAGGCGCCGCGGAGATCGCCAAGCGCTCCAGAGGTACGCCGCGGTTGGCGAACCGTCTGTTAAAGCGGGTTCGTGATTTTGCCCAGGTGAAGTACAACGGCGTGATCACGAAAGAGGTGGCAGATTTCGCACTGGATATTCTGGATGTGGATAAATTTGGACTGGATAACAATGACAGAGCCATCTTAATCACAATGATAGAGAAATTTTCGGGAGGACCGGTGGGGCTTGAGACGCTGGCGGCTTCTCTCGGCGAGGATGCAGGGACTTTGGAGGACGTGTATGAGCCCTATCTGCTGATGAACGGGTTTATCAACCGAACGCCCCGCGGCCGTGTGGCGACGGAACGGGCGTATCACCATCTGGGACTTGCTCTGGAATAGCTGCGAACAGGAAGAAATGTAAAAACTCAGTGCAGGAAAACACTTTGACATCCGTGTAAAATATGGTATATTATGATAAGAAAGCGATACAGCAAAAGATAACAGGAGAGCATGACATGGATACCAAGCACTATACCGAGGTTTTAATAGATGGAAGAATATATACTCTGGGAGGCACCGAGGATGAGGGCTACATGCAGCGTGTGGCCAGCTATATCAATGAGATGATCACAACGCTTAAGAGGCAGGAAGGTTTTACGAAGCAGAGTGCAGAGTACCAGACCGCCATGGTAGAACTGAATATGGCGGACGATTACTTCAAAGCGAGAGAGCAGATCGCGCAGCTGGAGCGGCAAAAGCATGAGATGGAAAAGGAAGTCTACAGCCTGAAGCATGAGCTGGTGACGACCCAGATGAAGCTGGAGGCCGCGAATAAGGAGCTGGCAGCAGGCAGAACCTCCAGACAGGCTGCATCTGCCGGGAATGCTTCGGAGAGTAAGAAGAACGCAGGTCAGACCGGCGGCACAGTCCGGACAGGCAGTGAGAATAAGGAATAAAATCGGGGGATGTCTCATGAGCAGGGAGACATCCCCTTATTATTAGAAAAAGCTTATAAGGGAGGATTACGTGAAACAGAAAAGAGTAGAGATTCTCGCTCCGGCGGGGTCATTGGAAAGTATGAAGGCAGCAGTGGCGGCAGGGGCCGACGCAGTCTATATCGGCGGCAGCAGGTTTGGAGCCCGCGCTTACGCGGATAATCCGGAAGAAGACCGTCTTTTAGAGGCGATTGATTATGCCCATCTCCATGGATGCAGACTGTACCTGACCGTGAACACGCTCATGAAGGAAACGGAGCTGGCAGATTTATATGCGTTTCTGGAGCCTTATTATATGCGGGGAGTCGATGCGGTTATCGTTCAGGATATGGGGGCGTTTGCGCTGATCAGAGAACGTTTCCCGGAATTGCCGGTCCACGCCAGTACGCAGATGACCATAACTGGAGTGTATGGAGCACGCCTCCTGAAGGAACTGGGCGCGGAGCGTGTGGTGACTGCCAGGGAATTGTCTCTGGAGGAGATTGCGGGAATTCACCGGGAGGTGGACGTGGAGATCGAAAGCTTTGTCCATGGGGCGCTTTGCTACTGCTATTCAGGTCAGTGTCTGTTCAGCAGCCTGATCGGCGGACGGAGCGGCAACCGGGGGAGGTGCGCGCAGACCTGCCGCCTGCCTTATGACGTGAAACGGGATGGGAAGACTCTGAATGGGAAGGACAGCCGGTATGTGCTGAGTTTAAAGGATTTATGCACCCTGGATCTCATTCCCGATATGATAGAAGCGGGAATCTACTCCATGAAGATTGAAGGCCGGATGAAGAGTCCGCGCTATACGGCCGGAGTGGTGGAAATCTACCGACGCTACACGGACCTTTATCTGGAACAGGGACGGGCCGGTTACCGGGTGGATGAAAAGGACAGAAAGCGCCTTCTGGAGCTGTTTGACCGCGGGGGCCAGACGGACGGATACTACCGCCGCCATAATGGGAAAGATATGGTGGTATGGAAGGAAAAACCATCCTTCCGCGAAGGCAACCAGGAGCTGTTCGATTATCTGGATAAGAATTTTGTGGAAAAGCAGCTGCAGGAGCCGATCCGGGGAACGGTTGTCCTGGAGACGGGAAAGCCTGCATTGCTGGAGCTTTCCTGCGGAGACTGCCGCGTGTCTGTGTCCGGTGATCCCGTTCTGGAGGCGTTAAAACAACCCATGGACGAGGCCAGAATCAGAAAGCAGCTGGAAAAGACCGGGAATACTCCATTTTACTTTGAAACTCTTACCGTAGAGCTTGCCGGGGAAGTCTTTCTTCCGGTGCAGTCTTTGAATGATCTGCGAAGAAGAGGGTTGGAAGCACTGGAAGACGCAGTGCTTAAGCAGTACCGCCGCGAGGCGCCGCAAGCGGTGGAAACAGTGCCGCAGATGGTGGAAACAGTGCCGCAGACGGTGGAAACGGCGGACGAAAAGAATCGCGGTACGGTGGAGACTGCCAACCGCAGAGAAAACGGTTTGGCGCGTATTTTCGTTTCCCTCGAGCGCCCGGACTGTCTCAGTGCAGTTCTCGATAATCCTCATGTGAAGCGAGTCTATGTGGATGCGGCTGAGTTCGGGCCGGAGCTTTGGAAAACGACGGTCTCGGCCTGTCACGACGCGGGAAAAGAGTGTATGCTGACGATGCCCCATATCTTCCGGACCGAGGCGGAACGGTATTTCAAACGCAGTCAGAAGGCTTTTTGTGAAGCCGGATTCGACGGAGTGCTGATCCGTTCCATGGAGGAGATCGGATATCTGAAGGAGCATGGACCGGAAATCCCCTGGGTTTTCGACTATGGGATGTATGGAATGAACGACAGAGCGGAATCCTTTCTTATGAAGATGGGTGCCGCAGAGCTGACCTGGCCGGTAGAATTAAACGAGAGAGAGCTTTCCCGGCTCTCCAAACCTGGCGAGTTGATTGCATATGGCCGTCTGCCCATGATGGTGACGGCGCAGTGTATTCACCAGGGAACGGAGAAGTGTGATAAAAAGCCGGGGCTTCTTATGCTGAAAGACCGTATGGGCAAGGAATTCCCTGTGAAGAATCACTGTGCATTCTGCTATAACTCGATTTATAATGCAGCGCCGGTATCCCTCCTGGGAATGGAGAAACAGATAAAGGCGCTGGCCCCGGCGGCGGTAAGGCTTCAGTTTACCGTTGAGACACCGCAGGAGACGGCGGCGGTGATCCGGTGCTTTACAGACAGCCTGCTGTCGGGGAAACGGGTGGAACAGCCCTTTGGAGACTTTACAAGAGGACATTTTAAACGCGGTGTGGAGTAGGAGCCTATGGTGAATCTGATTGTCGATGTTTCCAGGTATTTGATGATACTGCTGATTGCGGTGTATACCTGGTTGAATTTCCGGTATTTTTCTTTTCGGGATGAAGGAAAACAAAAGAAGATATGCGGACGTCAGAACCGGTGCATGTTTCTGATTCATTTTCTGGCATACGGGATACTGTGGCTGAAAACGGGAGATGAGCGCATCCTCGCGTTTTATGTGGCGCAGGTGGTATTTTTTCTGTGCTACATTTACGTTTACCGCCTGTTCTACCACAATGTTTCACGTCTTTTGGTCAACAATATGTGTATGCTGCTCAGCGTGGGCTTTATCATTTTGACGCGGCTGTCCTTTGACCGGGCGCTGAAACAATTTGTGATCGTGCTGGCGGCCGCGGTCATTACCTGGATTATACCGTTTATTATGGACCGGGTATGGCAGCTGTCGAAGATTCCGTGGGTCTATGGGATCCTGGGACTGATTCTGCTCGGCGTCGTGCTGATTACCGGAATTAGCAGCTATGGAGCTCAGCTTTCCATCGGAATCGGAGACTTTACCTTCCAGCCGTCTGAATTCGTAAAAATCAGCTTCGTCTTCTTCGTGGCGACCATGTTTTACCGTTCCACGAAGTTTAAGACGGTGTGCATGACTACGCTGGTGGCCGCCCTTCATGTGCTGATTCTGGTGGCTTCCAAGGATTTGGGCAGCGCATTGATTTTCTTCGTAACCTACGTGCTTATGCTGTTTGTGGCTACGGGGAAATGGGTGTATCTTCTGGGCGGAGCAGGTGCGGGGACCGCGGCTTCGGTGTTGGCCTATCAGCTTTTCGATCATGTCAGGGCGAGGGTGCTTGCCTGGAGAAATCCATGGTCGGATATTGAAAATAAGGGATATCAGATTACCCAGTCCCTTTTCGCCATCGGAACGGGCGGATGGTTTGGCATGGGACTCTGTCAGGGAATGCCTGGGAAGATACCGGTGGTGGAAAAGGACTTTGTATTTTCCGCCGTTTCGGAGGAACTGGGAGGAATCTTTGCCCTGTGCGTTCTGTTCATCTGCTTTGGGTGCTTTCTGCAGTTTATGATGATTGCCAGCCGCATGAAAGCGGTGTTTTACAAACTGATTGCCTTTGGCCTGGGAACGGTCTATATCGTCCAGGTATTTTTAACCGTGGGAGGCGTGACGAAGTTTATTCCTTCTACCGGAGTGACCCTTCCCCTGATGAGTTACGGCGGAAGCTCTGTGTTCAGCACGTTTATTCTGTTCGGAGTCATGCAGGGGCTGTATATTTTAAAACAGAATGAAGAGGAAGAGAAACAATATGAAAAAGGCTGACCCGAATCCCAAGGCAAACCGCCATATTCTGATGATTACCTATGCGGTAGCGGCGCTTTTCGCAGGACTGGTCCTGTATTTTGCCTTTTTTCTTCAGATAAAAAGTGAAAATGTGATTAACAATTCCTACAATGCCCGGCTCGACAGCTTTTCGGACCGGGTGGTAAGGGGAGAAATCTTAAGCAGTGACGGAAGAGTTCTGGCTCAGACAAATGTGGACGAGAATGGCGGCGAGACGAGGTATTATCCCTATGATTCCATGTTCTCCCATGTGGTTGGGTATTCTACCAGGGGAAAGACCGGCCTGGAGGCACTGGGTAACTTTTATCTGCTGACCAGCCACGTGAATCTGGCCGAGCAGGTGATCAATGAGCTGTCGTCCGTTAAAAATCTCGGGGACAATGTGATCACGACTCTCGACGTAGACCTCCAGAAGGCGGCGTATGACGCTCTGGGCAGCCGGAAGGGGGCGGTGGTCGCTATGGAACCGGACACCGGGAAGATACTCGCCATGGTCTCAAAACCGGACTACAATCCCAATACGCTGGCTGCGGACTGGGACGCTCTCGTCGCAGGCGACAACAGCGAGGGACAGCTGTTAAACCGCGCCGCTCAGGGGCTCTATCCGCCGGGCTCGACGTTCAAGATCGTGACGGCATTGGAGTATATAAGGGAGAATCCGGAGAATTTCAGGGATTATCGGTTCGACTGCAGCGGTTTTTTTCACTATGAGGATTACACGATAAAATGTTACCATGAGACGGCGCACGGCAGTCAGGACTTTGTCAGGGCCTTTGCAAATTCCTGCAACGGCGCTTTTGCGAATCTCGCCCTGACGCTGGATTTAGGAAGGCTTAAGACCACGGCGGATCAGCTTCTGTTCGATACGCCTCTTCCCGTCGCCATTCCATACAGTCAGAGCGCCTATACGCTGACGCCGGACGGCGATACGTGGCAGATTCTTCAGACCTCCATCGGACAGGGACAGACCCAGATGACACCCATACATGGCGGCATGATCGCGGCAGCCATCGCAAACGGCGGCACTCTGATGAAGCCGTACCTCATCGACCACGTGGAAAATGTGGGCGGTGATGTCATTAAAAAATTTATGCCCCAGTCATACGGCAATCTGATGACCGCGGAGGAGTCGTCCAGTTTAACAGAGCTTATGCGGGCCGTTGTAACGGAAGGAACCGGTTCCGCGGTGCGTACGGATGCCTATACGGCGGCGGGGAAGACAGGATCGGCGGAATTTGACAAGGACAAGGAGACTCACGCATGGTTTATCGGATTTGCCCCGGCGGAGCATCCGAAACTGGTGGTAAGCGTGATCGTGGAGGAAGGCGGTTCCGGGGGAAAAACGGCCGCGCCAATAGCCAGATCGCTGTTTGATACCTACTTTTCGAGATGACAAGTCCCGTTTCACATGCCATGACAAGAACACTCTTGCATATAGGCTTAAAAAGAGGTATACTATACCCAGTCTGTGAGACACACCAAAACCGGAATCCCGGACAGGGATGCAAGGTTTCAGTCTGGAGGAATTGCAATGATAGAGGCAACGAGCTGTGGCGGTGTGGTTATTTTTCGAGGTAAAATTCTGGTTTTATATAAGAATTATAAGAACAAATATGAAGGTTGGGTTTTGCCAAAAGGAACTGTAGAAGCGGGAGAAGAATATAAGGAGACGGCCCTTCGTGAAGTGAAGGAAGAGACGGGAGTCAGTGCGTCGATTATTAAGTATATCGGAAAGAGTCAGTACTCCTTTAACACGCCGCAGGATATGGTGGAGAAGGATGTTCACTGGTATCTGATGATGGCGGACAGCTATTACAGCAAACCACAACGGGAAGAGTATTTTATCGATTCCGGGTATTATAAGTTCCACGAAGCGTATCATTTACTGAAATTTTCCAACGAGAAGCAGATTTTGGAAAAAGCCTATAATGAATATCTGGATTTAAAAAAGAGCAACTTATGGGGGAATAAGAAGTATTTTTGATGCATGGAATCGTGGATATACACGGATCACACGAAAAAATGGATGCAGGAATGCCGGAGATGCCGGTTTCCTGCATTTTTCGTTTTTTGCGTTTGCAGGCGGAGACATAGGCAGACGGATAGTAGTAATTTCTGAGTTTTCGTATATACTGTTTGGTAAGACTGTCTCTTACCGTTTACAGTATGCCTTGTGGGCCGGATTTCTATACTTTACAGGATATGGCAGAAGAGGTATACTGAATACATGTTTGACAGAATATGAATAAAGAAGCAAGGAGATAAGGCATCATGAGCAAAGCATATGAAAGACTGGAAAAAGTACTGGAAAAGACAATGGCGTTACAGACCGCTCTGATTTTGTTTGAGTGGGATAATGAAACGCTGGCACCCGAGGAAGCCGGAGCCCATACGGCCAGAGTGATCGGAGCTTTATCTGAAGAGTATTACAACATGGTGGCAGGCGACGAGATGAAGGAAGCCATCGAAGCGTGTGAGAAGGAAGAGGGCCTCACAGACGTGGAGAAAGCCATTGTGAAAGAGGCGAAGGAGACGAGGGAACAGCTTGTCTGCATCCCGGCGGAGGAGTACCGCGATAACGCACAGCTGGTATCAGAGGCTACGAGAGTGTGGTCTAAGGCGAAGAAGGAGAATGATTTTGACAAATTTGTTCCCACTCTGAAAAAGGTAGTGGACTACCAGAAGAAATTTGCCTCCTACCGCGCAAAGGATGGCGTAAAGCTTTACGATTCCATGCTGGATTTATACGAGAAGGACTTTAACATGGAACTGCTTGATAAGTTCTTTGATGAGCTGAAAGAGGCCATTGTTCCCCTGATCCGTGAGATCAGGGAACGTGGAAAGAAGATTGAAAACGCCTTCTTGACAGGAGATTATCCGGAAGAGAAGCAGAGAGAGCTGGCGGAATTTCTGGCAGAGTACGTAGGCTTTGATTTTAATAAGGGTGTGCTGGCAGTCAGCGCTCATCCATTTACGACGAATTTGCACAATCATGACGTAAGAATTACGACCCATTACAACGACCATGTGGACAGTTCCCTGTTCTCCGTGATCCACGAGGCGGGCCACGGAATCTATGAACTCGGTATCGGCGACGACCTGACACAGACACTGGTGGGCCAGGGCGCTTCCATGGGAATGCATGAATCCCAGTCCAGATTCTTCGAAAATATTATCGGCCGCAACTCCGCCTTCTGGGTACCGCTTTATGAGAAGCTCCAGTCCATTTTCCCGGAGCAGTTAAAGGGAGTCAGCAGGGAACAGTTTGTGGAAGCCATCAATAAGGCAGAACCGGGCCTGATTCGTACGGAGGCGGATGAGCTGACATACAGCCTTCACGTTCTGATCCGGTATGAGATCGAGAAGATGATCATCGAAGAAGATCTGGATTTAAAGAAGCTTCCGGAGATATGGGCGGACAAATACGAGGAGTACTTAGGAATCCGTCCTGAAAATGCCTCCGAAGGCGTACTGCAGGATATTCACTGGTCTCAGGGCTCCTTTGGCTATTTCCCATCCTATGCGCTGGGCAGTGCGTTTGGGGCACAGCTGTATTACCATATGAAGAAAGAGATGGACTTTGAGGGCCTTCTGGAGAGAGGGGAGATCGGAGTAATCCGTGAATATTTACGGGAAAACGTCCATCGTTTTGGCAAGCTGAAGACCAGCAGAGAGATTCTGAAGGATACGACAGGAGAAGATTTCAATCCGAAGTATTACATTCAGTATCTGAAGGAAAAATACAGCCGCTTATACGATTTATAGAAATATTTTCCATAATCACAAAAAAACAGTTGACAAATGGCAGTAACAAGACTAAAATCAGTAAAAAGAATTCATATAAGAATACTATGAATTAGAAAAGAGGATGATTATGGAAAAGATCAGAAAGAGTGCAATGGAACTGATTGGCAGCACCCCGCTGGTAGAGCTGACTAATTACGAGAAGAAGCATCAGCTGAAGGCATCCGTCATCGCAAAGCTGGAGTATTTAAATCCGGCAGGCAGCGTGAAGGACCGTGCGGCGCTGTTTATGATTCTTGATGCGGAAGCGGCGGGAACCTTGAAACCGGGCGCAACCATTATCGAACCGACTTCCGGTAATACCGGCATTGGCATTGCCAGCATCGCGGCGATGAAGGGCTACCGTGCAGTTCTCACCATGCCGGAAACCATGAGCGTAGAGCGCCGGAATTTACTGAAGGCCTACGGTGCGGAGATTGTACTGACCGATGGCAAGATGGGGATGAAGGGAGCGATCGCGAAGGCAGAAGAGCTGAGAGACGAGATACCCGGATCCGTGATCATGGGGCAGTTTGATAATCCGGCTAACGTGAGGGCTCATAGGGAGACGACAGGTCCGGAGATCTGGAGAGATACCGATGGCACTGTGGATATTTTCGTAGCAGGAGTCGGAACCGGCGGAACGATTACCGGAACCGGCGAATATTTAAAGAGCCAGAATCCTGACGTGAAAATCGTAGCGGTAGAACCGGAGGGATCTCCCATTCTTTCCGGCGGAAATCCTGGTCCTCACGGACTTCAGGGAATTGGCGCCGGATTCATTCCAACGATCCTGAACCAGGATATTTATGATGAGATCATTCGTGTGAAGGACGAAGATGCCTATGTGACCGGTCGTGAGATCGCTCAGAATGAAGGAATTCTGGTTGGTATTTCATCCTCGGCAGCGGTATGGGCTGCAAAGGAACTGGCCGGAAGACCGGAAAATGAAGGGAAGAGAATCGTTGTTCTGCTTCCCGATACGGGAGACCGGTATTTCTCTACGCCGTTGTTCTCCTGATGTATATAGAAAAAGTTCGCCGCAGGAATGTGATTGGTTCCTGCGGTTTTTTCGTATCATTAAGGTGCTTTTTGGTGACATGGATGGTTTACGATACCTCATTGGCCTGTTCCTATATGGCTGATGGGGCATTTTTTATGCATGAAGCTATGGGGGTGTGCTAAACTTAATTGCGGCAAAGGGAAATGTATGAGTATGCAACAATACGAATGGGGAAAGAGGTAGAAGGAATGAATGGACTTAAGATTAAAAGAACAGAAGTTGAAGAGTTTAAAAAATATTTAATTATGGAAGAGAAAAGTAAAATAACGATTAAAAAGTATATTCATGACATCGGATGCTTTTTAAGCTATATAGGGAAAAATCCGGTGACCAAAGAGCGGATCATCAGCTACAAGGAGTCCCTGCAAAAAAAATACAGCGCAAGAAGTGTGAACACCATGCTTGCTTCCTTAAACAGTTTCTTTCGCTGGCTGGATCATCCGGAATTTCTTGTTAAGCAGCTAAAAATACAGCAGCAGGCCTTTTGCCTGGAGGAAAAAGAACTGACGAGACAGGAGTATGTCCGCCTGGTAAAAGCAGCGAGAAGGACCGGCAATATCAGGCTGGAGATGATCCTGCAGACGATCTGCTGTACGGGAATTCGAGTGAGCGAGCTGAGTTTCGTGACGGTAAAGGCTGTCAGGCTGGGATACGCAGAGGTGTGCTGCAAAGGGAAAAACAGAAGGATCATGATACCGGGAAATCTGAGAAAAAAACTGCTTCTTTACATACAGAAAAATGGAATCGAAAAAGGGGAGGTGTTTATCACGAAGGCCGGCAATACCATGGACAGAAGCAATATCTGGCGCAAAATGAAAGGTCTGGCGAAAGAAGCCGGGGTTCTGGCCGATAAAATATTTCCGCATAATCTCCGTCACCTGTTTGCCAGAAGCTTTTACGAAATTGATAAGGATATTGCGAAGCTCGCAGATGTGTTGGGGCACAGCAGTATCAATACAACAAGAATCTATATGATTTCCACTGGAGAGGAACACCGGAGGCAGCTAGAACGGCTGCGGCTGGTGGTTTGAGGGGATACAACATAATAAATATTATGTTGTAAGCATAACTATCAGATCTGTTTTAAACCGAAACTCCATATTATACTAGCACGCATTTCGACTTTTTACAACTCTTAAAATCCAAAATCCCCTAAAATATGTGAATGAATTTTTAAAACACTGTTATCCGAATGTAAGCGGCAGGCGACTTGTCGTCCTATATACAACATAATATTTATTATGTTGTTTGGGCGAAAGGCGGGATGAAATGGTTACCTATAACAGGCAGGAAGTAGGCAAGCGTCTGGGCTGCCGTCGACGCGAAATGGGACTGACCGGGGAGGAAATGGGAAGAAGAATCGGGAAGAATGGCCGGTATTACCGGGATATTGAGAATGGCCGATGCGGCATGTCTGTTGAGACATTAATTCTTCTTTCTGAGGAGATGGGATTGTCACTGGATTATCTGATCTACGGCGCCTCATCTGATGACAGCGACCGGCTGGATGAACAGAAGCAGATAGTAAATAGATTGTCCCACTGCAATGGACGCATTCGCGAGGGAGCGGTGAATCTGTTGAAGGTTTATTTGGAATCTGTTCCAAAGTGATGCGGATAAAAGTTATCCCGATTGTATACAACCCGATAGATGCAATGAACAGATAACCCCGAAGTTTTTTGGGGTTAGGGGAGAATGGAGTATGAAGTACAGTGAAAGTTAATACAAATGAACAAAAGAATAATAAAATAGCGTTAAACCATGCAAATAATAATACCTCAAAAAAAAGACATATCGAACATTGGAAAGTAGTCGCTTTCTATCTCATCATATATGACATAATCGCAGTGAATTTTTCTTACTTTTTTGGTTTGTGGCTGCGGTTTGATTTGCGTTTCTCGAATATTCCACAGACATACCTTAATTCATACTTGAGATTTGCACCGTTCTATACGGTGTTTGTGTTGGTTGTATTTTATGCGCTGCATCTGTATAAAAGCCTATGGAGATTTGCCAGCTTTAGTGAATTAAATCGAATATTTGCATCGAGTGTGATTACTACAGTATTTCATATTGTATGCATCACGTTGCTCATAAAGCGTATGCCAATTTCTTATTATGTGATTGGTGCAGCCATGCAGCTTGCATTGGTAACTGCAATACGATTCGCTTATCGCTATATTACGTTGGAAAGGACGCGAAGAGAGAGAAGCGTTAAGGCAGTTCACAATGTAATGGTAATTGGAGCTGGTGCCGCAGGACAGGTTATATTAAAGGAATTAAAAAGTTCAACAGAAGTCCTGTCAAAGCCATGCTGTGTGATTGATGATAATCCTAATAAATGGGATCGGTTTATGGAAGGCGTGCCCATCGTTGGCGGGCGCGATTCGATTATGGAATCGGTTGAAAAATATAAGATTGACCAGATTTTATTAGCGATTCCAACTGCATCTCCAAAGGATAAGAGGGATATTTTAAATATCTGTAAAGAGACCCATTGCGAGCTGAAGAGCCTGCCGGGGATCTACCAGCTGGCCAATGGCGAGGTATCGCTGAGCAGGATGAAGGCAGTGGCAGTAGAGGATTTACTTGGAAGAGATCCGATCAAGGTAAATATGGAAGAAATATTCCAGTATATCAAAGGAAAGACCATACTTGTCACAGGCGGAGGCGGTTCCATTGGTAGTGAACTATGCCGTCAGATCGCCGGGCATGAGCCGAAACAGCTGATTATCTTTGATGTTTATGAAAATAATGCCTATGACATTGAACAGGAACTGAAAAGAAAATATAAGGATAAGCTGAACCTGGTTGTTCTGATCGGTTCGGTGCGGGACAGCAGAAGAATCAACATGGTATTTGAGAATTATAAACCGGATATCGTATACCATGCGGCTGCGCATAAGCACGTTCCGTTGATGGAAACCAGTCCCAATGAGGCGATTAAGAATAATGTAGTGGGTACATATAAGACGGCTTATGCAGCATTGAGGAATGGTACACAGAGGTTTGTGCTGATTAGTACGGATAAGGCGGTTAATCCAACAAGTATCATGGGAGCAAGTAAGCGGCTCTGTGAGATGGTGATTCAGAGTATGGACGCAGTCAGCAAAGAGGGCAGGGTGGAGCTGCTGCCATTTTTGTATGCACATGTGAATAAAACAATTGATGGTCAAGTTGTGGCGGATCCTGTGGATCATATAGCTGTTGAGGGTTTAAGGGAAGAAAAAAGCATGGACGCCACTAGAGAAGGAAGAGGAGCGAGAACTCAATTCGTGGCGGTTCGATTTGGGAATGTACTTGGAAGCAACGGGTCTGTGATTCCGCTATTCAAGAAGCAGATTGAAGCAGGCGGGCCTGTAACTGTTACGCATCCGGACATAGTTCGTTATTTTATGACGATACCGGAGGCGGTAAGTCTTGTAATGCAGGCAGGTACTTATGCGAAGGGAGGAGAGATCTTTGTTCTGGATATGGGAGATCCGGTTAAGATTGATATGTTGGCCCGAAACCTGATTAAATTATCCGGATATGAACCCGGAGTTGACATCCAGATGGCATATACAGGCTTGAGACCTGGTGAAAAGTTATTTGAGGAGAAGTTGATGGCTGAAGAAGGAATGCTTAAAACGGATAATGAGCTGATTCATATTGGGAAACCGATTCCGTTTGATAAAGAGGTGTTCTTGACACAGTTGGAGGAGTTAGCCGAGGCGAGTTATGAGAACAGTAATCGCATTATCGAGATGGTTGAGGAAATTGTTACGACATTTCGGCCGGTGGGGGATAAGCCTACGGGGACCGAGGTTGTAAGATAGAGTCAGATTGGAAGTGGCGAGAGGGAAGAGTGTAAGAACATAGATAAATAAGAATAGATAACACAATAGAAGGAGCAGAAGAAGATGAACAAAGATTATTATTCAGCAGACCTGCGTTTCACGGGTATTGTACCATTCGAATTCAAGGTTTGCCTTTCCAATCCCACCATGCATGGTGAGAAATAGAAATGGGTAGAGGGAGCCATCTGAACCAACTGGGTATCCACAGTTGGTGAGAATATCTACGAAGTGGAACGGATAACTGCGGAAAAATTGGAAGAAAATACGCAGTGGCATTATTCTGTGGAACAGCTGCACTCCACCTCGCAGTGAAATTGTGTGGAGTGAAGTTATATGGTCAGCCAAAGGTTGGATACGGAACAGTGGAAGGAAAGAAAGCGATAGCTATATAATAGGGACAACCAAGAAAAACCTTGATTTTACAAGGATTTCGAGTGTCTAGGTCAAGTTCCGAGATTTAATTTTTCTCCGGAAATTGTGCAGATTCGAGAGCCCCTGGAGGTTAAGAGGGCACCTTGGATTAACCCACAATACAGAGTAGAAAACTAAATGGATAGGAGATGTTTGATCTAGCTCACTCTTTCGGAAGAAATAGCGGGCTGTTTTTTGTAGAAAGAAAGTCTAAATTTTCATATTAATATGGGAAAAATAAATATGCAAGAATAAACACGGACTTAATTATCTATAGTGTAATTGAAATAAGGCCTGTGTATTGCAAAATGAAAAATGAAGAGAAAAATGAGGAGAGAATGAGAGATGGCGTTCAATAATGCGATAGGTATCAGTCCATTTGAAGAGAAGGTATGGCTGGCAAGACCGTCTGTATATCAGAATAGTATAGATTATATATATGAGGCATACACGTCAAAATGGATGACAACAGCAGGAACTAATATAAATGAAGTGGAGAGAGAAATCGCTGAAATGGTAGGCTGCAAGTATGCAGTAGCATTATCTGCAGGAACAGCAGCATTACATATGGCAGTGAAACTGGCAGGGGAAGCGCTCTATGGAAATTCAGAGGCCGGAAAGGGTGCACTGAGAAATCAACGCATTGCTTGTTCCGATTTGACTTTTGCGGCAACGGTTAATCCGGTTGTGTATGAGGGGGGGACTCCGGTATTCATTGATACAGAATATGATACCTGGAACATGGATCCGGTAGCACTTGAAAAAGCCTTTGAAACCTATCCTGATATTAAAATCGTTTTGGTCGCACACTTATATGGAACGCCTTGCAAGATGGATGAAATCAGAGAAGTCTGTGAACATCACAGTGCTATCATCATTGAAGATGCTGCAGAATCCTTGGGAGCAACCTATAAGGGAGTACAGACCGGAAGATTAGGGTCATATAACGCAATATCATTTAATGGCAATAAAATCATCACTGGAACATCTGGCGGAATGCTGCTGACGGATGATAAGAAAGCGATGGAAAAGGTAAAAAAATGGTCTACACAGTCTCGCGAAAATGCTCCGTGGTATCAGCATGAAGAAGTTGGCTACAACTATCGAATGAGTAATGTAATTGCTGGTGTTGTCAGAGGGCAAATTCCCTATTTGAAAGAGCATATTGATCGTAAAAAAGCAATCTATATGAAATATAAGGAGAGCTTTAAGAATCTCCCGGTAAAGATGAATTCGTTTGATGCAGAGAATAGTGAACCAAATTATTGGTTATCTGCAATGATCATTGACCAGGAGGCTATGTGCAGACAGGTTCGTGGAGAAAGAGAGACACTGTATGTTGAAGAGCAAGGCAAAAGCTGCCCGACTGAAATCTTGGAGACGTTGGCAAAATTCAATGCAGAAGGCCGCCCGATTTGGAAACCGATGCATATGCAGCCGATTTATCGCATGAATCCATTTATTACCAGAGAAGGTAATGGTCGAGCAAGAACCAACGCTTATTTTGATGGAGGAGTTGCTGATATTGGATTGGACATTTTTGAAAGAGGCTTGTGTTTGCCGACAGACATTACGATGGAATATGGGGCGCAGGATGTTGTAATCGAAATTATTAGAAGGTGCTTTGAGTAATGGTAAAGAATCGAGAATTTACGCAAATGTAGTTTGTTCACCTTATGAGACTAACATTATGTATTTTCTCGTGTTATACAAGGAGCGTAGCGTAATGGAGTATAGAAATATCCCGGATATCTATTTTGATTCTAGTTATCCTAAGTTATATGAAAAAATGGAGAATGGAAAAGCGCGTACTATTTATGTAAGTAATGAACATGGGACAGTTATTTCGCACGTTCTTTTAAGAAAAATCGTTATTTCTACGGAAAAACAGTATTATGATTTAGTAACACCATATGGCTATGGAGGCCCGATTATTACTTCACTGAAAGGCGATAGGGAAAAACTAATACAGAGCTTTTTTGATGAAATGACTAGATTTACAAAAGAGAATAAGATTGTCAGCGAGTTCGTAAGATTTCATCCGATTATTGGAAATGGGATTGATTTTAAAGATATTTATAATTCCCAATTTGACCGAAAAACAGTTGGAACAAATGTTAGAGATTATGAATTAGAGGAAGAATTTAGTAAAAGCGCGCGCAAGTATATTAAGCGCGCAATAAAGGCCGGAATCACATATGAAATTATAATAAATCCGCAAGAAGTAAACGAATTTAAAGAAGTATACTACTCAACAATGGATAGGGATCAAGCGGACTGCTATTACTATTTTGATGATGAGTATTTTGAACAGTGTATACAGAGATTGGGAGAACACGTATTATATGTAAAGGTTTATCTTGAAAATAAAGTTATAGCAGCGGGGTTTTATTTTGTATATGGTGATATTATTGAATGTCATTTATCAGGATCTTTATCAGAATATCTTCATCTTTCGCCAGCTTATATAACAAAAATAGCGACTGCAAAATGGGCAAAAGAACATGGTATCCATTTTATACATTATGGTGGTGGAACATCAAGAGATCAAGAGAATAGCCTTTATCAGTTCAAGAAGAAGTTTGGAAAGAACACGGAATTTGATTTCTATATAGGAAAGAAGATTTGGAATAAAAAAGCCTATGCTGAATTATGCCGAATAAAGGGAATTGATTCAGAAGTAGAATATTTCCCCGCATATAGGCAAACAAAAAAGTGATGTCTGAAAGGTGATAAGGAGGTATAAGATGAGACATAAACCTTATGGAACATATGAGAAGTATTTTAAGCGGCCACTGGATCTGTTCTGTGGGCTGGCGGCTGTGATAGTGTTCTGGTGGTTGTATTTAGTCGTTGCTGTATTGGTTAGAATCAAGTTAGGTTCCCCGATTCTATACACACAAAATAGACCTGGAAAGAATGAGAAGATATTTAAGCTCTACAAATTCAGGACAATGATGGAGGAGCGTGATGAGAATGGTGAGCTACTTCCTGACGAAGTGAGACTTACTAAGTTTGGAAAGTGCCTAAGAAATACTAGTCTCGATGAGTTACCGGAGGTCTTCAACATCATCAGGGGAGATATGTCAATTGTTGGACCACGCCCGCTTTTGGTAAGATATCTTCCCTACTATACAGAGGAGGAGCATCATAGGCATGATATTCGTCCGGGATTAACGGGATTAGCTCAGGTAAAAGGAAGAAATTTTATTACTTGGGAGGAAATTTTTCAATATGATCTGGAATATGCTAATCATTGCACTTTTGTGATGGATATAAAAATATTAATTTATACTGTGTTAAAAGTTATTTCACATTCTGATATTTCTGATGCTACACAGGGAACACAGGACAGTAGTGGAAGAAAGGTGCATGATTCTTTGGATATAGAGAGGAAAGTTGAAAATGCAAATTGAAATTGGCAGCAATTTTTGGACATATTCTTTATGTGAGCGTAGAGAACGGAAGCTATGGTGGGAGTCTGAAGAATATAGCAAGATTTTTTTGAAATCAGGAAGGAATGCATTTAAGGCAATATGCAATTATATTAGCGCAGATAAAAGGAAGGTTTTGTTTCCGGCGTACCATTGTGGAACTGAATCTGAGCCGTGGTACGAAAGCGATTGGGAGGTTGAGTATTATCCGATAGAAAATAATTTTACGGTTGATGCAAATAAACTGAAGCAGTGTATAATCAAAGCCAAACCAGCAGTGCTTGTTATTCAAAGTTATTATGGTTTTGATGCATTAAGTGACGAATGTAATGCACTTCTTCAGGAATGCAGGAATAAAGGTATCATAATTATTGAAGATATTACTCAATCAATTTTATCTGATATAAGGCATCAAGCAGTTGATTACTATATTGCTAGCCTTAGAAAGTTTTTTGCAATTCCAGATGGTGGAGTTCTGATCTCGCGACAACCAATAGCTATAAGAAAAATTGCGCAAGGAGATAATAATATTCCTTTGAATGCAATGCAAGCATATAGTTTAAAAAGAGAATATTTTGAGACAAAGAATAAAGGTATAAAAGAGGAGTTCAGAGCTGCTTATGTGGTTCTCAATGAATTGATTTCAGTAAATGATAATAATTATGCAATGAGTGATGTGTCACTCAAAATTTGGAATAGTTTTGATTTCACTTATATAGCTCAAAAAAGAAGAGAAAATTATAGAACATTGAGCGAAGGACTGGCTAAGATAGATTATTTGGCTATTACTAGAACATTTGATAATGATACTACTGTTCCTTTGTTCTTACCTGTACTAGTTAAGAACAATACGTTAAGGCAAGAATTACAAGCATTTTTAGCTGAAAAAGATATTTATTGTCCGATAATCTGGAAAAAATCACCAAGGATAGTTGATTGCCCAAAGGAAACTAGTGCTATATATGAGAGGATATTATGTTTCCCTATAGATCAAAGGTATGATAAAGAGGATATGCTCAGAATATTCAATACAGTAGAGAAATGGAATGTGTGATATGAAGAAGGTAATGATATTAGGGGGAGGCCCTAATCAATTAGGATTATTGAGAACGGCAAAAGAATGTGGATATATGATTGTTCTTTGTGATAAAAATCCGCAATGCATTGGAAAAAACTCAGCAGATATTTTTTATTCTGTTGATATTATAAATGAAGAAGAAATAACTAAAATAGCTGTGGCTGAGAAAATTAATGGAATTATCTCGAATTCGGAAATTGTTATGGAGGTTGTCGCTAAGGTTTCTACATTCCTAGGACTTACAGGGAATAGTAGAGAAGGTATTTCCATACTTAATTCTAAGCAGGAATTTAGAGAATTTCAACAAGCAAACGATATTTTTGCTCCAAAGCATAAGATGGTAGCTGATAATTATAATATTTCCAATGTGCTAGATGGGCTTAAATTTCCATTAATTGTAAAGCCTGTTAAATGTTCGGGAACAAGAGGTACTGTGCGATTTGATAGTTATGAACAAGATGAACTGAAAAAAGCTATTGATAGTTGTATTAGATTTTCTAGAAATAAGAAATGCACTATAGAAGAATATATTGAAATGCCTTCATTAAATGTACTCGAAGGTGACGTTTTTATTAATGAGGGTAAGTATTTTTGGGGGGGATTATATTTTACTAAAAGAAGTGCACAACATCCAATGGTGCCAATGACATATATGTCGCCATATGTGGACTCAGACAATCATATGATAATAATAAAAAATACATTATCCAAAATGTTTGATCGATTAAGAATCCGTCATGGAGAGTATAATGTAGAGGCATATTTTGATAAAAATGATAATTTTTTTATTATTGAGATAAATGCCAGGCAAGGTGGTCATGGGTTGCCTGCATATGTAAAATTAGCGACTAACGTGGATATGGATAAATTGCTTGTAACAACTGCTGTAGGGGATAATGCTTATTTTGATTCAATTCTGGAAAAACCATATGAACAAAAATTTGCAACTAGACACACAATCTTTAGTGATAGTGATGGAGTATTAGAAAGTGTTTATATAGATGACAGAATAAAAAAATATATTGTTGAAGTTGAATTTAATACAAAAATAGGGGGAGCTGTTGAGAAGAGAATTAACGGTTCAAGTTATATTGGATTTGTGAACTTGATTTTTGATAGTTATGAAATTCAACATATGTATTCTGAAAACATAGAGGAGTATATTTATCCAATTGTAAAAAATAGTTGTGAGGAAATTTTGACAGATGAATAAATGTGAAGTAAGCATTATAGTACCTATTTATAATGTAGAACAATACTTAGTTAAATGTATAGAGAGTCTTCTAAATCAAAACTTTAATAAAGCGTATGAAATAATCTTGGTGGATGATGGTTCCACGGATAAATCTGGTGATATTGCAGACAAATATGATAGAGAGAATGAATTGATAAAAACGATTCACAAAGAAAATGGTGGTTTATCTAGTGCCAGAAATTATGGTATGCAATTTGCATCTGGTTTATTTGTTACATTTGTGGACTCAGATGATTATGTGTCAGAATCTTATTTAAAAGATATGTTTAAAGTTAAGGATAAGTTGGATGCGGATATAGTTTTGACAAAAATATGCTTAATGACAGAAGAGGAATCAATAAAAAATCATAAGGAGGTTATAAAGACAGAGCTTGTAGATGGCAAAGAGGCATTTTGGGAAGTGTACTTCCAGAAAAAAGTAAGTTGGTCAGCATGTGCAAAACTGATGAAAAAGGAAATATTAGATAAGCACCCATTTCCACTCGGATATTACGAAGATTCAGCAAGTATGTATTTGTTTTTATCTGAAACTGATAAAATAGCTTTGACAGATTTGAGAAATAACTATCATTACATTAGGCGAGGTGGAAGCATTACTGCAAGTAAACTCTCAACTAAGCATATGAGAATTTTTGAAGTGTGTGATGAGATAAGTAAACATATAGATACTTGTTGTCCGGAGTGGAGTGGTTTGACAGCGTTAATATATCAAAATGCGGTTCTTCAATTACTCACAAGGATAGATATGAATAAGGAAGAATATAATAGCATTTTTGATAAAGCTGTTACCATATCTAGAAATAATCTTTTGGAGATTTTGAAAGAGAAAAGAATAGGGTGGAGTACAAAGTACTATGCAGTAGTATTATGCACAAACCCTGCAGTATTTAGATTGCAAAGGACGTTTATGTTAAAATTAAACTTGATCAAAGGAAATTGGGTATAGTTTTTTTTACGAATCGGAGGAAATATAGTGTACAGAAGTTTGCATAATAAAAAAATAATGATATTTGCTACATTGTTATGTCCGCCGTTAGGTTTTGTTTTAGCGTTATTATGTCTATACAAGAACCAAAATGAGTGGAAAACCTGCATTTTTTGTATCTCATACGCTATTGCGATTTTTGCTTACTGTTACGAACCCACTGTGGATTCTGATTTAGTGAGATATCATCAAGTTATTGAGCAGATAAAAGATCTACCTTTTTGGGAAGCTATTAATTCTGAATTGTATGGTGAAGGTTCTTTATATACATATATGGCACTGAGCTGGTTTGTAGGCAGACTATCGCAGCCAAATATGATTCAGGCTATTTCGGTATTTAGTGTAATTTATATTGCTAGTTATATAAATTATAAAGTTGGATTAGATAGTCATTTGTCTAATAAGAAATGTTTTTCGTCCATTGTATTGATACTGCTTGGAGTTAGTTTCTATTCGTTAACAAATAATGTTCGTAATGAGTTTGCATTTCTTTTTATTTGCTATGCGGTTTTTAGAGATGTATATTTGAAAAAAAGAAATGTTGTAACACTTTTGTTTTATATTTTACCTTGTTTTATGCACGTAAGTGCCATATTGCTTATTTTATTACGTCTAGTGCAGCCGTTTACTAAAAGAATTAAATTTGTATTAATGATTTTGATTATATCAATGAAAACTATAGTTGAAAATTTATCAACTATAGTTGCAAGTTTAGGGAGTTCCAATTTAATTGTTCAATTGATTAGTTCTATGCTATATAAAGGGAATCGATATTATAATAATTATGATTCTGATTGGGCAACAGCAGTTCACAATAGCGGTTCTATGCAATTGATGAAGATACTTATGGTAATTGAATGTACAGTTATAACAATTTTTCTTGTTAAAAATTCAAAGGCTATATATGAACTCAAAGACAAAAATAAAGAAGACGTATATAGTTATAGGGTAGAATACATAGACTATCTTTTTTTAATTGACATTGTGGGGTTTGCGTGTGTTCCGATGTATATGCCAGAGTATTGGAGGTTTTTAGTAATTATTGTTTTGCTTAATGGGGTGATTTTATTCGAAGTACAGGTAAATAGTAAATGTAAAAATATCTTTTATTATTTGAAGATGCTCCTATATGTTATTGCATCAGTTTACTTTATACTTGCAACAAGAGAATTGTTTTTGTATTCCAAGCCTTTATCAATGATTCTAAATGCGTTTTTATGTAATCCGATATTTGTCTTTTTTACAGGAGTGTTTAAGGGAAGTCCGAATACATTTTTCTAGGTGTATAATTTGTTTAAATGGCTTTGTCTCAGAAATTAATGAGAAGAGTTTCACACGAAATTGCTCATATACCGTTTACTTATGTTTGGAGTGGCATTTGTGATAGGAAGCTAATGCATAATAGAAAGGAAGCATCTTCATAATGAAATCAGTAGGAATAGTAACTTTTTTTAAATCATACAACTATGGAGTATGGTTGCAAGCTTACGCAACACAAACTTTTTTTGAAAAAGAAGGTTATAAAGTACAAATTATAAATTATGCCAATAAATTGGAAATGCAAACTATAAGTTATTTTTTTAAAGAAAAAAATAGGGTATCTGGATACATTACATCATTTGTTAAATCTATTCTTTTTGGAAAAGTTAAATATTATAAAAAGGGTTTTGCAAACCATATAAATGAGTATTATAAACTCTCACCAAATGAATACACTGACATATCTGAGATGGATAATGTTAGCTATGACATTTTAGTTGCGGGTAGTGACCAACTTTGGAATCCACATAGGACATATGGGGATCTAGATCCAGTGTTTTTGCTCCAATTTGGAAAATGTGATAAAAGAATTTCACTTTCTACAAGTCTTGGAAGTGATGAGGTTAGAGTTGAAGATAAATCGGTATTTGCTACTGCTTTTAAAAAATTTAGTGCAATTAGTGTTCGAGAGGATTTTGCTCGTAATCAATTAAGAGATTTGTGTGATATACCAATCAAGGTAATTCTAGATCCAACATTTTTATTAAATAGAGCAGATTGGTTGGCAATTACTAAAAAAAGATCAATAAAACAAGCTCCTACAAAAGGATATATACTTACATATTTTGTGAGTCCGAATAAACGATCATCGAAATACTGTAATATTATTAAAGATTATTCCAGAATTTTAGGAGTTCCTGTTTTGGCAGTTCAATTCAGTAGAGCAAAAAGTACCCCTTATAATAAAATGATTTTAGGTGCATCCATCTCAGATTTTATTTACTTGATAGAAAATTCAACATTGATGATTACAGATTCTTTTCACGGGGTTGCTCTTTCTGTTAATTTAGGAAAAGAGTTTGTTGCGATAGAGAACAAAGAGAATCCTGAGAGAGTTAAGTATTTGTTAAATAATTTGGGATTGATTAAGCGAATCGATTTACTAGTGAAAGATTACTATAAGATAGAGTATGATTGCGTTAATGAAAAATTGGATGTGTTGCGCAAGGACTCTAGAAATTGGATTATAGGCTCTATTTAAGAATTAAAAATAGGAGAAAGATATGGGATATAATTATACAAGTGAAAAAAACATTCAACAGATTATTTCTTTATTAAAGGCTCATGGTATAAAAAAAATTATAGCTAGTCCAGGATCATCAAATGTGAGTTTTGTGGCAAGTGTTCAGCATGATAGATTTTTTGAAATATATTCAGTTGTAGATGAACGTTCAGCCGCGTATGTTGCTTGTGGGCTTGCTGCGGAATCAGCTGAACCAGTTGTATTATGTTGTACAGGTGCGACAGCTTCTCGTAACTATATTCCAGGATTAACAGAAGCATTTTATAGAAAGCTACCAATTATTGCAATAACAGCGCTAGTGCATCCAGGCTATATCGGGCAGAATAGACCACAGGTTATGGACCGTACCGTTGTGTTAAATGATATCGTTAGGTGCAGTGTACAGGTAGACATTGTTGAATCTGCTGAAGATGAATGGGCGAATAATGTAAAAATTAATAAGGCTATATTAGAAACTAAAAGACAGGGCGGTGGTCCGGTTCATATTAATATGGTTACAACATTTAGTAGAGACTTTTCAGCAAAAGAATTGCCTTATTGTCGTAAAATAGATTTAATTCAAAAAAAATTTGAATTTCCTGAATTGAAAGGAAAAAAAGTAGGTTTATTTATAGGAACTCACAAGAAAATGGCTGTTGACTTTATTGATGCAATAGATTTGTTTTGTGAAAACTATAATGCTACAGTTTTTATTGATCATACAAGTAATTATCAAGGAAAGTATGCAGTTTTGGGAAGTATTATTGCTAATCAAGATAATTATATTGCAGATTGTTTGAAAATGGATGTTTTGGTTGATATTGGGGATATCTCTGGAGCAGATATGAAATTATATCCATCTGAAGTTTGGAGAGTCAATCCTGATGGACAAATTAGAGATTATAGAAAAAATACTAGGTATGTTTTTGAAATGGATGAAAAACAATTTTTTGATTATTATAATAGCTACGTAGTATGTGATAAAAAAGAGCTTACATATTATGAAAGTTGCAAAAATGAATATGATCAAATTGTTGATAAAATAACAAATTTTCCGCTATCAAATATTTGGACCGCATGGAAAATGAGCCCGGTTTTGCCAGCTAATAGTGTAATTCATTTTGCAATATTAAATTCCTTAAGATCATGGAACTACTTTGAATATGATAATTCCATATTAGGTTATTCAAATACTGGAGGATTTGGTATTGATGGTTGTGTATCTAGTTTAATCGGAGCCTCCTTAGCAAATTCTGAAAAATTGTATTTTGGAGTAGTTGGAGACTTAGCTTTTTTCTATGACTTGAATTCTGTTGGAATCAGACATATTGGGAATAATATAAGGATATTACTTATTAACAATGGAAACGGAACTGAATTTAGAAATTATTCATGCATTGCATCACAATTTGGTGATGAAACAAAAGAATATATTTCTGCCGCAAGTCATTATGGAAATAAATCAGAAACATTTGTAAAAAATATTGCAGAGAATTTAGGTTATAAATATTATTGTGCGAAGACTAAGGAAGAAGTTACGGAATTAATTCCCTATTTTGTATCGACAATCAGTAACAAGTCTATTATATTTGAAATCTTTACAGATAGTAATGCTGAAAGTGAAGCCTTACAAATAATTAATAATTTACAGATTTCATCATCTCAATATGTAAAAAATAAAACAAAAAAAGTATTAAGAAGGGCATTGGGAGATGAGGGGACTAAATTTGTTAAAAAGTGTCTGCATGAGAGGTGAAATATGAGGATGATACATTTTCTTAAAAAATGTGTAAAAGTATTAAAGCGTAAAGAATATTTTCCCATTCTTGTATCAAAAGATTCATCCGATATTTTTTCGGGCAAGGTAGCATTAATAATAGGTGGAAGTGGGGGAATAGGCTCTTCCATAGCAAAACAACTGGTGAATCAAGGGTGCAAGGTTATTATCTCAGGAACTAATGAAAATAAAACAAAAGCAATGTGTAAAGAAATAAATACTATCAGACAAAACTATGCTAAATATGTTGTTTTTGACGTGAAAGATATTGATAAAATGAAGGAAGCAATTGAAAAGAGTTCTATGTTATTTGAAGAAAGAACAATAGACATTTTGGTGAATTCAGCAGGTGTAAGTTCAGCCACTTCATTTTTGAATATGAGTGAAATTGAATATGACAGGGTGATGAATGTAAATTTGAAAGGATTATATTTTGCATGTATGTATGTGGCAAAAATAATGATTAAAAATAAGACACACGGTCATATATTGAATGTTTCGTCAGCATCTTCGCTTCGCCCAGCGATTAATCCATATGCGTTGTCAAAATGGGGAGTTAGAGGTTTGACTATAGGACTTGCGGATGAATTGTTAAAATATAATATAGTTGTAAATGCTATTGGTCCAGGACCGGTTGCCACAGCAATGACTGGAAGAACTCAAGGGGATACTTTGACGCATCCCTCTAATCCAAGTGGAAGGTGTGCTACTGTCGAGGAAGTCGCGGAATTGGCTTGTTATATGGTAAGTGTAAGGGCTGATATGGTAGTTGGAGATACATTTTATATTTCAGGTGGTGGTGGAATAACAACACTTCATGGATAAATAAGATTACTATAATTATCGTAAGGAATGGTGATATGAATACGAGTATATTAAAAAAATATAAAGAGTTACCGGTAGAGATAAAAGCTGCTTTTTGGTTTTTGATTGGTACTTTTTTTCAAAAAGCTATGTCAATGGTTTCTACTCCAATCTTTACGAGAATTATGAGCGCAGAAGAATACGGTGAATATAATGTTTTTAATTCTTGGTTTTTAATTGTTTCTATTATTGTTACTTGTCAATTATCTGCGGGAGTTTATACACAAGGTATTGTTAAGTTTGATTCGGAAAAGAGGGAATTTTCATCGTGTATGCAAGGACTAACTCTAACGTTGGTTTTGCTTTGGACAATCATTTATATATTTACGATGGATTTTTGGAATAAGCTATTTGATTTATCGACATTTCAAGTATACTCTATGCTGTTTTTATCATGGATGACATCAGCTTATAACTTTTGGGCAATTGAGCAACGCGTGGATTTGAGATATAGAAAAATGCTATGTATGACAGCATTTGTAATTATTGCACAGCCAGCCTTATGTATTTTTTTAGTAATAAAATCCACAGATAAGGTTTCAGCTAGAATACTAGGTATGGTGATCGTATCTTGTTTCGCATACAGTTATTGCTTTTGGAATCAGATTAAGTCAGGGAAAAAAATATTTATTAAGCATTATTGGAAATATGCACTTAGTCTATGTATCCCTCTGATTCCGCATTATTTATCACAGATAATTATGAGTACATCAGACAGAATAATGATTGATCGAATTATTGGATCAAAAGAAGCTGGTATTTATAGTTTGGCATATTCTATTTCCCAAATTATGACAATTTTTAATACGGGATTGATGCAAACAATTGAACCTTGGCTATATAAGAAAATTAAAAAAGGTGAGCTAAAAAAAATTTCAGCGATAGCATATAAATCAATGGTAGGGATTGCACTGGTAAATATATTACTTATTATATTTGCACCTGAAGTAGTGAGAATATTTGCACCGGAAGAATATTATGAGGCTATTTGGATTATTCCGCCTGTTGCAATGAGTGTATATGTTAGCTTTATGTATGCATTTTTTGCAGTTTTTGAATTCTATTATGAAAAAACAAAATATATTTCATTTGCGACTCTAGTTGGAGCTGTGATTAATATTGTTCTTAATTATTTGTTGATTCCTGTATTTGGATATTATGCGGCAGGATATACAACATTATTCTGTTATATAATTTATGTTGTAATGCATTATTATTTTATGAGTAAAATCTGTAAAGAGAATCAGATAGATGAGATTCCGTATGATAAGAACGTTTTGATAAGTATTAGTTTTGTGTTTTTTGTAATTTCGTTTGTGATTCTTTTTACATATAAACATTATCTTGTTCGCTATTCAATTATGATAGTTCTAATGCTAGCGATATTTATTATGAGGAAGAGAATTATTTCGATAATAAGAAGGATAATTAGAGATTTTTCACGGTAACCTACATTGTTGAGGTGCAAGTAAACCAAGCTTTTCCGATACCAAGAAATAATCAAAAAAATCCGCCCGAATAGCCGGGAGGATCGGGTTAAGAAAGTTATTATTTTTGTTGAGGTGTGATTGGACAATTAAAAAGTCCCCTTTCATAATATAGTCTGCGATAGCTGCATCGTCATTATAGCAGGGGATTGGGAATAAAGATGAAATTTTGCATAGTTCGTTTCAATGGAATTCCTGTTTCGCGTTAGCGGTCTGCGGAGTTTCGTTGCAGCGGTCTGAAGATAGCAGCGTAGCTGCTATGGGTTTATAGGTTTCAGATTCCTCACTTTGTGGACGGCAGATATAAACAAAACTGATCAGTTTTTGGATATCTTTTTCTGGCAGTAGCACTCCGGCAATGTTTCCGACCATGGAAGCAATTGATCGACATAAGAAAGATTTTCCGATTTACCATGTTTTGGCAGTCCTTCCAGAAGATAGCGAAAATACTCATATGGCTTCAACTTGTTTGCTTTCGTTGTTTCAGCTATGCTGTATGCGATTTCGCCGGCTTTGGCTCCGCTGACCGTATCGATCTGAAACTAGTTGTTTCTGCCGACTGTAAATGGTCGGATGCTGTGTTCTGATTCTTATGCACATATGCGAATAAGCATCGGAAAACTCGATTAGACCGGTAATCCCTGGACGCAAAAACTGGATGTTCGGCGACAGTCAGGCCGGAGCCAATGCGAGCATGGTTGTTTATATCATGGTAGAAATGACAAAAGCTCATGGACTCCATCCATACAGCTACCTGAAGTACCTGCTGGACAGTCGTCCAAGTACCGATATAAGCGACACTGAACTCGCGAATCTTACTCCATGGAGAGAAAAAGCGAAGATAGCATGTGACAGTAAATCAAAGTAAAATGCGAACAACCCTGACACCAGTAACTTGTGTCAGGGCAAATGTATTGGAGACATCCTGATACTTGGCGCTTACGAATTGACAGTTCCCTTAAAAAGTGATATATTTGTCTTAAAAAGAGATAAATATATCGCTGATAGGAGTTACCATGCATAAACAAGATTTTATAAAACAGAAACCACAGTACACCAGAAAGATCAGCCCGAAACTTGGACTGCTCGGCTTCTTCGGCCTCTTTGGATTTCTCGGATTCGTCCCGCAGTTTTTTGGAGAGAGTGGAGCCTTAGATGTACCCTTTCCACTGATATTTTTCTGTTTCTTCGGATTTTTTGGTTTTTATTACGAGGGAAAGATGTCGGGAACTATGATTGACGAACGGTACGAGGCTAACGTTAACCGTGCAGCGGCGATCGCCAACAGAGTGTCTCTGACTCTGATTATTATGGCAGCCATTTTAGCACTCTCCCTGTTTCGGATCCATGATTCTTATGGTATGCTGAAACTGCTTCTTGCGGTCATCGGATTCGCATTCGGCCTTTCACTGTTTCTTCAGGAGTATTTGCTATACCGCTTCGAAAACGAGGAGTAGGAGATCATGGCAGAATTTACATGTAATTTAAAAAAATATAGACTGCATAAGGAAATGACCCAGGAGCAGCTGGCACAGATAACCGGTGTGAGGCGGGAAACCATCATGAGGCTGGAGGCAGGTAAATATAATCCATCCCTAAAACTGGCTATCGATATATCAAGAGCTGTAGAAGCCCCCATTGAAGCGCTGTTTATTTTTGATTAAGGGTATTAAGATACTGTAGGAATTTAAGAATCGAATGTAATAGTAGAACACATAAAATACTGAAACAGACCGGCAGATCACCATCCACCGGTCTTCTTTATGTGGGTTTGACCGTTATCCTGCCTTTTTCTGCTCCTTCCAGTCCCCAGAATAAAAATAATTAATTTCCGCCCCAAGAAACAGTATACAGATACACACATACAGCCACAGCATCAACAACACAATAGCCGTAAGGCTCCCGTACATAACAGAGAAATTGCTGAAATTGTTAAAATAAATGGAAAATGCAAATGAAAATGCGATCCATCCCAGTGTGGAGAAAATAGCGCCGGGCAGCTGCTTTTTAAAATGCTGCTTCTTTTCCGGCACATACGTATAGAGGAAAGTGAAGCAGATCGTCAGGATCAGTAGGAGCACGGTCCGAAAGCTGATGACGTAGTGGGTGATCTCTGCAACGACCGGAAAATGGTGTTCGACGAATCCCTGAATCGAACTTCCGAGAACCAGCAAAACCAGCGTCAGAATGCAGATCAGCATGAATATGATGGTATAACCGGCGCAGATCATCCTCGTCACCACGTAATTTCTCTTCTTCTGTTTCCCGAATACCCGGTTCAGTCCCCGCTCGATGCTCAGCATGCCGCGGGAGGCCGACCAGATGGCGGCGATTGCCGTTACGGATAAAACGGTAGCGGGAGAGTTGGTATAGATATTTTCGACGACGCCGAAGACCAGGCTCTTTAGGTTGGCCGGTACCAGACTTGTAATTACCTGCAGCAGGTTGGACTTTGTTATCGTTGGTATCAACTGGATCATAGCCATCAGCAGCATGATGAACGGAAATGCCGCGATGATGGTAAAAAAAGACGCCTGAGCCGCGTAAACAGTCATTTCATCCTTGCTGAATTTGTCGTAGATCTGTTTGCCTCGCAGTATTAATCCAATCATGATATCCCCTTTTTGTTAATGATATAACTAAAATATTACCATGACCGCAAAAAAATATCAAGCAAGACACCGGAATTTCAAATAGTTATGGTTCATGGTTGTTGCAGTTCACGGTTATAATTTTTCGTAACAGAAAAAATATTTTGAAAAACAAAGTAATTCTTTCGAAAATAAGTTGCCCTACCGTACTGCATTTGATAGAATGGTACTAATGGAATCAATCAGAAAGGGAGCGCGTATGGAATATATACCGGCGAAAACCATCGTGACGAAGACGAAGAGCTCCGAATGGTTCGGCATCGATTATAATATGAATATTTATAAAGGCTGCTGCCATGGGTGTATCTACTGCGACAGCCGGTCTTCCTGCTATCGGATCGAACGGTTTGACACGGTGCGGGCCAAGGAAGACGCCCTGCGGATTGTCCGGGATGATCTGCGGCGGAAGGTGAAGACCGGAGTGGTAGGCACCGGAGCCATGAGTGATCCCTATAATCCATTTGAAAAGGAGCTGGAGCTGACCAGACATGCGCTGGAGCTGGTGGACGCCTTCGGCTTCGGAGCAGGGATTGCCACAAAAAGCACTCTTTTAAGAAGGGATGCGGATATTTTAGAGAGCATAAAAGAGCATTCGCCTGTAATCTTAAAAGTGACGGTGACGACTGCGGATGATGAGCTGGCGGGGAAGATCGAACCCGGCGTGCCGTCCTCGACCGAGCGGTTTGAACTGATCGATTACTTAAGCTCCAGAGGGCTGTTTACCGGTATTCTGCTGATGCCGGTCCTTCCGTTTCTGGAAGACAGTCCGGAAAATATTACGGCTGTCGTGAGAAAGGCCCATGAGGCGGGAGCTTCTTTTATTTATGCGGCTTTTGGTGTGACGCTCCGTGATAATCAGAGAGAGTGGTACTATGATAAGCTGGGGCAGCTGTTTCCGGAGCGGGATCTGGCGGAGGAATACAGAAAACGGTACGGAGAACGCTACGAATGCCGGAGTCCGGCGGCAAAGCGGCTCTGGGCCATATTCGCGGCAGAGTGTGAGAAATACGGGATTCTGTACCGCATGAAGGACATTATTCACGGGTATAAGAAGAATTACGAAAACAGCCAGATGAGTCTGTTTGATTTTCTGCAGTGAAAACAGAGAAAGTGAGAGGAAACCTTACATGGGACAGGAGAAAAAAGAAAAGCTTACAAAAATGGAGATAGACTGGATTCTGTACGATGTAGGAAATTCCGCATTCGTGCTGCTTGCGACGACGATTTTGCCCATTTACTTTAATTATCTGGCGGGACTGGCGGGCGTCTCCGAGGTGGATTATCTGGCCTATTGGGGATATGCAGCCTCGATTGCTACGCTGCTGGTGGCCTTTATCGGTCCGGTCTGCGGCGCCATTGCCGATACGAAGGGGTATAAGAAACCAATATTTATGATCTGTATGATGGTGGGCGTTCTGGGATGTGCCGCACTTGCCATACCAAAATCCTGGATTGTATTTTTGGTGGTATTTGTGATTGCAAAGGTGGGCTACTCTGCGAGTCTGGTGTTCTACGATTCCATGCTTCCGGATATCACAACGCCGGAACGTCTGGATGCGGTTTCCTCTCATGGTTTTGCATGGGGGTATATCGGAAGCTGTGTTCCGTTTGTGTTCAGCCTTGTGTTTGTTCTGTTCTATGAAAAGATCGGCATCACTATGGTGACTGCCATGGTGATTGCGCTCATCATCAACGCCCTGTGGTGGTTCCTGGTGACGGTGCCTCTGCTCCGCCACTACAAACAGGTTCACTATACGGACAACACGGAGTCGGGACGCGGAGTGGTGAAGGAGAGCCTGCGCCGCCTGGGGCATACGCTTCTTGATTTGAAGAATCATAAGAAGATTTTTGTATTCATGATTGCATATTTCTTCTATATTGACGGGGTCTATACGATTATCGAGATGGCTACGGCTTATGGAAGCTCTTTGGGGCTCAATTCCCAGGGCCTTTTGCTGGCGCTTCTTTTAACTCAGATTGTGGCGTTCCCATTTGCGCTGTTGTTCGGCAAAGCGGCGAAAAAGTACAGGACGGAAAAACTCATCCGCCTGTGTATTCTTGCATACCTTTGTATTGCGCTCTATGCGATTCAGCTGGATAAGCAGTATGAGTTCTGGGTGCTGGCCGTTTGCGTCGGTATGTTCCAGGGAGCGATCCAGGCGCTGTCACGGTCGTATTTTGCCAGAATCATTCCGCCTGAGAAATCGGGAGAATTTTTCGGTATTTTTGATATCTGCGGAAAGGGCGCTTCTTTCATGGGAACGGCTCTGATGGGATTATTCGCTCAGATTACGGGAAAGAGCAACGGCGGTGTTGCGATTCTGGCCGTGATGTTTCTCATCGGATTCTTTGTGTTTGGGAAGGCTGTGAAGCTTAACGGCAGTGGTGGGCATATATCCCCACTGACATGAGGTCAAGCTTATCTGGAAACCAGATAAAAGACAGCAACGCTGTCTGTCATTATGAGCGATATATGGGCTCATAATGTGGATTGAAATAAACACACTCTAGAGTGCGCTTCAAAATAAGTTACAAATTCTTTGGCTATGTTTGAAACATAGCCATTTTTTTTATATATGGCGGTCATGCGGGTGACGGTTTCCGGAGAATCAATGATCCGGACTGTCAGGCCTTCGGCCGTTCTCATGCTGCTGATGGATTCCGGCACCAGGGCCACGCCTAAGCCGGCGCCAGCCCATTGGAGACACGTCCTGGCGTCGTCATTGCGGCAGAAGATATTAGGCGCTGCGCCGATATTCTGGAACGCCATGGATATGATGGCGTCAAAGCGCCGATAATAGATGAGAGGTTTTCCGGCAAGGTCCGTAAGGCGGATTGAGCCGCCTGGAATCGCGTCAAACCAGGAGGAAACTCCGACTGCCGTAAGCGGTTCTTCTGATCCGAAAACACAGTGAAAACCGTCGGTATTAAACGGTGTTCGAACCACGGCGCATTCGATGATACCGTTTTTCAGCTTTTCCAAAAGCTCGTAAGTGTTCCCCTCGGAGATTTCAAAACGAACATTGGGATGAAGGCGGCAGAAGCCCGGCAGGATGCTGTCCGCCAGAAAGCTGCCGGAGGAGGAGATCGTTCCCAGCTTTAAGATTCCCTTCGATGAGGAGGGAAAATTCTGGAGCTCATCAGCGGCCGTATCCATCATGGACAAGATATCCTTAGCACGGAAATAGAGATAGGAACCGGCCTCGGTAAGCTCGGCCTTCCTTGCCCCGCGGGTCAGAAGACGGACGCCTAAGTCCTCCTCCAGCATCATGATCTGCTTGCTGAGCGGCGGCTGGGACAGCCCCCGCTTTTTTGCTGCCGCCGTAAAACTGCCCGTTTCCGCAATCACTGTAAAATAATAGAGCTGCCTTGAATTCATCTGTCCCATGGAATACACCTCTTTAATAATTATTTTCTGCAATAGATACTTGTAATATTATACCAGAATGCTATAATATTACAATGAATTATTCTAAAAACATATGAATCCGGAGGAAGGATAAATGAAAAAACTCCTGAAATACTTAAAGGAATACCGGCTGGAAAGCTTCTTAGGGCCGTTATTTAAGCTTCTGGAGGCCAGTTTTGAGCTGATGGTACCTCTCGTGATGGCGAAAGTAATCGATGTTGGAATTAAGACACAGGACCTCCCCTATATTTTAAAAATGGGCGGAATTCTGGTGCTTCTTGGAGTTGTGGGGCTGGTCTGTTCCATCACAGCCCAGTATTTTGCGGCAAAGGCGGCCGCGGGATTCGGTACGGCGCTGCGAAATGACCTGTTTTCCCACATCGGCAGCCTCTCCTATGCGGAACTCGATAAGGCGGGGACAGCCACGCTAATCACCCGCATGACGAGTGATGCAAACCAGGTACAGTCAGGGGTTAACTTATTTTTACGCCTCTTTTTGAGGTCTCCTTTCATCGTGTTCGGAGCCATGGCCATGGCCTTTACCATTGATGTGAAGGCGGCTTTGATTTTTGTCATTGTCATACCGGTGCTGTCCGTAATTGTATTTGGCATCATGTTAATCAGCATGCCTCTCTATAAAAAGGTTCAGCGGCAGCTGGACCGCGTGCTCCTGACCGCCAGGGAAAATCTTAGCGGTGTCCGCGTGATCCGGGCCTTTAACCGGCAGGAGGATGAAGGCCGCCGGTTTGATGAGGAAAACGGTAAGCTGGTGAAAATCCAGGTGTTTGTCGGGAAGATTTCTTCCCTGTTAAATCCTCTTACCTATGTGATTATCAACCTGGGCATCATTGTGCTCATACAGACCGGAGCGAAGGAAGTGAACCGCGGGATTATCACCCAGGGCGAGGTGGTGGCTCTGGTAAACTACATGTCCCAGATTCTGGTGGAGCTGGTGAAGCTGGCCAATCTAATCATCACCATTTCCAAAGCGCTGGCCTGCGCGAACCGGATCAGTGCCGTGTTCGGGCAGAAGCCGGGAATCACGGAGAAGAACCATACGTGTCTGGAAGCCTGCGAAGGCGCTCCGGCGGTAGAATTTAAAGATATGACATTTACCTATGACGGAGCGAGGGAACCGGCCTTAAGCAACATCTCATTTTCCGTGACGAGAGGGCAGACCGTGGGTATCATCGGCGGTACGGGATCGGGTAAATCGACGCTTGTCAATCTGATTCCCCGTTTCTACGACGCGACGGAGGGCGGGGTATTGGTGGATGGCCACGATGTCAGGGAGTATCCGCTGGATCAGCTGCGCGGTAAGGCGGGGGTCGTTCCGCAGAAGGCGGTGTTATTCCACGGGACACTGCGGGAGAATATGCAGTGGGGAAAGAAAAATGCCGCAGACGACGAGATCTATGAGGCGCTTAAGACGGCTCAGGCCCTTGAATTCGTGGAAGAAAAGGCCGAGGGACTGGAGCTCTATATTCAGGCCGGCGGCAAGAACCTGTCCGGCGGGCAGAGACAGCGTCTCACGATTGCCAGGGCGCTGGTCAGAAAACCGGAGATCCTGATCATGGATGACAGTGCGTCGGCCCTGGATTTTGCTACGGACGCCAGGCTTCGGAAGGCCATTAAGGAGAGTACGCAGGATATGACTGTCTTCATCGTATCCCAGCGAGCAACCACGATCCGGAATGCGGATCAGATTGTCGTCCTGGATGATGGCGCCATGGTGGGGTGCGGAACCCATAAGGAGCTGTTTGAAAACTGTGAGATTTACCGGGAAATCTGTCTGTCCCAGCTTTCAAAGGAGGAGGTGCAGTAGGATGAATATGAAAAAGCATAAAACGACCATACGGCGGATTCTCTCCAGCATCGGCCGGTATAAATGGGGCGTCCTGGCTTCACTGGCCTGTGCATTGATTACGGTGGTCCTGACTCTCTATGTGCCGATTTTGACCGGTAAAGCCATTGACTGCATTCTTGCACCGGGAAGTGTGGATTTTGCCGTCATGGGAAGAATTCTCACGAAGATTGGTGTCATTATCCTGATTACCGCGGTGTCCCAGTGGCTTATGAGCCATATCAACAATATCATTACGTACCGTGTGGTGAAGGATATCCGGGTCCGGGCGTTTGCAAAGGTGGAAAGCCTGCCGCTCAAATACATCGATTCCCATTCTCACGGCGATATCATCAGCCGCCTGATCGCCGATATCGACCAGTTTTCCGATGGACTTTTGATGGGATTTACGCAGCTGTTTACGGGTATCCTTACGATTTTAGGAACCCTCATTTTCATGTTTACAATCAATCCGGCCATAGCGGTTGTCGTGATTTTGGTTACCCCGGTCTCTCTGTTTGTGGCAAGCTTTATTGCAAAGCGGACTTACACCATGTTCCGGAAACAGTCGCAGACGAGGGGCGAACTCACTTCCCTTGTGGAAGAAATGCTCGGCAGCCAGAAGGTGGTTTTAGCATTTGGCTACGAGGAAGAGACTCAGTCTCAGTTCGAGGAAATCAACGAGCGTCTGCGGGTATGGGGACTTAAGGCTACATTTTTTTCTTCCATTACCAATCCGGCTACCCGGTTCGTCAACAGCCTGGTGTACGCCAGCGTGGGAATTGCAGGTGCGTTTGCGGCTATTTCCGGCTATTTGTCGGTGGGGCAGCTCTCCAGCTTTTTAAGCTATGCAAACCAGTATACGAAGCCGTTTAATGAGATTTCCGGCGTGGTGACGGAACTTCAGAACGCATTGGCCTCGGCGGCCCGCGTCTTTGAACTGATCGATGAGGAACCACAGATTCCGGATGCACCGGAGGCAGCCGTCCTGACGGCGGTAAAGGGGGAAGTGTCTCTGAGTGAAGTGAATTTCTCTTATGATCCCGAAATACCGCTGATCGAGAATATGAATCTCGAAGTAAAACCGGGGCAGCGTGTCGCCATTGTGGGGCCGACCGGATGCGGAAAGAGTACGGTCATCAATCTGCTTATGCGTTTCTACGATGTAGATTCCGGCTCGATTCAAGTGGATGGAAACGATGTGCGGGAGATTACGAGAAAAAGCTTAAGAACGAGTTACGGCATGGTCCTTCAGGAAACATGGTTGAAATCCGGTACGATTCGTGATAATATCGCATATGGAAGGCCGGAAGCGACGGACGAGGAAGTGGTCAAAGCGGCAAAGGAGGCTCATGCCCACAGCTTTATCAAACGAATGAAGGATGGGTACGACACGGTTATCTCTGAGGACGGAAGCAACTTGTCCCAGGGACAGAAGCAGCTCCTGTGCATTGCGCGCGTGATGCTGTGTCTGCCGCCCATGCTGATTCTTGACGAGGCCACGTCTTCCATTGATACGAGAACTGAGATACGGATTCAGAAGGCATTTTCCAAGATGATGGAAGGCAGGACCAGCTTTATCGTGGCCCACCGTCTCTCCACCATACGGGAAGCAGACATGATTCTGGTCATGCGGGACGGCCATATTATCGAGCAGGGGACTCATGAGAGCCTGCTTGAGAAGAATGGTTTCTATGCGGAACTGTACAACAGCCAGTTCGCTGTATGACCGGATATAACAGGACAGGTGATGAGACAAATGAGAAAAACAGGATATTATACCGCTTTTATCGGACTTTTCATGGCGGCCGCGCTTACGGTGACCGCCTGCGGTGCTTCAGCGAAAGCACCGGATGTGAGCAGCGTCGTCGGCGGATCAGAGACGGCTGCTGACAGCGCCGTGGGATTTCAAAAGATTGACACGGCGGATAAGGGGAACTCCGGGGATACAGCTGCCGCGGGCAGCGGGGCCGGGCAGGCACAGCCCATAACAGGTGCGGCGCCGGCAGACGGAGAGGTGCTTTCCGGCATACCGATCGATACGGAGAAGTCGGAAGCGGTCTCCATTTACTATGGCTCTGTGTGTTATTCGTTCTTCAGTGAGGATAAAGACAGGATTAAAGCGGTGGCCGACTTATTTACAGGCTTCTCCTTAGAGGAGGTCCCGAACGGTCAGCTGGACGAGGCAACCACGTACCAGATATATTTTTCGACGGATACAGAACAGATTGCGGCCATAAACGTGGATAAGAGCGGGATGTTCTATATTCCGGAGGAGAAGAAGTTCTATAAGGTGAAGGCGGGAACCTTCCGTTTTGATACGCTGGATGAGATTTATAAGGACAGTATGTATGCGGATGGGTTTGATGAGAATCAGTGTTTGATTCAATAGAAGGAGCGGATCAGCCATAAAAGGGACAGAGAACATCGTAGGTTACATAAGTGACGATGTTCTCTGTCCTTTTCTTTTTAGATCATATTAGCGATGAGATAGCAGCAGGGGATGGAGCAAGGAGCAGCAACCGTCTGTAAACAGAAAAATAAAAAATCATATTGACAAGTGGAGTGGAGCTGGTTATAATAAACATAGAAATCGTTTTCTATAGGAGCGTGCGATGTGAAAAATGTTACGATAAAAGAAGTGGCAGCCCACGCGGGTATGTCCATAACCACCGTGTCGCGGGCACTCAATAATAATTATCCGGTGAGTGCGGAAGCCAGGGAGAAGATTGAGAAAGCGGTAGCTGAACTGGGATACAGGCCGAACCTGGTGGCCAGAAGTTTGAAGAGCAATAATACCGGTATCATAGGCCTGGTGGTGGCGGATATTTCGAACCGTTTCTTCATGAAGGCAGCGAGAAAGCTGGAAGACGTCGTTTCCGCTCAGGGTTATCAGATTATTTATGCGAGCAGCGACGGAAACGTGGAGAAGGAACATCAGATTCTCTCTATGTTTGAGGAGCGCTGTGTGGATGCGCTGGTAATCTCTTCTTCCGACAGCAGTTCCTATCATTTAAACAATATTGCCGGGAATGGAACGCCAGTTGTTGCAATCGACCGTAAGGTTCCGGGGCTTCAGGCAGATATTGTGGTGGAGGACAACCGGGATTCCTCTTACCAGCTGGTGGAGGCGCTGATACAGAAAGGTCATACGGAGATTGCAGTTAACAATGTATTGATGAATATCAGTTCCGGTAAGGAACGACTGGAGGGCGTCCGCATGGCGATGCAGGCCTATGGACTTCCTCTGAGAGAGGAATGGGTCAGCAGAGGCGGTTTTACCAGTGACGACGCCAGGCAGTGGGTGAAGCAGATCTTTGCCGGAAATGGGTTAAAGCCAACAGCAGTATTTTGTGCCAATAATGTGATGACCGAAGGTACTCTGCTGGCATTGGAGGAACTGAATCTCCGGATTCCGGAAGACGTATCGGTGGTCTCGTTTGGGGAATTGCCGATGCACCAGCTGATTCAGCCTCGGATCGAATCTGTGGTTCAGGATCCATTACGGATCGGGCAGCTGGCAGGAGAGCTGGTCTTAATGAGGCTGAAGGGGGAGAAGGAGGATTTCTGCCATTATGAACTGCCTTTGAAGTTAAAACATGGTAATTCAATTCGGAGCCTTAGCTGAGACATATTTGCAGATAGAGCTGCACCGGAAAAGGGGAAGGAAAGAACGGAGTTGAAGGGATTTCAGTGGATTCCGGTTTTCCTTCCCATCAGAACCCATTATTTTTTTAAATTAATAGAAAACGTTTTCTATAAAAGGAGGCAAATAATGATTGTTCAATTGGATCAGTTGTACGTGGATGCCATGAAACGCCGTTACATTGTGGGAGCGTTTAATGTATTTAACTATGACAGTCTGTGTGCGGTGCTGGAAGCCGCGGAGGAAGAGCAGTCGCCTGTAATACTTCAGGTGTCCATGGGAGCACGGAAATACGTTCCGGATTTCAGGCAGTTTATAGAGGTGATGAAGATTGCCGCTTTAAGTGTATCGGTTCCTGTAGGAATCAATCACGATCACTGTCCAACGGCAGAAGCAGCTATGCAGGCGGTTGATGCAGGCGTGGGAGGGGTCATGTTTGATGGATCCCATCTTTCCTTTGAGGAGAATGTACGGTTTACAAGGGAAGTCGTGGAATATGCCCATGCAAGGGGGGTCTGTGTGGAAGCGGAGCTGGGACGTCTGCCCGGATTCGAGGACGAAATCTTTGCAGATCATGTGGAATTTACAAATCCGGACGCTGCGAAGCGATTCGTTACTCTGACCGGCTGTGACAGTCTGGCTGTGTCGGCGGGAACCTCACACGGCGGAGTAAAGGCGGCAGAAAATCTGCCTCTGCATATGGAGGTTCTGGAACGAATTCAGGCTGAACTGCCAGGCTTTCCGTTGGTATTACACGGAGCGGCTTCCCTTCCCCTGCATCTGATTGAATATGTAAATGAGCAGGGAGGCCGTGTGGAGGTGATGAAAAACTGCAGTGAGAGCAGTATACGCCGGTCCGCAGAATATGGAGTTTGCAAGGCCAATATGGATGTGGACAATTTTCTTGCATTTACCGGTGCGGTGCGCAGAGTTCTTAGGGAACAGCCCGATAAATACGATCCCCGCGTCTATTTAAAACAGGGAAAGGATGCATGGAAGGAAGAGGTTATGTGGAAAATGAGTCAGGTGACGGGGAGCTCCGGCCACAACTGGGTGAAAGAGGGGGTGAGTCAATGATTCGGGCGATCTGTTTAAACCCGGTGATAGACCGATCTTACCATGTCAATGGTTTTGAACCGGGAAAAAAATACTTCCACCTGTTGAGAGAGGTATCTATAGGAGGGAAAGGTATCAATGTCGCCAAGGTATGCAAACAGTGCGGGGAGCCTGTGGCTCTGTACGGATTTATCGCTGGCAGCAACGGAAGAATGATCCGGGCCTTTATGGAAAAGGAAGGGATCGATGCCTGTCTGATCGAGATAAATGGCAATACGAGAGAGACGATTAATATCATCGATCTGGAACAGGGAAGAGAGTCCGAACTGGTTGAGCAGGGGCCGACCGTAGAGAAGAGGCAGGTGGAGCAGCTGCTGTGCCGGCTTCGGGAGGATTTGCAGAGAGACGATATTGTGATCTGCTCCGGTATGACGATTGAAGGCGCGCCGGATAGCCTGTACAGTGAAATAAGTGCAATGTGTCAATGGAAGGAAGCCAGATGCTTTCTGGATACAAACAGCGTAACCGTAGAACAATTGAGAAAAGACGGTTATTATTTTTATAAACCCAATATGCAGGAATTATTTGAACTGTTTGGAATGGAACCGGTGTCCGACCGGACGGTAGTGAGGAAGCTGGCTTTACAGCTTGTTCAGGATGGAGTGGCTTATGTGTTGGTCTCTCTGGGATCGGAGGGCGGAATCCTGGCCGGAAGGGAGGGCTGCTGGGAAGCGGTTATTCCCAGTGTACAGGTGACTTCCACCATAGGAAGCGGGGATTCAACGGTAGCGGGATTTGCTATAGGTCTGAGAAAGAGCTGGAGCATGGAAGAGATATTTCGTTTTTCCATGGCCTGCGGCATCGCCAATGCCATGGAGAAGCAGGTGGGAAGAGTGGATCCGGAGCGGCTGGAAATGATAAAAAATGAAATAAGAATAAAGAATATACCAAACAAGGAGGTTTCGTATCTATGAAAAAACGAGGGTTAGCAATGGGGATTGCCGTAGTATTGGGGTGTATGTCACTGACTGGCTGCGGTGGAAGCAGTAACGAAACAAAAAACGGGGAAACAGCAGAAACGACGATGAGCGGGGCGGAGGCAAAAGAAGAGGGAGAAATCGAGCTGACGATGATGGGAGGCGCCCATCTCGTATCGGTGGCAGAAATTGTACTCCGGGATTATTTGACAGAACATCCAAATGTGACGATCAATTTTGAAAAATACTCCTATGCGGAATATCCGACAAAAATGAAGCTTCAGCTGTCAAACGATGAAAGTACGCCGGATATCATGATTGTACATGATCTGTATGCGCCGCAGTTTGCTAAGGCGGGGTATCTTGTGGATATCTCAGATATGTTTACGGAGGGAGAGGTGCTTCCGGTCATGGATCCGGTAACCATGGATGGAAAAGTATATGGAATACCCAATCAGGTGACCAATCAGTATGTATTTATGTACAGACAGGATATCTATGACGAACTGGGACTGACTGCGCCGAAAACCTTTGACGATTATTTTAACCAGGCGGTGACGCTGAAGGAAAACGGTTACTATGCGGGTGCATTTGATCCGGCGGACAGCGGCTGCAACGAGGTATTTCAGAATTTCATCTATATGCTGGGAGGCCAGGTCCTGGATTCAGAGGGCAATGTGTCTCTGGATAAGGGGAAGGAAGCTCTGGAACTGATGAAAAAATGCTACGACGCCGGGATCTGGCATACGAGCCAGCAGGGCAACAGTGAGGCATACTGGACTGCTTTCAATGCCGGCAAGATCGCCGCGTTTCCATCTGTCGCAGCACATGCTGCTTACTATGTGACGAATGTAGACCCAAATGGTCAGGGCGGTTATGGTCATCTGGCGATTGCAGAACCGATGAAATTCGCGGAAAATGGAAGAGAGACGTATATCAACAATACGGAGTACTATACGATCAATAAAAATACGGAACACTTAGAGGCAGCAAAAGATGTAGTCCGTTATCTTGCACTTACGAAAGAGGCGGCTGAGAAGTTCTCCAATGTAAACGAAGATGGAGTTATGGCGCAGTATGCAACCGGTTGCATGGAAGGAATTCGCGCCATCGCGGCAAGCAGGGATAACGGCTGGGAGGCGTTCGGCGGAGAACCTGTGGTTTCAGAGCTGGCTGAGATCCTTCTGAATACGGATCCCGATATTCCATTCGTAGACGAGAGAAGCAACGAGATGAACAATGTGCTGTCTGAGATAATCGGAGAGATGTTCTTAAACGGTGCATACACACCAGAAACTGCGGTTGAGGTCATGAAACAGAAATTAAATGACATCTGATAGGTTTGACCGGTTTGGAGGCTGATTAAATGACCAGTACATTAAAAGAAATGAAAAAATACAAACACTGTTATCTGTGGATCGCGCCCTTTTTCATTCTGTTTGCAGTCTTTTATATTTATCCTGCCGTCAGCGGTTTTTTAATCAGCCTGACCAATTTCGATGGTCTGGGAACGGTAGCGGCCGCTGACCACGTTGGATTTAAAAATTACGAAAAGCTGCTGCGGGATGACAAGTTTTGGATGTCCTTGCTGAATACAGTCTTAATCTGGCTTTACATCGTTCCACTGCGTACTTTTCTGGCCCTGATTTTGGCTGCAGTCCTGAATTCCTCCAGACTGACCGGCAAACGAGTGTATTCGGTGATCGTCCTTTTGCCATATATTACTGCTGTCGCCGTGGCAGCAATTATATTCCGTATTTTGCTTACCACGGAGGGGGGACTGATCAACGTACTGCTGGAACGCTGTTTTGGCATCGGTCCTGTCGGATGGCTGGATACCACTGCTTTGTCGAAAGTCTCAGTAGCATTTATGAACATATGGCGTATGACCGGTTATTTCTCTCTGGTACTGCTGGCTGGAATGCAGAAGATTCCAAGCTCTGTGGGGGAAGCTGCCAGCATTGACGGGGCCGGAGCGTTTACGAAGTTTTTTAGAATCACATTGCCGCTTATGGTTCCGGAGATATTTTTTGTCATGCTCATGTCAACCATCTGGATTTTCCAGAATGTGGGCGATGTGATGGTACTGACACAGGGCGGCCCGATGAATTCATCCACCACGCTGGTGTACTACATGTACCAGAATGCATATGAATACTCAAAAATGGGGTATGCGGCGGCGATTACGTATGTTCTGTTCGCATTTCTCGTAATACTCAGTGTCTTTGTAGTAAAAAATTATTATGGAAGGACGGAGGAGTGACGATGAAGAAAGAGAATGCTGAAAATATTTTAAAAAAGCTATTTTCCCTGTTGCTGCTGCTGATCGTGATCATTGTCACCTGCTTTCCGTTCCTGATGATGTTTATGGGAAGCTTTAAGGAAGATTATGAAATATTCTCACTGTCTCCGAAGATTCTTCCGGCAGCCGGGTTCCAGCTTAAGATGTACCGCATGTTATTTGCAAACTGGCCCTTTGTGACGAATATGATGAACAGTGTCATTGTCGCAGTCTCTACAACCGCATTGGCCTGCTTTTTCTGCACAGCAGCAGGATTTACCTTTGCAAAGTATCAGTTTCCGTTTAAAAATGTGCTCTTTATCATTACACTGTCATCTTTAATGATTCCGCTGGAGACGAGGCTGGTTCCCACGTACTTACTGGTAAAGCAGTTGGGAGGCGTCAACCATTTATGGTCCATGATTATACCCAATGCGATACCTGCATTTGGAATCTTCATGATGAGGCAGTTTGCCTCCGGCACGGTTCCGCAGGAAACCATGGAGGCAGCCAGAATTGAAGGAGCTACGGAAAATCAGATTCTGATGCGAATTGGTTTTCCCATGCTGAAGCCGGCCATCGTATCTCTGGCTATTCTGACCTTTATGAATACCTGGAATGAATTCCTGTGGCCGATTATTATTACGACCAAAAAGGAAAAGCTGACAGTTACAGCCCTGCTGCGGTCGATTGGAGATGTCTCTATGAACGGTAATTACGGCGTGCTCCTGGCGGCAGCGGCACTAAGCGCTCTGCCGATTCTGGTTCTGTATCTGATTTTTCATAACCAGATGATTGATGGGATTGTGGAAGGAACAGGGAAGGAATAGAAGGCTTTTACGGTTCTTACCGCTGGCCTGATGTAAAAGACATTTGAAATAAAGTATAGCTGAGCAAAAGAAAGGAAGAGTGTAAGATGAAATTACCGAAAGAACTGCTGGAAGTGGAGAGAAAGACGGTGGAGACCGTAAATCTGCCTTCAGACAATAACCACGATCCCTCCAATATACTGTATGATCAGGGAACGTATTATTTGTGGTATACACAGCATGACAATGAGCGACCCTACGATCATTTTGCTGATTGCAAGATCATGTGCTGTACTTCAAAAGATGGCTTCCACTGGGAAGCTGGGAAGGATGCGCTGCTTCCGGCAGAAAGCGGCTGGGACTGCGCGGGAGTCCTGACAGCCAATGTGTTTCATGACAAAGGAAGATTTTATATGTTCTATACTGGTGTGGGTACCGATTTTGCCGAAGGGAAGACTACGAGAAGGTGCTGCGGTCTGGCTGCAGCGGACACACCGGAAGGCCCGTTTGAAAGACTGGGGGACGGGCCGGTACTTCAGTGGGAAGAGGAAGGAAAATGGGATGACGAAGCTGTTGACGATGTAAGTGCGGTATTTTTCCAGAACAGATGGCTGGTTTATTTTAAGGGAAGCCGTTTGACGGAACCAGACGGGGATAAAACCATGCTGGGGCTGGCCTGGGCGGATACGATTACGGGTCCGTATCACAGATATGAAGGGAATCCGGTTATCCGCGGCCATGCGTTTTCTGTCTGGCCGTATCAGGATGGGCTCTGTCTGCTGTCCGGACTCAAGCACAGGGAGGGCGAGGGAAGGATATATGGAGATGACTGGAACGATCCGGAGGGCGTGCAGTATCTTTATTACAGCGATGACGGGATCCATTTCGAGCCGTGTGCACCGCTTCCGAACCGGGCGTCCGGTATTTGTATACCGGAAGGAGAGGATCGTAAGGACATCACGAAATACTGGGGAGTCAGTGTGGCAACGAGAGATACCCATAAGAAACGATACATCGAACGATTCGACTTTGTGAAGAAAAATCCGCAAACCACTTGACATTTCCTGCTGCAATGGATAAAATGAATTCAGTTTTATCAGATAAATGCAATGAAGGTGTCAGTAGAACCTTATTTTCTTTCAGAGAGAGGGAGTCACCGGCTGTAAGCCCCCTCAAGTTCAGATAAGCGTTTGAATTTCCCACTGAAGCAGCATGGCAGAAACCGTCCTACGAAGACGGCGGGTAGGTCATGACGTTCATACACGTTACGTATGCCGAGTGCCTGCGCGTTCTGTGCGGGAATCAGGGTGGTACCGCGAACTTCAGCTTCGTCCCTAACCAGGGGCGGAGCTTTTTTTTGTAATAGAAAGGTGTTCCTGTTACAAAAAAGCCCACCGGGCAGGACCGTGTGCCCCGCTTTATCGGGTATGCGCACTCCGCGCTGAGGAAGTATGGCCGCCAAAGCAACCGTGCTCCGGCGCGCGAGTCAGGCTTAACCAACTCTATGTATAAGAAAAAATGATAAAAGAAGGAGAGCATGATGAAAGACCAATTAGAAAAAATCAAGGAAGATGCATTGAAGCAGATCGAAGCGTCGGACGCGCTGGAAAAGCTGAATGAAATCAGGGTCGCTTATTTAGGGAAAAAGGGCGAACTGACCAGCGTGCTGAAGAGCATGAAGGACGTTCCGCCGGAGGAGAGACCGAAGGTAGGCCAGATGGTCAACGACGCCCGCGCCATCATCGAAAACAGGCTGGAAGAGGCCAAGGCGTCTCTGGCAAAGAAGGCGAGAGAAGAGCAGATAAGAAGAGAGACCATCGACGTGACCCTTCCTGCAAAGAGAAACAATGTAGGCCACAGCCATCCGAACACCATCGCGCTGGAAGAAGTGGAGCGCATCTTCGTCGGCATGGGCTACGAAGTGGTGGAAGGCCCGGAAGTGGAGTATGATTTATATAATTTCGAAAAACTGAACATTCCGAAGAACCATCCGGCCAGAGACGAGCAGGATACCTTCTATATTAACGAATCCATCGTTTTGAGAAGCCAGACATCCCCGGTACAGGTCCGCACCATGGAGCAGGGCAAGCTGCCGATCCGTATGATCGCCCCGGGACGCGTATTCCGTTCCGATGAGGTGGATGCGACCCATTCCCCATCCTTCCATCAGATTGAAGGCCTGGTGATCGACAAGAACATTACGTTTGCCGATTTAAAGGGAACGCTGGCAGATTTTGCAAAGGAACTGTTCGGACCGGAGACAAAAGTAAAATTCCGTCCCCATCATTTCCCATTCACAGAGCCCAGCGCCGAGGTGGATGTAACCTGCTTTAAATGCGGCGGCAGCGGCTGCCGGTTCTGTAAGGGTCCCCGCATGATAATGG
>OBXM01000323.1_pt1 | contig 55663 bp, 60 predicted proteins | sample 1538141 | NCBI WGS metagenome assembly OBXM01 (sample SAMEA2580153, study PRJEB22360) | human gut metagenome | biome: human gut; feature: human-associated habitat; material: faeces | place: Denmark | collected 2008/2010 | reverse complement strand
AGTGGCGAGAAAAGCCGCATAGCGGCTAATCCGAGCTGTTATGGCTGAACTGTTACCCATTTGACTATGATGCCTCCTCCAGGATTCTAAGGACAAGATCTGCTGTTCCTACCTGATAGCCGCTTGACGCATAGATTACGTTCTGCTCTCCCCTTGTCACAGCAAGAAGAGGAAGCTTTTCGTGATCCACATACAGTCTTCGTCCGACAGAAGGTACATGCTCCTCAAAATCATCATAAAACACCCTGATATCCGGGAAGAGACGTAGGATTTTCTCAAAGAGGGGATGCTCCCATGCTTCCTTGGATGAAACAAAAAACAGGATACGGGAAGCCCAATCCTCAAATCGTTCTCGTTCTTGGATCATCTCATTCAAAATATGTTCTGTCGGTTCTTCCCCTGCTTTAAGCCACAAAAGCACATGGGATCCGTCACCGGTGAGTACCCGTGAAGAACACTTGTCTCCATCTTCTGTATGGACCTCAAACTCCGGAAGGGATAAGGATTCCAGCATTTCCATCAAATTACTTTTCCTGGACTGTAACTGTACTTCCCTATGTTCTCCTGGAGTAAGAAGGAACTGACAAGCCGCTGCATGAACAGTTCCGTTTGGGAGTCGGGTGGCCGTCATCAGCCGGTAGGTACCGGATTCCAGAAAAATCTCTTTCTTTTGCTTTTTCCATCCCTCATCCCTCAGACGAAGAACTTTCTGCTCTGTTGCTGATATCCTGGTGAGACTCCAGTTCTGAGAATACCGCCATGTTCCTGGCTCCTCAGCCCTCAAAACAAGCACACAGTCTTTTCTTCTGTTAGGATCTGCCGCCATAAACCGGCCTTGCTTCCAATACTCCGGCGTCCCGTCCGCTTCATTAAGCCTTGCCGCAATTCCAAAGCTTCTTGCCATCGCTACAAATAGCACTGCTTTTGATCTTCTGCTTCCACATCGTATCCTAAAACAGGCAGCCGGTGTTGTCAAAACAGTACTCCGTTCATGCTCCGGACATTCCCGGATCTCCTGGCAAATCCATGTCCATAAGGATTCCGGATTGTTCCGGAATCGCTCCTGCGCTTCTTTTGGCACTTCATGTTGAAACCACCTTCGGTAAGGTGTCAGAATCTCGTCCTCAGCCCTTGGGTTTAACATATATTTTATAAATATCTCTTCCGGTACCGTACCCGCATAAAGCATCGCACCACTCAGGTGGTCTTTTAACACATCCAGCCGAACGTCTGTCTGGTCTTTTGCTGTCAGGATCTTCAGAAGTGCCCTTCCCATCCTCTGTTCTTTGTCACTTTTTCTCTTTTGTTCGTTCAGAAATACATTTCTGTCCGGATTTTCCCACGCTTTTCGCTTTCTCTCCTGCCGGATCCGCAAGGCCGCAAGTCTTCTTGCTCCTTCCTCTTTCTGGGCAGCATCCGGTCGTCTGGCCACCGGAGTCCGGTCAGACGGCGGAATCATATCAAACTCCTGCCAAGAGTATTCTTCTATGTTTCTTTGCAGTGTCAGCGTTATACGGCTGTCCCTCCTTGTATCCAGAATCTCTTCTGCCGCTTTGTCCTGCCGTCCACAATACAGATGAAGGCTTCCTGCTCCGCAGGAAAGCCTCACTTTCCCCTCCATGTCTGTATGGCAGTTTGCAATCGGACGGAACGCGGCATAGTTGACAACTTCAAAAGAAACCGGGAGATCCGGAACCGGCCGTCCCTTTTCGTCTAAAACAAGGACTTCCAACGCCTGAACTCCATCTGCGTACCTGCGAATCTCGTTTTCCATGGTCACCATGCCCTCTGATCCGATCTCTTCTTCCCGAAGACTCTCTGGCTCTTCTGTATCGTAGTTCCACGCTTTCCTCTCCCCGTCAAAACGACGAGCATGAATCAGCATGGCTCTGGAAGCCGCATATTCAAACCACCCCAGATCCAGAAGCGGTTCCGGTTCACACGCTCCAAGATAATGCCAGTTTCCGTCCACCCAGACTTCCACCCATGCATGATTATCATCACAGTGGGACCAATACGGCGCATAAACCTGACGGGCGGGGATACCCGCGCTTCTTAGGACATTGACCGCAAAGACGGACTCCTCTCCGCACCGGCCGTACCCTCTTTTCCAGACGGACAGCGCAGATAATGTGCGGTCATCCCCCGCTTCATAAGCCACCTCCCCGGCACACCAGTAATTGATTTCCAGTACCGTTTCAAGAGGTGATTTCCCCCGGATCTGTTCCTGAATCTGATGATAAAAGAGTGATCTGCACGGGCGGATCTCTTCCTCGTTGACCCGGTGAAATAACACATATTGCAGGTAAACGGATTCTGGGAGCTCCCGTACCTCCTCTTTTTCCTCATACAGACGCACACCATGCCGTACAAAGTCCAGGTACGTCTCCACCGGATTGTTTGCGATATCGCTGTATGGCATAAACGCGTACAGATACCGCATGGCAAGAGCTTCTTCCTCAGGAAGTGTCCGGATCACCAGCTCAACCGGATCCAGGATCGCTCCCAAATCTTGTCTTACCTTCTCATATGATTCTTTAATTCTCATTCGGCTGTGTTCTAAAAACATTTGTTTCTTCTCCTTTGCCTCTTCCTATAATCCTGTTCTGTCTGCCGCCTCATCTCACAGCCGCTTCAAAACTTCCCTTGCCCTTCTCACCGTCTCACCGGAGGTGCGGTAAATCTCATATTCACTCAGCTTCGCAAGCCCCATATGGACATTCCTGTTTCGGTATGTCATGGCGCTTTCGAGCTTCTCTTTCGCCGACATATGGTAGGCGCAGATTCCCGTCTGGCGGTAAAGTGATTCGATTCCTTCCGGCGTGACGCCCCCGCCGGCCTGAATACAGATTTCCCCCTGACTTTCCTGCTGCAGCGCGGCCAGTAATTTTGTTCCCTCCATACAAGTATTTTTCTGTCCGGAGGTCAAAATTGTCTGAATCCCCATTGTTTTCGCCACCGCAAGAGTCTCCATCGGTTCCTTGCACACGTCAAAGGCTCGGTGAAGGGTCACTGACATGCCGCCCCGCTCTTCCAGAAGCGCTTCCATCCGGTCCCGGTCCAGTATTCCGTCCGGCTTCAACATCCCAATAACGATCCCATCAGCTCCCCGGTCACGAAACATCCTGATCTCCTCTTTCATAATCCTCCACTCATAGTCTGTATAACAGAAATCTCCAAATCTTGGGCGAATCAGTATATGAATGGGAATATGTATCTCCTCTCTTACTGCCTCAAACAGCTTGATTCCCGGTGTTGTCCCGCCGATCATAAGATTCTGGCAAAGCTCCAGCCTCGTAGCCCCGCCCCGCTCTGCCGCCACTGCGGATTCCACTGAGTCCACACAGATTTCCAAGATAAACGACTGCATTTCAACCATTTCCTCCTCACCTGCGTTCCTGTACAGGAACGAATCTGGGAACAGTATACCGCAGTTTTGTCAAAAACGACAGACTTAACGGGAAAAGCGGCGAAAAAAATACACGACGATCCGGACAAGCCCAGAAAGAAGCAGCACTCTCCCCATCCTTTTGGAACTCATCATTTCATAGAGCCAGGATCCTTTTGGAAACCGAACGGCCAGAATCCCTATGAGATCCTCCGCAGATACTGGTTGGAAATCTTCCCGGTCATTGGCATCTCCTTTGGTAATAAATCCTTCTTCTTCTCTTCGTATGACTCTGTGTAACACCATCTGTCCGTTTCCATTCTCAAACGCAATCACATCTCCTGTCTGAACGTCCTCCTCCCGACAGCTTTGAATGTAGACCATATCTCCTTCAACGATTTCCGGCTTCATAGAGCCAGACAACACACGAACTGGACGGATTCCGAAAAAAGTAGGCATCACAAAAAACAGCACAAAGGAAAGCGCGCCCAAAAGGAGCAGCGTATCAATTCTTCGAAACCATTTATCCATGCCGTCGTCTCCGCCTTTTTATCAGAAGGATACCTGTCAGTAAGGCGCCTCCTGCCATACATCCATAAAGAATTACATGACTGTTCTCCCCGGTTTTGACCGACTCCTGTCCTGCCGAAACCGTAGTATCCTCTGACACTGCCCGAAACGTCCAGGTAAGTGTGGACTCCCGCAGACGGTATGTATTATCCATGTCTTCCGGAAAACGGAGAAAGAATATGAGATTTTCTTTCTCATTTTGTTCATACGTTTCAAGGAAAGCAAATTGCCCCAAGGATTGTTCCGAAGGACTTCCTTGGCAGAGAACCGTACCATCTTCCTTTTCCACCCAAAGTTCCGCCTGTTCCAGAAGAAGTTCTTCCTCTGTCTCCAGCTTCCAGTATACATCTTCCGGCCGGCCGCTCCGGTTATTGATCTGAAGTTCTCCTTGGATGACATCTCCTGGAACCAGTGTTCCAAACTCTGCGAAAAACGTGTCCGGTACTGTTATGATGTCGTCTCCTTCCAGCACGACCCGGCACGTTCCTTTCCGGGGTGTCAAAATCCGAAGCTGGTCGCCCGTTTTCCCGGATACTTTCTGAATGACCTGATCTCCCCATGGATGCTCAGACGTAAAATCCGGCGTAAAATTTCGGCTCTGAATGGCGTCTGCTGCCACATGAATCCGGATCTCATCCTCCCCTCCCTGTTCCCAGGTCTCTGGTAAAGTAAATGCTGTAAAAAGTCTCACCGTTTCTCCATGCTTTACGACATCGGTATGGTAGAAATACTCCCCTTTGCGAACACAGTTACCGGGAATCCCGGAAAAGGACGAGATCGGAATCTCCCGATTACTTTTTGCTTCCGCCGTCATCTGATAACGGATCAGGCAATTCTCACCCAGATTTTCAATCTCCGTGATCATCGTAATTTTCTGTCCCGGCAGAATATGTTCCAGATCTTCCCACCCCTTTTCTTTTTTCTCGTCTCCATAGCGATGCATCCGGATCCGGACTTCTCCGGAACGAATCGTAGTCGTCACTTCCCCTTCTTGTACTGCCCCGGAGGCAGTCGTACCACACAGCATCCAGCACAACAGGACAGCTATGATACGTCTTTTTCTTTTCTTCACCTTCCCACCTACTTTCCAAAGAAATTGATCTCGACATCATTGTGACTGAACTCACTATAGTTCGTCAGCGTATTGCAGAAAGTGGCCTTTGCCGTATCGTGGTCTTTTGTATCCAGGATAACTTTCTCTCCCTCCACCTCTCCATTTTCCACTTCCCGGATACCGGTCAGCGCATAACGGGAAACCGGGATTTCCCGCACCGTCCACATACCAGCGGGAATCTTCATTGTAAAAGACTTCCGATAGATCTGTCCCGTCTGAAACTGTTCCGGCATCTCCAGAGATTCGTAGTAGGTACGTCTGACCCCGTTATAATCAGTTCCTGTAATCTCAAACAGAAAAACCGGAGTCCCAAAGTCCTCCCATTTTCCGGTCACTTCTTTTGTGATTGTCACTACCGGATTCTTTTCGTATACAACTTTGATATGGTGATCTGCATTGACTTTTGTAAAGGAATAATCTAAGAGATGCTGATTCTTATCAATCACTTTTTGATCCACTGTGATGGATTTCAGATAGTATCCCGTCAATGGGGCATAAGAAATCCGCATACTTCCTCCTGCGGGAACTTTCAGATTGGAGGCGGTAATGGAGCCATTTTCAGCCTCCGTTATGATTTGATAATAGAATGAAGTCCGTACTGTTTTTGACTTCTTTGGTGAATTTTGATCTACCGCAAGAGATGCCTGATTAGAAACGATATTAGAGGAACCGAATGTATAGTCTTCTCGTTTATGTACCTGAATCCGTATCTCAAAGGCGCGTCCATACATCCAGTCTGTCGATGGATCTCTCACCGATACCCGTACCTGATTGCCGCTTCCTTCTGACGTCTGAATAGAAAAATAGGAACTGACATCTGTCTGATTATCCGCGTCATACACTTTGACCTGATCCACATGAAGCGGTTCTGGAACCGGATCCGTTAGAATCAGACTTTGATAATAATCCGCCTGCTGACATTCCGGTACTTTAAAGTTGATAAAATAGGTGAATGGTTCTTCTCCATGTACTTCTTCCCGATCCACAAGCTTCGTCGGAACCGGAGGTGTAAAAGGACCATATCCTTTTGCAGAACCGGCGATCCACCCAATCAGCGCCCCCATCTGATCTGATACATCCGCACTTGGTTCTCCGATCAGATAATGTTCAAATCGCTCATAATCATTCTTGATTTTCTCAGGTACATATTGACTATAGGTAAAACTGCCCGGGAAAGCGACTCCTCCTCCTACCCGCAGGGAAAAAGAGGATGTATTTTTATATTGGACTTGTACACTGTCCTTATCATATTCCTCGGAATTCACATTCTGGGCATAAAAGTAATAAAACCCATCCCGTTCGATGTAATATGCTCTACTGTCCTGTGGAACGGAAATTCCAACCGGATGGTCTCCTTTTTTCACTCCAAAGATTTGCCCATAATCCAAATCTTCTGCCCGGTATGTCATATCTACAGCGAGGGGTCTGCCCTGATCATCCAAGATCTCTAGTTTTGCTTCATACCAGATGTCGCTAAACAAAAGCCCATAGAAGTCTACTGTCTTTGAAAACGCAACTCCCAGAAGAGGATAGTACCGTTTCCCCTCTTCAGTGCGATACACATCCCAGTCCGTAAAGGTAATCCGAAGATTGGTATTCTTCCCTTTATAGCTGCCCATATTAGTCAAATAACAGGAGATTTTCCCTTTTTGTGTATCGCTTGTCACGATCTGCCCCCCACCGTTCCACTCCTTGTCCCGTCTGCTGAAAACGCTTCGGATTAGAAACTCCGCTTGTATCTGTCCAAGTACAGGTACTTCTGTCTGTCCGCTTCAGCCGGAAGGAATAATCTGAGTCTTCCTCTTCCCCGTATTTCTTTACCGTGATAGGGGACCCCTCTTCCCTGGAAGCCTCAAGGGCGCTGACATGTTCCGCTCCCTGTACGGGAAGCATTTCAAAACAGACCGCCGCCATGACGGCGGCAATTCCTGTGATCCACCGTTTTACTTTCACGCTTCTGCCTCCTGTTCTCCCTTGATGGAAGCAAACGCTTCCCGGGCCGTGTCATATCCCTGTGCCTGCACTGTCTCCTCATAAATCAAGACGCGAAACGCGCTCTGTGTCCCCCCTGTCGTCACATGGGTAAACAAAGGCTTCGTCTCTTCCCTTCCGCCAAGGATGCTGCGATAGTAATAGTATCCGTCCGCCTGCTTTTCTGTCCAGTTTTTTGTATCAAAATCTATGGAAACCGGAAGATTGGGCTGATCCACCTCCACAAACACCCTCACATAGCATGGAGTATGGGAATCGTTTTTCACCGTCACTTTCTTCGGATAAACAGTATCCGTCGTCACCTGATCCGGCGGTTCGAATTCCTCCTCAATATGCGATGTATTATCCCCGGTTTTCAGGACATTGTTCTTCTCATTCTGATGGGAGAAATAAGCCGATACATCCAGTACAGCCGCACTCCATGCTGCTGCCATGAGAATGGCCAAAAGCAGCACACAGAGATTCCTTTTTCTCTTTTTCATTTGTTATCCTGCCTCCCACCTATGAATTTTGTTTCAGATAAACTTGAAAGATATCGGATGGTGCTTTGGATTCCCCGATATACTCCGCCTGGATCGCATAACTTTTCACCGGAATATTGAGCGTCTCATCGTCAATCTGCCCTTCCATCACATTGGCCAAGGTAACACTGTTAAAAAGTGCTCCCGTCGTCTCGCCCTTCTTCAAAACTTTGCACTCCTGTTCGGTTCCATAGGCATAGATATATCGATGGGCTGTCACCTTACCGGATGAACTGACGTCCGACTCCTGAATCTGTACCCAGCCGTCATTGACCTTGTAAGTAAAAAGCTCCGTGTCTGCTTTAGGAAGTTTCTTCCCATCCGCTCCTACAGTAATGATATTTCGCACCGGGATCTGAACTTCCAGGAAGGCGTAGGCATCATTTGTTCCGGTATTGGTGATCCTCGGATCCTTTTTCACTGTCTGATTCGGAGTCAGGTCGGTCTTTTCATCAGAAGGTACTTTGTCCCAGTCCGGCTCCTCTAGTCCGGTTTTGACGTTTCCGACAGTCAGTGTATTTGTCTTTTCCTGGGCATCTGTGAAATAGGCAGAAATCCCTCTGACTGTGGCTGTCGCGGCAACGACAAGCAACACAATGATCATCACCTGTTTCCCTATTCTTTTTTTCCTCATACGTTTTCCTCCATGTCTTGTTTTCTGGCTGCATCATATGTGTTCAGTCAATCAAAGGCCTCACCCCCTCCAAACATGAAGTTTTTTTTAAATCTGGATCTCCGAAACGGATCATGTTTCGGTCTCGAATATAGAAAATATAGATAAATAGAACAATCAGAACGGGACAACGATCTGCCCCTCTTAGAAATGTTTAAAGTATATCACGCTCTTTCTAAAAAAGCAAGAAAAAAGACTGCGCTCTTTCACGCAATCTTCTTAAAATTTCAGACAAACTGATTTTGTCTTTCGTCGTATTCATATCCGATACCGGACAGCGGCACGCAAATCGCATCTTTTTCGATTTCCAGATCGTCGCACAGAACGTCCAGCGACGGGTAGAAATCCCTCAGCTTCATATTGACGATGCTAAGAAGCATCGCCGGATCTTTCGGCAAGTCTGCCATCTTCTCTCACATCCTTTTCCTACTCGTAACACTTTTGGTCCGTCACAATGATTGCAGGACGGATATCATGCAATGCAAACGGCACTTCTTCCATTACCTGTTCTTCAAAACAGACAGCAAGAGTTTGCATTTGGGGATGCTGTTCCAGATACCGGTCGTAGAATCCTCCTCCGTAACCGATCCGGTGCCTTTTCTTATCAAACACAGCCCCCGGAAGCACCATCAGGACCTTGTCATCCGACTGGCTTTCGAAGACAGGGCATTCGGCCTTTGGCTCCCTGATCCCATAAGCACCACTTTCAAAATCTTCCCAGATCTTCACCCGGTAAAACTCCATCTCCTTTCCCTCAACCCTGGGACAGAAGACTTCCTTACCCATCTCCCATCCTACCTCGATCAACATCCCGGTCTCCACCTCGGAACGAAAATTCCGGTAAATTAAAATTGAAGACGCACGAAGAAAACAGCTCATCTTGCAGACCCGATCTGTAATCTCCATGCTCTTCTGTCTCCGTATTTCTGCCGGTATCCTGTTTCTGATATCAAGAACCTTTTTTCTGATTTCCTTTTTTTCCATACTTTTCACCAAGATTGATAATTGTTCCATCTTTTTCTTTGATGGAAATCTGATTAAGCTGTCCCCGTAGATTCTCCCGGAACGCCTCGATGTATTCCTGGCGCAGAATCTTCTGTTCTTTCTTCTCCGCTTCCGTCAGCCCTTCTGCTTTGGACTTATGATAAAGCTCGTTGATTCTTTTGATCTTTTCTTCTTTCATCCTCTTGTACCTTTCCTAATTAACTGGAATAATTCTCCAGAAATCCGTAAAGTTTTTCCACCGTCCGTATCTCTTTCCCATCAAGGATCTCCTGACGGACGTCCTCCGGCAAATCCTCCACCACAATATTGGTATACTCATAAATCGTCTTTTTATCTGACTTATAGACGGCAATAAAGCCATTCAGATCTTTCAGATAAAAAACTTCCTCCTTACTGACGTCCCCTTCAGCGGCTATGGCAGCCTCCTCTTCCCTGGCCGCCTGCACAATTTCCTGTTTTAATCTGGCCTCCTCTTTCGCCTGATTTTTGGAGTACTCAAAACTGAACTGGTAAGCCGCCCCGATCAGGGCTACACATCCGAGAAAAAGAGCAAAAAGCCCGATACTGTATTTTTTCATAGAAGCACACTCCTTTTTCATACAGTATCTGCTCTTTTTTTTAAATTATACAAGTTTTCCCAAAAGCTGCTCGAACGGCAGGCCGTCTCTTTCGTTTCCTGCTTGCCCCGCCTTTTCCTGCAGACAGGCCGCCACAAAGTTATGTGCCTGAAACGCCGCTTCTTTCAAGGTCGCCCCTTTTAGTATTGCTCCGGCAAGCACAGCGTCGAATAAATCACCTGTACCGTGGGATTGGTACAGAACTTCGGTCTCTGTGTATTGCTCTACAAAACCGCCCTCAACAATCGCCATTCCGATCCTGTGCTCTCCTACATTCGTTCCGGTGATGATACCATTTTTCATCCCCATCTCGCAAAGCCGGGAGACAATAGCATGAAGCCCCTCCCCCGTCATCCCTTCTTCATAAGGAACACCGCTTAATAAAGCAGCCTCCGTCAGATTCGGAAGCAACAGATCCGCTTCCCACAAAAGAGCGCACAATGCTTCTCTATAGCTGTCATCAAAATTGGAATAGTACTTCCCATGATCTCCCATAATCGGATCACAGATTACAAGAGGCGCCGGCCCTGTCTTTAAAAGCTCCAAAACCGTTTCTACCATCGGAATATTTCCCAGATATCCTACAAACACGCAGTCAAACGTGATGTTCTCTCTTTGAAAATGCCGCAGACTCTCTTTCAAATAGTTTCCCGGCACCGGGAGGATCTCCGGTTTCCCGAAACCTCCGGTATGGGTAGATAACAGCATGGTCGGAAGCGGACAGACTTCAATCCCCATTACGCTGAGGACGGGAATCATATTCATCATGGCCGCTTTTCCTACTGAACACAAATCGTGGATCAATAACATTCGTTTCATCAATCACCCTCTATTTCAGCAAATGTACTTTCTGTAACATACTGGCAATCTTTGCTCCTTTTGGAAGTGCCAGGATTTCTGCTTCTGTCAGGCCGCCGATCGCGAGCAGGCTGATCCCATAGACGCAAATTCCAACTACAATGGCACTCAATGTCGCAATCGCGCTGCTGATAACCAGCGCCAAAACAAATTGTAGCACAAAGACAACAATGCCCATGATCACAGCAGCTACTGCCGGGTAGACAAAGGTTCTCTTCTTCTCCTGCACATATCCGACCGCCTCCCGGAGATTGTGTGAGTTCAGGATACACATGGCCAGACCAAAGATTACCTTACTTGCTACTACCGCATAGATACTCCAGTGGAAGAATACCAGCATCACAAAAAGCGCGGCAATATGTATCACAAGAGATGTCGCCGCGTTTTTTACTGGAGCCATCATCCGGTTGACACCCTGCAACACTGCATTGGTCAGTGTGGATGCCGCATAGAAGATGATGGAAATCGATCCAATACGGAAGAGATTTGCCGCCACCATGTTATCGATGGAACCCCAGATCAGATCCAGCATCGGCTTTGGAATGACGAAAAACGCAACCGCGCTTGGTACGGCAATGAGCATCGTCACGCGCATTGCCATCTCGATCTTCTGATGTACCTGTTCCTTGTTCTGCTTCTCATAGGCACGCACAAGCGGCGGCACGATAGACGAACCAAGCGCGTTTGCCATAAAGAGCGGCACATTAAACAATGTATAGTACTGTCCCAGACTTCCAAGCAAAGCGGCACAGTGCTTTTCTGAAAATCCCTGTGCAGACATAATGCTGCTGAACATAGCGCTGTCAATGACATTCTGAATATTGTAAACAGTAGAACTCAAAATAACAGGTGCGATCGTCAGAATCAGTACCTTGAAAATAAAACCAAAGCTCTCCTGACGCGTTGTCCTGTCCCTGCGGATTCTCTTGTTCAGCTTTCCTTTGTACGCATAGAAAATCAGCACAAGAAAGAGGAGGGCAATCAGGCCTCCGATAATGACTCCTAAAGTCGCTCCGGCTGCGGAAAAGGCCGGTGCGTAGAGATCATTTCTCTGATCGGAACTGACGGTTTTTCCGTACTGAAGCAGGACATATGCTCCAATGATGCTGACAATGGCGTGGATCACCTGCTCCAGAATCTGGGATACCGCAGTTGGAACCATCGATCCCTGCCCTTGGAAAAATCCTCGAAGCACACCCATCACAGACACAATGACAAGTCCCGGCGCCAGCACCCGAAGGGCATAGGCACTCATACTCATCTTCATCACGCCTCCCGCAAGCAAATCTGCCCCGAAGAAAATGATCAGGCTGATACCGCCTCCAACAACGATGGCAAAAAGGAGCGCCGCCTTAAAGATTCGGTATGCGTTCTTTTCCTGATGCCTGGACAGTCTGGCCGAAACCAGCTTGGAGACCGCAAGCGGCATACTGTAGGATGTCAGAATCAACGCGATACTGTAGATCTGATACGCCACCTCATAAAACCCCTGTCCGGTCGTCCCCATAATGTTTAAAAGAGGAATCCGGTAGATCATTCCTATGATTCTGGAGATCATTCCGGCCGCCGCCAGAATTCCTCCCTGCACAAGAAACTCATTTCCGTTTTTCTTTTTACCCATAAAACACCCCTCTATTATCTTTTCTCATTTGCAGTTTGGAACCTGGAAATCCCCAGGCGCTCCAGAATTTCATTTTGCTTCTTTTCCATCACAAGCCTCTCCTGCTCCTCCATATGGTCATAACCGAGCAGATGTAGCATACTGTGGGCAATCAAAAAGGCATACTCCCGAAGGGGGGAATGTCCGTATTCCTCAGCCTGGGAGATTACCTTTTCCTTGGAGATCACGATATCCCCAAGAAGCGCTTCGCCGCTTTCCGGATGAAAACACTCTGGCTGATTCTCCAGAAAATCAAATTCTCCCGCCGTCTCATATTCAATCATAGGAAATGACAGTACGTCAGTTGGTCTGTCTATCCCCCGTTGCTCCCGGTTCATCTCTCGAATCGCTTCATTGTCCGTGAGCAGGATCTCGACCTGCGCTTCATAAGGGAATTCCTCATAATCAAGCGTCTCCTCCACAACCTGCTCTGCCACTTTCCGGCAGTCAACCGGAAGCCGGATTTCAGATTCTTCTTCTAAATATATCGTCATATTAACCTCTGTATTTCTTACTTTTTCTCCTGGTTCCCCGTCTCTGGCTTTCCTCTTTTTTCTCATAATTCTCGTAAGCCTTGACGATCTTCTGTACAAGTGGGTGGCGCACTACATCCTTGCTTGTCAGGTGGCAGATGCTGATGCCGTCCAGACCGTTTACTACCCGGACCGCCACATCCAGGCCCGACGTCTGTCCCGACGGCAGGTCCTTTTGTGCCTCATCTCCCGTGATGACGACCTTCGATCCAAAGCCAATTCGTGTCAGGAACATCTTCATCTGAGCCGGGGTTGTATTCTGTGCCTCATCCAGAATGATGAAAGCATTATCCAGGGTTCGCCCTCTCATATAAGCAAGGGGCGCCACCTCAATGAGCCCTTTCTCCGAATTTTTCAGAAAGCTTTCCGCTCCCATAATCTGGTAAAGGGCATCATACAGCGGCCGCAGGTACGGATCAATCTTGCTTTGAAGATCCCCCGGAAGAAATCCGAGCTTTTCCCCTGCCTCTATGGCCGGACGCGTCAGAATAATCCTTGCGACCTCATTGTTTTTAAATGCCGCGATTGCCATGGCCATAGCCAGATATGTCTTTCCTGTACCGGCAGGGCCGAGTCCAAAGACAATCATGTCTTTTTTCATTGCGTCCACATAGCTTTTCTGTCCCAGCGTCTTTGCCTTGACAGGCTTCCCCTGAACCGTATAGGCGATCACTTCTTTATCCATCTCCAGAACATCGCCCGCCTCATCCTCCATTGCAAGCGAGATGAGATAGTTTACGTTCTGTTCGGTAATCACATTCCCTCTGCGGGACAGTTCCAGAAGCTTTTCCAGAATCTCCTGTGCCCTCTTCGTCCTGCCCTCTTCCCCCATGATCTTGATCTCGCCGTTGCGCTCGATCAGTGTCACATGGAACGTGCGCTCTATCTTCTTTGCATAGGTGTCCAACTGACCGAATACATTCGCTTCATGCTCAGTTGGTATCTGCATTGTTCTCTCCAAGATTCCCATGTTCTGTCTTTCTTTCCTTTCCGCATGATTCCAGAAGAATCATTGTTCCTTTTGCTCTTGCACTTTGCGTGTCCTTGTATATTTTAACATCATTCTCAAGAATTTGAACCCCTTTTTTTCTTAAATCCTCACAGAAGCGGTCAAATTCCAAGCTCAAGATCTCCTGATATTCTTTTTTTGAGTACGTTTTTTTCACTTCTCGATACGATACTTCCTCCCGGATCCCAAAGGAAAATGGAAATGGAAAACTTAAGGAAAACCCTGGACGGATCTCCGAGGAGGATACTTCCCGTCCTTTTCCCTCCTCAACTTTCTGCCCCAGCGTGTATTCTTTTTGTGCTGTCCGGAGGAAAATCTGGCGTTTTTTCTGCTTTTCATATTTTTTGACCGTATAAGATAGGTCCAAAACATCCTCATAGTTTTCCTTTGTTTTTATCTTGATGTCGGCATCCGCATTCACATACTGATAGCCTACAACCTCCTGGCTGTCGTTTTTGATCTCCACGCGTCCGGACACAAGCAGGTCCCCCGCCTTCACTTCATCCCCCGCATGAACCATAGGAACGCCGGACCGGGTCACAATCTCCTGGATGACACCATCCTTTTCCGCAATGAGATCGTTTCCCTCCTCCACTGGATTTTCTTCACTGATTTCTCTGGAATCGCTGTTTTCCTTGACGTCAATGTGGATCTGGCTTCCTTTTAGCGAAGCTGATACCCAGATAATATCGTCGTATTCTTTTCGAATCATCCGGGCAATCCCGGCACAGTCCACCGAAGAGGCCATCATTCCGCAACGAACATTCTGTTTTCGCAAAAATGACAGAATCGTCTCATCTGTTCGGACATAGTTGCCGCTGATTTCGATATTCCAGATGAAAAGGGAAAGGATATATACGAGAACGATGCATCCAAAAGCCCCCGCAAAAAAAATCTTCCTTTTACGGTGCCGGAACAGGAAAAAAGGAAGACCGTTTTTTTCAAGAATTCGCAGATTCGTGCCGGTCTTTTTTAAAATCGGTTTGAGCTTTTTCATGCCGGCAATCGTGATATTCATATCATAAAAATTACGGCCCGGTAACAGTCCCCAGACCGGAATCTTCCTGTATTTGCACAGATTCAGAAATCGTTCGGGAGAATATCCGGTAATCCGTATCCGGACATATCCCTTTATATACCGCAGGATCCGTGTCAGCAATATGCCTCCTCCTTTTTTTCAAACTCCACCTTCCAGATCTTCCCGGTAATTTTCATCTCATCGTTCATATAGTATTCTATACACATTCGTTTTCCGGTAATCCGGATCGTTCCGGCTTTTGTTTTCACCCGGATTAATTCCTGGGTATATTCCTGAATCCCCCGGTAATTTTCTATGGAGACTTCACACTGTCCGGTCAGATGGATCAACGGAAGCCCCATAATCACATCTTTTGGTGCATTTGCCGTCTCCGCGATCCTCTGCCGGATCCCGTCTGCGCGCGTCTCTTCCTGCCTGTTCTGGTTTCTTCGTCTGCTCCCCATCTGTTTACCGCACATCTTGTTTTACTGGCAATATATGCAAAGCTTCCGTTTCCTATACGTTCTCACTTTGTCCTGTTTCTTTTGGCTTTCTCTCTTTTCCTGTGAAGGACAGCACGTCAATGCAGTATACATCCGCCGCCTTCAAAAGTCCTTCATCAAACGTATGCTTGGCCTCTGGCGCCAGATGTTCCATAATCTTTTCAAATCCATGCAGCTTTTCAACGGCTTCTGTCAGTTTCCGAATCTTCCCGGTTCCCATGACGCTCTGATAAGCAAAAGAATAAGAACAGGTATATGTTCCTCTGATGACGCCTCCTTCCCGGTCCAGTTCCAAGGCGACAACCGGTTCGCGGGAAAAAGCGTCCGCTTTCCGGCCTTGTGACGCAGAATGAAAATACAACTTTAAGGATGGTGCACTGTCTTTTATATCCTCCCATTCGTATCCGTAATTGACCGGAACAATAAACATTCCTTCCTTATCCATAGCTCCAATCCGCACAACCACACAGTCGTCAATCAGCTCCCTCAGTGTCTCCTGATCTTTGATTTCCCGATTTTTTAATCTCATGCTTCTCATGGCAATCCCCCTCTTTTTGTCATTATAAAGATGCTAAAAATGCAATCGCTTTGCGTATTCCTGCAATGTCTCCGTTCGATAGATCTGCCGGATCTTTTCCCGCTCCTCAGGGTGACAAAGCGCACGATAAGTCCAAAATTCTTTCAGTCTCGAGAGTACGTGCTGTTCGTTTCCGATCTCTTTCTGGTATGCGACATACAGCTCATACTGAAGATCTTCCCATGTCGCCGTTTTTCCCTTCGTTCTCCGGATTCTGGAAAGTAATAACGGATCTCCCAGGACGCCCCGCCCAAACATGACCGCCCTGCTTTTTGGAAATGCATAATCCCACGCCTCATATTCTTCCAGAGTAAACAGATCCCCATTATAACAAAGCGGCAGACTACTCTTCTCCCTGGCAAATCGATATATTTCCCAATGTACCGTTCCGGTATAGAATTCTTTCGCTGTACGTGGATGAATGATAAGTTCGGAAATCGGATACCGGTCAAATACTTCCAAAAGCGGGCCGAACTCCTCCGGATCCTCTACCCCAATCCGTGTTTTTATAGAAATCCTCATCCTCGTCCCGGAAAAGATCGTATCCAGAAACCTTTTTAGCTTCTCCACATCTCCCAAAAATCCGGCCCCCCTGCCCTTTGAGACGACGCATCGAGACGGGCATCCTAGATTAAGATTGACCTCCCGGTATCCGAGTTCTTCCAGTTGTCGGGCACCATTTAAAAACTCCTCCTCCTTATTCGTCAGAATCTGTGGAATGACATGCAGCCCTTCATTGTTCTCTGGAAGCACGTCTCTTCGCTGCCGCCTAGACAATTTTCCGTTTTTATCTGGCGTCAAAAACGGAATAAAATAAGCATCCATCGGCTCAAACAAACGGTGGTAGGTATTCCGGTAGATATAATCCGTGATCCCCTCCAGGGGAGCAAAATAAAACGTTCTGTTTTCCATGTTCTTCGTAACAGTTCAACTAGAAATCATAGCAGTGAATTCTGAGATGCCATGGATGAACTGTTACCATTTCCACCACCTTTCGTTCTTACTTCCATCCGTACTTCTAAATCCTTTGTCCATGACATAGACTGAAATCAACAGTGACTTCGGGAATCAAACATTATGAAACATCGTCTCAACCTAAAAAAAGCTGCTCTTTTGCTCTTGCTTTTTGTCGCCGCTTACTGCGTAGGAACCGGAATCGGTATCCTGTTTTCTTCAAATCCTTCGAAAGAAACACAGGAAACTTCTGCCCAGGCGTCGGAAAACTGGGGACTGAGTTTTCCAAAAGAGGGCGAACGCCCTATCGGAAACGCTGAAATTTCCGAGCTCTCCACCTTGAATGCCGCCTACTGCCAGGACACAAAAGAAAAGGTCATCTATTTAACCTTTGACTGTGGCTACGAAAACGGAAACAGCGGTCAGATTCTGGATGCACTCAAAAAGCATAAGGCTCCGGCTACCTTTTTTATTGTAGGCACATTTCTGCGTGACAATCCAGAGATCGTAAAACGGATGATAACAGAAGGGCACACTGTCGGCAATCATACGTGGCACCACCCTGACATGTCCGCCATATCCACGGAAGACTCTTTCCATGAGGAACTGGAAAGTGTAGAAACACTCTTTGAGAAGACAACCGGAAAGAAAATGAGTCCTTACTATCGTCCTCCTCAGGGGAAATTTAGCACGCGCAACCTGGAAATGGCAAAAAATCTAGGATATTACACCTTTTTCTGGAGTCTCGCCTATGTAGACTGGTATGAAAACGACCAGCCGTCCAAAGAGGAAGCCTTTGAAAAGCTCCTTGGCCGAATTCATCCCGGTGCGATAGTACTGCTCCACAACACCTCATCCACCAACGCACAGATTCTGGATGAACTCCTGACGAAGTGGGAGCAGATGGGATATCATATTGCTCCACTATCCAATCTGGTGGAAACACAGTTTTAAGAAGAAAGGAGGGATATGGTCTGTTCAACCGTATCCCTTTCATTTTGACTTTTCATTATAACGCACCTTTGCTCCAATTACAAATCTTTCCCCCTGTGAATTCTCCCTTTTTCCAGATTTGGTTCAATCCAGTGTTTCTTTGCATAATTCCACAGGACTTCAGATCCTTCCGCAGTTCTGTCATTTCTTTTCAAAATCTGATCCAGAGAAACCCCATGCTCCATCCACGCTTTTCCTTCGGTACATGCATTGAGAAATAACGGCTGGAGATTGTCCATCGTTCTTGCGAATTTAGCCTCAGGCGTTTCCCCTGCCTCAAACTCCTTCCATAGTTCCATCAGAAAAGTGCCCCGGTTCTTTGGAAGAAGCCCGAAAATCCGATCTGCCGCCTTTTGCTCCCGCTCCTTTTGTGTCTTCTTGGCTTCCTCATCGTAAGCGTATGTATCCCCCGCGTCAATCTCCACGATATCATGGATCAAAAGCATGGAAATCGTCCGAAGCACATCGATTTTTTCGTTGGCAAATTCACTGAAAAGAAGGACCATCACCGCCATGTGCCAAGCATGTTCCGCATCATTTTCTTTTCTCATCCCGTCTGTGAGATAGGTCTGGCGACCTATCAATTTTTCCTTATCAATCTCCTTGATAAACGCAAATAACTGAGTTAATGTTTCCTCCATTTTCGCCTCTCCTCATCCAGTTCTCTTTGATTTGTTATGTGTACCACTTTCGTTTTATATTCGTCCAGAATCCGTTGGTACTCTGCCTTTTTCTTTCTGGTTCTCTCGTCCCGTAAAATCCAGAGTACAAATCCCAGATCCAGCTTTTCCGGACATCCTTCTGTCATAGACTCCCTTGTTCTTCCCCGGTACCTTCGGCTCCGTGTCCATGCCCGGTACAAGCAGACCAGACGCGGAAAATCGAGGAAAAGAATCTGATCCGCCTCCCGCATCCTGCGTTCATATTCCAGACTGTGGTAATTCCCGTCAATGACCCAGGAGTCATGGCTGTCCAAAAAATCTTTCATCATCTGTTCTTTCTCGTCTTGAGGCCGCTCCTTCCATCCCGGCAGCCAATGTACCGTATCAAGATACAAAAGCGGAAGCTGATTTTTCTTGGCAATCCAAGCCGCAATCGTTGACTTTCCACAGCCACTGTATCCAATCACTGCTACTTTCATTTCTGTTTCCCACCCCCTGTTCCACCGTCATTGTAATTTCTTCCTTTTATTCTTCTTAATAAGACTACAGTCTCCCATAATACACAGCCGTATGATTCCCCATTGTCAGTATTCCGTCTCTATTATATTTCCGGTACAGATTCTTTAATGCTTCAAAATATTCCTCAAACCCGTCATCTCCCTCTTTCAGCGAGTAGGATCCAGATAAACTTCTCCGAATAAAGGTTTCTTCCGTGTAAGACAAAGGGTGATCAAATGACCGGTATTGATAGTGTCCTTCAAAAAAGGTCTGTATTCTCTCATCATCCTTTTTCATCCCACCGCTAAATCCTTGAAACCGCGGACAAAACGTACGGTAAATCGCAAAGGTCTCTTGGTTCAGTTTTTCCCCCATATCCCGCACATTCCAGATCAGGTACACCCGGCCGTCCGGCTTCAGGATCCTCCGACATTCTTTCTGAAATGCAGTGACATCGAACCAATGGAAAGCCTGAGCCGATGTAACAACATCCACCGCATGCTCTTTCAGTGTAGTCTTATTTGCTGTTCCTTTGACAGAACAAAAATTTTCTCCTTTTAGGAAATTCTCTTCTGCTTTTTTACGCATATCATCATTTGGCTCAATTCCATACACAAAACAGCCCATCTTTAAAAGCTGCTTCGCGAATTTTCCTGTCCCTGATCCAATATCCGCAACAATCGTTTCTTCTGAAAATCCCTGTTCCAAAGCCAGCCACCGCACAAACTCCTCCGCATAGGCCGGCCTTCCCGCCACATAATCATCCGCTCTTCCACTGAACTTCTTTAACGTATCTTTCATATTAGTTTCCCTTTCCACCCGACTCTGCGTTTTCTTTCTCCAGTGTCTTTTTAAACCGGAAGAAAAACAGGCAGGCTGTAAACATAACGGCGATGACATCCGCAATCGGCTCCGCCATATAAACTGCTTTTGCCTGATCCCCTTTCAAAAGCATTGGCATCAGATAGATCAGAGGGATCAGCAGTACAAACTTTCTGACGACTGCTACTGTGATAGATTCCACTGCATTTCCAAGGGCATTAAAGGTCATCTGACAGGCAATCTGAATACCGAAGATGACACAGGCTGCCATATAAATCCGAAGCGCTGTCCTTGTAAAGATCATCAATTCCGGATCGGATGTAAACATGGCCGCAAACCCCTGCGGGAACAGCAAAATGAGAAGCCATAAAACGGTTGAATACGCCAGACTGGATTGCAACAGCAACCGAAAAGTCCTACGAACCCGCTTCATATTTCCGGCTCCATAATTATAACTGATAATAGGCTGCGCTCCCTGTCCAAGTCCCTGAAGGGGTAGCATGGCGAACTGCATCACACTGGTAAGAATCGTCATTGCCCCGACCGCAATATCCCCACCATATTTTTGCAACGAAGAATTAAAGCACACGGAAATCACACTCTCGCTGGCCTGCATGACAAAAACCGAAACGCCAAGCGCCAGACAGGGCAAAACAACCTTGGGAGTGATCCCGATATTTTTTCTTCGGATTTTTAATGTCGTTTTCTTCCCGCAGAGGAACCATACGACCCATATGCAGGACATCGCCTGAGAAAGAATCGTAGCCAAAGCCGCACCTTGTACATCCATGTCAAAACCAAAAATAAAGATCGGATCCAGAATAATGTTGGCTACTGCGCCAATCAATACGGAGAGCATTCCCGTCTTAGCAAATCCCTGTGCAGTGATAAATGAATTCATTCCCAGCGTTACTTCCACAAATAAGGTGCCGAGCGCATAGATACTCATATACCGTACGCCATATTCTATCGTATTTTCACTTGCTCCAAATGCCATCAGAAAATCTCGATTCCAGATCAGCAGGGCCACGGTCAGAATGACGGAAATCAAAATCTGAACGGTAAAACAGTTGCCAAGAATCTTTTCAGCCGCTTCATTATCTTTACGCCCCATGGCAATCGACGCCCTTGGCGCTCCCCCGTAGCCGACAAGCGCCGCAAAAGCTGAGACTATCAAAATCAACGGCATACACACGCCCACTCCGGTCAGTGCCTTTGCTCCAATCTCCGGAATATGTCCGATATAAATCCTGTCTACAATATTATATAACATATTAATCAACTGTGCTGCAACTGTTGGAAGTGCCAATCTTAATAGTAATTTCCCGATTGGCTCCTTTCCAAGAAATTCCTTATCCTCATTCATGTTTCTTCCTTCTTTCTCCTTTTTTATTGCTGACATTTTCCAACATTCGCTCCCTCATCCGAAGATACATTTCATACTCTTCCTCCGAAAATCCCCCATACAGAAGACCCAGAAAGGCTTCCTGGGTTTTTTGAATTTCCCGCGTCACAGGAAATGCCTCCTTTGTAAGTTTTAAGTGAATCTTTCGCCGGTCCGTCGGATCTGCTTCCCGTTCCAGCATTCCTTTCTGGATTAGGGCATCTGCTCCCTTTGAAACTGCCGCTTTGGACAACATTCTCAGTTCAACAATGTCCGCCGCTGTATCCTTCTGCGGATTGTTTTTTAAAAACGCAATGATATCAACCTCTACCATAGAAAGCCGATACCCATCGCAGACTTCTCTCATCATCTTTTCATAAAGACGTACCATCCTTTGAATTCCCATCCAGAATTCAGTAAAATTATACATGTCTTCACTCCCCTCTGTTTTTATGCAAGCAAATAGTTCACCAAGAAACTGTTTCTTAGTGAACTATTATACCCTTCTTATTTCTTTTGTCAAGTGTACAATTCGGATACGATATAAACCATTTACAAATCACATCCGCTAGATTTTCTCAAAATCTGCCGCGCCATGTTTGCAAATCGGACACACGAAATCAGCCGGAAGCTCCTCTCCTTCATAGATATATCCACAGATCCTGCATCTCCAGCCGGTCTTTTTGGTCTGTTGCGGCTTCGGCTTGATGTTACTCTGATAGTACGCGTAAGTCGTGGATGGCGTCTCAGAAAGCACTGCTCCATCCTCTACATCTGCCAAAAACAAGGTATGAGTGCCAAGATCCACAGATTGTATGACTTTAGCAGAAAGCCACGCATTGGTTCCCTCTGTCACTACATACAGTCCATTCTCCACACGGACCGCCTGTTTAAAATCAGCAAATTTATCCGTGTCTTTTCCGCTCTGGAATCCGAAATGACGGAAAAGATCAAAAGACGCCTGTTCCGAAAGAACAGATACATTAAACTTTCCGGTTCTTTCAATCATTCCATGTGTGTAGTTTTCCTTGTTGACTGCAAGGGAAATCCGGTTTGGCGTGGATGTCACCTGCATCACCGTATTCGTAATACAACCATTATCCTTTTCTGCCTCCTTAACCGTTACTACAAACAGCCCATAACTTAATTTGTACATTGCTTTTTTATCCATTCTTTTTCTCCTTTCCAATCAACTCCGGGTATTTCTGCATAAATACCGCTGCCGCCCCGATGAGGTTGGCGTCTTTTTGGTAACTGCATGTCCTTACCGCAGGAATAACCACCTTCGTACCGGCGGTCTCTTCGACCGCTTTTGCAATCACTATAAGACGGCTTTTCACCTGATCTGCAAAATCTTCCCGGCTGCTGATTCCTCCGCCAAGCAGAATGAGCTCCGGATCATAAACATGCTGAATATTAAAAATCCCCTCAGCAAGTTTCATGTAGAAGTCATCGACCGCCTTCTGACAGTTGACGTCACCTTTTTCCGCCTCCTCAAAGACTTTTTTTCCGTCCCATTCCTGAGTCGGATAAGCAGCCTTCACTCTACGGACAAGAGACATAGTAGACGCCTGGAGTGAAAAAGTACTCAGATTTCCTTCTCGATCCCGCATGACCATGCAACCAAACTCGCCGCCATATAGATTGGCACCACAGCAGATTTTCCCATCTATCACGACTGCGCCGCCGATTCCGGTGCCACAAACAACAAAAGCAAGATTCTTGTATCCTCGAGCATTTCCGAATGTCACTTCCGCCATCGCGGCACAGTTTGCATCATTTTCAATACTGGAAGGCACTTGGAATCTGCGTGTCAGCTCCTCTGTCCAGGAAAGACCATGAATACACAAAACCGCGCTCCTGCCTCCAATTACACCTGAAGATACATTCACTGCCCCCGGTGCGCTCATGGCGATCCCAATCATCTCGCCCGATTCTTTTGCCTTGTTTACATACTTTCCGATCTCCTCCAGCAACTGTTCAATATCCTGATGAATCGGAAGGATTTCCTGTGCACCAAGTCCTCCTTCCATATCACAGATTCCTGCTTTTATTGATGTGCCTCCAATATCAATACACACAAGTATTCGTTTCAACTTCTGCTCTCCTTCTATCCTTTAAAGAAAGGTCTGGTAATCTTCGTAGTTTCGTTTCAAAAGCTCCGGTGTATTCAAACCATACGGACATTTCTTCATACAGTTTCCGCAATGCAAGCAGTCTTCAATCTTCTTCATCTTCTCCTGCCATTCCTCAGATAGCCATGCTTCTTGTGGAGCTCTTCTGAGCATCAGACTCATTCTGGCACAGTTGTTAATCTCAATTCCTGCCGGACAAGGCATACAGTATCCACAGCCCCGGCAGAATTCTCCTGCAAGCTGGTCTTTGTCTTTTTGCATTTCTGTCTTTAATTCCTCTGTAAGCTTTGGGGACTTATCCTGATAAGATAGGAATTCATCCAGTTCCCACTCTCTTTGTACTCCCCAGATCGGTTCCACATGGGAATATTCAGGCTGACACATAAACGCATATGCCAGGGCTGAATTATGAATAAGCCCTCCCGCCAGCCCTTTCATCGCAATAAATCCGGTATTAGTCTCTTTACAAAGTTTCACAAGCTCCTTTTCCTCCTCTGATGCCAGATAAGAAAACGGGAACTGTAATGTCTCATAAAGACCGGATAAAACCGATTCCTTTGCCACTGCAATTCTGTGATTTGTAATACCGATATGACGGATTTTCCCCTGCTCTTTTGCTTCCAGAGCCGCCTCATATAACCCCGTGCCATCTCCCGGCTTCGGACAAAAGGCCGGATTGTGGAACTGGTACAGATCGATGTAGTCTGTCTGAAGCTTTGAAAGACTCTCCTCCAAGTCTTTCCAGAATTCCTTCGCATCCTGCGCTGCTGTCTTTGTACTGATGATGACCTGATCTCGTACGGCCGCAAGAGCCGCCCCCATCTTCTCTTCACTGTCCGAATAGGCTCTTGCGGTATCAAAATAATTGATTCCGTTTTCAAATGCTTTTTTCAGAAGCTTTCCTGCCTCCTCTTTGGAGATTCTCTGAATCGGCAGTGCTCCAAAACCATTTTTGTTGACCTGTAATCCGGTTCTTCCCAATACTACGTATTCCATCTTCTTCCTCCTTCGTTATCACGATGAAAACTCGTGTTCATGCTTTTTAAAAAATTTATAATATGCTTTGATATTTTCCAGCTCCGTCCAATGCTTCACATCCACAGGATCTTCATCCAGGTCGTAAATCTTCGCCCCTTTCATGGATAACACAAAAGGCGAGTGGGTAGAAATCACAAACTGGCATCCGTAAAATCTGACGGAATCCTCAATAAAACGCACCAACTCCTGCTGTCTGACAGGAGACAGACTGTTTTCCGGCTCATCCAGCAAAAATAATGCCTGCTCTGTAATCTTTTCCGAAAAATACAAAAACGCACTTTCTCCGTTTGAGTACTCCCGGATCGTATCCATCAGCTCAGACCGCACAAACCGGGACTGGGTTTTGCTTCTGGCTTTATTTACTTTCTTTAATTTCTCATAGTCATCCAATGACCTCATCTGAAAATGTGAATACTTTGCATCCAGATATTCCTCAAAAAGACTCTCCTTCTTCCGGTCGATTCCCTCATTCATACTGCGAATATTCAGCATATAATCAAACACATCGTCGCTTGTGATAATCCGGCTCTCACCTGGGAGCGGGACGCGCGCTTCAAAGTCACACCGTTCCAGATAATCCCAGAAGAAATTGGATCTATTAAACGCACTGTCCCGATCAAGCCCGAGTTTTTCCGCAATCACATTGATGGCAGTCGTCTTTCCCGTCCCATTGCCTCCGTACAAAATGGTGACCGGGGCAAAATCTATGCGTCGGAAATGGTGTCTGGAAAGAATCTGAAACGGATAAAAAGAATCATAGCAGGTACGCTTCTGCCTCATAAAAAAATCAAATTCCACCTCTTCGTCCGGAAAGGTAAACCAGTCCAGATATATCATAGCTTTTCCTCCTTTTCCGACTTCTGCTCGCTTCAATACTTATATTGTAGCACTGGTATCGGATTTTTGCTATCTTTTTCCGTGTTTCTGCCACCTGCTCACCGAATTACCGGAAGTGTCAAAAAGCACATCCCAGGATTGCGGGCAGTCGCCAAGGTTTCTGGAAAGCCTGGTCTAGCTCGTCGCCAACAAAAAAGGAGTACGTTTCTGTACTCCTTCTGACTCTTACTCCTGTATGCCACTGCATTGTATTCCTTCCTGGGCTGGATCATCCAGAAGATTTCCTTCAACATCAAAGCGGGAACCGTGGCAAGGACAGTCCCAGGATTGTTCATCCGAATTCCAGGACAACTGACATCCCATATGCGGACAGATAATATCAACCTGCCTGATTTCTCCTTCCTCTGTTTTATACACGCCCACTTTTCCCTCGGATGTTGTGACAACGGCGCCCTGCCCTCTTTCCAGAGAAGAAATAGTCTCATCCGGAATCTGAAAAAACCGTCTCGTCAGTCCCGCAACCGCCTTTTTCCCATCTTTTACGATATGTGGAATCTCCTCCGCTGAAAACCGTGACGGAGAAAACACATCTGCAAACGGATTTTCCCTGTTGCAAATCAAATCTTTCAAAATCAAAGCTGAAACCATGGAGGAACTCATCCCCCATTTCTGAAATCCGGTCGCCACATACCAGTTCGGTCTATCGGATGTATAGATTCCAATAAACGGGATACCATCTGATGTGATACAGTCCTGTGCAGACCAGGCTGCCGCCACATGGCTCCCCGGATACAGCTTTGCCGCCGTTTCTTTCAGTCTCATGTAGCATCCGCCTTCCCGGTTCTCCCCGGTCCGGTGTCCCTCGCCGCCAAGCAGAAGCCAATCCCCATATTGCCGAAAGGAGAACTTTTCCTCCCCGTCTCCAATATACATACCGTGGATTTTTCCTGCCCCTTCCAGTGCCAGCACATAGGAGCGCTCCTGATGCATTCTCGCAAAATACATTCCCGGGAACTTCAAAAACGGATAATGTACCGCAAACACAATCTGGGCTGCCAGCACATTCCCGCCAGATGTTCTGATCAGATGATCCTCTACTTCTGTCACTACCGTATCTTCATAAATCTGAAGTCCATTTGCCAACTCGCATATAAATTTCAACGGATGAAACTGAGCCTGACCGAAGAAACGAACCGCTCCTGTATAATCCACAGGAATCTCCAGATGGCGCTCCAAAGACACATCGATCCCAAGCCTTTTTGCCGCTTCTGCTTCCTGCATCAGCTTCCCCTCATCTTTAGAATAAACAAAAGCGTCTGTTTCCTCAAAATTACAGTCTATTTTTGTTTCCTGTATGATTCTTTTGTATTCCTCCACCGCCTGCTGGTTCGCCTGCACATATTTTCTAGCGGTCTCTTCTCCCTTTTTTGCAAGAAATGTATGACAGAACATCCCATGCTGGGATGTGATCTTTGCTGTTGTGTTCTTTGTCTGTCCCCCTCCTATCTTATCTGCCTCCAACACTACAGTTCGCACTCCAGCCCGTTCTAACTGCCATGCTGTCAAAATTCCTGCCATGCCTCCGCCTATAACAGCGACATCAACTTCGATGTCCTTTGACAGGGCAGGTCTTTTTGTCAACTCACATGTTTGGCTCCAAATTGATTCCATCACGTTCCTCCTGTGGTCTTTTCTATATAAGATTTCCCATCGGAAACGCTTTATACTAAGTTTTCTACCTTTCCCCAGATCCGGGACTGTCAGACTATTTATAAAATCAGTCTAGCAAGAATGTTACAAACACGGTTTTCCATTTCCATTTTAATTTAACTGTCGTTGAAAGATTTTCTTCTGACTAAAAAACAACAAGGTGTATGGGAACAGATCCGATACACCTTGCTATTCTTTCGTTGCTAAAATATAATGTTACATCATTTTCTTATCAAATTCAGGATTAAAGTAATAGTAGTTCTTTTCATCTAATTTTTCTTTTGTTTTTTCCAGTGCTTCACCAAACCTCTGAAAATGCACAATTTCTCTTGCTCTTAAAAATTTCAGCGGCTCTCTTATTTCCGGATCCGGAATCATCCGCAGAAGATTGTCATAAACAGTACGGGCTTTCTGTTCCGCAGCCAGATTTTCTGTCAAGTCCGTAATTGCATCTCCTTTGGACTGAAATTCCTTTGCTGTAAAAGGTATCGAGGATGCGGCCTGTGGCCAGATTCCTGCCGTATGGTCAATATAATAGGCGTCAAATCCAGCCGCCTTCGCCTCCTCAATGTCTAAATTTTTTGTAAGCTGATAAACCATCGCACAGATGATCTCCATATGAGCGAGTTCCTCCGTGCCAATATCGGTTAAAAGACCGCCTACTGCTTTCAGAGGCATCGTATAGCGTTGAGAAAGATATCTCATGGAAGCTGACAATTCGCCATCCGGTCCTCCATACTGACTGATAATGAGCTGTGCCGTCTTTGGACAGGTCTTTGTGATCTTAACCGGGTATTGCAACCTTTTTTCATAAATCCACATTAGTAACACACTCCTTCCCAAGGAATCGGGCCCTCCTGCCAGCAATAGCATGTGGACGAAGGATCCCTTTCATAAATCCCTTCCATACAGTCCATTGTCAACGGATAAAACTCTGTGGCAAAATCAGACAACATCTGCTTCCTCTGACCAAGCACACGCTTTAGCATTGCCAGAGCATCCAGATCATCCGGATGTGTGTCCAGGTACAGTCGCAGGTCATCCATCACAAAGCTGACTTTTTGTATTTCCATCAGTCTTTCATTACATTTTTGCTCTTCGGGGCTTTTTAACGCATCTTCGCTGGAAGTCAGAGAAGCACGGATCTGTCCTGCAGCGAAAAACGGCAAATCCAGTTCTTTGAAAATGGTGCCGGTCTTCAGTGCGTCATCCTGATTATAGAGTTCACCCCAGCTCTGGACAGGAACCGACGCAATCGCCAAATGTTCTTTTTGTATCTTCACCACCAACAACTCCCTTCAAAAATGAAATTGGCTTCCTGATTATTATTTGCAAATTCATTTTTAATGTTTCAAGGGAATTTTTTCATTTTATATAGACATTTCCTCTTGGACTTTCTCTGTATAGACGGCAGAATCCGCAAAATGGTTAGTTACAAAACTTACTGCCCTCTCCTTATAACCTTTCAGACATACATTGTATTACTCCAAAAAAGAATGACTCATAATATAAAATGCTTCTTGTGCATGGGTATATTTACGTTCTTTCTGAGGTAGGGTATCGTCATAGGCAAGCGCGTCTTCAAGAGAAACATCCATCACCGGACTATCTTGATAGTACCACCTCCGGCCATCCAGCACACCTTCTTTTAGCTCTTTTACTAGCATAGCTGCCGGAAACTTCTCCCCTTCTACACAGATATTATGTTTTTTACAACTTACAAATCCACTGGATACATAGTTACATGGCATCCCAAAAATAACTACAGTATCATATCCCATCGATACAGCTTTTTCAAATGAGTGCTGCATCAGCAGCTTTCCATAGCCTTTGCGCTGATAATCCGCTTCTATACAAAGCGGTCCAAATGTTAAAATATGTTTCATATTTCCTTTTTCATCTGTCAATGTCGCCCTCGTGTACATGATATATCCCACGACCTTATTATCAAGTTCCAAAACAAAGTCCAGTTCAGGAATAAAATCTTTATGCTCTCGCATTATGTGAACAAGATAGTGTTCCATGCATCCGGGTATATATAAATTATAGAAAGAATTTCGTGTCATCCTTTCAACAATTTCATAATCCCTAGGTTCCTCATTACGGATTGTAAGCATTTCTGTCTTCCTCCTTTTTATACCTCTATCCTGTTTACGTTTTATGTTAGGATATGGGTCTGTATCCGGTTTTTATATATTCTATCAACGTCTCTACATCATCAAAGTCGTCATAATCACCATTTATCTCATCCCGGTGATACATAATACCATTTTTTTCGCTTCTTTCAAGACAGTTTAAAAGAAACTCTTTACCATATCTTCTGGCAAATTCAGTAAAAGCATATGGTTTTATTTTACTAAGTAATCCCTTTCTACATTTTTCATTGCACTCATAACAATGTTCTATTTTTTTAGAAATAGAGCATTGCCTGTTTTCACACCAGTCTTTGTCTGGACATGTACCTGAATCACAGCCATCACATGTCATATTTTCAGAACAAAAGCAACAGGCAAGCCCACAGCGAGCAATTCCTAATTCTCGTTTCATTATATCCTCCTGGTTTACAGGCAGAAAATTTACTTATTCTGTGCAGAGACTGTCCGTCAGCCGATTCCAGGCCCTATAAAACAGGTGCCCATATACTGCTCCGAAAATATTGTGGAAAATCCTAAAAAATACTGCTCCTGGAAATCCCAGAATCCCTGCCGCCACAGACATGGCGCCCAGAGAATTAAACACAGACTGCCAGCCGTAAGTAGCGGAAAAGCCTACTCCGATCCCTCCCAACATTCCCAGGTAGGGGAGAAAGCCTTTCGGAAGTAGTAGAAATAAAAGGCTGAACAACAGTCCCCCGACCAGGTTTCCCGGAATCCTGCCTTTTATTCGTTCTTTCACGTCTTTCTCAAAAGGAACCATTACCGACATGACAGCAATCCCTGCCCACATACCTCTGGGAAGTCCCAGGCACTCTACGATACAGATAGCAGAAGCAATACCTAAGGCCATCGAAAGCTGCCATCTTGTGCGAAGAGAGGTAGGACGCAGTTCCTTTACAATGCTGAAAAAGGTTCTTTTATAGGTCTGCTTTCTGTGCTTTCTGTAATATACGATTTCAGTAAGCACTGCCCCCAAGAGCAGTCCTGCCAGACGAAGCACATAAGCTTTTCCTTCCGCGTCGTAGCCGTACAGCAGCAGATAGCTCAAGACCAATGTGGAATGATTGGCCATCATCACATGGTGACAGCCAAACAGCAAGATCAAAGAAATGGAAACCACATGGACGATCATTCCTGCTCCAGACGGGACTATATTTGCCAGTCTGGGACCAACTGCCAGGATAAAAAATTGAAGAAACAGTATCGCCAGTCCCGAACCCGTCTTGACTCCGAAATCCGCAAATCGGAACACCATCAGGCAAAGAAGCACCACTACACCTACAATGCTGTTCTCACTTCCGAAGATCCCGCTGTATGCGGAAACAAAAGCGACACAGAATACGATCGTAAGAAAAATTTTGAACAGATAGACCGTCGTATGCCGAAGTTTATTTTTTATACCTTCTGTATTTTGGATCAGTTTTTTGGATCCGGCCTGGTCTAATTGCAGTTCCTGATAAAAAGTCATATACAACATCACTCCTCTGTTTTTACCGGAGAGGAAGTATACCAGCTCATCTTCAAGATGTCAAATAAAGAATTTCTAAACTACAGCTCCTCATAATGAAAATCAGCAGTAATAGCTTGTCTCTCGAAAATATGTAAACCATTTCTGAACAATATCAGTACTACGCACTTCGATCATTTTCGTCATACTAGGCAATGTCTGTGAAGATACTCAAGTAAATATATTCTTCTGGTGTAGGTGTTCTGTTCCCAAAATATCGTTTGAAGTTCAACTGCATATTTACCCTTAGTTCCGATACATGAATCCTGTTTGCCTTTGAGTTCTATCATAAATGTTTTCTGATAATTATTTATAATTTGTATATTTCTTTTTTCACCTTTCATGTTTCAAACAACGCCAGACACCCTAAAGGGAAGTACATAAATAAAGTCCCAACGAAAAGCGAGGCAAATGATAAGCACATAAAGCCAATGGCAGAACCATAACCATGTATTTTTTCTGAAAGAGTATCAAGACTTTTTACTTCCCCAACAGAGAATCCCCCCTATTTCATAAATCACCAATATGAAAAAAGGATTACTGAAATCGGTCTTGAACTCTGTGAAAAAATCTCATACATTTTGAAATTGATGACTGCTAATGTAATTCCAAAGGCTACCAGCCATGTATTATGCAACATGCTTTACGATTTCCGAGAACGCTCATAACCTGCGTCAAATGATGATCCCCTTTATAAGTAGGTGCTAAGATAAAGGGAATGACCAAATCTAAAATCAAAACTATCGGTAATATAATCATAATGTTATTCTTCATCATTAATACCACTATTTATTATTCTTCCTCATTTGAAGCGCCCCTCTTTTTAAATGAAATACGACATCTGCTCTTTTTACGATTTCATTAGAATGAGTAACAATAACTGCACATTTATTCATTTGGTGCACGCTGTCCTCCAGTATTTGCATAATTGACATTGCCGTATCTTCATCTAGGTTTCCTGTGGGTTCATCAGCTAGGATAACAGGCGCTTCAGAAGCCAGTGCTCTTGCAATCGCCACACGTTGCTGTTGCCCGCCGGAGAGTTGTAAAATATTTCGCTTCATTTCTTCTTTTGTCAGCCCCATTTTCCCTAAAATAGGCTCTGGTGGTAATTTACTTGTTAATTTTACATTTTCTATCGGCGTCATATAATCAATGAGATTATATGCTTGAAAAACAAATGAAACATGATTACGACGGTGATTTTCAAGCCCTCTTTCCATAATATCTTTTCCGTCAAAGAACACTTTCCCTTTTGTAGGACTGTCCAATCCGCCAAGTAAGGAAAGAAGTGTTGTTTTCCCACATCCAGATGTCCCAAAAATCGCATATATTTTACCCAATTCCATTTCTGCGTTGATGTTATGAAATACATTCTTCTTTTTGTCGTAACTGTAACTTAAATTTGAAAATGATAATACGCTCATGTTAATATATCCTCCTAATCCATTTTTGTTAAAATATCTTTTGGTTTAAATCGAATTACAGCATAGGAAGCAACGAACACTGCAAAACAAACAAGCAAAAGACCAATGCCGTATACTCTTACCATATCAGAAGTTGCGATAGATACGGTTATATCTGTTACGTTTTCTCCTGCCTTACCAATGATGTATCTGCCAATTTTATCCGTCAGAATACTTGTTAAACAAGTTGTTGCACCCATAGAAAGCACCCCTATTAAGATGTTTTCCGATAATAATTGTCCTGTTATTTCTACTTTGCTTCTCCCGATCGCAAGCAGAATACCAATTTCCTTTTTGCGACCTTTTGTCCAAAGCATAAGAAGCAGAATAATGACTAAACTTCCGATAACCGTAATCAATAATACTGCTGTATCAATCATGTTTCCAAAAGAGGAAAGTGGCGTTGATACTAAATCAAAATCTTCTGTATTAACATTGAATACAAATGTTTTTCCCTTTACTTCCGGAAGGTTTTTAATTGTTTCCATCAGCTCTTTTGCTTCTTCCGGAGTATGTGTATAAACATCAAGATAATCATAGCCCTGTAATTCGTAAATTTCTTTTAAACTATTCACATCAATATATCCAAGATTAGCAGGAATACCATCTGGTGTTATTGCCGAATGCGTCAATCCTTCCGTTCCACTGAAAATTCCTACGATAGTAAACGTAGAGGTTCCATCTTCATCAATCCCATTTTGAAATGTAATTTTATCATCAACGGTAAGATTATTTTTGTCCGCCAGTTCTTTTGAAATCAGAGCAACGTATTTGTCATCTGGTTTTATATGCCGTCCTTCCTCTAATTTGTATGTCCCATTCAGAAATTTAGTATCTAAGAACGAGTCAAGTAAAGACTGATACGGTGTTGCCAGTCCCGAAGCATTTATCATACCGGGTAAAGGTTCAAAACTTTGAGGTATTCCCCAAAATCCCTCGGAACTTTTTGCATTATATCCGATAACCTTACCAAGACCAGCGATTTTATCAACTATTTTTTGTGTAATAAAATCTCCGTTATAGGTATAGCCAGAAGCCCCATTACCATAATCTTCAGCAGAACCATAGTTATTCATGTCATTTGTATCAATTTCTATACGAACAGAAGCTCCAACCGTTTCTTTTATCTGCTTTGTTCCCTGCTGAACAGCTTTCTCGCTGGAAATTGCAATTAATACTGTTGTCGACAGTAAAGTAAAAGTTAAGAAAAGCAATAAACTGCGAAGTCGCTGTCTAAAGCAATATTTCATGGCTCGTTTAAAAAAATTCATCTAAAAAATCCTCCTAACTCATTTTAGTCAATATTTCTTTCGGTTTAAGAGAAAGCACCATTGCACTTGACACAATAACTGTTAATGCCGTCATACCTGTTTCCGTCCCCAATAACAATATTGTTTTATAAAAATCAAGCTGTAGATAATTTGTATTCTTTGTTGTCAGTTGAATATCCTTTATGGTTTCCTGCATGACTGTAGCAAACAAGTGTGTATTTAGCATAGTAGATACAGGAATGAAAATAATAACAGCCAACAAAAAGCCCATGAACAATACAAGAACAGCTTCTATAACAAATTGTCCGATAATCTCTTTTTTGCTTCTGCCTATGGAAAGCAAAATGCCCGCTTCTTTTATCCGTCCTCTTATCCTCAATGTCATCATCAGCATTAAGATTACAATTCCCAGAACAGACACTATTACAATTAAAGAGGTAACTATATTCTGTATTGTCTGCAACTGAGTGGAAATCTTTGAAAACTTGAAATCATTCTTTTGCACAATATGATTATTCCAGTCAATCGAAGTTAAATTTTCAACTTTCTCTGTTATTTCATTAAGAAGCAGTGGGTCAGAAATAAAAAATGACAATTCACCCTCATAAACATCTTGTTTTTGCTCTTTCAAATCAAAAAGTAATTGTCTGTCGGAGAAAATCATATTTTCTGCTTTTTTTGCAGTTGGATTTAATCCGCTGTCAGTCATGTTTTTAATTTCAAAAATCCCTTTGATTTCCACAGTAGCAAACGCAGTCTTTTCCTTAATCAGATCAATGTAATCTCCATTTTCACTTCCTAATTCCGCATGGGTGAGTTGAAGTGTATCTCCGACAGATAACTGATTTTTTCTTGCAAGTTCTTTACTAACAAGAATTTTATTTTTATCTTCCGGCTTAATATGACTTCCCTCTATCAGCCTGCATTCTTCATTAAAAAATGTTTTTGTTAAGCTGGAGTCTCTCACCGCAATCACTTCTCCCATGTTACTGTCTTCACTATGTCCCATTCCGGCAATAAATGAAAGATTTTGTCCTTTTGCGAAGCCGTGGTGCTCGGTGTTGTACGTTTTCAGTTCCGTACCAATCACATCTAATATTTGGCGAATAGCACTTTCATAAATGACAGGTGTTCCATTACTGGAAACTTGACCGTTTTCTGTCACGAATTGTTCATAAGGTCGAATATCAAAAGAAGCTCCAATATTAGAACGCAGGTCTTTAGAAATCTGTGAAGCACCTGCAAACACCGAAATTCCAGCTAACACTGAAAATGAAATAAGGAAAAAAATCCCACATAGGATAAGGTTTTTCCCCTTTTTGCGAGTTAAATATAAGAAAACCCGCTTTCCAATATGCATAAAAACACCGTCCTTTCTTTTATGTTTCTATCATAAAAAAGGACGGTTTTGTTTTGATTTAATTTCAATTTAATTTTGATTTGGATTTTGAGAATTTATTGTGATTCTAAAGCAGACTCCATTTTCATCATTATTTATCGTATATAAAAGACCGTGTTTTTCTAAAATATTCTTAACTAGATAAAGCCCTAATCCACTGCCACCGGTTAATTTATTATGGGACTTTTCCACACGATAAAATGGTGTAAATATTTTATTCAAATCTTCCTGCGGAATTGTAATTCCCTCGTTTTTAACAAGCAATTCCTTATCTGTAAGAGTAACATATACATTTGTTTCAACAGGTGAATGGCGGATTGCATTATTGATAATGTTATGCAATGCTTTTTCAAAGAGGGACTGATTTCCGATAACCTGCACATCTTCTGTTAACCTCTGATAAATCGTAATATTTTTTTCGTCAGCTAATGGCTTCAAATATTCGCAGACACGTTTTACTATATCTGTCACGGGCAAAGTTGACAGGTTATCTATTTCTCCCAGCTCTAATTTTGAAATTGACAAAATTTCTTTTACGAGATTTTCCATATTTTCAATCTCATGTAATGTCTCTGGCAGGATTTTTCTTGTATCTTTATAACGCCCGATTTCCATAATCATACTTTCTACTTGCCCTTTAATAATGGTTATCGGTGTTTTTAATTCATGCGAAGCCGTAGCGAAAAAATGCTGACGCTGTTTATTCAGTTCTTCAATGTGTTCCATCTCCAACTTCAGTTGTTCGTTGGCAGTTTCAAGCTCATTCATAGTATCAGACAATTCTTTTGACATTGTATTTAAACTATCTGCAAGTATCCCGATTTCATCAGAACGGGTAATCGTACATTTCCATGTCATATCCAGTTTTGCCATTCGTTTCGATACTTGACTGATTTCTATAATCGGCTTTGCAATCAGCCGACTACAAAACCATGCTCCCAAAAATGAAACAGCAAATATGATTATCAAAAGAAATGGCAATAGTTTCAACAATGCGTTATTAAGTTCATGGTTAGAAGAAATAGGTACAACAATATTTATTACGTAAGTTTCAACGGTATCTGCAAATTTAATTTCTTGAGCAAAAGACATCATTTCTGAACTATTTGAAGTTAAATTTGAAGAATTACCATACTGATGTTTTTCGCCATCATATTGAAATATGATAGTAGCCTGATTATTTTCACAAAACCGTTCAAGTATATTTTCTGCGTTTTCTAATTTGGTTTCAGACAGCGTTTCTACCAATCTATCAATTTCCATATTAGTCTGTTCTGATGATACAGCAACATAACTTTTGGGCAGAAACAACAGAATACTCCCATAAATAAAAAAACTACAAAAGAGTAAAGACCCGGCGATTAATAAAAATACTTTTATACTTAAACTGTTTTTAATTTTCGCTTTCAAACTTATATCCCACCCCTCGTATCGTTTGAATACAGTCAACATCTAATTTACGTCGTAAATTCATAATATGAATGTTTACTGTTTTTTCATCACCTGCAAAATCATACCCCCACACCTGTGAAATAAGATTATCCCGTGTAAGGACTTGATTTTTGTGTTTCAGAAAAGTCAATAACAACTCGAATTCCAGTTGGGTTAATTTGACAGGGATACCATTTTTACATACTTCATAGCTATCTACATTTAGTTCAATCCCATGAGAAGTCAATATTTTTTGATTTCCTGTTTTTTCTTTTATGCGTCTAAGAACAGCCTCTATTCGCATTAATACAAGTTTTAGAGAAAAAGGTTTTGTAATATAATCATCTACTTGCAGTTCAAATGCTCTTATTTGTGCTTCCTCTTCATCCATTGCGGTAAGCATAATAATGGGGATATCAGACTCTTTGCGCATAAGCTCACATACAGCGTACCCGTCAATTTTCGGCATCATAATATCTAAAAGAATAAGAGCGAATGACTGTGACTGAAAAAACGAAAGCCCCTCTAAGCCATCACTGGCTAAGGATACTTCATATCCAGCGTCCGTCAACAAATCATATAAAACATCCTGTATCGCTTTTTCATCTTCAATAATCAGTATATGTTCTTTCATGTAAGCACCACCTAAAAAGATTATATCAATTTTAACATACAATTATTTAGATTTGATTTAGAAACATAAAAAGCGGTTGATCTCGAAAAGGGTAACCGCTTTTACTGTGAAGTATGATGTTGTTTAAATTGAGAAGTTATTCTTTCAAATTTTTCAAAGCAGACGGATTATCCTCTAGGATTGCCCCAACAGTGGGACAATTTTCTAAACCTGAACAGTCACCACAAGTATCAACACCCTTTTTCAATGCACACTGGCGAATTCTACACATACTATCGCAGAATACAGTTTTAATTCCCTCAACACGACAGCCTTGACAGTTAATATGTTCAGGAAAAATAGGCGCATTATTTAATTCAGCCCATAGCTTCGCAGTTTTTTCTCTCAACTCTTGGTCGTCATTAATTGTCGCGATATATGCGTCGCATTTCTCACAATCCAGTCCGCAATATGCAATCATTTCTTTCATGCGTATGTACCTCCTCAACGCCTAATTTTGTATAGGGCAGCATGACAATTATTACTTTTTATTTGGTTTTCTTTTAATGCCTAGCAATTTAATAAAATCTTGAAACATTAATGTATCAGTCGGTTCAAACATTATCCATTTACCATCTCGATAAGTTTTAGCTTCATCATAAATTTTTTGAACTTGTTTCTCTGGCGTATAATGCACAAAGTGTTTTACCACCTTGACGATATTTGTATTCATAAGCCCATGCCTTTCCACCTTTATTCCACAGACGTTCCATTTCATACTTTTTGTCAATGAAAGCGCATAGCTTATTCCATACATCATATAATGATTGTCCAACCAAAGCCGTCATTTCCTCTGCATTAGGAATTTTATCAGGCATAATGTTCCTCCATACACTTTGATTTATCACATACAAGTATTTTCTAGTATAACATTTCTTTTTTACAAGTATATCGGGGTAACCCATGACTATGTTTTCCATATTCAATCGCTTCTTTCGGGCAACGATTGATACACGCCATACAGTGCGTACAGTTTTCCGCCCATACAGGTTTCTTGTTTTCCATCCGAATATTATTAGTAGGACATACATCAAGACACTTTCCACAGGAAATGCAAGTATCGGTTACATAAAATTTTTTGGCATGAACAAATAAGGGATAGAATAGGTCATTTATAATACCACTGCTCATTCTATCCCCAATAGAAATTTTTGCCTGTGGAAACTCCTCGCCATTTCTGATATAACTTGCCACCTTGTCTATGACAACTTCTGCCCGTTCTATAATCTCCATTGCCTGTTCTTCTGTTGGAGTAGAAAACAGCGCAATATAGTTCTCCGGCATTACAATTTCTGCACAACCATAGTAATTCATATTCTTCTGGAGACATAACTTTTTAAGATATTTCCCTGCATTTCCAATATTTTCACCGCAGGTCATAACAAAATAAATGTCTTTACTCCCAGTAAATTCTGTATTCTCTATCCAGTTTTGTACAATATGCGGTATCCTCCATGCATAAGTGGGAACAATAATGATCCATGAATCTTCCGAGTATAATTTTGAATTGTCCTTATTTCTTATTTTTTCAAATAAATTTATTACGTCATCCATTACTTCTTTTCCAATTCGTTTTGCAACATATGCACTGTTTCCTGTTCCCGAAAAATATAAAATCATAAGTCACTCCTCCGTTATACTAAATTGTTCTCCTCTTTCAAATATGGAAAACCCCTTTCCCCTAGCCTATTTCTGCGCAGCAACCTCCGATTATCATCCGAATTTTTTTATTATATCATTCGTTTATTTCTCTGTCATTGCATTTCTCACTCATACAAAAAAGAGCTGATTCTTATTTGTCCGCTCCTTTCCCGAATTACCTCTTATCGCAACATGTCCTGCGCAAAAAACGCCCTTATTTGTGATATGGTTCCCCATAACGTATCCAAATGCGGTTTTCGATCCCTTTTAAAATCCTCCATTATTATAGGCTCTTGTTATCACATAAGACGGTTCATAATATGCGCTGCTATTGTAATCATCAATCGTGTCACATATTTCATCATTGTATACCCGGATCATTCCATCGATATAATCTTCCTCCGGCTGTAGCGTTGACAGAATCAGTCTTGTATACACCTTCCCCATCTGTGTTTCTGATGGGATCTCATCTACCAGTTCTGAATTGACATCCGTTATATCAAAATTTCCTCTTGCTAACTTATACTCTTCAATCCATTCTTCTTCAATTTTCAGAGGATTCTCACAATGAAGTACATTAGCCAGACTGATCAGACGTACCCACTCATCTTTCGGTATAGAATTAACAACATATTTGTTTTTCTGATGTAATTTCCTTGCTACACGTTCTATCATATAACATAAAAAATAAAGATCGTTCTCTGTTATTTGCTCTTCCGGGAAAAATTTGTTTGTCATAGCGAATAGCTCCCTTCAAATTTGATAGTCTGTAATGCTTTCTCTGTACAGAATACAATCTGATGCGTTGGATACTTAAACTTAACCAGTTCCCAGAAAGCCGCTTTCGAAATTCGTTCAGCCATATAATCCTCAACATAATCCCAGATTGTATCATCCGCCATTGGTCCCTCAACAATGTCATAATCGTGTTTTAAACCGAGCCGACAATTTACAACAAACTGTAACCACTCCTCTGTCATCTCACTAAACTTTTTAATATTCAGGCTCTTATCAATTGAAAATTCATAAAAATTCACAATATGCCTTCTACGTTTTGTCAAAGCCCAGCGTTTTGCCTGCTTTTCTAAAATTGTACAGTAAAAACCGTAGCCAAAATCTTTGTAAAAACCATTTTCCAAGATTTGCGGTTCTTGAACTATGACATTACTCCCATGATATAAAATCATATATTTTTTACTCCTTCAAAGTTAAGATTTATCTGTCTTCCTTTTTAGTCTCTCCCTCTCTAATATTGTAATTGCAAATATAGCCATAAAAAGTCCGACGATACAGATTACGGTTCCACTGAATGAAATTGTTGAATTTATAAATCCGGTGACTCCGTTAATCACAGCTAAAACCATTAAACCTAAACATATTACTAAAGCAATCTTAGATAGTGTCGTATATTTCTTCATTCTAGTCACCCTTTCACTTAGCAAATTAGGATTTGTCTATCTGTTCAGCTCTACAATAACCAAGAATTTAACACTATTCAGAAAAATCTATGTTCACATTACCATTTTCAACATTAAATTCTATACTTTTGGAACTTTCAATCACATTATCCGTTATATTGCTGTCTCCATTTTGGGCTTTAACTACGATTAGGTAATCTTTTTCGTTTCCATTTAAGGTTCCAGTAATATCTCCATTTTCCACAAAACATTTGTATTTCTCGGAAAGAACATCCTCAAAGACAACGTCTCCATTACTCGTATCAATCGAAATGTTTTTATATTCCTTTCTCGGAAGCGTAATAACCACAGAATTTTCTTCCACTCCAACAGTTTCTTTGTTTTTTTCTATTTTTAAACTCCATCTGTAACATCAATATCATACCATGGTTCAGTCATGGAATCCGAATATTCAACAAGTATTTCCTCGGTATCTGATACTTGTATAGAATAATTTGTACTACTATCTTTTGCAATTATTTCAGAAATTTCATCTGTACTGTGAAATTGTTTTCTCTCATATTCGTCATAATTCTCTGTTACCATACAGGCAGATAGTATTCCTATACTGACAATCAAGATGATACCTAAAAATACTTTTTTCATTATTCCATTTCCTTAAGGTTTAAATTCCAATTTATCGCTCCCATACAAACTGGAATTTATATTATTCTTTACTGTCCATCCACATCAAAATTTTCTTGCATTTAGGGCAATAATATGCAGGCTTTTCAAGGGCAGAAGTTTCTACACCAATAGTTTTTCGGGTTAAAAAACCTTTTAGTCCAGTTTTTTTCTTTTCCTCATCAGAAGTAAATTCGTACCAATGTCCACCACCCTGTCCAATGCCTTCGACAGTTCCTTTTTCCATTTCCATTCCACAATCTAAACATTTCATATGCTATTTCTCCTATCTGCTTGGTAAATTCCAATTTGTCATTCTTACTTTTCTTCATTATATCATTCGTTTACTACTCTGTCATTTTATTTTCGCTTATACAAAGAGAGAGCGGAACATCAGATGTCCACTCTTCTACAAAACGCACTTATTTGTGATATGGTTCTCCATTGATAATCCGATATGCCCGATATATCTGTTCCAAAAGGATCACCCTCATCAACTGGTGTGGAAACGTCATTTTAGAGAAGCTCAGTGCATAATCTGCGCGTTTCCGTACCTCTTTTCCAAGACCAATGGATCCTCCGATGACAAAGCCGATACTGCTGTTTCCCTGTACACCGAGCTGTTCGACCTTCCTTGCAAACTCTTCTGATCCAAGCATCACTCCGTCAATTTCCAGAGTAATAACATACATATCATCGTGGATGCATTTCAGAATCCGCTCTCCCTCCTTATTCCGAATGTTTTCCTCCACGGTTTCGCCTGCCTGATCCGGCGTCTTCTCATCAGCCACCTCGGCGATCTCCAGCTTGCAATATCTGGAAAGGCGCTTACTGTACTCTGCGATGGCATCTTTTAAATATTTTTCTTTGATTTTTCCTACGGTAATCAATGTAATTTTCACGCTGTTCTCCTTTTCTTCTGTCTATGTAATCATTACGGAACAATGGCCCGAAACACCGGAATCTTTTTCAGAATCAGTACTGACATAACAGAGATCACATAAATCACAAACGGCATTACAAAGCGCCACCATCCAGATTCCGTTCCAAGCTTTGTCAGATTTTGCAAAGTCTGCAATACCAGCATATGTGTCACATATACGCCCAGCCCTGTACTGGCAAGTGTTGTAACTGCCCTCCGAATTCCCGGATTTTGTTCCAATTTTTTCCATGGCCCATATTTGACTGCCACGAACACTCCGACAGCCAGAAATACCGTCGGGAACGATAGATATCCCCAGAAAGCATGATTCAGTCCTGAACTATTCGTTGACCAGGCCACAGTACTGATATACCGGATTCCGGCTCCTGTAGCACCAAGTATACAAAGAAACATCCGGGTTTTCTTTGACATATCTGTTGTAGAAAGCAGATACCCTAAAATCACATACAGTAAATATCCTCCCGCCACCGGGAACTGGATATTTCCATTGAATGAAATTCCCAAAAAAGTACAACACACTGGATAAACAGAATAAGCTAAAAAGGCCATCGCTGTCATATAAGCCAAAATCTGCTTGTAATCTTTTAATAAAGACAGAACAGGTATACAGAGATACATCATAAATAGCGGAATGAAAAACCCGTATACCTGTTCCGCAGTTGTATTGGTAAACAAATTGATCATACCAGACAAACTTGGTCGAAACTCCATCTGTCCCAAAGCAACCTTTAATACCAGATTGATCAGTGTCCACGTAATAAACGGTAAACCTGTTTTAAGAAAACGCTTCTTAAAATAAGCACCGGTCTGATACCTCTCTCTATAGTCAAACAGAGTCGCTCCTGATATCATAAAAAATACCGGAACCGCCCAGTAAGCAATCGTTTCAACAAACATCCTCTGGCGATATACCGAAGTATCTGTATACGGATCTGCAATCCTGTTGCACTGCATGTATATCACACAAAGACAGGCGAGTATTCTGAGAATATCGATATAGAAATAATGCTCTTTTTGATTGATCTTTCTCATTCCTTTCCCTCCTGTCAGGCTCAGATTCGGCAAACCTCCAGTTCGTGAAGCGCTCTTGTCGCACAGATATATTCTGCCTGCCTTGTCATTTTCGTCTCTTCTTTATGCGCCACAGTAAACACCTGGTCAAACTCCAGACCTTTTGCCATATAAAAGGTCGTCACGGTCAGTCCACGCCCAAATCTGGAACTGTCACGATCAATATAGTGTACCTGATCTGTTTTCTTCCGAATCATCTCGTACCATTCTCTGGCTTCAGCTTCTGTCATCGTAAGCACTGCCGCTGTCTCATACCCTTCCGGTCCTGTCTTGACATGCTCCAGGATATGACTGATCATCTCTTCTTTAGATCCATACTCCCGCTCTGCAACCGCTTTCCCGTGGCGGTTCAGAAGCTCTGCATCATCCATCCCAACCAGTGTCCTTGCATATTCGGCAATCTCCACTGTATTCCGGTAACTTTTGTTCATCTCAATCTTCCGAAGCTGTTTCCCCAGTATCTGAGGAAGGAACCGTGTCACATCGTTTTGCTTTTCCTCCATTGTCTGGGAACGGTCTCCGAGAATTGTCATCGGACACTGAAATAAAAGCCCCAGAATCGTATATTGCAGGTAGGAATAATCCTGCATCTCATCCACAACCACATGTCGTATCTGATCTTGTCTTCCTACACCAAGTAACCGATATTTCAGATACAGCATCGGAAAAACATCTTCGTACTCCAGATAACGTCTGTCATACGGTACCTCTGGAAGTTTCGGGAAATGCTGTTCCTCCAAAAACCAATTATAAATCCGATATAGATCTGTAGTCGTGTACATTGCCTGAAACCTGGTCCGCAGTTTCTCCACGTCTTCCTCAGAAAGTGTCATGCTGTATCTCGTCTCGTACTCATCCACCACATACTCCATGACTGCATCCATCCGGGCCAAAACCGGAACATCCTGAAATTTAAAGTAAAACAGACGAATCATCTCTTCTTCAGTCTTTTCCATTCCCCGGAAATAAATTCCTTTCAGATTGACGAGCCACTCCTCCATCTGCGCCATAAATCCTTCGACCGCGCCAATCAGTTCTTTTGACTGTTTAAAGCGATAGCGGCTCAAGTCGTCTTCCTTTATTCCGGCAATGTTTTTTTCTATCTGATGATAGCGGTCCTCGCAGTCCGGTACGGCAGATTTCAGTTCCCGGTATGCGAAAAGATCCAGGCTCATCTCCCGGATGTTCTCTTCCCCAAGTTCCGGAAGGATATGGGAAATATAATCCGAAAACACACTGTTCGGAGATAGAACGAGCACACCGGACGATTTCAACTTCTTTCTATCGTGATAAAGCAGATAGGCAATTCTGTGAAGTGCCACCGATGTCTTCCCACTTCCCGCTGCTCCCTGAATTACAAGAATTTTATCCTTTGTATTACGTATAATTGCATTTTGCTCTTTCTGAATCGTCCGGACAATGTTTTTAAGCTGTATGTCGCTGTTGCTTCCAAGTTCCTGTTTCAGAATCTCATCATCAATCTTTACATCGCTCTCAAATCCATAGACCATCTTCCCTCTACGGATCTTGTACTGCCATTTCGCCTCGATTTCCCCGCACATCCGACCTGCCGGAGCCTCGTAAGACGCCTCTCCTTTGTCAAAGTCATAGAACAGAGCACTTACCGGCGCTCTCCAATCATAAATCAGCGGAATCCTGCCAGCCTCCTCGGCAAAATTCCCGATTCCGATGTAGAAAATTTCCGGTTCATCATCTCCATCGTAGCGAAAATCTACTCTTCCGAAAAACGGCGAATCGAGCATCTTCTTATAACGTGACCGGAGGCGCAAAGTATCCTGATTGGCATTGATACGCTGGAGCAGTGCCTGCTGGTTATCGTAGTCCTCGTACCCATACTGGTCCATCTCCGTATAATTCTCCCAGTAGTACTCATGCATACTCTCGATATCTTTCTGTCCGGCAAGAATCTCCTGATCCATCTGGACGATTTTCCTTTTCAGCTTTCGCACGATCTCTTCTAAAAATTTCATACCTTCCAATGATGTTTCCTTCTTTGCTGTCACCCTTCTTACCTCGTTCTTCCTTCTGCCTGTTCTAGTCTGTCCTGTTTCTGATCTTTTCTTTCATACCATCATAAAATTGCTCGGAAAGTGGCACTGCAACGCCAAGATTCCTTGCCCTTTCCAGAAGATAACCTCCAAACGTCTCCAGCTCCGACGGTCTTCCCGCCTCCACGTCCCGCTTCAAAGAACTTGTGGATCCCTTACTCAGTCTCATAAATCTCTGGTATTCCTCTTCTATATAATGCTGCCGGATGTGTACCCCGTCAGCCTTGGCCACCTGAAGTGCTTCTTTCAGCAGCATATGAAATTCCGCTCTCCTGTCCTCGTATGCCCGTATCTCCTCCACATTTCCCAAATAATATGCCGTAATGATATTATAGGCGCAGTTAAAAATGTATTTCTCCCACACGGCCTGTCTTACATCCGATAGTATCTCGTATTCAATCCCTGCTTCTCCCAGAACACCGGCTGAAACTTTCGCCGCTTTATGTTCCTCTTCCCGCACAGCTCCCAGTAGAATTCTGGTGTACTGTCCGAGCTGTGTGATAGAGTAATCCTCGTTTGCGGCGGCAGTCGTGTAGATCACTGCATCCACCACAAGTCCTTTCCCCAGATACTCCCTCACTCTCTGGGCTGTATCCACCCCATTCATTACCGGAACAATAATCGTATGGTCATCTACACAAGATCCCAATGTCTGGCACACGTCCTCCAGTGCATAAGTCTTAACACAAAGAAAAATCAGGTCCTGAATCTCCTCCACTTCCCTCGCACACTCCCGTATCACACCATCTTTTACGATTTTCTCTCCATGAAAATCACTGTGCAGCACTACACCATGCTCACGCAGCGCCTCACCTCGTTTTCCCCTCGCTATCAATGTCAGATTCTTATATTTTTGTCCGACCATCCCTGCGATGTATCCTCCAACGCCCCCGATACCGACAATCATTATCTTCATTTCTTCTCTCACTTTTGGTCACCCCTGGTATGATGATATGTATTCTATTTATTATACCTTATTTTCTCTTTCATTCCAAGAAAAAATGAAGCTGCAGATTTGAATCTACAGCTCCATGCTTCTCTTTTGTAAAATTCCCGTGGGATTATTTATTTTTCAGATATTCGTGGATGCCTTTTGCTCCGGCTTTTCCTGCTCCCATAGCAAGAATTACCGTCGCCGCTCCTGTTACAGCATCTCCTCCGGCATACACGCCTCCTTTGGATGTCTTACCAAACTCTTCATCCGCAACAATACATTTCCACTTATTGACTTCCAAACCTTCTGTTGTAGAAGAAATCAGCGGGTTCGGTGAAGTTCCAAGGGACATAATCACAGTGTCCACTTCCATCTCAAATTCGGAACCTTCGATGACAACCGGGCGTCTTCTTCCGGATGCATCCGGCTCGCCAAGCTCCATCTTCACGCATTTCATGCCTTTTACCCAGCCGTCTTCTGTCACAATTTCTGTCGGGTTTGTCAGAAGATCAAAGATGACTCCCTCTTCTTTTGCGTGGTGTACCTCTTCCACACGCGCCGGAAGCTCTTCTTCACTTCTTCTGTAAACAATATGTACCTCAGCGCCAAGACGGAGTGCTGTTCTGGCAGCGTCCATAGCAACGTTTCCACCACCGACTACGGCTACTTTTTTTCCTGCAACAATCGGAGTGTCGTAGCTGTCGTCAAAAGCTTTCATCAGGTTGCTTCTTGTCAGATACTCATTAGCAGAAAAGACACCGTTTGCTGTCTCACCCGGAATACCCATGAATTTCGGAAGTCCGGCGCCAGAGCCGATGAATACTGCCTCAAACCCTTCTTCTTCAATGAGCATATCGATCGTTGTAGATTTACCGATTACCACGTTAGTCTCGAACTTCACGCCGAGTTCTTTCACCTTTTCGATCTCTTTTGCAACGACTTTCTGCTTTGGAAGACGAAACTCCGGAATACCGTAAACAAGTACACCGCCAAGTTCATGGAGCGCTTCGAATACTGTCACGTCATACCCCATCTTTGCAAGATCACCTGCACAGGTCAGACCCGCAGGACCAGAGCCGATGACAGCAACCTTGTGCCCATTCTTCTCTTCTGCTCCTACCGGCTTAATATCATGCTCCAAAGCGTAATCCGCAACAAATCTCTCCAGTTTACCAATAGAAACCGGCTCTCCTTTGATACCACGGATACATTTTCCCTCACACTGTGTCTCCTGCGGACAGACACGTCCACAGATTGCCGGAAGCGCGGAAGACAGACCGATGGTCTTATATGCGCCCTCGAAATTTCCTTCTTTTACCTCTTTGATGAATGCCGGAATATTGATCGCTACCGGACATCCCTGAATACACTTTGCATTCTTACAATTAATGCAGCGTGTCGCTTCTTCCATTGCTTCTTCTGCATTATATCCAAGACATACTTCTTCAAAGTTTGTCGCTCTTTCTTTCGGATCCTGTTCCCGAACCGGTACTTTCTTTAATACGTCTGCCATCTTAGTTGTCACCTCCACAATTTCCACATCCGCCGTGATGTGTATTGCCCTCCTGCAGTCTTAACATCGCTCTTCCTTCTTCTGTCTTATACATAAGCTGTCTCTTCATTGCTTCGTCAAAATCTACAAGATGACCGTCAAATTCCGGTCCGTCCACACATGCGAACTTGACTTCGTCTCCTACATGCAGACGACAAGCTCCACACATTCCGGTTCCGTCTACCATGATCGGATTCATGCTGACAATTGTCGGGATTCCAAGATCTTTTGTCATCAGACAGGTAAATTTCATCATAATCATTGGTCCGATCGCAACACAGACATCATATTTCTTGCCTTCTTCTTTTACAAGCTTTTCCACCATAGAAGTAACCATGCCTGCATGTCCGTAGCTTCCGTCATCCGTACATACATACAGATTTCCGGCAACCGCTTTCATTTCTTCTTCAAGAATCAACATATTTTTCGTTTTGGAACCTACGATTACATCCGCGTCGATTCCTCGTTCATGTAACCATTTCACCTGTGGATATACCGGTGCGGCGCCAACGCCTCCGGCAACAAAAAGCATCTTTTTATTTTTTAAAGCTTCCAGGTCTTCATTTACAAATTCGGACGGACATCCAAGCGGTCCAGTAAAGTCGCGGAAAGAATCTCCTGCTTTTAACTCTGCCATTTTTAACGTGGATGCTCCGACAATCTGGAATACAATGGTGATTGTCCCTTTCTCTCTGTCATAGTCGCAGATGGTCAGAGGGATTCTCTCGCCCTTTTCATCCATTTTTACAATGACAAACTGCCCCGGCTCGCAGTGACGAGCAACACGCGGAGCTTCTACATCCATGAGAAAAATCTTATCTGCAAGTTCTTCAGCTTTTAAAATTTTGTACATCTCTCATGCCTCCTAATTGTTATACTCCATTTATCATAAGATATTGTAGATAAAATATCAAGTAGATTCTGACAGGGAAATCGTTTTTTTCGATAAAAGATTCACAACCTGGTATAAAAAACCGCCGCTTCCTAAAAAGCGACGGTCATAACCGGTTTAGAAGTCAACTTCTGTTCCGTAATATGTACATGTAAAGAGTTTTTCCATCTCGGCCGGAGTAATGCTTCTCGGATTAGACCCTGTACAGGCATCGCCGACAGCAAGTTTTGCAATATTGGAAATTTTTTCTTTAAATTCCTCTTCGTTGATTCCGAACTCTCTTAATGTCTTAGGAATTCCAAGCTGTACATTAAATGCATCGATCTTTGCAATCAAGCTATTGATAAGCGCTTTCTCAGAAATTCCCGGAAGTCCCATTCTGCGTGCGATCTCCGCATAACGCTTTGCCGCTACAGGATCTTTTGCATTATACTGAATAACGTACGGAAGGTAGATTGCATTTGCGCATCCGTGTGGAATGTGTCCTGTAGAGAATGCGGCTCCAGTCTTATGAGCCATAGAGTGAACGATACCAAGCAACGCGTTGGAAAATGCCATTCCTGCCAGACACTGCGCATAATGCATCTGCTCTCTCGCATCCATATCACAACGGTAAGATGCCGGCAGGTAATCAAGTACCATCTCGATTGCCTGAAGTGCAAGTGGATCTGTAAATGGTCCGTTTAATGTGGAAACATAAGCCTCAATCGCATGGGTCAGAGCATCCATTCCTGTGTAAGCAACCTGTTTCACCGGGAGACCTGCTACAAGATCCGGGTCAACAATGGCGATATCCGGTGTGATATTGAAGTCAGCAAGCGGATATTTCACACCTGTCTGATAATTTGTGATAACGGAGAATGCTGTTACTTCCGTCGCTGTTCCGGATGTGGACGGAATCGCCGCAAATTTTGCTTTCTGTCTTAATTCCGGGAAATTAAACGGTGTACAGAGATCCTCAAATGTCGTATCCGGGTACTCATAGAATGCCCACATTGCCTTTGCGGCATCGATCGGGGATCCTCCGCCCATGGAAACGATCCAGTCTGGCTCAAACTCTCTCATAGCCTCAGCACCCTTCATAACTGTCTCGACGGACGGATCCGGCTCTACCCCCTCAAAGAGTTGAACTTCCATACCTGCTTCTTTCAAATAAGAAACCGCCCTGTCCAGGAATCCCTGACGCTTCATGGAGCCGCCTCCGACAACAAGGATTGCTTTCTTTCCTTTCAGGTTTTTCAATTCTTCGAGGCATCCTTTCCCATGGTAAATGTCTCTTGGTAAACAAAATCTACTCATAGCTCGTCTCTCCTTTTCTACCATTGATATTTTTTTAACTATCGTTAGTATACTCCTGTTTTTTAGTTATTTCAATGCATTTTTCCGGTTTTTAGAATTTTTTATTGAATCACTGATTTTATAAGCTATATCTATGGCAAAAACATCTTAGGATTTAACAAGCAGATTATCTTTCATCCAAAGCTTCAAGCGTATATTCATGCAGTGTTTCCCTTCGGTATTCATCCAGTTGAAGCATCTGAGAATACAACATGTCCACCATAATGAGAATCGGAAACTGTGGAGAAATGGCTTTCCCCTGTTCTAGGTTTTCTTTCAGCGCAAACAGCATGATCTCATCGCAGAATTCCAGAAATTTCTTCCCGGTGTGTGCCGTCATAAGAACCACTTTCGCTCCGCATTTTTTCGCAATCTTCATGGATTCCAGAACCGCTTCGGTCTTCCCGCTGACACTGATCCCGATTACCGCACAGTCTCCATCCAGAAGGACGGAATTCATTTTCATAATATGTTCATCTGTAATGGCCTCAATATTTGCGCCGATCCGCATAAAACGGAACTTCATTTCCATAGCTGCCAGACCGGAACTTCCCTTTCCGTAAACATAGATTCTCTTTTTCTTTGATAACATGTCCACAATCCGGTTAATCTGCCCTTCATCCATCAACGAATAGCTTTTATTCAAAAGCTCCTGATAGCTGTTCAGAACTTTCTTGATATGATGGCTTGCGCCTGACCGGGATGTCGTGCCAAAGCTCTGCTGATAGCGAAACAGAAACTCTCTGTATCCGGTGAATCCACATTTCTGGGCAAACCGGGATAGGGAGGCTTCCGAGACATAAAGTCTTTTTGCTACATTTTTAGAAACCAGGTCCGCTTTTCCATCATAGTGAATAAAATAATCCGCGATTGTTTTTTCCAGTGCAGTAAAGGTATCGTAAATTGCTTCAATCTGAGGTATGATATTTCTTTCGTATTCATCCATTGTTTCGTCCCCTTTCAGAGTTTTCCTAAACCGACTGAAGGGAAGACTACTGTCTTCCCTTAAAGTTATAAAATGCTCCGAGCAAGCCCGCCTGATTCTGGTTTTCGGCAAAGACCAGCCTTGTATGATCTGCAACCGACGGAATCAGATGTATTTCCAGACTTTTCTTGATCCGCTTCTCCAGATAGCTTTTCTGGGCCATGATTCCTCCGCCTAATACAACCACCTCCGGATTGATCACATAGCAGATATTTGCAATTCCCATTCCCAGAATCTCTACCATCTCATCGATGGACCGGATACAGTCTGCATCGCCTTTTTTTGCCTGTTCAAAAACAAATTTTCCATTAATGGAAGCAGGATCGATTCCTTTGTATAATGCTGTCTTCTTTACGAGAATACTGCTGGCTCCCAGATCCTGAAACTCTCCACCTGGTAGATGCATATATCCGACTTCACATGCACTGCCGGAAAATCCATGAAAGACCTTTCCATCTATAATAATGGCCCCGCCGATTCCTGTTCCGACTGTCAGACAGACACTGATTCTGGCACCCTTTGCCGCTCCCGCGTAGCTTTCCGCAAGTCCTGCACAGTTGACGTCATTTTCTACTTCACAGGGTATTCCGAATGTCGTCTCCATACTCTTTTTGATTTCCGTTCCCGTATAGTCCGGAATCAGTGGCGCCGCATAAGTAATCAATCCTTTTTCACAGTCTACCATTCCCGCCGTAGAAATGCAAATTCCTTCTGCATGATAGGATTTCAGATATTCCCTGGTAATCCCGTGGACCTTTTTCAGGATTCCGGGGCCTCCATATTCCATGGCTTCTGTCGGCATCTCACCCGCTTCACAGAACGTCCCGTTTTCACGGATTACTCCATGCTTAATTGAAGTCCCCCCGATATCGATACAGATATATGTTTTCATCCTACTGCTCCTTTTCTTTTCTGAACCCGCACTATTTGATTCGGATTTTGAAAATTGCTTTTTTGACTTTTATGGAGTCATCCACTTTAATCGCAGTTCTGTGTGCGTCTTTTGGATAGCACAGAAGGAAATCCCCCGGTTCCAGCACAACATATCCATTGGCGTCCCCATCCATAGGTAGGAAGTCGTCCTTCTCCACAAACTCTTTCTGCTTTAGTTGATCGATAAAGTTTATATCAATCCGCTCTTTTCCCTCCAACATCAAGTGGAGATCCAGATAGTTGCGATGCGCCTCCCAGAATCTGTTTTCCGTCTCTGTTGTTTCATATTCTACTATATTTACGAAAAGATCATCACCTTGTATCTCGTGACTTCCTTTTTCGTAACTCATAAGATCATGTTTCTCCGCATATGCAAAGCATTTCAGAATCTCTTCTTCTAAAAATCCATAATCTTCTAAATCTCTGATATTTCCGAATACCATACTCATTCTCCTTCCACGACAAATTATTTGTTGAAGATTGTTGTATTTGGAGCTGGCTGTGATTTATCCCCCTTTACCTTTCTCCATATAATACTTGCCGGAATTCCGACTACAAGAGATATCACAATGGAGATAATGGAGTAGGACCAGATGGAGATCGTTACATCCGGAGCCACAACCGGAACACCGTATTTGATGAAAATCATCACCGCTGATGCTGCAATAAACGCAAGTACTGCGCCAAACGTATTTGCTACTTTTGTAAACGCACCAAGAATGAACGTTCCGATCAGAATACCAAGTACCAGTCCCATGAAACCGTTGAACCATTCGTAAGCAGATTTTACGCCTCCGTTTGCAAGCACCATAGCAACAACAATGGAGAAGATTCCGACTACAAGGGATACATACTGACCGATCTTTGTCTGTTTTTCAAAGCTCAACTGCTTTTTGGATAGACGTTCCTGAATGTCCAGTGTCCAACTGGAGGCTACAGAATTCAGTCCTGTGGAAAGCGTAGACTGGGCCGCTGCATAAATAGCGGCAAGAAGCAGGCCAGTAACACCTACCGGAAGCTCAAACGCAATCCAAGAAGCAAAAATCTGATCTTGCTGGGCCGCCGGAGGAAGCTGATTTCCCTGCACCTGGTAGAACACATACAATGCCGTACCGATCAGGTAGAATACAGTAGCAATGAAAATGGAAAGTCCGCCATTTGCAAGCATCATTTTATTCAGTTTCTTTGTATCTGTTGTTGTGGTAAATCTCTGTACGATATCCTGGCTGGATACATAGGATCCCATCGTATTAAATCCTGCTCCTATAATCAGAAGGAAGACACTGTCTTTGAAGATGTTGGCATCAAAGATCGGCTGATTTTCTGCCAGAAATTTATGTCCCTGTGTAAACTCATGGAATACAGCGCCAAGTCCTCCATCAATATTGCACAACAGGAAAATCAAACCGCAAGTTACACCGATCAGAAGGACAGATCCCTGAATAAAGTCCGTCCAAAGAACGGATTTTAATCCGCCGGTGTAGGAGTAAATAATTGCAATAATCCCCATGATGATAATCAGGATATTGACATTGATATTCATCAGACTGGATAAAACCATACATGGAAGATACATTATAATAGACATACGCCCTACCTGGTAAATGATGAACATTACCGCGCCAAGGACACGAAGTCCCTTACTATTAAAGCGGATTTCCAGGTAGTGATATGCGGTGTCGATGTCCAGCTTACTGTAAATCGGCAGGAAGAATCGAATGGTGACCGGAATGGCAAGTAACATACCAAGCTGCGCGAACCACATAATCCATGTTCCCGCATAAGAATTTCCTGCTAAAGACAGGAAAGAAATCGGACTTAATAAAGTAGCAAAGATCGATACGGATGTTACCCACCACGGTACCGTTCCATCGCCTTTAAAATACTCTTTTCCCTTCATTTCCTTTTTTGCGAAATGAAGACCTGCAAACAATACTGCCGCAAGGTAGATAATCAAAATAATCAAATCAATTACGGTAAACCCCTGCATGTGTTCTCTCCTTTTCTCAATCGTTTTACAGATACTTTTCTTTTGCTTCTTTTACCATAACAGCAGCTTCTTTTGCAATCGCCTTGTCTGCCTCCTGAAGATTCTCTAACGGAAGGCGTACTCCGCCGATGTCCAGTTTCTCATTGACACGCAGAATTTCTTTTGCCACTGCATACATGTTTGCATGGCTGGAACACATTTTGTAAATGATCTCATTAATCGCGTACTGCAGTTCTGTCGCTTTTTCTCTTTCACTCGAAACAAGAAGCTCGTTCAGCTTGAGGAACAATTCCGGCATCACACCGTATGTACCGCCGATTCCGCCGTCAGCGCCAATCGCCTGTCCTGCTACGAACTGCTCGTCTGGTCCGTTAAATACGATAAATTCTCCCTTTGCTGCTTTTCCTGCAGCTTTGAACATCTGAATATCCTGTGTTGGCATGGATGAATTCTTTACCGCAACCACTCTTGGATTTTTCATCATTTCATCAAACAGACTCATGGTCAAAGCCGTACCTGCCAGTTGAGGAATATTGTAAATCACAAAATCTGTATTTGGAGCTGCCTCGCTGATTGTGTTCCAGTATGCAGCAATAGAATACTCAGGAAGCCGAAAGTAAATTGGAGGAATGGAAGCGATCGCGTCTACACCTACACTCTCTGAATGTTTTGCAAGTTCTGCACTGTCCCTTGTGTTATTACATGCAACATGGTTGATGACTGTCAATTTTCCTTTTGCGACTGCCATTACATTTTCGATAATCGTCTTTCTTTCCTCTACACCCTGGTAGATACATTCTCCCGAAGAACCGTTTACATAGACTCCCTTTACCCCTTTATCAATGAAGTACTGTGTCAGAACACGTACTCTTTCCGGGCTTACGTTTCCTTCTTCATCATAGCATGCGTAACATGCCGGAATAATTCCTCTATATTTTTCTAATTTACTCATTTTTTCTTCCTCCTGACTACCCTAGTTTTTCCAGTTTTGCAATTTCCTCTGTAAATGATTTTGTGATCAACTGCGGACGTGTGATGATCGATCCTACCACAACACTGTAACAGCCCAGTTCAATAACACGTCTTGCCTTTTCTGGTGTATTGATGTTTCCTTCCGCAATCACAGGATGTTTTGCTTTGTTCAAAATCGTTCTGATGATTTCGAAGTCATTGGTTTCGATTTTGTCACCCTTGCTCTGTTTGGTATATCCGACTAGCGTCGTACCAATAAAATCAAAACCGAGCCTGTCTGCATGAAGCGCTTCTTCCACTGTAGAACAATCAGCCATCAATAACTGTTCCGGATATTTTTTACGGATAGCCGCATAAAAATCGTCCAGTGTGATTCCGCCCGGTCTTATGGATTCCGTCGCATCGATAGCGATAATTTCCGGCTTTACTTCCATCAGTTCGTCGATCTCTTTCATCGTAGGCGTAATGTACACACAACTATCTTCATAGTCCCGCTTAATAATGCCTATGACTGGAAGATCTACATTTTTTCTGATTTCTGCAATATCTTCCGGCGTATTGGCACGGATTCCAAATGCTCCCCCTTCAGCAGCCGCAAGTGCCATTCTTCCCATGATAAAAGAAGAATGAAGCGGTTCATGGGGTAATGCCTGACATGATACAATCAGATGCCCTTTGAGATGATTTAACCTTCCTTCCATGATTCTCTCCTTTCTACTGATTTTTGAAACTACGCACAGTATAGCACTTTAGAAAATTCTTTCAATAAATTGAAATTTTACAGAAAAATTTTTCATTTCATTTTCAGATTCACCTATGTTTCTATCAAAAACTACCATGCATTTTCGTGCAATTTGTACAAGGAATGAAAGATCTTTCACAACGAAACTTGCGAAAATCTTATAATCATGACCGCCCGTCAAACGGGCGGTTTGTTCTGAGGCTATAAGCCTCTGTTACCGGCCAGCGCCTAAAGACGCTGGCTTTCACTTTGTTCAAGCCCTATTGCCTTTGACTCGTTGCTGCCCTTGAAAGGGCGTTCGTATTACCGGCTACCCTTAAAAGGGTCTTCGTATTCTTTTACGCTAAGTTTATCCATTGCAATATCATGCTTTTCCTGCTCTTGGATATACTTTTTTATGGTTGCCTCATTAAGCCCTACTGTGCTTACATAATACCCCTCTGCCCAAAAGTGTCTGTTTCCAAATTTATACTTCAAATTTGCATGTTTATCGAATATCATCAGCGAACTTTTTCCTTTGAGGTATCCCATAAACTGTGATACACT
>OBXM01000321.1_pt1 | contig 56213 bp, 57 predicted proteins | sample 1538141 | NCBI WGS metagenome assembly OBXM01 (sample SAMEA2580153, study PRJEB22360) | human gut metagenome | biome: human gut; feature: human-associated habitat; material: faeces | place: Denmark | collected 2008/2010 | reverse complement strand
GCTCAGAGGGCATCTGCAGATGAAACAAACAAAGATTCCGCTCATCATGCGGAATCTGGAACTGCTCTGATTATACTACAAAAAAGGTAGGTATTCAACCGACGTTTTGCTTTTTCTCATGGTTGCCAGAAAAAAATACATGTGATAAAATAGAAGCAATCGTGGATCGAATCAGAAAGGAACCATAAATATTATGAAAAAGCTGGAAGAGTATGTAATAAGCATCCCGGATTTCCCGGAGCCGGGGATTATTTTCCGTGATATCACTTCAATTTTACAGGATCCGGATGGATTAAAGCTGGCGATCGATTCTCTCCTTGAGATGGTAAAAGACGTAGATTTCGATGTGGTCGTTGGAGCGGAGTCCAGAGGATTTATTTTTGGAACACCGGTTGCTTACGCGATGGGAAAATCCTTTGTTCCGGCGAGAAAACCGGGAAAGCTTCCGAGAGAGACCGTTTCTATGGAGTACGCCTTGGAGTACGGCACAGGAACCATCGAGCTCCACAGGGATTCCATCAAGCCGGGCCAGAAGGTCGTGATCATCGATGACCTGATCGCGACAGGCGGAACCGTGGAAGCAATCGCAAAGCTTGTGGAAGAGCTTGGCGGAGAGGTCGTTAAGATCTGTTTTGTGATGGAGCTTGCGGGATTAAAAGGAAGAGATAAACTGCAGAAATATGATGTGGATTCTGCGATCATTTACGAGGGGAAATAAGCTCGTCAGACAGGTTTGAGAGAACATGGCAGCAATGCCGGGAAAGTAAAAAGGTAATGCCGCCAGGGAACGCTAAAAAAGCGGTCTGGCGGCATTTTTACGTCACTGGGCATCCGGAAGAAACTGTCTGTGGCGATGATACAAGGCGGAAAGTGAGAACCAGAAGGTACCGACGAAATGTTTCACGGCTTCTGGAATGCCTGTTACCGTAAATAGAAAAGAGGATAAAAATGAGAGAGATCGTATTTAAAATGGAACGTCCGGGCCTTGTGGAGGTCGGACAGGAGGTGGACGTCAGCGAGTCCATCACGCCGGTCAATGTGAACTACATGATCGAGCCGGCAGTGGCGATGTCGGGATTGTTCCGGTTTACGGAGAGACTGAAGAGCAAAAAGGGCATCGTGAAGGATATTATCCAGAATGACCGCGGGTATTATGTGACTGTGAAATTTGATGAGTGATAACATACTGCTCATGTTCTGCTGTTTGAAACTGCGAACAGCAGTAATGTGATCGTGCGTGGCATAAAAAAATGCACTTTTTATGAAGTTATCTGATCTTGTTTTCTGTGAAAAAAGAGCAGAAACAGGAGATACACGGTGGATAAGATGAGTACCTGCGCTGCTGTTCGGAAAAAATCCGGAAAACCTGCGGGGATCGGCAGTTCTTCCGGGAAAAGCCGGAAGATCCACAGGGCGCAGAGCAGGCAGAAAACTGGTTTTCCGATGAAGGTCCAGACGTTCCAGTCATAGGACACGGAGCGCCGGAGCGCCAGAATATGGAGCAGGGCTAAAAGCATCTCACTCGCAAGCATCCCCCAGAGGCATGCGCGGATCCCAAACTCCGGGATCCCGAACCACACGAAGGCGATGCGGATGAGAAGTGAGACCAGGTGATGGAAAAACGTGAGTTTCGTTTTTCCGAGCCCATTTAAAATGCTGCCGGATGAGGTGGCGAGATAGAGAAACGGGCAGAGCCAGGCGAGGATCTGAATGAAGGATCCGGCGTCCTGGCTTTTAAATATCTGTAAGCCCAGCACATCTCCGAAGACTGTGAAGACCCCGATGCAAAAAATTCCGAGATAAAGGCTGTATCGGAAGGACATGGAGATCCCGGCGGCAATTCCGGAGTCGTTTCCGGCGGACTGGTGCCTCGCAGTGGCGGGCAGCAGGACCACAGCCAGGGAGTTTACCAGGGCCGATGGAAAGAGGACAAAAGGCATCGCCATGCCTGTGAGAGTTCCATATGTACTGACGGCCTGGGAACGGGTGAGTCCGTAGACGGTCAGGCGCTCCGGGATCATGATCGTCTCCGCGCTTTGCAAAAGGTTCAGGATGAGACGGTTTGCCATGAGTGGGGCAGCGAGGGCCAGGAGGGCGGACATGGGAGAGAACAGATTGCCAGAGAGATCCGAAATTCGTTCGGAATTCCTGAAAAGCGGATTTTTTATGGAACTTTGGCCAATCCTGCAGGATCTGCCTGTATTCTCGTGAAACTCATGAAATAAAAGAAAAAATATCAGCACAAACAACGCCGATCCGGCTTCCCCGGCAACCAGCCCGAATACGGCAAGTGACACGGTGACCGGAATCCGTTTTTCGATGCAGACAGACACCAGCAGAAATACCGTAAAGATCCGGATTGTCTGCTCAAAAAGCTGGGCGGCCGCAGGGACGGAGACTTTTTCTTTTCCGTAATAGTACCCGCAGATGCAGGCATGGACAGAGGTACACGGAATCGCGAAGGCCATGACGGAGAGCAGCGGGGCACACCGCGGTTCCATGAGGACATGTTCCGCAAGAGGGCCCGAGAAGTGCCGGATCACAAAGGCGGCGGCCAGAGACATGGCGAAGGATAAAGAAAAGCCAGAGAGCAACGTCCGCTTCGCATGGTCCGGGTCCGCTGCGGTAAAGCGGGAGATGGCGGTCTGGATCGACCCGGCGCAGAGGGAGAAAAAGATTCCGTAGACTGGGAAGATCATCTGGTAGATTCCGAGTCCCTCCGCACCGATCGTCCGGGAGAGAAAGATCCGGTAGAAAAAGCCGAGGACCCGGGAAAGAAGTCCGGCGGCGGTGAGGAGAAGGGTTCCGGTGATCAGTGGGTGAGTTTTATGGGATAAAGGCATGGGCAGCTCCGTTGAGGCAGAAGGATTCTGTTATATATATGTGGAAATAAGAGATGGATATGACGGCTGAAACCGCTGAAAATACGGGGATTTCCTAAATACTTAGCGAGTTACTGTGTATTTCTGAAAAAACATAAGATTACCGGTTGAAATTCCCAACCGGTTTCGTATATAATGTAGGATATCTGTGGCCTGTCCGCGCCTTTTTGGGAGCTGACTTTCGGGTCATGGCATAAAATAAATGGTAACAGTTCAGCCTTGCGGCGGTATAACAGCAAGACTGGATGATCAAGCTTTACAGAAAGGCGGAACAATGAAGAAAGTAATCTATCTCGACAATGCGGCTACGACAAAGGTACGTCCGGAAGTCGTGGAAGCCATGCTGCCGTTTTATACAGAATATTACGGAAACCCTTCCGCGGTATATGAGTTTTCCACCCCGTGCAAGGAAGCCCTCGCAAAAGCAAGAGAGACTGTAGCAAACGCTCTCGGCGCAAAGGACAATGAGATCTACTTTACAAACGGCGGTTCCGAGTCCGACAACTGGGCTCTGATCGCGACTGCGGAGGCTTACGCGTCCAAAGGAAAACACATCATCACAACAAAGATCGAGCACCACGCGATCCTTCACACCTGTGAGTATCTCGAGAAGCGCGGCTATGAGATCACCTACCTCCCGGTAGACGAGTACGGCTCCGTTTCCATCGACGAGTTGAAGAAAGCGATCCGCCCGGATACGATCCTGATCTCTGTGATGTTCGCCAACAACGAGATCGGAACGATCCAGCCGATCAGGGAGATCGGTGAGATTGCCCATGAGAACGGGATCATCTTCCACACAGACGCGGTTCAGGCATTCTGCCATGAGCCGATCAATGTGGATGAGTACCATATCGACATGTTAAGCGCCAGTGGCCACAAGTTCCACGGACCGAAGGGAGTCGGCTTCCTCTACATCAGAAAAGGCTTAAAGCTCCGCTCCTTCATCCATGGCGGTGCCCAGGAAAGAAAACGCCGTGCCGGAACTGAGAACGTGCCGGGAATCGTCGGTCTCGGAAAAGCTGTCGAGATCGGGATGGCAGAGCTTGAGAACAATAAAAAGAAAGAGACAGAGCTCCGTGATTATATGATCGGCCGTGTCATGGACGAGATCCCATACACACGTTTAAATGGTCACCGCACGAACCGTCTCTCCAACAACGCAAACTTCGCGTTCCAGTTCATCGAGGGTGAGTCCTTACTCATCATGCTGGACATGGACGGAATCTGCGGATCCAGCGGCTCCGCATGCACATCCGGTTCCCTGGACCCGTCCCATGTGCTCTTAGCCATCGGACTTCCGCACGAGATCGCGCACGGATCCTTACGTCTTACCTTAAGCGAGGAGACAACGAAGGAAGAGATCGACTATACTGTAGACTGCCTTAAGAAGATCGTGGAGAAGCTTCGCGCAATGTCCCCACTCTATGAGGATTTCATTAAGAAGAACAGAAAGTAAGAGGAAAAATAATGTATTCAGAGAAAGTAATGGACCATTTCCAGCACCCAAGAAACATGGGAGAAATTGAGGACGCCAGCGGCGTAGGTACTGTCGGAAACGCAAAATGCGGCGATATCATGAGAATCTATCTCGATATCGATGACGAGAGCCACATCATCCGTGACTGCAAGTTCAAAACCTTCGGCTGCGGCGCTGCAGTTGCTACAAGCAGCATGGCGACAGAGATGGTAATGGGAAAGACGATCGAGGAAGCGATGGAAGTAACCAATAAGGCAGTTATGGAAGCACTTGACGGACTTCCGCCGGTAAAGGTTCACTGCTCCCTGCTTGCAGAGGAAGCGATCCATGCAGCACTCTGGGATTATGCAGAAAAGCACCATATCGAGATCAAAGGCTTACAGAAGCCAGTGTCCGATATCAGTGAGCATGAAGAGGACGAGGAATATTAATGAAGAAAAAAGTCGTGGTAGGAATGTCCGGAGGCGTGGATTCATCGGTTGCTGCCTGCCTTTTGAAGGAACAGGGATACGACGTGATCGGGGTCACCATGCAGATCTGGCAGGAAGAGGATTCCTGTACGGTTGAGGAAAACGGCGGATGCTGCGGACTCAGTGCGGTGGAGGATGCGAGACGTGTCGCGTGGACACTTGGAATTCCCTACTATGTTATGAACTTCCGGAAAGAATTCCAGAAGAATGTCATTGATTATTTTGTTGCGGAGTATCTGCACGGACGGACACCGAATCCGTGCATTGCCTGCAACCGCTATGTAAAATGGGAGGCACTTTTGGAGCGCAGCCTGGAGATCGGTGCTGATTATATTGCGACCGGTCACTATGCCCGGATCAGCCAGCTGCCGAACGGACGTTACACGATCCGCAATTCCGTGACGGCGGCGAAGGACCAGACCTACGCGCTCTACAACCTGACCCAGTTCCAGCTTTCCAAGACGTTGATGCCCATCGGTGATTACGCGAAGGATGAGGTGCGAAAGATCGCCGAGGACCGTGGTCTCACTGTGGCAAAGAAGAAGGACAGCATGGAGATCTGCTTTGTGCCGGATAACGATTATGCCGGATTTATCGAGCGCGAGGCGTCCGATGTTCCGGGATACGGAAACTTTGTGGACAAAAACGGCGTGATCCTCGGAAAACATAAGGGAATCACCCACTACACCGTCGGACAGAGAAAGGGCTTGAACCTTGCGATGGGACATCCGGTGTTTGTCACAGGGATCCGTCCGGAGACCAACGAGGTCGTCATCGGCGAGGGAAATGATGTGTTTTCCGATCATCTGATCTGCAGGGATGTGAACTGGATGGCGATCGACGGTCTTCATGGAGAGGAGAAAGAGGTTCTCGCGAAGATCCGCTACAGCCACAAGGGATCCCCTTGTATCATCAGGGAACTCCCGGATGGAACGGTGGAGTGCCAGTTTAAGGAACCGCAGCGTGCGATTACGCCGGGACAGGCAGTTGTATTTTATGAGGATGAATGCGTAGTCGGAGGAGGAACGATCCTATGAGCAGGATGAAAAAGGGAAACGGACTCCTCCGATTCCTTGTTTCTGCGGTCTTTTTCGCGCTGGTGCTTACCGGATGCAATGGGACGAGGAAATATGAGGCGGTGGATCTGAGCAGTGAGACGGCGTCTGAAATGTCCGAGAATGGTGCAGACCTGGCGGCAGAAAGCACGGATACAGGATCTTCCGGATCCGGGGATGCGGACGTGCAGGTGCTCGGAGAAGCTGCCGGGGAACCGCTAAGCGCAGATCCAGAGGGTGGTGATGTGGCTTCTGAGAGTTCAGAACTGGCGGAAGCAGCTTCAGAATCAGAAGAACTGTCCTCAGAGATGTCCGAGGCAGAGAGCGTTGAGGCCGCGAGAGAGGCGGCTGCGGCGGCGTACACAGCGGCTGCGAGCGATGATGCTGAGACTGCGCCGGAGATCCCGTTTAACGGTCACACCGTTGCCATCGACGCGGGACATCAGGCAAAGGCGAACACCTCAAAAGAGCCTATCGGCCCGTCCTCCACGACCATGAAGGCAAAGATGCCGGAAGGCGCGGTGGGGACATCCAGCGGAGTCCCGGAGTACGAGGTGACGCTGACAGTGGCGAAAAAGCTGGAAAAAGAGCTTATAAACCGCGGCTATCATGTCGTCATGATCCGCACGAGCCATGATGTGAATATGAGCAGCGCGGAGCGGTCTGTGGCGGCAAACAAGAGCGGAGCGGATATCCTGATCCGTCTTCATGCCGGTTCTATGGATAACTCCAGCGTCTACGGCGCACTGTCCACCTGCATGACGGCCCAGAATCCTTATAACGCCAGTCTTCACGACAAGAGCTACAATCTTTCCAAGAAGATCGTTGACACCGTCTGCGGCACCACAGGCACGAAAAACCGCGGCGTCCAGGAGACGGACAGCTCCTCCGATATCAACTGGTGCGAGATTCCGGTCTGTGTGTTTGAGATGGGATTTTTAAGCAATCCTGATGAGGATACCTGGCTGCAGGATGACGGCTACCAGGGGAAAATCGCGAGCGGGATCGCCGGAGCAGTGGATGCTTATTTTGCGGAGGGGAATTAGTGGATTGATGCCTGCTATCTTCTTGTTTTCATGTGCATGAAAACAAGAAGCATTTGGCGTTCGCCTAATATCAGTTCTCATTTAAAAATGTTTATGCAGGCAAGCTTGCAAAGCATTTTGAGATGAAAACCGACGCACGAGCAAGCTGGTGAAAATTATTTTGTAATTTCTCTATACAAATCTGAAAAAATATGTATAATAATATGTAGTCTGCCTTTTTTAAAGAGGCAGACATCCTGGAGACGTAGCGAAGCGGCCGTAACGCGGCGCACTCGAAATGCGTTTATCGGTTCATCCCGGTACGAGGGTTCGAATCCCTCCGTCTCCGCTCCGGAACCCTTGGTTTTCAAGGGTTCTTTTGTTTTTGCGGCACAGGGAAGGCTGTCAGGAAACTGGCGACTTTTATCCTGGACGAAATTTTGCCACAAAGTCTTAGAGGTGTGACAACGAAAATGTAAGAAGTTCTTAATAAAAAAAGAGGGAAATTGTAGTATACTTGTGAAGACTTAAAGAAAACTGTTTGTAACCGTTCAGCATCCTCATAGTCACAACGGTTTCTTGTGCAGCTTTGAAGATGGAAAATATTTAAGGAATAAAACACGGACAGAGAAGAAAGGCGGAATCAGAATGTTTCAGAAAAAATTTCGATATATGGCAGCAGTCCTTGCGGTGCTAATGATCACACAGGGCAGTTTTACCGCGTTTGCGGATGAGATCGGACCAGGTTATGATGAGCAGAATAAGGCATCCACGGATACCAGTGTAACGGATCCTGCAAATGCATGGAAAAAGGTAAATGGTGTTTATGTGGATAATAATGGAAAAACAATAGAGGGAGCGCTTCTCCGCGGCATCAGTGTTGCAAAATGGCAGGGAGATATCGACTGGGCGAAAGTTGCGGCAGATGATATATCGTTCGCTTTTATTAAGATGATGTCTTACGGATATGAGGGTGGTTACACCATGGATCCGAATTATGAGAAAAATATGAAGGGAGCTTCGGACAATGGAGTTCAGGCAGCTCCGTATGTCTATCTTCAGACAAAAACTGTGGAGGAAGCGAAGGCGGCTGCGAAATATGCAGTAGAAAAAGTATCCGGATACAATGTAAAGTATCCGATCGCTGTGGATGTAGAGTCAAAATATATCCTGGAGCTTTCGGTTCAGGAGCTCACAGATGTGGTAAACGCATTCTGTGATACGATCGCTGCGGCAGGCTACACACCGATCGTATACAGCGACTACAGCAAATTTACAACCGAGATGGACACAAAGCAGATCCACTATGATATCTGGCTTGCGAGATACGGCGCGGACGGTACATATGAGGGTCGCACAATCTGGCAGTGTACGGATAAGGGGCGTGTAAACGGAATCAACGGAAATGTATGCCTGGAATTCGCTTACAAGGATTACGCTCCGAAAGCCACTAAGGGAACCGCGGTGGATACCGGTGAGTGGAAGAATGAGAGCGGCAAATGGTACTTCTACCGTGACGGCGGAAGAATGAGCGGCTGGATCAATCCAGATGGATACTGGTATTATCTGGATCCGTCTGAGTTAGGTGCTATGGTGACAGGCACGACGATGACGATCGATGGCGTCGGCTATACGTTTGATGCGAATGGTGTGATGCAGTAAAACCGGAGCTTCCGGGGAACGGGCGGCAGATCAGCACATTTTGGATGCTTTGTGGCCGGGAAAATGGTATGCTTTCTGCGGAAATGCGCAGTGAGCGGATAAAGGTTTCAGGATAGAATAAAGGATAAAAAAGAAGAACGGGGACGCGGTCTCTTGATGAGATCTGCGTTCCTGTTCTTCTTTTTAGATATACATTCTATAAATGAGCAAATACCGAAAAGTGCACAAAAATTATGACTTATTGTGCATGTAACACGGACATTGATTCGTTTAATATTCTTCATGTCTGCATGTGAAAGACTTAATAGTGCAGTTTTTCAAATTTGCTCATTTATAGTATACATTAATAAACAATTCCTGCTAATGGATTCTACAGGTGATTTTAACAAGTGGGAAAACTGGTACTTACGATTGTTGGTGGAAAAATTCTGTTTTTATTCTTCCCATGGAAGATCCACGATCGTCGGCTCGTGATGAACAGCCGGGAGAAATTTCTCTATGATATCGGACGTTTTGAGCTTCATGCTTGTGGTGTTGATACACGGATGGCAGCCGAAATATTCGTCCTTTAGGACATCAGAATCGATCAGAAGCTTTACATGGTCCTCCAGGTCATTCATGAGTCCCATGATGCTGACAGATCCGGGAGTCAGGCCGAGATATTCCTTCATATGGTCATCATCCGCAAAAGAAAGTCTCGCAGAACCGATCTGTTTGGAGAGAACCTTCGTCTTGAATTTCTTATGCCCCGGCATCAGGAGGAGGTAGAACTTCGTCTTCTGGGCGTTGCAGAGGAAAAGGTTCTTGCAGATATGGATCCCAAGGACTTCGTCTGCACCGTTGCATGCGTCGATGGTGAATGCGGCTTCATGGTCGAAGCGTATATAGGGGATATTTAAGGAGTCCAGGAGATCGTAGGTGCGGATCTCGGTCTCGATTCGTCCGGTGACGTCCTTCGGGCGTCCGGATTCGGCAACACGGGTATTTGATTCATTATTCATGATTTGTTTTCCGGCAGTGTCTGGAGTGTCCAGATGCTGCGTCCTTTCTTGAAAATGTGAGGAACAGTTACAACTGATTTTACTGATGTTTTGTATTCTAAGCCGGCAAAATCTGCATGTTTCATGCAGTATTTTCAGCTCAGAAAATGTCTAACTGTGTATAACGGCCGGAATTGTCCCAGGTAAAAAGTTTCAGTGGAATATTCCGGGAAAAAACGCTATACTTTATGTGTTATTATAATCATCCGCATTCCGGGAATCAAGCGGAATGTTTCAGATAAGAATGGAGAAATATTTATTATGGAATACAGGGAAAAGAAGTTTAAAGGTGCCGGGGAGAATGGAAAGAAGAGCTGGAAGAAAGAGAACGCTGGCAGAAACGGGAATAATGGAAGAAATGTGAACGGGAAGACCGAAAGAAATAGCGGAAGAAAAGAAACGCAGAATTTCGTCAGCGGTACAGAGAAAAGAAACGGAAGAAACTACGGAAATCCGGATAAAAGTGTAGAAAAAAAGCTGGGATATATTGATGAAAAATTAGAAAAAAAGTATGGCGGAGCATGGAATCCTACAGGGGAGAAAAACGTGAACGCTGGTGACAAAAAGAAGGCGGCATCCGCATCCAAACGCCAGGATGACCGCAAAACAGCACATGTTCGAGGAAAAAATGCATCTGTCCAGGCAGAAGCAAAAACAGAGCGGAAAAAATCCCTCTGTCCACATTTCAAGACCTGCGGCGGCTGTCAGTATCTGGATATGCCATATGAGAAGCAGTTAGAGCACAAAAAGAAAGAAGTCTCCGAGCTTCTCCGCCCGTTCTGCAGGGTCGAGGAGATCATCGGCATGGACGACCCGTTCCATTACCGGAACAAGGTCCATGCAGTCATGGCCCGCGACAGGAAAGGTCATATCATCTCCGGTGTATATAAAGAGGGAACCCACACGGTTCTCCCGGTGGAGACATGCCTGATCGAGAACAAAAAGGCGGACGAGATCATCGGAACGATCCGTGAACTTCTTCCCTCCTTCAAAATGAAGGTATTCGATGAGGATACTGGATACGGCTTCCTGCGCCATGTCCTGGTGCGCACCGCCCATGCCACAGGGGAGATCATGGTAGTCCTGATCACCGCATCCCCGGTGTTCCCGTCGAAGAACAACTTCGTGAAGGCGCTCCGCAAGATTCACCCGGAGATCACGACCGTGGTGCAGAACGTAAATGGCCGCGACACCAGCATGGTCCTCGGGGAAAAGGAACATGTGCTTTACGGACCTGGATTTATTGTCGATGTCCTCTGTGGCAAGAAATTCCGGATCTCCTCAAAATCATTCTACCAGATCAACCCGGTTCAGACGGAGAAGCTCTACAACCTGGCGATCGAGGCAGCAGGACTCACCGGAAAAGAGACCGTTGTTGACGCCTACTGCGGAATCGGTACCATCGGAATCGTTGCAGCGTCCGCCGCGAAGGAAGTCATTGGCGTCGAGTTAAACAAGGATGCCGTCCGGGATGCCGTCACAAACGCGAAGGCAAACGGCGAGAAAAACATCCGCTTCTACAACAACGATGCCGGAAAATTCATGGTCCAGATGGCCTCCCAGAACGCTCATGCCGATGTGGTATTTATGGATCCGCCGAGAAGCGGAAGCACAGAAGAATTCATGGATGCTGTAGCGATCTTGAATCCGGACCGCGTGGTCTATGTGTCCTGCAATCCAGAGACGCTGGCGAGAGATCTGGCGTATTTTAAGAAGAAAGGGTATAGGGCGGAGAAGGCATGGGCTGTGGACCAGTTCCCGGCCACCAGCCATGTGGAGACGGTTGTCTTGCTTTCCAAGGGCGAGGTCGACTCGAAAAAGATTCGGGTTGAGTTCTCTTTGGAAGATATGGATATGTCCGAATTTCAGGATGGGGCAACCTACACCCAGATCAAAGACTATGTGCTGGAGCATAGCGGGTTAAAGGTATCCAATCTTTATATCTCACAGATTAAGAGGAAATGTGGGATTGAAGTTGGCAAGAATTACAATTTGCCGAAGTCCGAGGATTCCAGACAGCCACAGTGCCCACCGGAAAAAGAGAAAGCGATCCGAGAAGCATTCAAATATTTTGGGATGATCTAACATCCTGCAAAATGGAGGTTTCTTATGGATAGATTGATTTCTTGTGAGTTTAACATGGATACCGCTTGTGTGGAATTGAAATTTTTTGATGGCAGCAAGATTGCCATTGATACGATTGCGGTGGAAAACGAGGTTGCCGACAATATGTATCAGCGGTCAGAACTGGATTATCTGATCTACAATGACCCGATTGGATATGCAGACCTTGTTTTGAACGGAAACCCCGAAATTTATCTAAAAACTGTAACTGAATGTAAACCCTTAGATTAAAACTCAGCCCTCTGCCTTTTCCTTGGCAGAGGGCCGTTTTTTGCTTAACAGTTATTGAGCATCCCTTAATTGCTCTACAACGCTGCATTTCGCTGCGTTGTCATACATCATGCAAGGAATCAGCCACCCCAGCAGAAGAAATACCGGAATTGTCAGCAGGACAGGCAGAATGGTGAATCGATACTCAAAGAACCAGAACATACTGCCCAGCATTTTTCCTGCAAGAGGTCCCACCGCCAGCGACAGAATAAAGGCCGCCGCTACGGAGGACATTGCGTAAAATAATCCCTCGTAGATCAGCATGGTTTTGAGCTGCCGGTTCGTCATTCCTACAGCCTGAAGCACAGCAAATTCACGGCGGCGGGAAAGAATACCGGTCATCATGGCGTTGAAGAAATTTAAGAGTCCCACCAGCCCGATGATAGCACAGAGAATACCACCTATCAGAAGGAACATCTGCCGGAACTGAGCAAATTCAGAGCGAGCCGTGGCCTTGCTTTCATACATCAAGGGCGAAAACTCACCGGCAGTGAGCTTCGATAGATATTGCTCTGCTTCGGCCTCGTCAACTTCGTCCGCTGTGTCGAACAGGTAGAGCATCGGAATGGCTGCACCACCGCTGTCCCTCTGTGCGGTGTCCACAGACAAAACTACGTCATATCCAATACCACTATAACGATAACTCATGGAATTCGGAAGTTCTACCAAGGCGCAGACCGTGTACTCTACATCTCTGGCTCCATACAATTTTGCCTGAAAGTACTCCTCCGGTGTATCTTCGGTGAGTTCCCCGGTGCGGCTGTCGATATATTTCACATCGTCCGCATAGGTAACGGTGATCGTGTCTCCCACCTTGGGGTAGTATTCAAGATTGGGCAGATTACCGTAGTCATCTAAGGAAACCGCAATGGCAATGGCGTTATTGTCCGGCTCCAACATGGGAGAAATATCTCCGTCGAATACTTGCAGCTTGTCAAACAGACTGTTATCCAGAGCCTCGATTCTGGTATCTCCCATCACCATATTGCCCCGGTGCTCCAGACGGCTCATATGGCTGTCCAACTGCTCGGCGCTTTCGTACTTTGCATAGTCCTGCCGCAGAGCATTCTCCGTCATCCACAGGTAGGCGGGTTTTCGCACAGCATATCCCGTGCCGGAAAGACTGGCCTTTGTGTTTGCTGCGATCTCTTCGATTTGTTCTGGCGTGATGAATTCATCTGCCGGGTTGTAACGGAAATAGTCGGGCGTGCTGACGATAAAATCGGCGCAGGTCATGGCGGATACATACTTCTCCATGCTGAAGCCGCCCACAAAGGCACACAGCGCATTGAACAGTGTCACCGACAGTGCCAGAGACACCACCACCAGCACCGTCTTTTTCTTGTTTCGTCCCAGATTGGCAAAGGCCATCTGATGGAGCTTTGCTCCCCGGATGCTGCGCCGTTTTTTCTTGGTCTGCATCACATCCGTATATTTGGTAGCCTCCACCGGAGAGACCTTGGCTGCCATTTTTCCGGGCTTAGAACAGGACAAAAGCACCGTCAACAAGGCAAACAGCATGGACCCAAGGAAGATCACAGGCGAAGTGCTGATGGTGGTGATGCCTGTATCCAACTGGATGGAGTGCAAGACAACAGGCACCAAAACAGCGCCGATGCCGTAGCCCAGCAGCAGCCCCGCCGGAATGCCGATCAGACAAAGCAGAAGTGCCTGCTGGCGAATGATGCGTTTGAGCTGCCGGGGCGTTGTGCCAATGGTTTTCAGAAGTCCGTAAAACCGGATATCCCCTGCAACAGAGATCTGAAAAATGTTATAGATGATAAGATACCCAGTGAAAATCACCAGCAGCAAAAAAGCTGCTATGGCGATCACAAGTTCCGGATCAAGCTTCGACTCCAGCTGGGATGAGGTATATCCCCAGTTGACGCCGATCCGGACGCTGTTGGGATCGGTATAGCTGTCCCATGTGTAGCCAAGATCGGTATCCACCTGCTCCATCTGCCCTTGAATGTTTGTGCCGGAGGCCAGCATGACATTCAAATCGGTGCGGAAAGGCTGTAAACCTGTTTTTACTGCCTGCGCTTCGATGTCATCTGCGTAATCACGGCTGATGTTGATGTAATGAACAGGCATTAGTTCATCATAGTCCCAATAGCCTACCAGCGTAAAGGTATCTGTTACAGTAAAGGCGGTTTGATCCTTGTCCGTAATGGAATAGGAAACCGTGACCTCGGCGCCCAGCTCCGGCGTTACGCCAAGCAGCTGCAACGCTGCCGTATCCATGGCTACCTCTTTGCCGCTTTCGGGCATCCGTCCGGTAGTAGGGGTTGCATAGCTCCATTTAGTGCAGTTGGCATCCATGTAGCTGATCTCTGCCGGTACTTTGGCAAAGACCCCCTCCGCAGTGATACCGATTACCTTCCGTATCCCCGCAGCCTTCACCTTTGGGTGGGCAGCGATGCGTTCCGCCTGCTCGGGGGAAACATCCTTAAAGGTGCCGTGTGCATAGCCGCCTACCTGCCGAAACTGGTAGGTTTCATAGCTGGCGTTCAGTGACAAGACAATGGTGAACATGGACGTAAATAGCAGCGTTGTCAGCGCAATGGCAAAAATAGCGATCAGATTGCGGCGACGGTTCGCATAAAGAGATTTTAAGCTGAGCTTTCGAATACATTTTCTGTTTTTGACATTCATCGTAGCCACCTCCCGTTAGTTCTGGGAGACGATCCGACCATCTTCGATACGGATAATGCGGTCTGCCATCTGCGCAATTTCTTCGTTGTGAGTGATCATTACGATTGTCTGGGCGAACTTTTGACTGGTGACTTTCAAAAGGCTCAATACATCCTGGCTGGTTTTGGAATCCAGATTGCCGGTGGGTTCATCTGCCAGAATGATAGCGGGTGCTGCCGCCAGCGCACGGGCAATGGCTACCCGCTGCTGTTGACCGCCTGAGAGCTGATTGGGCAGCGCATCCAGACGATCATCCAGCCCAAGTGTCTGTACAATCTGCTGTACGAAATCCTTATTGACCTTGCCACCGTCCAGCTCAATGGGTAGAACAATATTTTCATACACATTCAGCACCGGAACAAGATTATATGCTTGGAACACAAAGCCGATTTTCCTGCGACGGAAGATGGTCAGCGCTTCCTCCTTCAGGGAGAAAATATCCTGTCCGTCCACCATGACCGTGCCACTTGTAGGGCGATCCAGCCCGCCCAGCATGTGCAGCAGCGTGGATTTGCCGGAGCCGGATGTGCCGACAATTGCAACAAATTCGCCCTTCTTTACACTTAAATCAACTCCATCCAACGCATGAACTGCGTTATTGCCGGAGCCATAAATCTTTTTCAGGTTTTTTGCCTGTAAAACTTCCATAAATGAGTACCTCCATGAAAAAATCTGTATGTATGAAAGGAAATGATCCTTTGATACATACAGATTATCGCATAGGAATCTTTCCACATTCTTTCCGGCGGAAAATGAAATCTAACAGTTTTGATAGAATTGTTGTTATTTCGGCAGAAATATGGAAAACGTACTTCCTTTTCCCGGAACGGAAGCAACCTTGATATAACCGCCCTCGCCGGATATGATCTGTCGGGCAAGGTATAAGCCGATGCCCACACCTTCTTGTTTCTGCACACTATTTGAGCGGTAAAAGCGAGCAAATATCTTCGCTTGCTCACTTTCCGGGATGCCTGAACCGGTATCCGATATATCGATCCTTGCAAACATTTCATAGCTTACGGCAGAAATAGTAATGGTGCCATGCTCTGTATATTTGATGGCGTTGTCTACGATATTAGCCAGCGCTTCCGCTGTCCATTTGAAGTCGAATACAGCAAAAGCATCGGTATCTTGCAGTCGCAAAGACAATCCTTTTTCAGAAGCCTTGGCAGTATATTGTTCTACTACGCTTTCAAGCAGCGGCTGCAGCGCTGCTTGCTGAGGGGAGAGTGAAATGATCCCGTTTTCCAGTCTGGAAAGCTTTACGAGAGAATTGATCAGAAATCGCAGCTTTTCCGATTGTTTGTACAGCGCCTCCACATTTGCCTTCGCCGATGCAGGCAGAGTTTCCTCCTTCAGAAGCTCGCTGTATAACAGCAGGTTTGCAATCGGCGTTTTCGTCTGGTGGGAAATGTCTGCAATCAAGGTTTTGATTTTGTCTTTTTCCTGCGCTATATTTTGAGAAGATGCTTCTGCTGCGGAAAGATAGTGCGCAAACTTCGTTTCCAATGCAGACAGCTGGCTTTCATCAAAATTGTTTTCAGAAAAGGAGCCGGTCATGGCAGCGTCTAGCATCCTTTCGATTTCTTCCATCGTTTTTCTGGCCTTTCTCCGCTCCCATAACACAACAGCTGCCGCCGCCAGAAAACACAGCAGTATGATCACAATGCCGGTTTTATTCATCTTTTGTCACCCAGCTATAACCGATTCCATAGACGGTTTTAATATATTTCTGTGCACCAAGCTTATCCCTCAGACGCTTGATCGTAACAGACAAAGCATTTTCATCCACATATTCTGCGCCATCTGTCCAGATCCGGTCTACAAGGTCTCCACGGGTCATGGTTCGGCCTCGGTTTTCAACAAGCAGACGCAGTAATTTTTGTTCGGTTTTGCTCAATTCCACTTTTGAATCTGCCACATAAAAGGTCATAGCCTCAAAGTCAAAGTGAAATAGATCCATATGGAACGGCGCATTTTTATGGTTTGACGCTTGCTTTCGCAGTTGGGTATTCACCCTTGCCCGCAAAACCGAAAGAGAAAAGGGCTTGGTAATATAATCATCAGCGCCTCTCTCCAGTCCGTCTACGATATCCAGATCGGTGTCATTGGCAGTCAGCAGAATAACAGGAATCCCGGGCGTGTTTTCCTTGATCTCCCGGAGCAGCTCAAGCCCACTGCCATCCGGCAGATTGATATCCAGCAGAACCAGGGATACACTCCCGCAAAGCAATTGTTCTCTTGCCGCTTTTAGATCATGGCAGGATATAATCTGACGGTCATCTGCTTTCAGCGCTTTGCATAAGCCTTGATTCAAACCGATATCATCTTCAACAATCAGTAATTGCTCCATGTATCTCACTCCCTCGTTATTCAAAGGCCACCATTATTTCCTTGGGTAATTTTTCGTTCTCACAGTTCAGAAGATAGGCGATTGCTCTGCTTGCAAATTTGTTCGTTTTCACTGTATCCCAATCGGCAAGCAAAATGACCTCTGCCTTGCCGTTCTCAAAATCTAATGATATTTCGCCCCATTCGCCGTCGCAGTCTGCCTGATATTCGTAGATTGCGGCGGCGATTTTCTTTTTTCGCTTGGTCTTGGATTTCTGTTTTAGCCGGACTGCATGGATTGCGCCCTCGGCAACCAAAAATTCCGTCAACTTGTCCACTGCTTTTCGGTAGGCTCGTTCTGCACCGCTGGCTGTACTGCCCTCAAACATAACCGCCAGTTCTTCAAAGGTGGGGCGGTCTTTCCATGAGCTGACACGCCCACAGGTCATGCAAATTGCTAATCGTTTTTCGAGCAAGGTCTGTTCCCGGTAATTCAGTTTCTCAAATGCCCGCTGCACCTTTTCTGCCTGTATGCCGTTCCAGAGGATATCGGTATAGTTCCAGCTATCGTCAAGGGCTACATCCTCGCCTGTTTCTTCGCCGTCCTCGTCTGTGACATAGAAAGGCTGCTGATTGCGGATACCTCGCACAACTTTCAGATAGTTTTCGGCAAGAGCAAGATCACAGTTGTATTTCTTGGAAAACTCGTTGACCGCATCCTTGGTATTGTGGTACAGCCAAGCCATTGACCGCACCATTTTGTAATTAGTCAGAGAGGATACCGACCATTTTTCTTCGCCCATGCGAAAACGGAGCATAGCATCCCGGATGAACGGATAGATGTATGTAGCATACTCTGCGCCCTTGGTAAGGTCATAGTCCATCAGTTTTTGGAGCATTTGTTCCCGGCAGGAGAGCTTTATATCTATAAATCGGTCTGTGTCGTACAAATCGCCGCCATCCACACCGAGAAAGTCTTTGATGCGCTTGTTAAGCTGCGGCTCGTAGTGGTGTAGGAAGAATGAGAAATGTATCAAATTCTTTTCCTGCAAGGCAGACAGGATATATTCGTTCAGACTGCCTACCTTTGGCGGCTCAGGTTCCAGTTGGAAGATGCGCTCTGCCACATAGGGAATGATACCATCACCGTGCGGATTGACTTGGTGTTTCGGTATGTATCCGGTCATATTCCATGTAAAATCACTCAGCATAGCGCACCTCCCTTCTCATTTCTATAAGAATCCCTTAAGACATTCTTTCATAAAAAGCATGAAGTATTTCTGCCAATTCCTGCGGTGATTCAATATTAACTTCATGTCCGGCACCAATAATCGTTTTTAATTCCACGTTCTTAAGCAATTCTGCCAATTCAATAGAAGCATTTTTATTCGCAGTATCTTTCTCGCCATATAACAATAGTGTAGGGCATGATATTTTGTGCAGAGAGTTGTTAAAGTCCAACTCCATCATGGTTTCGCATAGAAGTAAGAAATCAGCTTTTCTAAATCCCATTTGTTGAAACATGGATTTAGGCATAAATCTAAAGAGAAGATTTTGAAATTTCAGAAGCTTCTTGGGCATTTTATATTGTGTGGCGATAAGCACCAAGGAGCGAACTTTTTTCGGATATTGTATAGCATAGTTCAGAGCTAATACGCCCCCAAGCGATAAACCGCACAAATCAATAGGCTCATCATATTGATTGCAGTAATCTGAAAATGCAGCATATAGATTATCATAGGTCACTTCTTTGCTATGAACTAAATCAGGAAGATTCGGACACAAGCTGTAATCAGTAGTTTGCAAAATATCTATTGTTTTTGTCCAACTGTCAGATGTTTGTCCTAATCCATGCACATATATTTGTTTCATATTGTTCCCCCACTAAATATGTATCTTAGCTTCTGCAAGCAAAGCAGCCTGTTCCATTTCTTTTTCATAAGCTCCTTTGGCATAAGCAACATCACTTTTTGCCCGGAGTTCTTTATCTTTTGCCAGTTTCTTCATGACCTCCGCAAGGTCAGCGTCCAGAGTACCACGCTTTACATAGCGATTTATGGTGTTCAGCCTCTTTTCATATATCTGGATAATCGGATGATCGTCTGCAAGCTCTCGCTGTTCTCTGCCTTTTAGATTGCCGATCTGCCGGCAAGTGCGGTGCAGCTTGTCCCCCGGTGCATAGCCGCCGCAGTATTTGGTGTGCCTTGCGTTGGTGGTGAGGAACCACTTGCCGCAGATTTTGCATTTTTTCGGGGCATGACCAACACATAAGCCCTCAAAAAGATCAGACCGGAACATCCCTACAAAGGATACATAGTGCATCCGCTTGACCAGCTTCGCAACTTTTTCGCCGGGACGGATGACCGATATATACTGAACGGAATTGTTCAGGGTAGACATCCAGGCATTGCCCTCTGTGATAGAAAACTCCGGTGGGAAATAGGTGCCGAACATTTTCGCAAAGCCCTCTGCGGTGCGGTCTGCTTCGTTTCCGTCCGATTGTTCTGCAAAATCAAGCATCGCCTTTTGGTATTCCTCAAGGGAGTAAGCCAGATGCCCGCATACAGCGGTATAGCGCTGGAGCATCACCGCATCAGCATATTTCGGAACTTCTTCGAACGGTAAAGAATTGGTTACGGCTTTTATGGCGAACTCCACATATTTCAGAGCATTGTCCGCAGTAAAGACCCTTTCTATTCGTTCCCGGTGCTTTGGTATATCCATATAGGAGAACGGCGGCGTTTTGCTGAGAATCTCTAACATTGTCAATGCAGCTTCCTTTGCCATTGGAAAGAGTGCAGAAGTATCCTGTCCGGCATTCAGCATCCCGAGCAGCAGATTGATTTTCTCGCATTGCTCGTTCATTTTTGTAATAGTATCCGCAGGAACATTCAGTGCATCACAGGCAAGCGTGCCGACAGGGAATGTTTTGCCCTCATATATGACCGTATCCTGCCAGAAGTCCAATGTCATCAATTCTTGGTTCATGCTTACCTCCTGTCCTGTTTTTTCACTTTCTTAATTGTATCATGCTAATGTAAAGAAATCTACATCTATCAATAAGTTGTCCTGTTTTTTGAAACGGAGTTGTCCTCCGATTAGCCTGTTTTTTGAGAAATCCGTCATAACCATAATAGAAGGAGCGAAGCACCTGCCAATCACTGCGGGTGCTTCGTGCTTTCCAGAATATTATGAACGGAGGGTTTTTTATGACAATCTATGGAACCATCAAAGCGGCAATCAGTGTCAAGCAAGCCGCCGAACACTACGGGCTGAAAGTCAACCGAAACGGTATGGCTTGCTGCCCGTTCCACAATGACAGGCATCCGAGCTTGAAGCTGAATGAGGACTATTTCTTCTGCTTCGGCTGTGGAGCAAAGGGAGATGTGATCGACCTTGTGGCAAGGTTGTTCAATATGAGCAGCTATGAAGCAGCGCAAAAGCTGGCTTCGGACTTCGGACTTGACCCGAAACCGCCCACTGTCGCAGCTATGGTCAAGCCAAAGCGTCCTTATATCCGTCAGTTCCGGGAGGATGAAATGCTGTGTTTCCGGGTGCTGACGGATTATCTGCATCTGCTGGAAGATTGGAAAGTGCGGTATGCACCCAAAACACCGGAGGAGGCTCTGGATGATCGTTTTGTGGAAGCCTGCCAGATGCACTGTCCTATCGAATATATGGCAGATGTGCTGACCGTGGGTGATCTGGAAGAGCGGGTGGCATTGGTGGACGAGCTGATGAAGGAGGGAAAAATTACTTTTCTGCAAGAGTACATCACACGAAAGAAAAAGGAGGTGGCGCACCATGGCGAAGAACCGGAAAACGCCTGATATGAATTTGCCTGTCTGGTTTGATGGGCAGAACATCAACGAAGCTCTGTTTTGTGAAGAATTTCTGCATGAGCGCAGAATCATCTTCGCAAACGGAGCTTTTTTTACGCCCGATGGTCGAGTGACGGACGATCTCCCACTGCGTGGGGAGATTTACGACAAGCTGAAATTCTGTGCCGTGAACAACATCCCCCGGAAGATCACCAACATTCTGGAAGTGCTGAAACTGGAAGCGCAAGTGCCTGACTTCCCACCGGAGCAGGATCGCATCCATGTGTTCAACGGTACGCTGCTATTGAACGGCACATTTACCGAGGGCAGACCGGCTATCGTGCGAAGCCGTCTGCCTGTTGTCTACAATCCCGATGCTCCTGCGCCCGTGATCTGGCTGAACTTTTTGAATGGACTGCTCCATGCGGAAGACATTCCCACCTTGCAGGAGTTTATCGGTTATTGCCTGATCCCCTCCAACAAAGGACAGCGCATGATGGTGATTAAGGGCAACGGTGGCGAGGGTAAATCCCAAATCGGTGCGGTGCTTTCGGCTATCTTTGGCACAAACATGAAGGACGGCAGCATCGGCAAGATTTCTGAAAACCGCTTTGCCCGTGCCGATCTGGAGCACATCCTGCTGTGCGTAGATGATGATATGCGGATGGAAGCTCTGCGCCAGACCAACTATGTAAAATCCATCGTGACAGCACAAGGCAAGATGGATTTGGAACGTAAAGGCAAGCAGAGTTATCAGGGCTGGATGTTCGCTCGGCTGCTGGCATTCAGTAACGGTGATCTGCAAGCCCTGTATGACCGCAGTGACGGATTTTATCGCAGACAGCTTGTGCTGACCACCAAGGAAAAGCCGGTGGACAGAGCTGACGATCCTGATCTTGCAGAGAAGATGAAAGCTGAAGCCGAGGGTATCTTCCTGTGGGCATTTGAAGGCTTGCAGCGGCTTGTTGCCAACAACTTTAAGTTTACGGAGAGTGACCGTATCCGGGAAAACCGGGAAGCGGTCAAACGTGACAACAACAATATCTTTGATTTCATGGATTCCGAGGGATACATCCGGCGTAAAGCGGATGCGTCCATCAGCTCCAAGGATTTCTATGAAATCTATCGGATGTGGTGCGAGGAAAATTCTCTTGCTCCGCTGAAAGCCCGCAGCTTCAGCGACGCCATGATTGCCAATGCCAAGAAATTCAATCTGGAGCATTGCAACAACATCACCAACTCAGCCGGACGGCGGGTGTGGGGATTCATGGGAGTGGAAGCCATTGCACGACCTCATATAAATGGGTTTTACGGAGATTCGCCGTGTACGTACGTACCGGAGGACATTCCGGAGGAATGGCGGCAGGTCGAGTAAATCCCATTGCTGGTATGTATGTACGCAGCAAAAGAGCGTAAAACGCTTGTTATAGAAACAGCACACATCCTCTCGTTCGGGCTGTTTCTATGTCCACAGGCGTTTGAAAAAGTGTCTGTGGACACCGACTGCAAGAGGAAGTTGACACAGAACAGCTTCATGCAGACGGGCTGACCATGGGAAAAGGCGCAGACATTTTCGCCTTGGTCAGCAGAGGTCACCGCAGTGACCGCATTCCCCCTCGGGAGAGCCCTCGGAGAGCCCACGGCACTTTGCAGCCAGTATGGATGAAAGTGTCATAGTGGGTTATTACACTTTGAAAAAGTGCCGTTCTCCAGCCTTCCGCTGTCTGCAAATCTCAAAGAAAGGAAAAATCCAATGGCAAGAAATGATGGAATAGACCGTACCGTAGCCAGAAATCAGGACTTGGAAACACCGGCTGATGTGGCGAAGGTACAGGAACACAATGAGCGTGAAAAGGACAGCTACAGCAATCAGGACATCGTGCCGGAACGTACTGCGCTGAATGTTCACTTCAAGTCTCCCACTGACGATTATGTAAAAATGTTCGAGCAGATGGAACAGGATGGCGTGATCTCCACCAGAGGTCTGAAACCGGATGCCGTCAAATACGGTGAGTTGATCTTTGATGTGAACTCTGCTTACTTCTACAATCACGGCGGCTATGAATTTGCAAAACAGTTTTATGCCGATGCCTATAAAGCCGCCGTGGAGATCGTAGGCGGTGAGCAGTATATCCTATCCGCTGTGATGCACGCCGACGAGCGCAACCAGGCAATGTCCGAAGCTCTGGGCGAAGATGTGTACCACTACCACCTTCATGTGGTTTATATCCCGGTGGTAGAGAAGCAAATTCTGTGGTCGAAGCGATGTAAGGATGAATCCCTCCGGGGAACGGTAAAGGAAACGATCACGCAGGTCAGCCGCAGTAAAAAATGGGAGTCCAAGCCGGTGCTTGACAAGGATGGTAATCCAATGTTGAACGCAAAAGGAAAAAAGATTTTGAAGTCGTCCTACAGTGTGTTGCAGGATGACTTTTTTCATTTCATGCGAAATGCCGGATATACCGATGTGGAGCGTGGAGAGCGTGGCAGTACAGAGGAACATCTGACTGTGACCCAGTTCAAGGTGCAGGCAGAACAGCAGCGCTTGGAAGCTGTGACCGGGCAGGTGGCACAGGCGAAGCGGGGGTTGGAGAATGCCAAAGCTGCCACGGAGAAACAGAAAAAGAAACTGGAAGCTCTGCAAAAGGAAACCAAAACAGCAAAGACCGTTGCTCTGACGGTGCAGGAGATTGAAACGATGGGAAAGAAAGCCACATTCGGAAATAATATCACGCTGACACCGGATGAATGCGACACGCTCAAACGCTATGCGGTCAACGGCATTATCGCCAATGCTGACAACAAGCGCTTGAAGGAGAAACTGGCTTCCGCTGAAAAGACGGTTTCCATCTGGAAACAGCGGTATGAAGCAGTAAGCGAAAAATATATGGAACTGAAACAGAAAGCCCAGCCTTTTCTGGATGCACTGGAAATTGCATCCGAAAGGGTTCGGGCTTTTATCAATTCTATCCTCATCAGAGGAAAGGAAACGCAGGAACACAAACACCCTGCCCAGAAGCGTGGACAGGATATGGAACTTTGATGGAGGAATTGCCTATTGAAGAAATATTATGAGGAAGCGAAATATAATGCGGCATTTGACCGCTGTGTGGATGTTATGAGCCAGATGCTCCAGAAGTACGGGCATCAGGTTTTGGATAAATTAGAGCAGGATACTCCACAAACGGTGGAGTGTTCCAAGGATGATAAGCAAGCGCAGCCTTTGACGGATAAGGCTGCGTAAAAATTTACAATTTACACGTTGCGTACTTGTTGCGGCTATGCTATAATATGTACGCAACGTGTATTTTTGCTTTTTTGGAGAAAAGACGAATGGATTGTAAAAACAGAATTATTAAGTTGCGTGAAAGCACAGGACTGAACCGGAAAGATTTTTGCAAGCTCGTCCATATTCCTTACCGGACTATGACCGAGTGGGAATTGGACAACCGCCATGCACCGGATTATGTGCTTAGACTTTTGGAGTATTATATCCGCAACGAGGGATTGATGGTAAAAGAAATGAGCGAAGGAGGTAGCGATTCTGAAAAAGAAGCAACTTAAATGTTATCTATATACGAGAGTGTCCACCTCCATGCAGGTAGACGGATACAGCTTGGATGCCCAGCGGGACAAGTTGCGGAAGTATGCGGCATACGAGGATATGGTCGTTGCCGGGGAGTATTCTGACGAAGGATTTTCCGGCAAGAACATCCAAGGGAGGCAGGAGTTTCAACGGATGCTGAACGACATCCAGGACTGCAAAGACGGCGTTTCCTATGTGCTTGTCTTTAAGCTCTCCAGATTTGGCAGAAATGCAGCCGATGTTCTGAACTCTTTGCAGCTCATGCAGGATTTTGGTGTCAACCTGATTTGCGTGGAGGATGGCATTGACAGCTCCAAGGATGCCGGAAAGCTGATGATCTCTGTGCTGTCTGCGGTGGCAGAGATTGAGCGAGAAAATATCCGCACACAGACAATGGCAGGACGGGAGCAAAAGGCTCGTGAAGGCAAATGGAACGGCGGTTTCGCTCCCTATGGATACAAACTGGAAAACGGAAACCTTGTCATTGCAGAGGATGAAGTGGAAGTTATCCGAGTAATCTATGATCGTTATATTCATACAAACGAGGGTGTTGCAGGAGTTGCAAAATATCTGAACCGCAATGGTTATGTAAAGAAACTAAGACAGAATAATACCATTCCGGGATTTTCAAGAGATTTTGTGAAAAATGTATTGTACAATCCTGTTTATATGGGAAAGATTGCTTACGGCAGACGAAGAACTGAAAAGAAACAGGGTACAAGAAACGAGATTCACGTGGTTGAGCAGTCGGAGTTTCCGGTTTATGAAGGACAGCACGAAGCTATCATTTCTGAAGAGGATTGGTATCTGGCACAGGAAAAGCGCAAGATCAATTCCTTTAAGCGGGAAAAGGTCAACAATCCAGACCACGCACACATCCTGTCCGGTATCTTGAAATGCCCATGCTGCGGAAAGAGTATGTACGGCAATATTGCCAAGGCTCATAGCAAGGACAAGAAAACACGGTATTATTACTACTGCAAAAATACAGTTACGCCGACAGGGCATGAGTGCAGTTTCCGGCTGAATATCGAACAGACAGAGATCAACAAATTTGTGGCGAAGATTATTTCCGCTATGGTCAACAATCCCCGATTTGTAGAAGCAATTCAAGCGAAAATCGGAACAGCGGTTGATACAGAGGATATGGAAAAGCAGATCGCCGTCCTGCAAGGGCAGCTAAAGCAAGCCTTTGGAACGAAAAGCCGCTTGGAGCGTCAGATGGATACCTTGGACATCAACGATGCCCACTATGACAGAAAGATTTTGGACTTGCAACGCCGCTATGATGAGCAGTATGATACGATAGAGGAAATCGAAGTTCAGATTGGCGAATTGCAAAGTCAGATACGCAGTATCCAGCAGGAGAAAATATCCGGCGATAACATTTATCGGCTCTTACTGGCATTTGATGAAGTCTACCATTCCGCAACAGAAGCGGAACAGAAAGAGTTTATGAAAGCCTTTATCGAGCGAATTGAGATGTTCCCGGAAAAGAGAAAAGACGGAAGCTGGATAAAGAAGATTGTATTCAATTTCCCTGTGCCTGTTGATGGCGAGGAAGTGAAAGAACTTCCCTTGGAAACTGAAACAACCGTCGAGACGGTAGTTTTGATGTCACGAGTAAGTAAATAAAAGCCGGAAATGCCCATAAATAAAGGGATTTCTACTATCCAGGCAATCAAATGCCGGACGGCGGAAATCCCTTTATTACTATCTCGGAAACAAATCAACCGCTCTGTTTAGCGAGGGTTGAGTATACAGTTTTGCTTTCGGTAGGTCGAGAATACAGATTAACTGTTTTTGCCCATAGGGTTGAGGATACAGATGAACTTTCGACATGTGAAGACAGTAGTATTGCTGTCAATTGCACAGAACTGAATAGCGAAAAAGGCTTGAAAACAAGGCATTTCCGAGAGTTGGGCATATTGTTTTGATGATTGCGGAACGGGAGATTTATCGCCTGGCTTATGGCAAAATTGATAGGTTGAGTTGGCAGGTTGAAAATAGGCAAAGTCGAGTGGACAAGATGATTTTGCCTATTGCTGAGTTGATAGAATGGTTAATTGCACGAGGAGGAATAGAGTTGATTAATTTAGGAAAATTGAAAGAAATAAAAGACTTGAGAAAGGTATGGCCACATGAGGCAATAGACTTCACTCCCTGGCTTGCAGAAGAGGATAACCTTGCGTTGCTGGCGGATGCCGTTGGCTTGGAGATAACTGTTGATGAAACCGAGTCCAGCGTTGGAGATTTCAATGTGGACATTTATGCAACCGAAACTGGAACGGACAGAAAAATCATCATCGAGAATCAGCTTGAAGATACAAACCATGACCACCTTGGTAAATTGATTACATATGCATCCGGCAAATCTGCCGATATTGTAATCTGGGTTGTTAAGAGAGCAAGAGAAGAACATCGTTCTGCAATTGAGTGGCTGAATAATCACACCGATGAGAATATTGCTTTCTTCCTTGTAGAAATCAAACTCTACCAAATCGGCAGTTCTGACATTGCCGTTAAATTTGAAGTGGTAGAAAAGCCAAATGACTGGACAAAGGAAATCAAGCGTAATACCAGCAGTTCCCCTACGCTGCAAGCGAGATATGATTATTGGGTTGCCTTCAATGATTATGCATTCCAAAACCATGCATTTGCAAAGCAGTTCAATAAGAGAAAGGCAAGCACAGACCATTGGATGACTATGAGCGTGGGCTCCTCTGCTTGTCATATCAGCATCAATCAGATTCGCAAGGATAACCAGATTGTTGTAGAGTGGTACATTTCCGATGATAAAGAACTGTTCCATAAGTTTCATTCCCATAAGGCGGAAATTGAAACGGATATGGACATGAAACTTGACTGGAGAGAATTGCCGGACAAGAAAGCCAGCAGAATCCTTATATCCCATCCGGCAGATTTTGATAATAAGAATCAGTGGTCTGAACAGTTCGATTGGGTGATGGACGTTGCCTTGAAGATGAAAAATGCCTTTAAGAAATACTTATAAACAAGTGAGTAGTATTGCTATCAAGGAACGAAAAATAGGGGCTTGTAAAGGCTTAATGCAAGGGATTACCGCCATGGGGCGATGTAGCTGCCCAGGGCTGGAATCCCTTTTCTTTTTCTATCAGAACTTATCGACACGGCGTCTGGGGCGGTCCTGAAGGGGGGATGCGGACACGTTGTTATTGAAAAACAGGGTCGAGGATATGTTATTGCTGAAATTCTGTAAATGACAAAAAACAACAACAAATAATAAGAACTGCATTGAAAATCACGAGACTTGGTGATATACTTTATTATGGTGTTTTGTATATGCTGAAATGTCTACCGGAGGTAAAAAGATGGCAGATGTTAATTTGGATAAATGGATAAATATCGATGAGGCCGCAGAATACCTTGGAGTAAAACCAGGAACGATACGCGGATGGATAAGAAATAATAAAGGCGTTCCGGCACATAAGATTGGCAAGCAGTGGAAATTCAAATGCTCTGAACTTGATACCTGGGTAAAAAGTGGCAAGAGTGCAATAAACTAACGGAGGTATCAGTTAAATGATAAAAGGGCGTAAATTGAAAATCTTCTCCTTTTTCGCTGGATGCGGAATCCTCGATCTTGGATTTGAAAAGGTTGGGTATGATATAGAGTTTGTAAATGAGTTCTTTAAGCCTTTTCAGGACGCATACATATACTCGAGAAAAATGATGAAGATAAGGCCTCCTAAGTATGGATATGCAAATACGGATGTTAACAGCTACATTAACGAGAATAAACATCAGTTGGAGCAATACATAGAGGATGCCAAGAAAGATGGTTCTCTTATAGGATTTATAGGCGGCCCTCCCTGCCCGGACTTTTCAATTGCCGGAAAGCAGCGTGGCAGAGACGGTGATAACGGAAAATTATCACTTTCTTACATATCATTGCTTACTACGATGAAACCTAACTTTTTCCTTTTTGAAAATGTAAAGGGTTTATGGAAGACTGCACGGCATAGAGAGTTTTATGAGGAACTGAAGGTTACGCTTAAGAACGCTGGTTATTACTTGACAGAACGACTTACAAATTCGCTTGAATTTGGGGTTCCACAGGACAGAGACAGAATTCTGCTTGTTGGAGTATCCGAGAAACTGCTCAAGCAAGAATTTAAAGGCGATAATCAGACACTGTTAGAGTTCCCCTGGGAGTCGAAAATGAAGTACTCCCTTGAGGATAACCGCATGGCGATGGATGCCGGATGGGACGAACAGCTTCTGCGTGTAGAGATTGAAGCATTGCAGGGTGCTGATTTCGATATCTCCCTTACCGGATTTGACGAACGGGAAATCGCAGATCTGTTTGCCGAGGAAAAAGAAGCCGAAGAGGATGATTTCAATGTGGAGGAAGAACTGGCGAAGCCATGCTTCTCCAAGACCGGAGACATCTGGCATCTCGGCAAGCACCGTGTTATCTGCGGTGATTCCACCGCCCAGGACACCTATACTGCATTGGTCGGTGATTCCAAGGTCAATCTGGTATGCACTGACCCTCCGTACATGGTGGCCCTCAACAATGCGTCCGGCACGATCGCCAATGACAACCTAAATGATAAGGATGCCTATGAATTCCTTATGAAAGCATTCCAGTGTCTGCATGAGGCAATGGAAAAGGATGCTTCCATTTATGTGTTCTACGCAACCATGAAGGCAAGGCTCTTCTACGATGCATATGAGGATGCCGGATTCAAGGTCGGTGCAGGCCTTATCTGGAAGAAACCGAGAGCGCCCCTCATGCGTACCGACTGGAAATTCAACATGGAACCGATCATCTGGGGCTGGCGAAAAGACGGCAAACATATCTGGTACGGTGATCAGAAACAGAAGGCAGTCTTTGAATTCGATGGTATCAAGAATTCTAAGGCAGACGGTTTCGGCCATCCTTCCAGCAAGCCTGTTCCGCTGATCGCCTATCTGGTGAAGCAGTGTACACAGACCAACGGCATCGTACTGGATGCCTTCCTTGGCTCTGCGTCCACCCTGATCGCCTGTGACCAGATAGACCGCATCTGCTACGGCATTGAATTAGAGCCGAAATATGTGGATGTAGCGGTGAAACGCTATATCAGCGGTCACAAGGAAAAGACGGACGGCATCTATGTCATCCGTGACGGCAAGAAACTCACCTTCGAAGACGCAGTAGCTACTATGGAGGTGGAGCATGAATAATATGACTCTGGGCAGTCTGTTTGACGGCTCGGCAGGTTTTCCTTTAGGAGGCTTGATTTCCGGTATTACCCCTGTGTGGGCATCGGAGATCGAGCCTTTTCCTGTCCGTGTCACCACCAAGCGGATGCCCTTCATGAAACACTACGGAGATGTATCGGTGCTGAACGGTGCCGAACTTCCTCCGGTGGATATCATCACGTTCGGAAGTCCCTGTCAAGATATGAGCATTGCGGGCAAACGCAGTGGTCTGGACGGCAGCCGTTCCTCCCTGTTTTATGAGGCTGTTCGTATCGTGAAGGAAATGAGGTGCAAGACCAATGGACAATATCCGAGATTTATCGTGTGGGAGAATGTCCCCGGCGCGTTCTCCAGTAACAAAGGAGAAGACTTCCGATGCGTCCTCGAAGAAATTTGCAAAGTTAAAGACCCTGAGTTTTCAGTGCCTGCGTCTGACAAATGGGCAAATGCCGGAGAGATCGTGGGAGAAGGTTTCTCTGTTGCCTGGAGACTCTTCGATGCGCAGTTTTGGGGAGTACCCCAACGTAGAAAACGTATCTACCTTGTCGCAGATTTTGCAGACGGGTGTGCCGGAAAAATACTATTTGAGTCAGAAGGCTTGTCTGGGTATACTCCGCAGGGCTTCCGCTCGTGGGAAACAGCTGCCGGAGATCCTGCAGAAGGCACTGGAGAAACAGGCTGCCTCTGCTTAAATGACCAGGGCGGCAACCGTATGGATGTAACGGAAGATGTGACCTGTACCCTTCGTGCCGAGAGCCATCATCCACCTCTTGTGTTTGAAAACCATTCACAGGACTGCCGTTACACCGGCCCATTGACCGTATCCCAGACAGTTCTTTCCACCTTTGGGACCGGCGGTAATAATCAGCCGTTCGTGCTTCAGACACCGAAAACGCTGAAGATACGCAGCGGATGCGAGGGTGGTGGCAAAGGCGCTCTCATTCAGGATGACCTTTCTGCTACACTTGGAACGCACAATGACCAGACCGTCTTTGAGCCGAAGGCTTATGGCATCTGCGCCAAGGCGAGTCATTCTATGCAGTCGGACAATCCCAACAGCGGATTCTATGAAGCGGATACCTCCCGCTGCCTTGATGCCAACGGCGGTAATCCCAACTGCAATCAGGGTGGTATAGCTGTGGTGGCGGTGCAGGGTTCTATGATCGGTCGAGCGGAAAAGAACGGTCCACAGGGCAGCGGTGTCGGTGAGGATGTTTCCTTCACGCTGAATACGGCAGACAGACACGCAGTAGCGTTCTGCGAAAGGGCTGCGACCTTATCTGCCAATGACGGTCCGAGGGGTCCTTCCAGTCAGCAGTTGAAGAATCCGGAATCCAACTTCGTATGCGAAAAAGCCTATGGCATTGACCGTGCTGACTTCAACCAGGGGCAGAATGCGAAATTCGGCTTTGCTGTGGGAAAAGAATTGGAACCGACCATCGTGGTAAAAGGTCCCGGTGCGGTCACACATTCCACCTATTCTTCCAGTAAGGCATCGTTTTTCACGGAAGCCTCTGAGGAGATGGCAAACACACTGGTGGCTACGGATTATAAAGACCCGCCCATCGTAAATGATGAAGATGCCATGGATTACATCGTCCGCCGTCTGACTCCCACCGAATGTGCCAGACTGCAAGGATTCCCGGACTGGTGGTGCGATGACCTTGGTACGGATGAACCTACCGCAGAAGAGATTTCCTGGTGGAGCGAGGTCTTTGAGACCCACCGCCGTATCATAGGCACTTCCGGCAAGGAGAAAACGGAAAAGCAGATCGTCAAGTGGCTGAAAGACCCGCATTCCGATTCTGCGGAATATAAGATGTGGGGCAACGGTGTGGCACTCCCCAATGTGGTGTTCGTCCTGTCTGGGATTGTGTGCTATAGCCAGCTGACAGGCAGAATTGTTGGTACAGATTCTGTGGATAAATGAGTTGCTATTCTGGGGCTTTAGAGTGATATATGTACTACACCAAATTCAAAGGAGGTAGTTACAATGACCATTGACTACAAAGCAGAAAACAGAAAAGCAATGGTACAGGCCATCAGCGAGTTCACCGGAGTAAAGGCAAAGTACCTCGGAATGCCGAGTGCAGCCTACCAGATCGATTATTTCACGGTTACCAAGGAAGGTAATCTGGAGTTCGATGACCGCGCCGACAGCGAGGAGATTGGAAATCTTATCGAACATCTTGCCGGACAGGGTTTTCTTGCAGAGACCAAGCAGGAAGAGACCGAAGAACCGACCGGGCTGACCGTTTCGATGCCCCTCGACAAGGTTGCGGTCGGAAACCTCACAAGGCTTCTTGATGCCAAGGACAGCCTGATCCGCAAGGCACTGGGCATCACTGACACCCGCATTGAGATTTCCGAGGACAAGGTTTCCTTCCCTTGGTTTGAAACTATCCCTTCCCCGGAAGAACTGGATGCCTACACCAAGTTCATCGCAGCCCTTTGTGAGATGAGCGTGAAAGCTAAGCGTGTGACGGCAAAGAAAAAGGAAGTCGACAATGACAAATACGCATTCCGTTGTTTCCTTCTTCGTCTTGGTTTTATCGGAGCGGAGTTCAAAGCAGAACGCAAGATTCTCCTTCAGAACTTGACCGGGTCGGCTGCATTCAAGAGCGGTGCCAAGAAGGGCGGTGATGCAGAATGATGTTCCCTGCAAGAGTAATCGTTGAACGCATCAAAAGAGAGTATCCTTCCGGCATCCGTGTGGAACTGGTGGAGATGGATGACCCTTACCGCACCATGCCGGAAGGTTTGAAAGGAACGGTCAGCTGTGTGGATGATACCGGAACGATCCATGTGGATTGGGACAACGGCTGTCACCTCGGCATCGTCTACGGCGAAGATTCCTGCAGAAAGGTGGTGGACGGTAATGACTGATACCATTAAAAAGCAGATCCTTGCAGTCCGGGACACCGCCCTCACCAATATGTTCGATGTGAACATGGTGCAGCGCATTGCCAATGACATGGGATTTTACGAACTGGTCATCTATCTGGAATACCATCGCAGAGAGTATGCCCACTTCATTCTGACCGGAGAGACCGATTGATTGGAGGGACAGACCATGTGGCATGAAGGTACGATTGGCATTCCGATGCAGGACGGCGGTTACAAGATCGCCCATTACTGGGTGAAGTCCTTTGACGAGGGCAGCGAGTGGGGCATCAACGGCGGCAGGATTTCCAAGCTGATGATCAAGATTGACGGCAGGATTACCGCCAACTATGACAGAGGCTGGGATATCGATCCGGATGAAGGGCTTCCCACGCAGATGGCCTACTGCATCCTTTTAGAGAATTACAACTGATGCTGAGGAATTGAATATTCCCGGATACCGAGCCGAAAGGCTCTGTATCTCGTTATGTTAGCTGCAGGAATGCGGTTATTTTATGCCATTTGGGAGGTGAGCCTTTGAAAAAACTGAAGAAATATAAGCCTACGGAGTTCATGGCAAAAGGCTCTCACTACGATAAGTCGGCTGCGGATTATGCTGTGGCTTTTATCCAGGAACTCTGCCATACGAAAGGTACATGGGCGGGAAAGAAATTTCAGCTGCTCGACTGGCAGGAACAGATCATCCGTGACATCTTCGGTACGGTAAAGCAGAACGGCTATAGGCAGTTTAATACCGCCTACATCGAGATTCCCAAGAAGAACGGAAAATCGGAACTGGCAGCGGCGGTAGCACTCCTTCTCCTCTGTGGTGACGGCGAACAGAGAGCCGAAATATACGGCTGTGCAGCAGACCGCAATCAGGCAAAGATTGTCTACGATGTTGCCGCCGATATGGTCCGTTTCTGTCCGGCACTGGAAAAAAGAGTTAAGATACTGGAGTCGGCGAAGAAACTGATCTATCTGCCGACCAATTCCACCTATCAGGTACTTTCTGCGGATGTGGCGAATAAGCATGGCTTCAACACCCACGGGGTCATTTTTGATGAACTGCATACCCAGCCGAACCGCAAATTATACGATGTCATGGTGCAGGGTTCCGGTGATGCCAGAATGCAGCCGTTATATTTCCTGATCACCACTGCCGGAAATAATACGGAAAGCATCTGCTACGAAGTACATCAGAAGGCACTGGATATCATGTCCGGGAGAAAAATCGACCCAACATTCTACCCCGTGATCTATGGGGCAGGCACGGATGAGGATTGGACAGATCCCAAGGTCTGGAAGAAAGCCAATCCCTCCCTCGGAGAAACGATTGGTCTGGACAAGGTGCAGGCAGCCTGTGATTCGGCAAAGCAGAACCCCGGCGAGGAGAATTCCTTCCGTCAGCTGAGACTGAACCAGTGGGTAAAACAGTCTGTACGGTGGATGCCTATGGACAAGTGGGATGCTTGTGCGTTCCCGGTCAACCCAGAGGAACTGGAAGGACGTGTCTGCTACGGTGGACTTGACCTTTCCAGTACGACCGACCTTACCTCTTTCTGCCTGGTATTCCCGCCGGAAGATGAATATGAACCGTACTACATCCTTCCGTATTTCTGGCTGCCGGAGGACACGCTTCCTCTGCGAGTCAACCGTGACCATGTGCCGTATGACCTGTGGGAACGGCAGGGATTCATTCAGACCACCGAAGGCAATGTTGTCCATTACGGTTTTATAGAGAAATTCATCGAAAAACTCGGTGAAGTCTATAACATCCGTGAGATCGCATTTGACCGCTGGGGTGCTGTGCAGATGGTGCAGAACCTTGAGGGTATGGGATTCACGGTCGTTCCGATGGGACAGGGATTTGCCAGTATGTCTCCTCCAACCAAGGAATTGATGAAACTGACCCTGGAAAAGAAACTGGCACACGGTGGGCATCCAGTACTCAGGTGGAACATGGATAACATCTTCATCCGTACTGACCCTGCCGGAAATATCAAGGCAGATAAAGCAAAATCCACAGAAAAGATTGACGGTGCGATTGCCTGCATCATGGCACTGGACCGTGCAATCCGATGTGGCAACGACACAGGTGAGAGCATTTATGATACCAGAGGATTATTGGTATTTTAAATAAAAAAGGAATGGCATTATACAACCATTCCTTTTCATGTTATTTGTTTAAAAGTTTTGCTTCAATACCTAATACATCCGGGAAAATCAGTTTAACTCCCTTTCTTTGTAATGCAAGCACACGTTTGGCTTTGTCGAGTAGCACCTGCTCAAAAGCACCATCGATGCGAACTGGCACGTTAGCTGCACTATCGATATATTCATTTTTTATGTAGGAAGAAGTAACAGGACACATATTTTGAATCAGGAAGGCTTTTTCTTTACCCAAAACCTTGCCGAACGTGATAGTATCGCATCTTTTGTACTTGGCCATTTTTGCATTGTAATAGTTTTTGTATTTTGACACTTGAGAAGAGATAGGAATCATCCAGTAAAGTCCCGTATTCGCATCTTCAAAAGCGTAAAAACAAGGTCTATCGTGAGCTTGTCCGTTTACAGCTTCCTTATTATTCATCAACATTGAATCAGGAAAGTCGATAAAATATTGATCATTTATATAGTAAAAGTGTCCTTTATCCATTTGCTTACCTCTCATAATAAATAAACTCCATTCTCACGAATGGAGTTTAAAACATTTGAACTCGACCTCTTGATGAGTCGCATATCGAGTAGCGACAAACATTTGAACTCGATCTTATTTTAGTTGCATGTCGAGTAGCAACAAACATTTGAGATAGTATTCCTATCTGTATTTAAATTATACATTCATTTCAGCTGTCTGTCAAGAGGCAGTTTCAAAAGGATTCTTATTAGAATCTAAAATATTATATGCCCCTTTAGCCCAAATGATACCATCAATTATAACAAAAGACAAGGAGAATTATTATGGGAATTTTTAGCAGACTGTTTCGTACCAGAGATGCTCCCTCCAACAGAACGGTCGGCAGTGCCTATAGCTTTTTCATGGGCAACAGTACTGCAGGAAAACGTGTGAATGAACGCTCTGCCATGCAAATGACAGCAGTGTATTCCTGTGTCCGTATTTTATCGGAAGCAGTAGCAAGCCTGCCTGTTCATATCTACAAATACAACGACAGCGGTGGCAAGGAGAAAGCTCTCGACCATCCGCTGTATTTTTTACTCCATGATGAGCCAAACCCGGAAATGACATCCTTTGCGTTCCGGGAAACGCTTATGACCCACTTGCTTCTCTGGGGCAACGCATACGCACAGATCATCCGCAACGGCAAGAATGAGATCATCGGTCTATACCCGCTGATGCCTGACCGAATGACGGTTGACCGAGATGAGAACGGCAAGCTCTACTACGAGTACCAGCTTAGTTCCGATGATGCCCATACCATGGAAGGCAGCACGGTCGTTCTTCAGCCAAAGGATGTCCTTCACATTCCTGGTCTGGGGTTTGATGGTCTGGTTGGATACAGCCCGATTGCAATGGCGAAGAACGCTATCGGTCTTGCCATCGCTGCAGAGGAATATGGCAGTAAGTTCTACGCCAATGGTGCCGCCCCCAGCGGTGTGTTGGAACATCCGGGTGTGCTGAAAGACCCTGGCAAGGTACGAGAGAGCTGGAATGCGACCTTCGGCGGTAGTGCCAATTCTAACAAGGTGGCGGTGCTGGAGGAAGGCATGAAATACACGCCTATCTCCATCTCGCCCAACGAAGCACAGTTCCTCGAAACCCGAAAATTTCAGATCAATGAGATAGCTCGAATTTTCCGAGTGCCACCGCACATGGTCGGTGACCTGGAAAAGTCGAGCTTTTCTAATATTGAGCAACAGTCGCTGGAGTTCGTGAAATACACACTGGACCCTTGGGTTTCCCGATGGGAGCAGAACATGATGCGTTCTCTGTTGACTGCAGAAGAGAAGTCCACCTACTTTATCAAGTTCAATGTGGACGGTCTGCTCCGTGGCGATTACCAGAGCCGTATGAACGGTTACGCCATCGGTCGACAGAACGGCTGGATGTCTGCAAACGACATCCGTGAACTTGAAAATCTCGACCGCATCCCCGCCGAACTCGGTGGTGATCTGTACCTTATCAACGGCAACATGACCAAGCTGGAGGATGCGGGTATCTTCGCAACGAACGGAAAGGAGGAAAATTCCGATGAAAACGAAGAAGTTCTGGAACTGGACGAACCAGGAACAGACGGAAACGACTCCGGCACAGAGGATTCTGACTCTGAACGGAACCATCGCAGAGGAAAGTTGGTTTGATGATGATGTCACGCCCCAGCTTTTCAAAGATGATCTGATGGCTGGCACGGGTGATGTGACCGTCTGGATCAACAGCCCCGGCGGTGACTGTATTGCCGCAGCACAGATCTACACCATGCTCAAGGAGTATCCGGGCAAGGTAACGGTGAAGATCGATGGCATGGCGGCATCTGCTGCATCCGTTGTGGCAATGGCTGGTGACTCGGTTCTCATGTCCCCAGTATCCATGATGATGATCCACAATCCGGCAACGGGTGCATGGGGTGACTACACCGCTATGGAGCAGGCCATTGCCATGCTGGACGAGGTGAAGGAGTCCATCCTCAACGCCTATGTTATCAAAAGTGGTCAGTCCCGCGCCAAGCTGTCCCACCTCATGGATGCAGAAACCTGGATGAATGCCAATAAAGCTGTAGAACTTGGGCTTGCAGATGGCATCCTGGGTCAGAGTGATGCGGAACCCACGGATGATAAAGCCGTGGATGCCCCGGTTGCATCTGTCTTGTTTTCCAGTAAGAGCGTAGAAAACGCCCTTATGAACAAGATAGCTGTGAAGTATGGCAAGCCCAAGACTGCCGCTGAACAAGCGCACATCCCCAATCCGAAGGACGCTCCCGAAGATGATGGTGTATCTACCACCGATCTCCGAGAGCGTCTTACTGTTTACGAAAAAATGATTTAATGGAGGTACTCAAAATGACTATTTCTGAAATGCTGAAAAACCGTGCTGACCTGCTGGGTCAGATGCGCCAGTTTCTGGACACTCACGAGGACAAGCAAGGCAAGCTGTCCGCAGAGGATCACACCACCTATCAGAACATGGAAGCGGAATTTGATTCTCTGACCGAAGCTATCAACCGCGCACAGCGTATCGAGCAGCGTGAAGCAGAGCTTGCTAAGCCAGTCAACAGTCCCATCACTGGCAAACCTTATACGGCTACACCTGCTGGTGAGGAGAAGAAGGGCCGTGCGTCCGATGCCTATAAGCAGGCCATGCTCACCGCTATGCGTACCAACTTCCGCCAGGTATCTAACCTTCTGCAGGAAGGCGTGGATGCAGATGGTGGTTATCTGGTTCCCGAAGAGTATGACCGCCGTCTGATTGATGTGCTGAACGAGGAGAACATCATGCGTGGTCTTGCGACCCACATCACCACCTCTGGTCAGCACAAGATCAACATCGCCGCCACCAAGCCCGCCGCTGCATGGATTGAGGAAGGCGGTGCGCTGACCTTCGGTGATGCCACTTTCGACCAGACCTTCCTGGATGCGTTCAAGTTGCACGTTGCCATCAAGGTTACGGAGGAACTGCTCTACGACAATGCGTTCAACCTGGAAAGCTATATCATCACCGAGTTCGGCAAGGCTCTAGCCAATGCGGAAGAGGATGCATTCCTCAACGGTGACGGTACCGGCAAGCCGACTGGCATCTTCGATGCGACCAAGGGCGGTCATCTGTTCAAGACTCTGACCGCTACTATCAAGTCCGATGATATGCTCGACCTTGCTTACGGTCTGAAGCGTCCTTACCGCAAGAACGCATCCTTCATCATGAACGATGCAACCCTTGCCCAGCTCCGCAAACTGAAGGACAACAACGGTGCGTATATCTGGCAGCCGTCTTATCAGCAGGGTGAGCCTGACCGTCTGCTCGGTTACAGCGTCCGCACCTCTGCCTATGCCCCGACCGATGCCATCGCCTTTGGTGATTACAAGTATTACAACATCGGTGACCGTGGCACCCGTTCCTTCAAGCAGCTCAATGAGCTGTTCGCTGGCAACGGTATGATTGGCTTTGTTGCTAAGGAGCGTGTGGACGGTAAGCTGATCCTGCCGGAAGCTGTGCAGGTCATGAAGCTGTCCGAAAAATAATCCCCTGGGGTGGTGTCTTGTGGCATCACCCCTACATTTATGGAGAGGCGGTGATTGATATGGTTTCATTGATAGATGCGAAGCAATACCTCCGGGTTGATTACAATGACGATGACAAGCTGATAGAGAGCATCTTAACCGCCGCAAAAAAGCTGTGCCTGGATGTACTGATGACATCGGATATTGCCGTACTGAATAACTCTGCCCTTGGTGATGTAGCAATCCTATATGCAGCCGCCTATATCTACGAACACCGAGAAGAAGCAGACTATCACGATTTGGCACTTACGCTTCGGGGCTTGTTAGGTGGAAGCCGAAAGGAGGTCTTCTGATGGAGATTTCCAAGATGCGTTCCCGCATCACTATTCAGAAAAATACCGTAGAAACGGATGCCATTGGCAATCATACGGCGGTCTGGAAAGATTACTATTCCTGTTATGCCTATGCGAATCTTGCCGCTGGTAAAACAGCCGGACAGGAGCAGGAAGTTGCCGGACAGACTGTAGCATCGGATAGCTACACTTTTATGGTGCGTTACTGTGCGGCTCTTTCGGATATGGACAGCGACCACTATCGTATTCTGTTCAAGGGTGGCATCTACAACATTACGCTGGTGGATGATTTTCAGTTTCGGCACGAGACGCTGAAGCTGACTGCCACCAAGGTTCGGAGGTGATGGAATGGGTAGAAATGTGCCTGTTGACGGTCTGGCAGATGCCATCATGGAAGGTCTGGAGGAATATGCAGACCTTGCTACTGACACGATGAAGAAAGCGGTACGACATTCTGCCAAGACCGTAAAGGATGAAATCGAAGCCCACGCCCCGAAAGACACCGGGGCCTACAGCAAGAGTTGGCGGGCATCAAAGCAGACGGAAACCTCCACTAAGCTGGAGATGACCGTTCATTCTGCCAATCGCTATCATCTGCTGGAACACGGTCATGCCAAGCGTGGCGGTGGTCGGGTTGCCGCAAGGCCACATATCGCCGCTGCCGAAGAAAAAGGCATCCGTGACCTGGAAGACCGGATTAAGGAGGGACTGTCTGGATGAGCCATGAAGAAGTAGTAGCAATGGTCACTGAGATGGGTCTTCCCCATGCGTATGACCATTTTGCCGAGGGAGAGTCACCGGACCCTCCCTTTTTGATTTTTCTGTATCCGGGTTCCGATAACTTTGCCGCAGATGGCATTGTGTACTTTGCCATTTCCCGGCTGAATCTGGAGCTGTACACGGATAAGAAAGATCCGCAACTGGAAGCCCGTATCGAGTCGGTGCTTTCTAAACATGAACTATTTTACAACAAGACCGAAGTATGGATCGCCAGTGAGGGTCTGTACGAGGTGCTTTATGAATTGGAGGTTTAACTATGCCTGATAAGAATAACAAGGTCAAATTCAACCTTAAAAATGCACACTACGCCCTGCTGACGATTGCGGAGGACGGAGCAGTGTCTTACGCTGCACCGACTCCGATGCCAGGTTCCGTATCTATTTCTCTGGATGCAAATGGCGAGCCGGAGAACTTCTATGCAGATGGTGTGGCCTACTATGTCATCAATAACAACATGGGTTATGACGGCGATCTGGAGCTTGCCATGATCCCGGAGAGCTTTCGGACGGATGTGCTGAAAGAAAAGCTGGATGCCAAGGGTGTCCTCATTGAGAACTCTGAGGTCGAGCTGGCATCCTTCGCCCTGCTTTTCGAGTTCGATGGTGACCAGAAGCACATCCGCCATGTGCTGTATAACTGTTCCGCATCCCGTCCGGGCATTGAGGGCAAGACCAACGAGGACAGCAAGGAAGTCCAGACGGAAACGCTGACCATCAAGGCCACGCCGCTTGCAAATGGTATGGTCAAGGCCAAGACTGGCAACACCACGGATGCCACGGTCTACAACGACTGGTACAAAGCTGTGTATATGCCGACTGCCGAGGCGCAGGCCGCAGTTCAGTCTGCTGCCAAGTCTGTGTCTACGAAGTCCGGCTCTTAAGTGAGGAGGTAAAGGATCATGGGAATGACGAAGAAAATCAATATTGATGGCAAGAATGTGATGTTTAAGGCGAGTGCGGCGATTCCCCGTATCTATCGCCTGAAATTCCATCGTGATATTTACAAGGACCTCCGTGACTTGGAGAAGGCTGTGGATTCCTCCAGCGAGGAGCAGTCCAGCCTTGACCTTTTTTCTCTGGAGATGTTTGAAAACATCGCCTTTATCATGGCGAAACACGCAGACCCTACGGCTGTGCCGGACTCCCCGGAAGATTGGCTGGACGAGTTTAACACCTTCTCCATCTACCAGGTCTTGCCGGAGATCATCGAGCTTTGGGGGCTGAATGTACAGTCTGAGGTTGAGTCTAAAAAAAACTTCGCAAAAGTGAGCGCGAAATGACAACGCCGCTGTTCCTTTTGCGGTGTGTACAGCTTGGCATTTCTATCCGTGACCTGGACCTGCTTTCGATAGGTCTGGTGAATGATATGTATGCCGAGAGCAGCAATGACGATTACAAATATCCGCAGCTTGCCAGCCAGGAGGATATGGACAGATTCTAAGGAGGTGACCTTGCGTGGCAAACCGTATCAAAGGCATCACGGTTGAGATCAACGGTGATACCACCGGGCTTACCAAGGCCCTCGCAAATGTAAACAAAGAAATCAAGTCCACGCAGTCCCAGCTTAAGGATGTAGAGAAACTTCTGAAACTGGACCCTGGCAATACAGAACTGTTAGCCCAGAAGCATAAGCTGCTCGGACAAGCTGTGGAGGAAACGAAGAATAAACTCCAGACTCTGAAAACCGCCCAGGAACAGGCAAACGAAGCTCTGAAGAACGGTACGATCACCCAGGAGCAGTATGACGGACTCCAGCGTGAGATCGTGGAAACCGAGCAGGAGCTGAGACGCCTGGAAGAGCAGGCAAATCAATCTGCGACTGCCCTGCAGAAGATTTCTGCCACGGGTGAAAAGCTACAGACGGTAGGTTCCAACATCGAATCTGCCGGAAAGAAGCTCCTCCCCGTCACGGGTGCCGTTACCGCCCTTGGTACAGCGGCAGTAAAGACCGCCGCTGACTTCGACAGTGCTATGAGCCAGGTGGCGGCGGTGTCCGGGGCTACGGGTTCCGATCTGGAAGCCCTGCGGGATAAAGCCAGAGAGATGGGTGCCAAGACCAAGTTCTCCGCATCCGAAGCCGCCGAAGCAATGAATTACATGGCGATGGCCGGTTGGAAAACTGGTGATATGCTGGACGGTATCGAGGGCATTATGAACCTTGCCGCTGCGTCCGGCGAGGACTTGGCAACCACATCAGATATCGTTACTGACGCACTTACCGCCCTGGGTCTGTCTGCCGCAGACTCAGGGCATTTTGCTGATATTCTTGCAGCGGCATCTTCCAACGCAAATACGAACGTCAGCATGATGGGCGAAACTTTCAAGTATTGTGCGCCTGTTGCGGGTGCGTTGGGATTCACTGCAGAGGATACAGCGGAAGCCATCGGTCTGATGGCGAATGCAGGTATCAAGTCCTCCCAGGCTGGTACTGCCATGCGTTCCATGCTGACCAACCTCACTGGCGAGGTCAAATTCTCTGGTGCGGCATTTGGCGAGATGACGGTTCAGACCACCAATGCGGACGGTAGCATGAGAAGCCTTGGAGATATTCTGGCGGATTGCCGAGTAGCGTTTTCCCAGATGTCCGAATCCGAGCGTTCTGCAAATGCGGAAGCTCTGGTAGGTAAAAATGCGATGTCCGGCTTCCTTGCCGTGATGAATGCTGCACCAAGCGATATTGAAAAGCTGAACAGTGCCATCACCAACTGTGACGGTACCGCAGAAAAGATGGCTACAACCATGCAGGACAACCTGGAAGGTCAGCTCACCATCTTAAAATCACAACTTGAGGAGCTTGCCATTTCCTTTGGTGAGTTGCTTATGCCTGCGATTCGCACGATTGTCGGCTGGATTCAGAAGTTTGTGGATTGGCTGAATAGTATGGGCGAAGGCACGAAGAAGGTCGTAATGACCGTGGCGTTACTTGCTGCGGCATTGGGACCGGTGCTGATAGTGATTGGTAAGGTGGTCAGTGCCATCGGTACGATTATGACCATCGTGCCGAAGATTGCTGGGGCCATCAATGTGGTGAAGGGAGCCTTTGCCGCACTGAATGTGACCATGCTGGCGAATCCCATCACCCTTATTATTGCAGCGATCGCCGCCCTGGTTGCAGCTTTCATTTATCTCTGGAATAACTGCGAGGGGTTCCGGCAGTTCTGGATCAATTTGTGGGAGGGCATCAAACAGGCGGTCACCACAGCATGGAATGCCATCACCTCGTTCCTGTCTACGGCATGGGAGTCCATCCTCGGTATCGCCCAGACGGTATGGGGTGCGATCTCTGGATTTTTCACTACTCTGTGGGAAGGCATCACAGGTGTGTTCACGGCAGCGTGGACGAGTATCAGCGGTGTGATGACCACCATCTGGAATACGATCACCTCTGTATGGCAGAGCATCTATGATACGATTTCTCCGCTGCTGGAGGCGTTTCGGTATTTGTTCGAGACCATATTTGAAGCCATCCGTATTCTGATTGAGCGGGCTTTCACGGCTGTGTTCCAGAAGATACAGGAAATCTGGAATGCCATCGTTGCTTTCCTTACTCCTGTGCTGGAGGGCATCAAGAATGTATTCCAGACCATCTGGACAGCAATTCAGTCCGTGGTTACCACGGTTCTGACAGCCATCCAGGGTGTAGTCACGACTGTGTGGAATGCCATTAAAAATGCGGTCACCACAGTGATGAACGCCATCAAGGGCGTAGTGTCCTCGGCTTGGAACAGCATTAAATCCATGATTTCCTCTGTGATGAACTCGATTAAGTCGGTCATCACGAGTATCTGGAACAATGTAAAATCCGCCATCGGCAGCATCATCGGTCAGATTTACACTGTCATCCATTCCGGCTTTGAGAAAGCGGTCGGCTATGTGAAGGGGCTTGCATCCCAGGCGTTCAACTGGGGCAAAGACCTGGTCATGGGCATTGTCAACGGTATCAAGTCCTGCATCAGTGCAGTCACCAATGCCGTGACAGGAGTAGCAAATAAGATCCGTTCCGTCCTGCATTTCTCGGTCCCGGACGAAGGACCTTTGACGGACTACGAGAGCTGGATGCCGGACTTCATGTCTGGTCTGGCAAAAGGCATCGAAAAGAGCCGTGGTCTGGTACAAAAGGCTGTGTCTGGCGTTGCGGCCGATATGGTCATTAGCCCTCAAGTGTCTGCAATGCAGATGGCTGGTGGCGGTAGTACCAATGTTGGTGTGTCTGATGAAGCTGTGTCCAGTCTGCTTTCTGGTATCCGTGAGATGCTTGACGGTATGGGTAACCAGAACCCAGGCATGATTTCTATCCCGGTCTATCTGGGAAATAACCTGCTGGACGAAGTTATCGTGGATGCACAGAAACGGATGAGTCTTCGTTCTGGCGGAAGATAAGGAGGTGTGCGCCGATGGCATTTATACAGTATCTTGTTTTCGATGGTGAGAACCTACCTTTACCGACATCCTATGATGTAGCGATGGACGATGTGGAGGCAGATTCCTCTGGAGAAACAGAAGCTGGTACTACCCAGCGGGATGTGGTGCGTTCCGGCGTTCACACCATATCCGTTGACTTTTCTGTAACTCCACTCTGGCTGAAGAAGCTGACGGTGTATAAGCAGAAAGCAAAGATCAGCGTCCGATTTTTTGATACGGAAACGCTGGAGCAGAAAGAAGCCGAGATGTATATCACGGGATATAAGGCAAAGCTGGAAAAGGACACCTCCTACAAAGGACTGTGGAAGGTATCCTTTACGCTGAATGAGTTCTAAGAAAGGGGTGTTTTGATGTATCCAGTCAGCGATGAATTCATGGAAGAGGTGCAGAAAAACACCCGTACATTTTACTGGACGGGTAGCATCACGACTAAGACGAACCAGACCTACGAGTTTGGTAATGATGACATTGTGAAGGGCTCCGGCTATATTACGCGGCAGTGCTGCGGAAGCACGGAGATCGAGTTGGGTACGGTGTATGCGGCTGAGATGGGTATCAGCCTGTATTCGGATATTGACCGTTACACTCTGGACGGAGCAGAGATTCGTCTGTCATTCCATCTGGTGTATGGGGACGAAACCGAAGAAGAAGTGCCGATGGGTGTGTTTGAGGTCAGCGAAGCAAACCGAGCTATCCGCTGCCTGGAACTGAAAGCCTATGATTATATGCTCCGATTTGATAAGCCCCTTCAGTTCAATTCTTCCAGCGGCACAGCATACAACTTCCTTGCAACAGCCTGCAATGACTGTCATGTAGAGCTGGCCCAGAGCAAGGAAGAATTGGAGCAACTCCCTAATGGCAAGGAAATTCTCGGTATCTATGCGGATAATGACATGGAAAGCTATCGGGATTTGCTATATTACACCGCGCAGGTATTGGGGTGTTTCTGCCGTATCAATCGTGAAGGCAAACTGGAGTTGGTACAATACGGTGCGACCTCTGTGATGAATATTCCGTCCACCCAGCGGTTCGACAGCACTTATTCCGATTTCATCACTCGCTATACCGCAATTTCCTCCACGAATATTCGGTCGAATATTGCCGAGTACTATGCCTTGGAAAAAGATGATGGTTTGACCATGAATCTGGGCATCAACCCTTTGCTACAGTATGGTCTGAAAGTCACCCGTGAGCGTATGCTGACTGCAATCCTAAATGCAGTTTCTGTTATTGATTATGTTCCTTTTGAGAGTACGACCATTGGCAATCCGGCTCTTGATCCTGGGGATATTCTTACTTTTTCCGGCGGTCATGCAGATGAAAGCAAAATTTCCTGTATTACTGGCATCACCTATAAGGTCAATGGAAAGCACAGTCTTAAATGCGTGGGCAAAAATCACAGGTTGTCTGTTGCTAAGAGTAAAAACGACAAAAATATTACTGGGCTTATCAACCAGGTGGAGTCCGGCAAGACTGTCGTGTACAACTTTGTAAACGCCGCCGAGATCGATATTGGCGATGTTCACACAGAAATCCTCTCTATTGATTTTACGGCGAAAGAGGAAACCAGTGCCCACTTCCTTGCGGAAATTTTACTCAGTGTTGCTGCAGAGGACACTGTCAGAACAATCGAAGGCACTGCAAGCTATGAGGATACCACAGATGGTAAAAATGAGGTCGCGAAACCTGTTCATTACACTTTTACGGAAAAAGGCCAGGCGGAGCTGGAAGTGGTCTATCGCATTAACAACGAGGATTTGGAATATTTCATTCCGACTAAGACCTGCATCAATGGCAACCACATCCTTACCTTATTCTTGCCCCTGACCCGTGTTGCTCCGAACAGTGCCAACAACCTTACTGTTCTTATGAAGATTGCCGGAGGAACAGTCCATATCGGTGCAAATCAGATAAAAGCGACTATCAGCGGTCAAGGCCTTGTTGCTGGTCTGGGCGAATGGAATGGTAAGCTGACTGCCGAAGAAACCATTGAGCTGTATCCGCTTAAGTTCTACCCGACAACACCGATTGCTATGGTAGATGGCTGTGTTGTCAGCACAGATGAGCCTACGAGCAAAAATCTTTCTGCGACCATTTCGCTATTACCACTTCGTAAGCGAGGCATCAAAATCCGTGGTATCCGGGAAAAGCTGTCTGTGGAACAGATCGTGGAAGGCTGGACATTTACCACTGAGGTGGATTCCACCTATGCAACGGACTGGGTTATTACAGATGGTGGTGTATTTGCACTGCGGCACAATTTCTCTGCGGTTTCCGCTATGCAGGAAATCGACCAGGGGCTTTGTGCCGCACTGAGCGTAGATACCACGATATTCAAAAGTGTGGAAGGGATCGAGGTGAAATACTGATGAGCGATACAAGCAGTTATTCCGATCTGACGGATTTGCTGGATACTACAGAAGGCATGACGGTCATTCGAAATAATAGCAAAAACGATGACAGCACCGATACGGTCAAGGGTGTGGATTGGTTTCATTTCAATGGAGTGGTAGCCAGCAATTTGTATGTCAGCGGCAATATGTGGGTCGGCTTTGGTACGAGTAATGAGCAGATGAAGGTCTGGCGGCGTGATACGAATGTGTATTATGTCTATCGTCAGGAAGGTCAATGCCACGGGACCCGATTCTTAAAACTGCGAGTTCACGGCTATGGTCATTACAGCACTACTGACCGTGCGGCACTCATCGTCTATGAGTTGTTTCTGTTGGAAGATGGGCGCATTTTGCTTTATATGGTTACTGAGCCGTCTACGACAAGCTACTCTGCAACCCATGAATTACTATGTGGCGGTGAGCAGATAACGATCCCGATGACTGGGGTAGCCCCAGAAGCCTTCACTTTTACCCCGGTGGATACGGAAACAGGCAAGCAGTGGAGCATCGAATCGGGAGTTCCGAAGCTGGCAACATATCGCTTCTTATGTAAAAGTGGTGATACCTATTACACTGTAGCCGATGATGTACTTGTCCCGCTTGAAGGCGTGACTGCCTTATCACAGGAGATCTTTCTGTCACATGGTATTCCAGACCCGCCACCTTCATCACTATTGATTACACTGCCTTCGCCCACAGTCTATGAGTGGACGGATGCATCACAGATTTCAGAGATGCAGGCAGCGATTTCAGCTACACCGAAGGATCAGCCCATTATTGCTGTATGTGATATGAGCCACGAGAGTGTGCTGAGTATCCTGTCATTGTCCGCTGTGGCAAGTGATACAGTGGGTGTTTGTTTATCGTATGATGGCGGAGCCACCTTCAGCGAAGAACAGCAGATGGCCGACTTTCTACAAACAGCCCCAGCAACCATCTGGGATGCCCTGCCTGGGGATAGAAAGCTCGTCTTTCGTTTTGTGCTTCACGACAATGATACCCTAACCAATTTTATATTCAAATTTGAAAATCCGCAGAAGGAGGAAGAGGAATGACCCTGCATGGACACACTAAAATTGAACTGACCGACATCCATACGGGTGCCGTTGAGACTATAGAAAAGGACAATATCGTCACCAATGCCGTGAGTGAGATTTTGAACGGTTATGGTGGCAGATGCAATATTGAAAAGCTGTTGTTTGACGGCGAATCCAATACGGGCGATTATGACAGTCTGATTACTCCCTTCTATGGCGGTCTGCTTCTGTACAACAAGGCTCTGGGCAGTGATCCCGATACTTTCTTTGCCTCGGCGGATGCCGGCATCTCTGGCTGTGCTGTTTATAACATCACCAATACCGGCACCAATAAAACGCGCGGGAGTTGCAATAAGACCGAAACGAGCTTGGACATTGATAAAGGTATCGCCACCTTTGTTTATGATTTTACGACCAGCCAGGGCAACGGTGTAATTGCATCCGTCTGCCTTACGAGTTTGCTGGGCGGCTATTTCAGTGAGACCCCAGAAATCACAAAACCGACCGATAATGCGAATGGACGGTACTATCTGCGAGATGACAATGTGGTATTCCAGCCCTATAGCAAACTGCTACCTGCATTGCAGGGAACGAACATTTTCAATAGCTGTGGTCGGTTGATTTTTCTCGATACGGAGCATGACAAAGCAGTATTCGGCAATCTAACCTATGCAAACGAGAAGTATACACTTACCATTTCTGAGTATAGTGCTGACCTTGCAGAAATTGATTTATTCCGCAATAAGGGAGCAGCAACCAGAAAAAAGGCATCTACGGACATCGATGTCACCAGCGTGATCCTCTATAATTCTTACGACCGTATTCGCATCACCTGTGATGTGGAGATGGGCAAGTTTTATCTGGTTTCGATGCCCAATGATAGCGTCAAGCCCAATGGCACCTTCAATGTCCGGGAATTTGATATGAACACCTACGAGTTTCGGGATTATACCATTACCAACACGACTGCAGATACCTTTGATTCTGGCATTTTTTATAGTGGTTCTGACCATTACCTTCACGGTAGAGTCTATGGCGGTTCGATTTATATGAGGGCCGGCTCACCGACTAAAATCTATCGTATTCGGCTGGACAGCCCTGCCGATGTCGTGCAGATCAATATGAACGGTATTGATATGACGAATTGCCAAGATGCCCATGATGGCAGACTGTATCAGTACGGTGGCTTGGACTACGGTGTTGTTTTGAATACGAACGACAACAAACTCTATGCGATGGAAGCCAGCGGCGATTATGATTCCGTTGGTTCCTGGAGTTCAACGCCCTATTACCCGATAACAGTTCCTATCGTTGGAGAATCTGTAACGACAATGCTTGCCCGGTATACGAACAACGGCTGCGAAATCCAGCGTTCCCTGCGCCGGAACTACCTGGCAACCATCAACGACCTTTCCACACCTGTCACGAAAACAGCGGACAAGACGATGAAAATCACCTATACGCTACGAAAGGCATAATTCACTTGTGAACCAAGCGACTATTCAATTCCGGGTAGCCGCTTTTTTCACACCAATTTTTAAGGAGGACAAACACTATGAAAGAATTCTGGAACACGATTCAGCTTATTTTCACCGCTATCGGAGGATGGCTCGGCTACTTTCTCGGTGGCTGCGATGGCTTGCTTTATGCCCTTATTGCCTTTGCAGTCATCGACTACATCACGGGTGTGATGTGTGCCATCAACGACAAGACCCTCTCCAGTGAAGTGGGGTTCCGGGGCATCTGCCGTAAGGTACTGATTTTCCTGCTGGTCGGGATTGCAAATATCCTTGATGTGCAGGTCATCGGGACCGGCAGTGTCCTGCGAACCGCAGTTATTTTCTTTTACATCTCCAATGAGGGCGTGAGCCTTCTGGAGAATGCGGCACACCTTGGTCTGCCTGTGCCGGAAAAGATCAAGACCGTTTTAGAGCAACTCCATGACCGCTCGGAAAGTGAGGACGAATAATATGGCTTACACGAATAGTTCCCTGGTATCCTATACCAAACTCAGCCCGAACCATTCTGGGCAGAGAACTCATTCCATCGACCGCATCACACCGCATTGCGTGGTGGGCCAACTCTCCTGCGAGAGCATCTGCGGCTGCTTCACCAGTCCGTCCAGGCAGGCAAGCTGTAACTATGGCATCGGCAAGGACGGTCGCATTTCCCTCTGCGTAGAAGAGAAGAACCGTAGCTGGTGTTCTTCCAGTGCTGCCAATGACCAAAGAGCCATCACCATCGAGTGTGCCAGCGGAACGACCGAACCCTATGAGATGAACAATAAAGTCTATGCAAAACTCATTGAACTCTGCACAGATATCTGCAAAAGAAACGGCAAGACAAAGCTTTTATGGATTGATAATAAGAACAAAGCACTGAATTATGCTCCGGCAGCAGATGAGATGCTTATCACAGTGCACAGATGGTTTGCCAATAAGTCCTGTCCCGGAAACTGGCTCTATGCAAGATTGGGAAATCTGGCTGCAACGGTTACCGCAGCACTTTCCCCTGCTGACATGGGAAAAAGCGGTATGCAGGCATCTGTGTTCAAAGGTATGACGGAATCAAATATCATCAAGAAGGTCGGCTCTTTGTTTACAGCAAATCAGAAGAGAAGCGGTGTGCTTGCATCCGTATCCCTGGCACAGTTTATTCTGGAGTCCAGCTACGGCAAGAGTGAACTGGCTCAGAATGCCAACAACTGCTTCGGCATGAAGAAGTCCTTATCCGGCAATACCTGGAGTGGTTCTGTCTGGAATGGCAAATCTGTATATACCAAGAAAACACAGGAGTGGAACGGAAATCAGTACATCACCATCACTTCTGATTTCAGGAAGTATACTTCCGTGGAGCAGTCTATCGCAGACCATTCTGCCTATCTGCTTGGTGCAAAGAACGGCAGTAAGCTTCGTTATGACGGACTCAAAGGATGTACCGATTATAAGAAGGCGGCACAGATCATCAAAGATGGTGGTTATGCCACTTCCAGCACCTATGTCAGCAACTTGTGCAGCATCATCGAGAGATGGAATCTCACCAAGTACGATGCCGCAGTCAGCACCGCACCTGCCGATGGCTGTCCTTTCCTTGTTCGTGTCAGCATCAATGACCTGAACATCCGTAAGGGCGCAGGCACGAACTACGCAAGAACCGGGAAATATACCGGAAAGGGGGTGTTCACCATCGTGAAAGTGAAGTCTGGCATCGGCTCTTCAAAGGGGTGGGGCAGGCTGAAATCCGGTGCGGGATGGATCGCTCTTGATTACGTTGCCCGTATCTAATTTTATAGCAGGACATCTCGTTTGCCCGCCGTGGAGATTTATTCCTCTGCGGCGGGCTCTTTCTGCGGTTATGGGGGTTGTTCTTTTTCCCAATGTAACAGAGGGATAGACAAATTCCCTCGGAACGGAGGACGAGACTATGCAGGTAACAAAGATTACTTCCCCTGAACAACTGCAGTCATCTCCCTCAGAGAGAATGACCAACGAACAGCTTCAGAATGAATATAACTATATCAGAGCCGAGCAGATTACACGAAAAATGCTTGATAAAGGGCTGATTTCCACTGGTGAATATGACCGCATTATGGCCGAAAATCGCCGTGTATTTTCTCCCTATCTTGCCGATTTATATCCTGATAATGCGTTGCTATAGTGCGGACACAGAGGTAATATATGACCTACCCAAAGGGAGGTGAGACTATGAAACGGATAACAAAAATTGAAGGAAACGCAATACTTTTGAATGCTGTGAGAAAGACCCGCGTGGCAGCCTACTGCCGTGTTTCCACAGGTTCGGATGAACAGCTTTTGAGTCTTGAAACACAGAAAGACCATTATGAGCGATATATCAAGGCGCACCCGGATTGGGAGTATGCCGGATTGTATTACGACCAGGGCATCACAGGGACGAAGAAAGACAAGCGGCCAACACTGATGCAGATGGTTGCAGACTGTGAGGACGGTCGCATCGACAGGGTCATTACAAAATCCATCAGCCGTTTCTGCCGTAATACTACCGACTGCCTTGAACTGGTACGAAAACTGCTCGGCTTGGGTATTCCCATCTACTTTGAGAAGGAGGATCTGGACACGGGTTCCATGGAGAGTGAACTGATGCTTTCCATTCTCTCAAGCCTTGCCGAGAGCGAATCGGTCTCCATTGCCGAAAACAGCAAGTGGAGCATCCGCCGCCGTTTTGAGAACGGTACTTTCAAGCTGGCATACCCACCATACGGTTACAATTACATAGGTGATGGTGAATGGGCGATCAACGAAGAACAAGCCAAGTGGGTCAGATTTATTTATTCCGAAACGCTCTCCGGCAAGGGTTCAGATGCGATAGCAGCCGAACTCATAGAACTGGGTGCGCCGACCAAGAAGGGCGGTAAATGGACATCCACTTCCGTCCGGGGCATTCTTTCCAACGAGAAATACACAGGAGACTGCATTTTTCAGAAGACCTACACGGACGAGCGTTTCAACAGGCACACAAATTACGGCGAGATGGATCAGTTTTATATGGAAGGACACCACGAGGCCATCGTCAGCCACGAGGATTTCGATGCGGTGGCAGCATTGGTGGAACAGCGTGCAAAGGAAAAAGGTATCACCAGGGGCGATGCTAAGTACCAGGCACGATACCCCATGTCCGGGAAGGTATTCTGCGGAGAGTGCGGTTCGCCGCTTAAACGCAGAATGAATTATTCCACCCACATCCAGTATCCTGCACTTACTTGCTCCGGGCATCTGAAGGACAAGAACAGCTGCTCCCAGAAGTTCATCCGGGAAGATGCCCTGCAAATGGCATTCGTTACGATGATGAACAAGCTGATATTCGCCCACAAGGAAGTCTTGCCGCCACTGCTTACTTCTCTGCGGAACGTTAGCAAGAAGGAGGCCATCAGCCGATTGTCCGAACTGGACGAACGGCTAGAGAAGAATGCGGAACGGCAGAATACACTGACTACGCTTATGACACGAGGCTACCTTGACCCGGCACTCTTCACACAGGAATCCAACGACTTGTTGACGGAAGCACAGGCACTGACCGAAGGAAAAGAACATCTGGTGTTCTCTGTCAACGGAGAGATGAAAAAGACCGAAAAGCTGGCAGACCTCATCCGCTTTTGCAACCGGGGTGAGATGTTGACGGAGTTTGACGGGGACTGCTTTTCACAGTTTGTGGAGCGGGTCGTGATACACGAAAGAACCACCGTAGGCTTTGAACTGAAGTGCGGATTGACACTGAAAGAAAGGATACGATGAACATGGCAAACCACATCCCATACGGATACAGAATTGAAAATGGTGTGGCGGTCATTGACGAAGGTCAGGCTGAACAGGTGCGTACCCTGTTCAGTGGCTACCTTTCCGGTCTGGCATTGGTACCCTCAGCAGAAGCCGCAGGGCTTACCCTGTTCCATAGCGGTGCAAAAAGGATGCTCCAAAACGAGCATTATTTGGGCGATGATTTTTATCCTGCGATCATTGACAGCGAAACCTTTTCCAAGGTCGCAGAAGAGCGAGATCGCCGTGCCGGAGCATTAGGCAGAATCCGGGAACGGACAACACCGCCGCCTTGCAAAGCAGAGACCGCCTTTATTATAGGAAAGGTCACCCACAGATACGATGACCCATTCAAGCAGGCCGCATACATTTACAGTCTGATAGAAAGCGAGGTACAGAATGGCTGAGAAAACGATCACCGTGATTCCGGCGAGAAAACGAGTCGGCAGCAGAAGGCAGGTAACGGAAGAGAAACCAAAGTTGCGTGTGGCAGCGTACTGCCGTGTCTCCACAGACCGTGACGAACAGGAATCCAGTTATGAGGCACAGGTGGAACATTACACAGAATTCATAGACAGAAATCCTGAGTGGCAGCTTGCCGGGATTTATGCCGATGACGGCATTTCAGGTACCAACACCAAGAAGCGTGAAGAGTTCAACCGCATGATTGAGGACTGCATGGCATCCAAGATCGACATGGTCATTACCAAGTCCATCAGCCGATTTGCCCGCAACACGCTGGACTGCCTGAAATACATCCGCAAGCTGAAAGAAAAGAACATTTCTGTGTACTTCGAAAAGGAAAACATCAATACGATGGATGCCAAGGGTGAAGTCCTTCTGACTATCATGGCATCTCTTGCACAGCAGGAATCGCAGTCCCTTTCCCAAAATGTAAAACTGGGGTTGCAATTCCGCTACCAAGCCGGGAAGGTGCAGGTCAACCACAACCGCTTCCTCGGCTACACAAAGGACGATGAAGGCAACCTGGTTATTGTCCCGGAAGAAGCAGAAATTGTCCTGCGAATCTATCGAGAGTATTTGGAAGGTGCAAGCCTGTTCCAGATTGGACAGGGTTTGGAAGTGGATGGCATCAAGACTGCCGCCGGAAACAATTATTGGCTGCAGAGTACGTTGAAGAAGATCCTCACGAACGAGAAATACATCGGCGATGCACTCCTGCAGAAGACCTACACGGTTGATTTCCTGAATAAGAAGCGTGTGGCCAACAACGGCATCGTTCCGCAGTATTATGTGGAGAACAGCCATCCGGCTATCATTCCCCGTGAGAAATTCATGAAAGTACGGGAAGAAATGTACCGCAGAGCGCACATGGAGTGCGGACCTGACCAAAAACGCAGGATTTACAGCAGCCGATACGCTCTTTCGAGCATCGTGTACTGCGCCCACTGCAACGACATCTTCCGCAGAATCAATTGGAACAACCGTGGGTGCAAGTCCACAGTTTGGAGATGCCTCAGCCGGGTAGAGAAAAACCGCCCGTCTTGTACGGCACGAACGGTAAAGGAAGAACTTCTGCATGAGGTGATTGTCCGGGCGGTAAACGAAGTCATTACGGAAAGCTCCTCCTTCATCCCCGCCCTGCAGGCAAGTTTTGAGAGATGCCTTGGAGACAGCAATAGTGCGGCCGTGGAAGGGATTGATGCCCATCTTCTGGAACTTCAGCAGGAACTTTTGAAACTGGCAAACGCAAGGCAGAATTACGATGCCCTTGTCGATGAGATAGATGAACTCCGAGCGGAAAAGGAAGAACTGCTTTTGCAGGAAGCCAACAAGGATGGCATCCGCCAGCGCATGGCTGACATGGTTGCTTTCCTTCAGAGCGAACCAGAAGAAGTCATCGAGTACAGCGAAGCCCTGGTCAGAAGGATGATTGAGAAGATTACGGTGTTCGATGACCACTTTGTGGTGGAATTCAAGTCCGGGATTGAGATTACGATAAACGAATAAGATGAAAATAACAGTGTGACGCTCAGGCTTCGGTCTGGGCGTTTTTGTCGTTTATAGAAAGTTCGTTAAATGGATACACCTTTAATCATTGACAAGGAATGTCGAAATCTGTATAATTGGGGTAATAAGATTAAAAGGATATCCGAAAAGGGGGAGGACATGGCTAGAAAAGGCAGACCAACTGTAGATGATAAGCGTGACAACCAGTATCGGGTTCGTCTCAATGATGAGGAAAACCAGATGCTTGCATATTGTAGTGAAAAGACTGGACAGCCAAAGTCTCAGATTTTTCGAAGGGCATTGGAGTCTTATTTTCAGACTGTTCAGCTGAATGAACTGGAAATGGAAACAGATGGAATTAGCATGAAGCGGGTTATAAAGTGCCCCCATTGTGGTGTCAGCAATGCTATTGACCTTGCTGATTATAGCACCGGAGAATATTCCTCCGAACGACAGATGGGTGCGGAAATCCAGCACTGTTTCGACTGTGAAGGTTATGAATGTATCGGATGCGGACAGACCTTTAGAGTAGAAGGTTATATTAATGAGTACCCTGTCGGAGCATACAATTTCGAAGAAATTAATGTTACGGAGGTTGATGATGTCTGAAGAAAGAGATTTCGACTATGTAGTAGGCAAGTTGCCTCGAAAAGATAAAGACGGAAACGATACCACTGGGGATCGCATCGGCAAGGGTGGCCGGCATCGTGGTGACGGAACCTATTCCGCTGTTGCTTATGATCTGGAAGTGGTCGATGAAGACCCTACCAAGGTTGTCTCTCCAGAGCCGCAGGTCATTGTCCGTAGAGAAGTTGTTGAAGTAGAAAAACGACCTACTCGATACGAGGATTTGCCGTGGTATCAGCAGCTGATTGTGGACGGAATTGAACAGGCACTGCCCATTATTGTTGACAGAACTGTTGACGGAGCATTCTATTGGGTTGGACGCGGTTGGAATGCGGCCGTGAACTACGGTAAGCGGAAAATCGCTGAACGTAAGATAGCAAAGCCTATGCCTCAGAAGAATAACGCTGCTACCTATACTGAAGCGCAGAAATCTTCTATGGCGGTAGCAACACTGGAAAAGACTACTTCTGCCCTGGATGAAATTGATGCTGCGTATGAAAACTACAGCGTCAATATGACCAGCGAAGAGGCACAGAAAGAGTTTGTGGATGCCTTTATTCTTAGACTCCTCAGTGAGAAAAAACTCTGGAAGATTGCCCATGCAAATATCGTTG